>Ga0209777_10010061_pt1 | contig 10076 bp, 11 predicted proteins | sample FrelakmetHBP12HB_FD_187147 | JGI IMG/M metagenome (GOLD analysis project Ga0209777, IMG submission 187147) | Freshwater lake sediment microbial communities from the University of Notre Dame, USA, for methane emissions studies -HBP12 HB (SPAdes)... | ecosystem: Environmental > Aquatic >...
GTTTTATTTTACCACCTTTATTCTCTACATCGCTAAGTAGCTTTTCAATTTCATCCTGGACTCTGGCACGGTCCTCAAATGAACTTGCAAACCGGGCTCTTATCCCGTCTTTTTTATCCTCATCCCATCCGACCCATTTTAAAAGATAATCTAACTGTTCCGCCATAGTAGTTAAAAGGGATGTTTTCTTTGATAAAACCCTAAGAATGATATCCGTATCCATCGCTTTATCTTTATAGAAAGCATCATACATTGATTCTCGTAAGGTCTGTTCGATTTCACGCCCGGATAAATCTTGACTGGCTTCAGCTAACTTTTTAAGGTCAAAATTTTCAACTTTTAAATTTAGCTTTTTAAGATGTATTGAGAAGATATCCTGACGCTCGTATGTAGCCGGCATATTGACGAAGAACGTCTCATCGAAGCGACTTATAAGTTCCGGAGGAAGGTAGGCGATGTTATTGGCCGTAGCAACAGTAAAAACTGGCTTCTTACATTCCTGGAGCCATATAAGAAATGACCCAATAACACGAGCCGTTACACCTGAATCGCTGAATGTCGAGCTCTGCATACCGGCGAGACCTTTTTCTATCTCGTCTATATATAGGATACATGGAGAAATATTTTCAACAATTTGTAGAACCCGTCTCATATTTGCTTCTGAGTCACCAACCCTGGAACTGAATATCCTAGACGGGTCAAAAGAAATTACTGGCAGGCCCCATTCATTCCCAATTGATTTTGAAATTAATGAGTTATGTGTTATTATATAATTATTAGTCATATAAAGATTTTGAAGGTCAGATAAAGAAATACATTGACATTCTTTTTTCCCAATAAGTTCTATTTTTTTAATTACTCTTCTAATATTAACATATTTTGTTCTTGGTTTAACCCTGTTTTTCTTTCTATTTAAAAAAAATGGATTTATATTAATTCTAATATAGCACCTATAGAAAATTTTACAAAGAATTTTTTTTCCATTTTTTGTATAAGAGCCTACTTTAGAAGTTATATAACATAGCCCCCCTAAAGATTCTACTAGCATTTTAAAATCTTCCGATAATTTTTTAGACGTGGTTGAATATTCAATATGCCCATTAGTAGTAACATACCCATCTGTATCCATTAATCCTCTAAGCAATTCTATCCTCTGTTTATGGGATGAATATAGATAATTTTCTGGAATAAATTTTTCGTTAGATAATTTATTTAACAAGCCTAATTTTTCTATTAAAGCTGTAATTCTATTCTTTTTTTTCCACGTTTTAGCAATATAATAATTTTTTGCCCGGCCATGTCTTCCTACTCTATGTACTAATTTACAATTTTTTTTCTTAAGAAAATGCCCTACTCTATTTACTATCTGATTATCCATTGAAGTTAAACTAATTCCATTTCTAAATGACCCATCTCCTATCAATACACCTAATATGTATGGGTCTATTGGTAAATTTTTCATTTTCATTCTAGCAATGTGTGGGACATCTATATATAAATTGTTACTATGGTCTTTATACCGTCCTATAACTTTATCCATAAGAAAAGATGTTGGTACTATCCATTGATCAGCTACTTGTCTCCTATCTCTTATACGTACCTTCCATAAATGGTCAGATGTGCACTCTACTGATGCACCATCTTCAAAAGTTATTCTATATACATCAACTAAACCCTGTGGAAAAATCTTTTTTATTTTTGAAACCTCCCCTAGTGGAGTTAAAACTTTATCCCCAACATGTAATGAGCCCATTTTTTTTGGACCTTCAGGAGTCATAACTATAGAATCCAAAGGTTGAGCTTTTCCTGTGCCAGGTATCCCTACGAGTAATAGCCCTTTTAGCAGAGGTAACCCATATTCTTTCCCACGGACAGTCCATCCGCCATAGGATTTACGTACCCAGTTTTTTAAATTTTCAAGTCCTCCGACATCGTTAAATGTAATATCCGATTCCATAAGGGATAACAGGTCTGTTTTGGCTATGGCACTCTTTTTAAAGTCACGAATAAAGTTTAATTCAATCTTTTTATACATATAAAAAGACTGTAGGTATGCCTGCTCTACTTCGTATTGGGTCAGACCTTTCAGATTATTTACGACTTCGTTAGAGGGCCACGTATGTTCATCCGGATTTTTTATGTCTTTTTTAAGTGATAACTTTTCGGCCAGGTTTTCAGATGTCTGAGACAGTGCTTTTTCATCGGGAAGGTCAAAAAATACTACCTCGCACAATCTTTCCAACTGCATAGGAACACCAACGACCTGAGATACAAAAATAAGGGATACTGTAAAATTTTCATCCAATTGGTATCTAGCTATAATATCCTTTATCTTACGGCAGGTCTGCGGGTCATGAATATAACTTTGACAATCCAAAAATACATAGGTTTCAAATCTCGTATTCGTTCTTTGAAATTCCCTGTTTTGGATATCCGTAAGTACGTCTATCGTGGATTTAGCCTGACCGGTATTATGTTTAAATTTACTGGTCATTAGGTCGTCTAACCGGGCGACTCCAGCCATAGTGGTCGAGTACACATAAAATATATTGCTTTTATGTGTGGCCTGAAGATGCCGGAGAATCTCCATATCACTTTCAGCAACTACAAACATCAACGGTCGATTAGCAGCGACGCATTGGTCTAAAGTAAGCATATGTTATACCTATTCCTATATATAAGGTGGATGGCTATCAATAAGCCATAGTATCCACCCGAATAAAAGTACTGATTCGTTTACGAATGAGTAATATGTAAAACTATTTCCCCGTTCGCTTTCCGTTCTTGTACCAGGTTATTACCTTCACGCAGGCATTTGTCCTTATAGAAGTTAACTGTATATTCCTGTTTGATACGGTTAACGTCGGACGCATTCATTTCATCGTAGGATATTTCACCGGTCTTGCTGTCGATGGCAATAGGGTGATAGTTACGATGAATTTCAATACGCTCCTCGGATATGTCATTATAATTGATACCCATTTGTTTAAGGGTATCCTTCATGATTAATATATTTCGTACCTCAAAATTTACGCAAACTTTTCTAGACATGACAGTCCTCCTTATTTATTAGTTTTTCTGACTTACTGTTTGATAGACTGGGGTATGGTCCTTATCTGTATCCGATGTGACCCTACCAGCCCCCTTGGCCATATCTGAAAGCTTATGGCACTGGTCGGTTTTCTCGAGTCCTTCAATTTTAGAATTACCTTGTACATCAATTATAATTTGTGAATTTGGTAGCATAACTCAACTCCTTCCATTTAAATAATTATTTATTATAAGGTCTGACTCTTGTTCGTCCGCTTGAACTTCTAAAGACTTCCTTCTTTGACCCCTTCTATATAGTGTAGAGCTCTCTGACTGCTCCCACGACTAAAGTCGTGGGGTTCACAGTTGCCCTACCTGCAAGGGCATTGCTGTTTGAGGCTGGCCAGTGCAGCCTTCAACACAATCTATCTCTTGTGCTGATTGATGGGTGTAGGGTTCAGTTGAACTGAACATTGGGGCTGTTGCAGATAGCCCGTCTTCGGCCCTCCCACCAACTACCTTTGTTGATATAGCTATATTAAAAGCAGCATTTATATCAGCATGAGTAGTATGCCCACATATTGGGCATTTAAATGATTTGCCACTTCGTGTTCCTAATGACCCGCATTTAGAACAAGTCTGACTTGTATATGCAGGTTCAATATAGAGAACTGGAATACCATACTTTTTAGCTTTATATTCTATGAACTGTTTTAGCTGATAGAAAGACCAAGAGTTTAGGGTATATCGAAATGACTTTTTAGATTTTGCCGTTTTTCTGATACTTGTTAAATCCTCTAACTTTATTCCAGCATTATTCTCCTTTGCTATTTGTACTATTTTTCTTGAAACTTTATGATTCAAGTCCTTGACAATATTTGATTCTCTTTTCTTACTTTTAGATAGAAGTTTAAAAGCCTCAATTCTCTGGTATCTTTTTCTGTATTTTAAATACTTTATATGTACATGCTGAGCTTTTTTACCTAACATAAACACTTTCCCGTTATCAGGAATAGCTACAGAGGCACAATGGCCCGTAGCATTCAGGTCTACACCTATAAACTTATCCGTTATAATTAGAGGTGGCTCTGAGAATGATACTGAGATATACAGATATTTATATCCTATTTCTACCTGATTTATTTTTTCAAAATTATTAGGAAACTGATAGTTAAATTTTAAGCTGACACAGGGTATAGAAATTTCTTTTATTTTTTGGTCACACTTTATCCCCTGCCCTGGCACAGTCAGTTTAACAGATTTTATTTCTTTAACAGTTTTACTTCTCCCATATTTTTTCAATACCTGATTAGATATGGAAGACTTAAGACCTAAATGAGCCACATCCTTTGAAGACCTACTATGATGAATAATAGCATACAAGGCTACTTTTTTGGCCAGCCTGATTTCTTTAGAGAAATCTCTGTTATGCTTTATTTTATATGTTTTAATCATTGTCTTGTATCTTGATCTTCTATATATTTTTTAACAGTATCTTCTGATATATGGCCTACTGATTCACAATAATAAGACCTTGTCCAAAGACTCGGTATTCTACTTTTTAAAGTAGGGAACTCTTTTCTTAGTTCATGGGAAGTATTTCCTTTAAACTGTTGAACTATAAAATGGGGACTATCTACTGGACTACATGACACAAACATGTGTAGGTGGTCTGGAAGTATTGATAATTTTACTATTTGTACATTTAATTCTTTAGCTTTTTTATTAAGTAGTACTTCAAGTCGTTCCTTTATAGGACTAACCAATACTTTTCTACGGTATTTAGGGCACCATATAAGATGGTATCCTATATTGTATACCGACTTATTACTTGTTTTCCATCTTTTCCCAGCCATGATTCTAATATACTCTGTGGTTAGGTGTTTGTCAACAGTCTAATCAATGATTCGCTCTCATCCCACGACTAAAGACGCTCGCCAAAAGCCTCGCTTCGTGGGCTTTCCCGCTCATGTCGTAACTTATTTTCCAATTTATAAAGTACGTTTTCTATATACTGAACATCCTTGAACCATAGTTTTGATTTATCAAATTTAAAGGGCTGTTCTTTTATAGCATCATATCTTCCCATATTAATTTCGACCGTTCTCAGTTCTCCATGACTCTGGATGCCTGGCCCTTCTTCCCATTCTTAGGAAGAAGGGCCAAGTACTCACTCCGAGGTTTTATAGCTTCATATCGGCCCATAAAGACTCTCCAATTAAAGGAACGACCCTATCCTATTCATTTGTGGCTCACCACATTTTAATTCTGATAAATTCCTTTTCATTCGGTTTACAATTATCTCACTTTCCATAATTTCTTTATTCAGTTCCTCAATAAGTTTAGACCGCTCTTGAGTTATTGTATTTTTATCTTTAATTGTGAAAAGTTTTGTTCTTTGCAATGCAAGCTTCCAAGTTTTTCTAAGTTCAGTGAACTCGGCTAAATCGAAATGTTGCTCATTAAATATAAGATTTTCTGCATTCCAGGCTATCCTTATTCCTTTATATTGGTTCATTTAGTATACTCCTTAAAGTAGATTATATATTGTTTAGGGACTAAATCACTCATGGTAATGCATCCAATAGGGCAAATTCACGGGAATAGAAAAAATTACCTTTTCCATCCGTTGTAATGTCCCATTTTTTCATAAAAGCAATCATGTCATTCTGGGCAATTTCCTGTGAATTCTTAGAAGCTTTACCAAGAGTATGGGACACTACGGATTTTGGTTCATACCATACATCCCATCCAGCCTTACGACAGACATAACAATAATCAGAATCCGAGTATAAAAGGAACATATTATTATCTAAGGGTCCTACTTCATTGTGCATTTTACGCCGGACCATCATAGATGCACCATTAACCCACGTTTGTTTCTCGGGTATCTGACAGTGTCCCATAGATATAAACCCACCTTTATGGATTCCGCTAGGGAAGCAGCGCTGAACACCACCAAAAGCGATTCGGTCAGGATTTTGAGGGTCAATTTGCATACTACCCACTATCCCCACTTTTTCATGATATCCAAATCTATCAATAAGAGCTTGCTGAGTATTTTTCATCACTACGGCATCAGAATTAAGATACCATATATAAGGAGCAGTCCCTTTAGAGGTACCTTCATTCACCGCTAAAGTAAAACCACGATTAGGAAGGGGTGGGTTGTTATCCTCTATAATAAGATTGTAATCCTGACAATGCTCCTTTATCGACGTAACACAGACATCCAGCTGCGGTTTATCATTGAAGGAGACGATAACGATATCAGTTGTAATCATAATAATTATACCTATGTGGTTAGAAATATTAAAGTTATATTTTTATTCTTTCAATTTCTATAAACAAATCAGCCGATTCTCGGAGTCTTTTCTCTTGCATATCACAATATTTAGGGTTAAGTTCAATGGATATGCTATTTCTATCTAAATTATGGGCTACAAGGGCTGTAGTCCCGGACCCCCCGAATGGGTCAAGAACCGTGGCAGGAACCGCTGTAGAGTCCTTACATCCGCAAGTTTGACTCCAACCCACCGTTTTACGTTCTACCGTTTCCTCCATGGCCTCTGGTGTGCTTGGGAGCCATTCATTATCCCATTCATAGGTAGGTTCATGGTCTTCTTTTACATCAACCGGGTCTACTTTTTCAATAATACGCTCATAGGGTGCCCCGCAAATAGAACATACGCCCTTTTCACTGGTACCCGCTTTAATACACGGTTCAACAAGGGCCTCTGGAAAGACCGCAAAATGGGCCTCGGAAAAGGGCTGGGTCGGAATCACCCATACTGACCGAACATTCCTCCCACCCTGACGATACTTAGTATCAAATTCATCGGCCGTGTAATCTGTTGGAGCCATTTTACCAACGACTTTCTTACGATTATGGTCCCCCCAGCTTGCCCATAGAGTTGAATTAGGTTCCCGTATTGCTTCCATGTCATAAAAATAATAGGTAGATTTTGTTAGGAGGAAAATTTGCTCGTGAGATTTTGTTGGGCGGTCATTAATAGACTCTGGCATGACGGACCCACTATAAGATGGACAATAGCTTAAACCCTTTGCCCATATTATCTCTGACCTTAGTGTCCATCCATCCTCTTGTAAAGCAAAAGCTAGTCTCCATGGAATTCCGCAAAGGTCTTTTGGTTTAAGTCCGGGGACTTTTCGACTCGGATATTTTGGTTGACCCTCTTTTATTCCACCTTCACTGTAGTCGCCACCGGACCCACCACTCCCATTGTACGAATCCCCAATGTTAATCCATAAACAGCCATCATTTCTAAGCACTCTTTTTATCTCTTTAAATACTACAACCATATTTTTAACGTATTGCTGCGGTGTGGGTTCTGCACCTAATTCTCCCCGCCAGCACCCGCACTTTTGACACATATCAGAATAAGAGGCTCTATCCTTATAATCCACACTGGCCTGAAAATTCTCATTACATTTAATTTTTAATTTCTTACTATTCTGCCCGCCACTTGCGTTAGCCCGTTTTGTACGCTTTACTTCCCATACGTGTTTGCAAGATTCTTTGCCTCCCCATACCTGGGGGGTAGTTCCGTATGACCTTAATCCGAAATAAGGAGGGGAAGTTACAACGGTATGTACGGATTCATCAGGGAGCGTTTTTAATGCGGATAAACAATTTCCTTCAAGTATATTAACTTTCATAATATATGATAGTGCTTATTATTGGAGAAATAAAGGAAAGAATTAAATGATAGACTCGGAAATATATACGCCTGGCTCTTTCCTATCCAGTCCTATAAGTGCATTTTTATAGTACATGCACTCCTTATTAGAGCAAAAGACCGCGGTTCTATCCTGGTCATCTTTTTTATAGTCATCAATAACCACGTCAGATTTACATTTTGGGCATTTTAAATTTATCATTCCAGCTTCCGTGTCTATTGTTGCTCCCATATTATGTCATGGCTTTTTTATATTAAGTTTATAAATTTTGCATTTAATGGAGCATACTGACCGGCCCATTTCTTTCGCTACTTCAGAAATGGTTTTTACAGCATATAGCTCTCGAAGTAATCGTTCATCAACATTCGTCCAGTCTTTTCCAGTAACGACTTCTGGTTTTATACTTATTTTTTCAGGTTCTACTTTTTTAATCCCTACTACCGGAGCTGCCTGCCAGTTATATCGTTTCCATAGAATACCGTATCTTTTAAGATTTTTAGAGATATATTTTTTAAGATAACAGATGAACATATCAGATACACCATAAAGTTTAGCTATGTCGTGACTGCTGAGTCCATTTTTTATATGATTATATACATCCAGTATGGATAGGCCTCTGGAAAGAACCTCTTTATTTTTTCTTTTTCTAAGGCTAAATTTTTTATTGAGGCGAGAATTAATAAAAACTTTCTCAAAATGTCGTAATTCTTCACTTAGATTATCGGAATCCGGGTCATTATGAAATAAAATATTTTCATAATCAACAGCTACCCTATTAAACCGGAGGGCGAGTTCTGTATCATCTAAATCTGCTTCATTGTTTTGATTCGGTATATAACTGTTACTTACAATTTTACTTTCATTGGATATTTTGTATGATTTTACTAAATTAAGAATTACCCGATAAAGATACGTGCTTATTTTAGGATGGGAACTATTTCCTTTACAGAAATTTGGATTGTAGGATTCAATAATGTTATTGGTAAGGCACCGATGATAGAAGTCCTGAGTTATATCATTAGCCTCAAAACTATCAAGTTGATACCGGTAGGCAATTGCAGAAACCATTGAGCGGAGTTCTGAATCATTTTTGTGTATGAACTCCATAATATCGTTTGTGGGGTGCATTAGACAGCTCCTTTGTGCATATAAAGAATTTGTGTGGTTTCTTATCTGTGGAGAGAAAGGAAATTGTGAGAAAAAGTAAGAGAGCCATTTGTATCATTTGTGTTCCAAATAGCGAATTTTAAATTTTTGTATCAAAAATGTTGAGAATAATATAACTAACTGCTATGCCATTGTCAAGAAAAATATTTTTTGTTTTGAATTATAGATTTTTAAAATAATATGGAAGAAAATATAAATCAACTAAAATTTAGGCCAATGTTTTAAATGGGGAATTTTCCCGTACCATTGCATCCAACTTCATTACTTTTTTACCCAAAGAAATAACAAGCCGGGCTTGATTTTCAAGCCTTTCATTCATGGCCTTATTCTCCAATTTTAATTCTTTAAGTTCTTTTTCTATTTTTTCCATGCGGTTTTCCATTTTAGACTCCATAAAAACGTGCAAGTGCTAAAAATGAATCGACGCTGAATTTAAAATCACTTACAAGTAGAGAATTTCCTTCAGGGTCCTTTATCGTTATTAGTTTTTTAGGACCCTGATATCCTTCTTTTTTTTCTTCATCTATTAAAAATAAAAGAATCTGATTCAATTTACGTTGAGTACTTTTACTCCTGTCTTTTACAGTATATACGAAGTTATCGGAATTTGTCAAGTTTTTGTCACTTAGGTCATTTTCTATCGATGATTTGAGCAAATCAATTGCTCTTTCCAGATTAGGAAGTTGGCTGTTCGGTAGAAAAGGTCCGGTGGAATCGGATTGTGGGGAAACAGAGGCTGTAGTGTCTTTTAAGAGCTCCTCAATAACTCCAACACTTTGTATCGGTTTTTGGTCATCCTGAGCCACTTCCTGAATCAGTGGTGGTGCTACTGGTTCTGGAACTTTAACAGGTTCTTCAACCGATGCAGTTACCTGGGTTGATGTATGAAAAGCAACATGTGCCTCTTTTTTCATAACCTCTGGATGCTCTTCAAGATAATTATGGTCTACATGCAATGAATCCCCGTATTCACAATCCTGAGCAAGCGGAACTGGCCATTTAAGTAGTCCCTGTAGTATATCATCAAGTCTCATTATATCCATTATTTTTGGTATAAATTCGGACATTTTAGATTCAGGCATTTCAAAGATTAATTCATCATGAATAGTTAGGAGCAATTTAATATCATCTTGAAGGTTATTATTATGAATCCAATTATAAATTCGTACCATAGCTGT
>Ga0209777_10010062_pt1 | contig 10074 bp, 12 predicted proteins | sample FrelakmetHBP12HB_FD_187147 | JGI IMG/M metagenome (GOLD analysis project Ga0209777, IMG submission 187147) | Freshwater lake sediment microbial communities from the University of Notre Dame, USA, for methane emissions studies -HBP12 HB (SPAdes)... | ecosystem: Environmental > Aquatic >...
CCACCAGGCAATTCCCAGCAGGGTCAGGAGCAGTAGAGCGGAGGCGATCACGATCAATCGGCGCATGGGGGTTCAGGGGGCGGGCAGCAAGACCAAAACTGTCAGGATAGCGATGGATAATAGAATAATAATGAAGAAGACCTGGGCCAGGCGGTTGCCGCGCGGGAACCATTTGCCAAGATCAGCTTCGGCTGGCCCGGGCAGGACGTACGGCACCAGGCTGACAGCAGTCAGCACTGCCAGCGGGACCACCACGCCCCACAGGAACGGGCTGCCCAACTTGAGCAGCTCCTGGACCCACAGGAAGAACCAGGGTGCGCGTGCCGTGCCTGACAGGGAGGAAGTGCCGCTGATGGGCTGCGCCAGCGGGGCGGGAGCAAACACCGACAGCAGCAGCAGGGCCACGGAAGCCAGCAGCATCGCCAGCAGCTCGCGGCGGACCAGCTCGAAGCGCGTGATGCGCTCCCGGTCCGAGCGCAGCGCCGGGGACGGGACAGCGATGCCTCCGTCGCGGCGGACTCGGAAGGCGTGCCAGACGACCAGGATGCACACCGCCAGGGCCAGCCCGAAGACATGCCAGCCATAGAAGCGGATCAGGGTGGCCGGCCCGGGCTGGCTGCCGCCCACCAGGATGGTGTAAAGGCTGCTGCCAAGCCACGGGATGGACCTGACCAGGTTGGTCCCCGTCACCAGCGCCCAGCGGATGCCTTCGTCCCAGCGCAGCACGTAGCCGGTAAAATCCAACAGGATCGCCAACAGCAACAGGCCCATGCCGAGCAGGTAGTTGAAGCGCCGCGGGGGTGCATACGCACCGGTGAAGATCACCCGCAGCAGGTGCAGGAGCGTCACTCCCACCAGGAACTGGGCCGCCCAGTAGTGCAGGTTGCGCACCAGGCCGCCGTAAGGGACAAGGAAGGTCAGGGTCTGGATGGAGGTCCCGGCCTGTTCGGGTGTCGGGATGTAGTAGAACATCTCCAGCAGGCCGGTCACCAGCAGCACCAGCATCAGGAACACCGCCAGCCCGCCGGCAGCCAGGGTGTAGCGGAAGCGCGCCTGCCGGGCGGGAATGGTCGGGGGGTGGAGATGGTGGACAAACGACGGACGCATCTTTAAATTATACTCAGCAGAAGAAAAACCGCCCCTGTGCCAGGAGCGGTGTGCATGGTTCAGGGGATGGACCGGTTAGAATTCAAGCTCGATTTAGAACCTATCCAAAAAATAACGGTGTCACTGCGAGCGAAGCGACACTTGCGCCGCACTGCGTTTGGTGCAGTGCAGGTGAGCAGTCTGCTATTTACAGGGGATTGCTTCGCCCCTGCGGGGCTCGCAATGACATAAATCCACCTATGCAGGCGGGTTGTGCGGTTCTTCATCTTCAAATACCGGAAGGTATTTCACCGCCAGGCCAAACGCCAGGATGCCGGCTGAGAAGATCCCGATCGAAAGGAAAACCTCCGGCAGGCTGGGGATGTAGTGGACGTTGCTCATAAAGGTCGGCAGGTACGTGATCGGGTCGGGGTGCTGGACGGCGAACCAGCTCACATTAAACCGGTTCAGGGTCATTCCGAACAGCACGATGACCGCGCCAGCCAGCAGTCCCTTCCTGCTCTGGCGGACCCGTTTAATCGAGAACAGGATCATGGGGGTGAGCACCCCGATGATGATCTCGGTCCAGAAAAGGAAGCTCATCAGGCCGCTGATGAAGAGATATTGCAGATCGCCGGCGATGGCAAGCTGGCCAAACCTTACCAGTGCGTAAACTGCCAGCACGATCGGAATGACCCTCGCCAGCTTTTCCAGCAGGTGGGTTTCAAGGCCACGATGGAAATAGAGTGCGCTGAGCGAAGATTCAAGCAGGATCATGGATAACCCGATGGAGAGGGCCGAGATGAAGAACAGAATCGGCAGGATGGGCGTCCACCACAGCGGGTACAGTTTTGCCGGCTGGATTAGCAGCAACGATCCCAGCGAGGACTGGTGCAGGGTGGAAAGAACCACGCCCAGGATCACGAACGGCATGATGAAGCGATGGATGATATGGGCAAACTTCTGCCACTTCAATCCTTCAAACACGACCGGGGCGAACTCGATCGCCAGCACGGCCAAATAGGTCATCACGCAGATGCCAATCTCCAACAGCACCGAAGTGGGGTTCATGTGGATCATCATGTACCAGATGCGCTCGGGATGGCCCAGGTCCACCAGCAGGGCAATGACAACCATGATATAGCCCAGGAAGGCGGTTAATATGGAGGGCCGCAGCAGCGGTTTGAACTGCTTCAATTCAAAGATGTAAACGGTTGCCGCCATGAGGAAACCACCACTGCTGATGGCAACCCCGGTGAACAGGTCGAAGCTTATCCATAAGCCCCAGGGATAGGAATTGCCCAGGTTACTGATCGCGCCGATGCCGCTGGCATAGCGCACCATGGCGATGACAAAGGCGATTCCCATGAAGGCCAACAGAACCAGGACCAGCGGCTGCAGGCGGAGGCGCGGGTTGATCGTCAGGTGCATTTTCATTTTTTCACCTCTGCCGGTTCTTCCGCTTCCACGGGTGGTTTTGCGTTCGCCTCTTTTTTCTGGTTAACCAGGTGCACACCTACTGCGGTGGCGGTCAGCACGGCGCCCCAACCCAGGGCAAAGGGGATGGTAAATTCCATTACCTTTTCGCTGACATCCTTGACCGGCAGGGAGCCAAGCGCGGGCAGGCCCAGTTCGGTAAAGGGGACATGGGAAAGGATCAGGTAGGAGGTGCCGCCGTTCTCAGTCTCACCATAAACGTGGTCAACATAGCGGTCGGGATGGGCCTGGATGCGCGCATGGGCTTCCTTCACCAGGTCCGCCCGTTCGCCGAAGACCAGGGCGTCGGTCGGGCAGGTGGCCACGCAGGCCGGTTCCAGGCCGATGTCGATGCGTTGCGGGCACATGGTGCACTTGTCAATGAAGGCGCCTTCGATAAGACCCTTGTCGAAGTCAAAGTGTGGTACGCCAAATGGACAGGCATTCATGCAGTAACGGCAGCCGATGCACTTTTTGGCGTTGTACAACACCAACCCATCATCCCGTTTGTTGTAAGCCCCCACCGGGCAGGCCGACAGGCAGTCGGGCGCTGCGCAGTGCATGCAGTGGTAGACCATGCTGGCACGTTCGAGCCTGGGATACTCTCCCTTCAGCCCGATGCCCGCCACCCAGATGCGGGTCTTATCCATCGCAATGTTGTTCTCAACGCTGCAGGCCACCATGCAGGCCCGGCAGTCAATGCAGCGGGTGGCGTCAAAAATGAAGGCGTTTTGTGTAAACTTGGTCATATCCGGCTCCCGTTAGATCTTCTTTACCGTTACAAACGTCTGGCTGAGTGCCTGGCCGCCGCTGATGGGATCGGTATAGGTAACGTGCAGGTCAGAATCGCAGGCACCAAGCCCGTAGGCGGTGGTCAGCCCTCTCGAGAGGTGGCCGAATCCCGGGGTGAGATAGACACAGTCGGGGCGGATGGCCTGGGTGACCTGAAGCCGTATATGCACCTTGCCGGCATCGCTGGTCACTTCCACCGGGTCATTATCTGCCAGACCCAGGCTTTTAGCGGTGGCGGCATTGATCCACAGGCGGGGATCATCCGAATACTTGTGCAGGAGTTGGTTATTCTGAGTGCCGAACTGGGTGAACTGGGCTACCTTGCCGGTCAGTAAATAGAATTGACCCGCCGCGGGAACCGGCGGTTCCTCCCACTGCGGCACCCCGGCAAAGTTGCCCTGCGCCAGCGTGGAAGAAAATATCTCGATCTTGCCACTGGGCGTGCTCCAGGTGGGTTCGCTGAACTCGGTGGATTCTGCAGGCAGGTCAACGTAGCCCTTCTGGCGCACGTCATCCAGGGACACCCCCAGGGGGGCAAGCTGCTGCTTGAGGTAATCCTCATCGTCGGCGTACTGGAAGTAATCACCCAGTCCCAGCAGTTTTCCCAGTTCCTTGTAGATCCACAGCGATGACTTCCCCTCACCCTGCGGCTCGATGACCGGCTGGCGGATGAATGCCTTATCGCCGACGATGTTGAGCGGGTCGTAGCGCTCCAGGTAGGAGGCTTCAGGCAGGACCACGTCCGAGAACCAAGCAGTGTCGTTCATGAGGATGTCGATGGTGACGATGAAGTCCATCTTGCCGAAAGCCTGCAGCGTGCGGCCGCGGTCCGGCAGCGACATGGCCGGGTTCTGGCGGGAAATGAACCAGCCATGCGCCTGGTAAGGCATGCCGCTCAAGGCGGCGTCCCGCAACTCCTGGAAGACACCAATCTTCAACGGGACGAATGGATATTTCCACGGTACACCGTCCAGGCGCTGGGCCGAGATACGCGGGTAGGACGGCTGCGGGGGAGCCCCCAGCCCGCTGGATTCTTCCCCGCTGGCCGGGAACATGGCCACATTCCAGTTGCCCACCAGCGCGTTCAGGATGGCGATGGCGCGTTCGGTCTGGAAGGAGTTGACAAAATTGGAGGTGCGCCAGCCGTTGTGCGCCATGGCATACGGTGCCGCGGCGGCAAATTCGCGCGCTATGCGCCGGATGGTATCTGCCGGGATCTCGGTGATGCCCGCCGCCCATTCGGGCGTGTACTGGCTGATCGAACCTGCCAGCTTGTCGAAACCATCCGTATAGCTGGAGACAAACGGGGCGTTATACAGGTGCTCGCTGACGATGACGTTCAGCAGCGCCAGGTGGAAAGCCAGGTCGGTACCGGGCCGGATCGCCAGCCATTCCGTGGCCTTGGCGGCTGTTTTGGTGAAGCGTGGGTCTAGCGCCACCACTTTCACGCCGCGATCGATGGCCTTGCTCAGGGCGGAAGTCTCGGAGGTGGAAATGGCCTCCATCAGGTTGCGGCCGGTCAGGATGATGTACTTGAGCTGGCTGTAATCCCGGTTGGGCTCTTCCATGCCGTAGGTCATCAGGTTCGAGACGATCATGGCATTGAAGCACAGGCTGCGTTGGGTGCCGTAATTGGGCGAGCCATAGGCGTTCAGCAGGTTTTCAAACTGGAACTGGCTCAGGCAGTGCGTTGTCGAAAAGATCATCGCCTCGGGTCCATATTTGTTCTTGATCGAGAGCATGTTGTCAGCCACGATGCCCAGGGCTTCATCCCAGGAGGCTTTGCGGAACTTGCCCTCGCCGCGCTTCCCCACCCTGACCAGTGGGGTCAGCACCCGGTCGGGGTCGTAGGTGTTCATCAGGCCGGATTGGCCGCGCGGACACAGCTTCCCGTTCGAGTGGGGATGATCCGGGTTTCCCTCCAGCTTGACCACCCGCCCAGTCTCGACCTTCGCCAGCAGGCCGCAGCGCCAGACGCACATTTCGCACATGCTGGGGATGTAACCGCTGCTGGCGGCATCCAGGAGACCGTAAAGGCGGGCGGCCTCAGCAGCTCGGGGTGGAAGAAACTTTCCAAGGGCAAGGGCACCGGCAGCCACACCACTGATTTTAAGGAAGTCGCGACGGGATATGGAAGACGGCATAACTCTCTCCAGTCAATAGCCATCACTGCGAAGGTCCACCTCGCAGTGACGGCTTTGGGTTAATTTACTTCTACTTTTCCTTGCGGTGCAGGCCCATGCGGTCGATGGCATAGAAGAGCGCCAGGGCCATCAGGGCAAAGACAAAAACGGCCAGGTAGGGATTGATGTGCCATAAGTCCGGTAGGACTGTCTGGCCATAATTTCCCAATTTTAAGATCTGAGGCATGAAACTGGTATAGGTCAGTCCAAAAATGACCGCGCCCGTAAGAAAACCAAGTAGACCAGGGACGATGTAATCTAATTTTCCTTCGCCGGACCCGGCGACACATGTGCCTGGTCAGGTTCCGGTCAGGGCCATCCCAACCCCGAACAACAACCCTCCGGCCAGGTTTCCAACGATATAAGTCGCGGGAACGGCCGGGAAGGTGATGATACCCAAGGCGCGTAAAGGATACAGGCCCAGCATGGTGACCACCAGGGCGGTCATCATGAACTTCAGCACAGCCATATCGGTGAGGCGGAACTGGTTGACGACCTTGTGGTACTTGGTCAAACCGGCTTTATTAAGGGAAAAGCCGAAGGCTACACCGAGAACGATAGCAATTACGTATGTCATGGCATCCTCCTCTTTTAGAATTTCTTCCCATAGATGATCAGGGCAGTGATGATCCCGGAGGCGAACATTCCGGCTATGAACAGGAAGGCCGCCGGAGCGAGCAGCATGCCGCCCGAAATGGCCAGACCGCTGGTACAGCCACCTGCGATCCCAGCCGCAAATTCCACGATGATGCCGCCAACAAACAGCAGCAACCAGCGCTTCCAGGTCTGCTTGCCGAAGGCTTTCTTCCATTGTTCACTGTCCATTGTGCGGAACTTGAAGGTGCCGCTGGAGAGGGCTCCCAGCATCCCGCCAAAGAAAACTCCCACCAGGAGCACAACCGGGAATGTGATTTGCGCCGGCATTACATAATTGAAATATATGTTGCTGGGGCTAATCGCCTTGCCGATGTAAGCGGCCAGGTTTTCAATAGCTCCCGATTCACTTAGGAGCGCGTGGGCCAACACAACGGTGAGGATGCCAACGATGCCGAGCAAGATGCCCGCAGCGTACGGCGACCATTCCTCCTTTCGAATTTGTTTCATGAGCCAGTTCATATTTTCTCCTTTTCTTTTTTTCAGTATTGGTGGAACAGGGCGCTCTATGCGTCTTTCTCTCCGTTTGTTTCTTCGGTGGGTTCGCCACCGGATGGTTCGGTTGGCTCGACCTGGGTCAACTTTTCAATGGAAGCCAGCAGGTCAGAGGCCGCCTCGGGCTTGTCCAGGATCGTCTTGAGCGTCCGCCGCGAGTCAGGTTTCAGCTTGCCAAGCGCTGGCAGCAGCTCCACCACGTCAGCGGGATATTTTGCCTGTTTTTCCTGGAGGGCGACGCGCTTGGGGTCTTCAAACGAAATATTGATCCAGCCCTCGCGCCTGAGCACGAAAAATCCACCCCCCAGCACCATCGCAGCTAGCAGGACGAAGAGGATGATGTTGCCAACATTGACGGGTTGTTTCCCCAACGCAACCGCGTCGTATCGCTGGGAATAATCCACCATGTCCGCAGAAGGTACAACGGCCGCCGTTGCGGCTGCCGTTGCGGCTGCTGGAGCAGATTGGGCCGTGCCAGATGCAGCCGTTGCAACCGGAGTTGCTGCACCGGAAGTACTGCCTGAGCCAAGGGTCACGCCCAGGGTCGTTGCATAGATCTGGGCCTTGGCGGTGAAGTCCTTGGGGTGGCAGCTCTTGCAGTTGGTGGCGATATCCGTAAGTGGATCGACCATGCCGGTATGGGCGGCGGTTTTATCGGTGGCTTGGTTGTTCCCAGCGTGGCACAGGTAGCAAAAATCACCAAAAGCATGCTGGGTATGCCAGGTGGTGCCATCGTTATTGACCGGTTTTTGTGCCTGCGTCTCATGGCAGTTCTTACAGGAGGAGGCCTGCGAGCCGCATTGAGCCTTTACCGGGGTTGTCAGCAGTACGGCGCTGACCGCCACCAGCAGCAGACCCACGGCCAGAAAAATGAAAGTAATCCTTTTTTGCCTCATGCGCACCTCGTACTAAATGGCTTGGTATTTTTTGTTCAGGACGGGATCAGTTCGTCAATGAGATTCACATTGTGCTGGATCCGGTCGTGCAGCACGGCCCGCAGCAGGTCCAGGGCCTGGATGACGCGTTGATCGGAAAGTTCGTACTGCACGCTCATTCCCTGGCGTGTTGCACGGACCAGACCCCCGTCACGCAAAACTTTCAGGTGGCGGGAGATGTTGGGTTGTGGGATCGCCAGCTTCTGGGTCAGTTCGGTCACGTTGCTCGACTGTTCAGCCAGTGCGTACAGAATGATCAGCCGGGTCGGGTCTGCCAGGGCGGAACACAGTTCAGCATGCAGTTGAGCGATTTCCTGGGCGAGGTTGGAGTTGTCCATTGGTTTGACCTTATTTGCATAAGAATATATGCTCTATCATATGCTTATGAATATCGTAATATATAGTGCAGGATGTCACAACCCAGATGGCTTAATGTAATTTTAATATTACGCCGTTGGATCCAGCGGATGCCCGAACTTTTACCTGAACCTTATGCCTGTATCTTGCCAAAACGCTTGTGAATTGATATACTAACTCAGTGAGTATATATGGTTGAAACCCCCCATCACACCGGTGCCCGTTCGCCAGAGTATGCGCTGCTCGGGTTCCTGTATGAGCAGCCAGGTCATGGTTACAATCTGCACCAGCGACTGGTAGCCGAACTCGGTTATGTCTGGCATGTCAGTCAGAGTCAAACCTACAACATTCTGAATAGGCTGGAAACCCAGCGATATATTTCAGCCACCACCCTTGAGCAGGAAAAACTTCCCCCGCGTCAGCTCCTTCAAATTACTGCCGCAGGCCGCCAGCGGTTTGAGGAATGGCTGCATGCCCCTTCCGGCAGCAGCGTGCGGGCCATCCGGGTGGAGTTCATCACCCGTTTGTATTTTGCACAAAAGTATTTCCCCGACCTGATCCCGCCAATTCTCAAGGCCCAATCGGGCGAGATCGAGACCGCCCTCGCCCGCCTTGAAACCAACCGGGCAGGCATTCCCCCCGAACAAACCTTCAATCGTCTTGGCCTGGAACTGCGCATCGAGCAGCTTCATTCTGTTCATGATTGGTTAATTAAATGCCGCAAGGCCTTTAAAATTAAATCTAAATAAAATCATAGAGAAGAAAATCATGAAACGAATTGCACTTCTTGTCCTTCTGGTCGCGGCCCTGCTGGCTGCCTGCGGACCGGCTGCGACGCCGACGCCCGCTTCAACCGCCGTGCCTCCGACTGCAACTCCGGTCCCGCCTACAGCAATCCCCGAGCCGCGCACTCTGACCGTCTTTGCGGCTGCATCTCTGACCGATGCTTTTACCGAGATCGGGCATAATTTCGAGGCTGCACATCCCGGTGTCACAGTAGCATTCAACTTTGCCGGCTCCCAGACCCTGAGCACGCAGATCACCCAGGGAGCAGTGGCGGATGTCTTTGCCTCAGCCAACCACACCGAAATGGACAAGCTGGTCACCGGCAGCCTGGTCCAGCAGGCTGCACCGAATGATTTTGTGACCAATAAGCTGGTCGTCATCCTCCCGAAAGACAACCCGGGCAATGTCACGACCCTGCAGGACCTGGCCCGTTCCGACCTAAAACTCATCATATGTGACTCAACCGTCCCGGCGGGAAAATACGCCCGCCAGATCCTTGACAACATGGCCAAGGATCCGGCTTTTGGCGCAGATTTCAAAACCAAAGTGCTGGCCAATGTGGTTTCGAACGAGAATGATGTGAAGTTGGTGGTAACCAAGGTGCAGTTGGGCGAGGCGGATGCGGGTCTCGTCTACATTTCGGATTCGGTCTCTGCCCCGGAATTGAAGACCATCGAAATTCCGGCGAATTACAATGTGGTTGCAAAGTACCCGATCGCCGCGCTGACAGGTGCTCTGCAGCCCGGACTGGCATCCGATTTCATCGCCTACGTCCTCTCGGCAGACGGACAGGCCATCCTGAAAAAATGGGGCTTTACCCCCGTCACACCTTAGGCCGAGGATACATTGCGCCATTTATTTCGTCGGTTTTCAATCGATCATAACCCAGGCTGGGTATTCATCCTGCCCAGCCTGGTTTTGATTGGTTTGCTTGGTTTGCCTCTCCTGGCTTTGGCCTGGCGCGCCCTCGGGAAGGACTTCTTCAATTATGCCCTGTCTCCCACTGCGATATCGGCGCTGAAGCTCAGCCTGCTGACCAGCACAACCAGCGTGCTCATCGCCATTGCCACCGGTACCCCCCTGGCCTACATCCTGGCACGCTGGGATTTCCACGGCAAGACAGCCTTCGAACTGCTGATTGACCTGCCGGTGGTCCTGCCCCCCTCCGTGGCGGGACTGGCGCTGCTGATCGCCTTCGGGCGGCAGGGTGTCTTCGGGGCCTGGTTGAGCGCAATCGGCATCACCCTTCCCTTCACCACTGCTGCGGTGGTGGTGGCCCAGACCTTTGTCTCGGCACCCCTGTTCGTCCG
>Ga0209777_10010063_pt1 | contig 10074 bp, 8 predicted proteins | sample FrelakmetHBP12HB_FD_187147 | JGI IMG/M metagenome (GOLD analysis project Ga0209777, IMG submission 187147) | Freshwater lake sediment microbial communities from the University of Notre Dame, USA, for methane emissions studies -HBP12 HB (SPAdes)... | ecosystem: Environmental > Aquatic >...
AAGCCCTGGCTCCCGAACCGGATAATTTCGACATATTAACAAGAAAGGGCCTTGCCCTCCAGTCGCCTGACAGGGTTGAAGAGGCGCTTACGTGTCATGAACGGGCTACAGTCCTGGCACCTGCCCACCCTGTAGGCTGGATATGCAAGGGTAACGATCTTTTCAGGCACCAGAAGGAGCCTGATGACTTCGAATGCTATGACCGGGCCCTGCGGATGAATATCTGCGACGACCATGTTCTGAGTAAACTGGTGCGGTACGACCAAGCAATCGGATGTTGTGACCCGACGCTTGCATTCAATCCAACGTATGGTGAAGCGCTTGCAAACAACCGATTAATCCTGATCTTTGCAGACAGCGCTGAAGAAGAAATCGGATTCCCTGACAAAAGTGTTCAGGGTATGGCAGGATCACTGATACCATGAACAGGATCGAATATCACGAGGAATTTCGCCCGCAGTGCAGTCCTCCGGGATCGGAAGTGAGTGGTATCAGGATCTCTCCGGACAAGAAAAGAATCGCGTATTTTGCCAGATTTCCTCCAAACAGCGGCCTTGTGAATATCATATGCATCGAACCCGCCGGAGGAACCGGACAAGGAATAATCAAAATTGAACTGGTGACCGGCATGGCGTCGGACCTCCGATGGTCGCCAGATGGGGCTCACCTAGCCTGTTGCCTGAATGATCCTAAAACAACGCCATGCACTCCTCTTGGTATCGCTTGGATAACCAACTGCAGGGACCCTGCAGGGCCTCAGCGGGTAGCCGGCCAGACCCATGGTATGAGTTTTGCGTGGATGCCGACAAATGAAGAGCTGGCAGTGGCCAGTTCGGCTTTTCTCCGGATTATCAATATACAAAAAAATTCCGAAAAAAAGATCGCGGATCTCCACGATGACGGCGATCCCCTTTTCCCTCCAAAGGTTGCTGTCTCTCCAGACGGTAACCGGATAGCATATACTACGCGAAGAACTGACGAAAATATCAGCCGGGTATGGATTGCCAACCTGACCGATGAACGATGGGGCAGCATACTCCTGACTTCATATCCCGGCGCTTTTGTTTTTCTTTCGCCGTTCTGGTCACCGGATTCCATGACTCTCGGGCTCCATGTCGTGCATCCGAAAATGGAAAAAAGCGAGATCGCCATTTTTCCAAACCTCTCCGGGGAAGGCGAAATCGTATACCGAAACAACCTGTTAAACCCCGTTCACGAACCCTCCTATGTTCCATCCGGCAACGGGATAATTTTCTACCATGCAGCTCAGCCCTCCTACCAGTATACAAAAGCAGGGCCGGCGCACCTGGCGCTACTCGTATTATGTGGCAATAGCCCGGCAGGAATGCATATCCTGACGGAACCTTCTGACAATAATGTATGGCTCCGTTTTATCGATACCAGGCAGCTTGCCGTAGATGGTGCCGATGCAGTCTTCTTATTGAACCTGCCATTTCGGCAGGACCATGATCGCATGAAAACCGGCCAGACCGGCAGGTTGAACAATGAATAATTTTTCTGAAATTTCACCTTCTCCTGATGTCGGACAGATGAAGAAAAATCGTAATAGTATGGATTATTTGAAAAAAGAGCGGATCTTCAGGTTTAAACCCGGATAAGTTTCGTTTCTGGGGAAAGCAATTGAAAATTCGTGGGGTCTATGGAAGCGGATAAGCAGCACATACTGTTCTTCCCGTGCCAATACCAGTCAAGTCTTTATTTTTGGTCAACTCCTGAAAATTCGGGACAGTAAAGGTTCAGACACCGGGAAAAAGGGTTATGGAAAACAGAGGGTTTCCCGACCGGGTTTTAAATTTGGCATTTCCGGGGAAAATCCGGTAACGGGATGAACAGTTTTAAAAAAATCGATCACGGTTTATTGCGAACTCATAAGTTTTTGTGCAAACGCCTGGCAGGCAAGCAGGTGAGGGCGGTCCCGTTCGGATTTATTCCATGCAGCGCTGAACACGAGGAGAAGGGCATTATCAAGCGCGGTATAAAATTCCGTGTCCTGGTCATGCGAGGGATCAGTGGGTTTTGCCAGCAGAAAGGCATCATCAGGAAAGAATTTCCGATAGGTCAGGGGCCGGGGTAGTGACTGGTCAAGGAGTGCTGCATGGTCCTTTACAATTTTAAATGCACGGGTCAGGCAGAAGTTAGACCCGGTATCCTCAAGCTGTCCTGCGGCAGTTCCTGAAAATTGGGCTGAATTCTTATATTCACCTTCGGCAAACCGGACAAAAGCCAGGGTGGCAAGGTGAGCTGTTTCAGGACTGATACCGGAACTGGACTCACGGGTGTGTTCAATATAGGTTTTCAGCGGATCTGCCAGTTCCCTGCCCCCATACACTGCCGTACCGGGTTTGCCGAACCGGTACTTCAGCCGTACCAGGAGGACGGTAAGGCTTACCGCGTACAGCAGCTCAAGGATCACCGCTGAAGAAGTGTCCGTCGGGACAGCAATGAAGATAAACGAATAGATCGGCGTTGACAACGCAACGATATCTTTTTTGGGTCGTATCCATGCCAGGTAGGCAAGCACCCAGGAAGCAATGACGCATCCGAGAATGGAAATCCTGAAATCTGCCGGTGCTCCCGTGATCAGGAAGACGATCGCAAGCAAGCCTCCGCCAAAGGAGAAGAAAGGGACGGCAAGCTCAAGCCACCGGTGTGATTTAATAGCAGATTGATCGGATTTTTCCCTTGGAGTCTGCACCATACTTTCCCTGTAAAGAATATTTTTAAGGAATGTCCTGTTGTCAGCAATTGCCGGCGTTTACGGTTTTTTAATTTTTCTTATGGAAACGCAGTTGATGACCGGATCTCCCGTCAAAATATACCGGCGGATTACCTGGCCGAGTACCTCGACAACATCGTCAACCTTCACATCTTCATCAGGACTGGTGAACATCTTGACAGAGATTGCTCCGGACCGGTCTGCGACAAGATACTGGGGACGGTTCAGGAACTGAAAATACACCCGTTCTACGACCCCTTCAACCCTCACTGGTTTCCCGACCATATTCTCATTGATAAGCTTGATCCGGACCGTCTTTGCCTCAGCTTCATAGATTGGTTCCATGTCCGCATACTGGCTGCGGCTCATATAATTAAGCGCAACAGGGATTACGAGAAGCATGAATAAGGCAGGAATAAGCCAGATGAGCTGAGATCGTACTTCAGCGCTGGATAATGATGCAACGAGTAAAAGGAGGGTGAAGAACACAAACACCGCAATCGCGACGATCGAGACCTTCACGTCAATAGTTCCAATCTTCATTAAAAATAGTATGGGTGGTTAATCTACTTCAGTGCTGCGATCTCTTTACGGAACGCAACCCAGTAGAGGATACCAACGAAGAATAATGCGCCTACAATGTTACCGAGCGTGACAATTATCACGTTGTTGGTCCACATCGTAACCCAGTTAATACCTGCATTGATCTTTGTCGGATCGGTTATGAATCCCTGGGTGAAGATACCTGCAGGGATGAAGTACATGTTGGCAACCGAGTGTTCGAGTCCCATTGAAACGAAGGCCATGATCGGGAACCAGATACCGAAGAACTTGCCGACCATGTCATCAGAACAAATCCCCAGCAGAATGGCGAGGTTGACGAGGTAGTTGCAGCCAATTCCCTTGAGGAACGCGGACCACATGCCCATCATACCGACATAACTCACTTTTGCTGCTGCAATGGCAATCGCCCGTGATCCAAACGCGGTGACTGTAGCAGCACCGGCTGCATCAAACGAGACAAACGGACCGTTTGCCATAAGATATGCCCAGAATATCGAGCCGATCAGGTTTCCAATATAGACAAAGACCCACAGGGTCAGGACCTGTGCCCAGGTGATCTTGTGGATGAACGCTGCCATCGGGGCAAGCATTGCATCACCAGTAAAGAGCTCAGCACCCGTAAGCACGGTGATGATAAGCCCAACCGGGAACACTGCACCCAGAATCAGCTGTGCCATACCAGCTGATGCGAAGCCTCCTGCTATAGGAGCAACAACACCTGCCGTAACCTGTGCTGGCGTCAATGCTGCATAGACAATACCTGTACTGCACACTGTTGCAAGGGCCCCACCCATGGCGATGTATGCGCCGGACATGAATCCACGAAGGATCATGTTCCATGCGGGCAGACCCACTTTGTACTTACCGGCATCGCCAGCCTTTGCGACGATTGCTACCGGAGGATGAAACACCATTCTCTTAAACACCTCTGAAACGTTTCAACCTATACCAATAACGTATTAAATCACTTTTCGTATAGGTCAATTTACACTCTTTTGTGTGTGATATTAATAATTTTCGGATTGTTTGCCAATCGGGCGCAATTAGTGAGTAAATGATAAAATTTCCGGAATAAAGTCGTAAACATATTATTATTAATTTTTTTATTTTTTAACTAATTTTTAATTAATGACAGCCCAGAATTATTTGATTATATGCTTTCTGGTAGTGAATATGATATGATACCGTTTAAACGCGCAACTGTAACAAACGCTAATTACATGTCAATATGAAAAATAATAGGGAATTTTTCCCTCTTTTGCAGATTTGCCCCTGATATCATGAGCGATTCGTATCTATGCTGATAAAAATTTTTAATAATTATCTTGTTTTTCACTATCCTCAAATGACAATACAAACGGACAACAATCGAACATGCAGGATTATCATGAATCCGTACCCTTAAAAAAAATACCGTCTGAAATATCTGCACAATTTTGGGGTAAGTTCAAGAAGAATAATTAATCGGATGTTATTGCAGTAAAATTCAGAAATTTAATTACAAACCGCTAAGCAATACAAGATAGGAAGATACGTGATTCTATGGAGAAAAACACAAAGATTTTATTCGCTATTGGGGTATTTATCATCATATTCCTATTGTTTATTGATATCTATCTGGCAGGAATTGCCGGTGTAATCCTCATTACACTCCTCATGGCGGTCCAGATAATGCAGGATACTACTGGTATTCCGGAGATTGTGGCAACGCTCAGGGGCGATGCGAAGGCCATTATCCTCACAAACACGGGAAATGCAAGGGCAGAAAAAATACATGTGGCACTTGTACCGTTGAATAGTGAGTTTGATATACCGTCTCTCGAAGCTGAATCAACGTATGAATTTCCCTTGAATGCAATGGTTGAATACATTAAAATTGCCGTAACCTATCAAAATGAAAACGGCAGGCTGTTTTCCAGTTCTTCAAAGCTATCCTTATTTGGAGAAGAACCTGATCTCCTTAAACCGATGATTCCTATTTTTAAATGGAAAAAATAGTGTGCTCAATAAAATAACCAACAGGACATGAAAACATAAGCAGGGTGCAGTTCTTTACTTCACGTCGTAGAATCCATTCCCATCAGCAGAAAGGTAAAATCAGAAATACTATTTTTTTGGGAGACACTGAAATTTTTTTAATAGCGATTTTAGGATTAAAGGGCATTAAAAAAATAAAAAAATTATTTTGTAACAGGATTGAACACGTTCTCGTAGATCATGTCGCTGCCGGTATTTTGCAGCCGTGCACGCTCCTCTTTCTCCTCGACCATGGCAAGGAGCGGGAGTTCCATGTTAATGCCGGGCACATGACCGAACATCTTCTCGAGTTCGACCTGCTGGGCGTGCATGAAGAGTGCATTGGGGATCTCGGCCGGGCAGAGTTCCTCACACTGGCCGCAGTTCACGCAGGAGTCCGCGATATGGGCGAACCGGATGAGATGGAACATGAAATTGGGCGGGAGCTGCCCGGGCGTGACATAGGCCGGGTTCTTGGTTGTGCAGTCCTCGCAATAGCAGATCGGGCATGCCTCAATACACGAGTAGCACTTGATGCACCGGGATGTCTCTGACATAATCTTCTTTAACCGCTCTTTCCCGTCACCAAGAGCCTCAAAGTCGTGCTTGCGCCACTTGTCACCAAGCTTCATCATTGCGCCCTCGACTTTACCCCGGATCTCAAGACCCTTGGGGTTCGCTGCATCGGTCGCAAGGATACCGGATTTCACTGCACTGTTCAGGAGATTTGCACCCTTCTCGCTGCAGACTTCGACGAAGGTTGCTTTACCGGCCTTGTCACCGATGACACCCCAGTTACCACAGGCAAGGTCTGCCTGCCGGGGGATCTTCATCTTGCAACGGCGGCAATTGGTGCGGCGTCCGTAGCCTGCTTCTTCGAGTTCGTCGATCGAAATGCCTTTGTGGCCGCCTTCGTACTCGATGATAAACTGGCCCTTGTCGATCTCTTCCTTGTGGACCTTGTCCGGGTCAACCCCGAATTTATCGGCAATCATTTTGCGTGCACTGACCGGGCTGACCGAGCCACCGCAGTTGACGCCAATCATAACGATGTTGTCAAGGTTGATCTGCTTGCGCTTGGCAAGCTCAAAGAATGCCATGGCATCGCAACCCTTGACGGTCACACCGATCTTCTTGATCTTTGCACCATCAAGGTATTTCTTGACCAGTTTCGGCATAAGAAGTGTCCCGCAGTGAAGAGACCCGGCAGTCTGGGCAAGTTCCTTAGGGTCAGTGATCAGCACCGGCTGGGCATCGTAGAGATCAGCGCCTCTCCTGATGGCAAGCACTGCATCGACAACCTTTGATTCAAGTGCGTGTTTCCAGAGTGCGGTGACAGCACCGCCAAGTTCAGCTTTCTTCTTGATATCTGCGTCGTTGGTCCATGCGTAGAGCATATCGCCTTTCTTTGCCATGTTACTGCGCCTCCGCAATCTTCTCGATTCTTACAGCACAGGCCTTGAACTCCGGAATACTTGCAACCGGGTCAAGTGCGTTGTTGGTCAGCGTGTTGGCTGCACATTCGACGAAGTGGAACGGGATAAAGACCTCTCCTTTCTTGATGTTTTTTGTGACCCGTGCGCCGATCTTGATCTCCCCTCTGCGGGTGATCGCCCTGACCATCTCCTTGTCCCTGATACCCAGCGCCTTTGCATCCTCCGGGTTCATCTCAACCCAGCCGGTCGGCTCTTCACGCTCGAGGTCCTCCGAACGGCGGGTCATGGTACCGGTATGCCACTGCCAGATGCAGCGCCCGGTGGACAGGATCAACGGGTAGTCCTTGTCCGGCACTTCAGCCGGATATTTGAATTCAATGGGAGAGAAGATGCCCAGTCCGTCGGGGTGGGTGAACTTCTCTTTGTGCAGGATTGGGGTTCCCGGGTGCTCCTTTGTCGGGCACGGCCAGTGGAGCGCTTCCGGCTTCTCGAGGCGGGTATAATCCATGCCACCATAGGATGGAGTGACCTTTGAGACTTCCGTGAAGATCTCTTCGGCGCTCTTGTAGGGGAACTGTTTCTCGTATCCCATTGCCCTTCCGAGTTCACTGATAATCTGCCAGTCTGCCTTTGCTTCTCCGGGCGGGTCCTGCGCCTTTCTCCATTTCTGGACGCGGCGCTCGGTGTTGGTCTGGGTGCCTTCCTTTTCAGCAAAACATGCTGCAGGGAGAACAACATCTGCCAGTGCCCCGGTCTCGGTCATGAAAATATCCTGAACTACGAGGAACTCGAGGTTCTTCAATCCCTTCTCCACGTGGTGGAGGTCCGGGTCTGAGACCATCGGGTTCTCTCCCATGATATACGCGCACTTGACTGTTCCTGGCTGGTCGGCAAGTACATTGATTAACTTGGTGACCGTCAGACCGACTTTTCCTTCGGCGATCTCGCAGCCCCATGCATCCATCATCTTCTTACGCATCTCGGGAACGATCACTGCCTGGTAACCGGAGTACACATTCGCGAGGGCTCCCATGTCGCAGGCACCCTGCACATTATTCTGGCCACGGAGTGCACAGACACCGCCGCCCCTCTTGCCGAGGTGACCGGTCAGCATCTGGAGGTTTGCAACCGATTTAACATTGTCCACACCGGTGGTGTGCTGGGTAATACCCATTGAGTAGAGGACGTTGCTGGACTCTGCCTTGGCAATCCACTCTGCAGCGGTGGCAAGATCCTTTGCCGGGATACCGCTGATCTTCGAGACATTCTCAAGGCTGTAGGCGTCCTTCATGACGACTTCCTTGAGTTTGTCGAAATCCTTGGTCCGCTTGGCGATAAACTCCTTGTTTTCCCAGCCGTTCTTGATGATGTGCTGCATGATACCATTGAGGATTGCCACATCGGTACCTGAGTAAAACGGCATGTAGAGATCTGCCTGTTTTGCTGTCGGCGTGAAACGCGGGTCAGCAACGATCAGTTTGCCACCACGCTTTTTGGCGAGCATGATCTGCCGGCCGATAAGCGGGTGATTCTCAAATGTGTTACTGCCAAGAACAAAGATACACTTGGACTCCCCGATATCTGCAATCGAGTTGGTCATGGCACCGGAGCCAAAGGCGCCGGCGAGGCCAACGACCGTGGAGGCGTGGCAGAGCCGGGCACAGTGGTCGATATTGGGCGTCTTTAAGACTGCACGGGCAAACTTCTGCATCAGGTAGTTCTCTTCGTTGGAAACTCTGGCTGATGAGAGACAGGCCATCTCATCTCCTTTGTATGTCTTGAATTTGGAGACAATGAGCTTATAAGCCTCATCCCAGCTGGCCTCAACAAATTTCCCATCCTTTTTGATAAGGGGTGTTGTCAGGCGATCCGGGCTGTTGATAAACTCCCAGGCATAGTTACCCTTAGGGCAGAGCTTGCCTTCGTTAACAGGATGGCGGTGCCATGGCGCGACGCCCACAACCTTCTTGTCCCTGACAACAAGGTTAAAGCCGCAACCTGCTCCGCAGTACGGGCATGTGGTTGGTATATAGTTCATTTCCATGTTCTTACCTCGAACAAAAAAAATTTGGTTTAACGGTATTTAAACATAGTGAATTTCGTGTCAAAAATGATTAATAGTTGTGGGTCTCAAATTTTACAGGGATAATACTATGAAAATTTTTCCAAACGAATTGATTAACAAATTGAATGATGTTAACCGATATTGTATACTCATATATCCCGGTACGCGCATTCTATGAAACAATTACTTATTCCTCCGCTGCTTATCGATATCGTCCAAAGCGGTCTTTCAGCATGCGAGGGAATCGTTTTTGACAATCGTGATGCCTGTCCCGTATGCGGTGGAAAACTGTCCGGATATGACACGAAGAAGAAGCAGTTCGCAGTTATGCATGAAGGTAACTCCAGGAGTCCGATTTACGTATTTGTCAAACGGTTCTCATGCCGGCAGTGCCACACCGTCTGTTTAGCCGATGAGCCATTTTACCCGGATACCCGGATTGGCTCTCCTGTTGTCGATCTCTGCAGAACACTTGGAGCGGGAATACCATTCAATCGTACTACTGCATTCATGACACATCTGGGAATAGTCATCGAACGGGGAACCGTGCGCAATTATAGTCAGAGGTCATTTCCGGAAATTCCCACAACGGACCTCTTTGGGATCCGGCTTCCCTTGTCAATCATTTCACTCTCCGGACTCACTGCCCGGACCGGTGAGGGGAGTTGCATCGCAGGGACAGAAGCGCTCGCTGCCTGTGGTTTCCCATCCGCATACCGGGCAGCGCCGAATCTTCTGTCTCCGCTGGAACAAGGGAAAGAGCGGAAGGAAGAGGAAGATAAAGAAGAACGGCAGGCCGATCGTCCATAATACGATAGCAATCCCCAGAGATCCGATGAAAAGAATGAGGCTCAGTTGCCGCGGTTTCATCATATAATCACTTTACGAGAGGATGCGGGGGATCGAACAACCGCTTTACCTGCACGACCAATCCGGTAAAATCCCTGACCCTGTCACGAAGAGTTGCCCCGTAATGCTATCTCCCGTACAGAAAATGCAGGAAGGACATCGGCATAGGATCCCAGTTCTTTTGAGAGGTCAATTCCATCTAGTTCTCTGGAGAACAGGGGTGCTCCAATACCCCCGACAACTATCTGCCGGGCAGCAAACTGTGCCGCAACACGCTGCATCTGATCGCAGATCAAACCCCGCTGTCTTTCCCAGAACTGTTCGGCGATCTGGTATGCGCCATCCGTTCCGATCTCGTCAAGATCCGCACAGACCACGCGTGCGAGCCGCCGAAGTGCTGCTGTTCT
>Ga0209777_10010064_pt1 | contig 10073 bp, 7 predicted proteins | sample FrelakmetHBP12HB_FD_187147 | JGI IMG/M metagenome (GOLD analysis project Ga0209777, IMG submission 187147) | Freshwater lake sediment microbial communities from the University of Notre Dame, USA, for methane emissions studies -HBP12 HB (SPAdes)... | ecosystem: Environmental > Aquatic >...
CCTTTCACCTGCATGCGGTACGTACCCACATTTCTCCCCAGTTTCGGGTCTTCCAGGATGCCGCAGCCGGTACTGATATACTGGCCGCCGTCATCAGGGTTGTTCCGGATCCAGGGGAATTTATAAAGGTCCACATCATCGCCGCTGAGGATCACTTCCTTGGAGGGAGCTTTCTTTTTATCCACGATGACCGGGTCAATGGACTTCCACCGGTCATTGACCAGGTAGCTGGTGATCTTTTCACTGGCAGCGATGTTCATCTCGGACTGGCTGTCGCTTATCTTGTCAACACCAAAGCACTCGGCAACAGTGTCAAAACCGTTGAAGAGGTTTCCCACTACCGGCACAGTATGCCAGGTCTTGTTCACTTTGGTTTTTTCGATTAAAAACCCTGGGGCATTGGTTTTCCACCGGTCAAGAATTTTATAGTGGAACGCGGTTGCCTCGTACTTGTCCTGGTCCATCTCTTTTACTTTTACGAACTTACCCCGCTTCTCCAAAGCTTCTGCGTAGTCTCTCAATGAATCAAATGGTGCCATGGTATCTCTCTCCTGTCAAAATTTAGTTGTGAGTAACGAGTGCTGAGTAGTGAGCAGTAAAAACTCGGCACTCATCGCTCAGCACTAAGTATTTATCCCTATTTCTTTTAAGCCGGCGGCACCCCCTCTTTGCTCCAGCCTCTGATGGCAAAATAGTCATCGAGCATGAGATCAAGCCCCTCCACCTTTTTGCCTTCAGCCATGCCTTCAGGCAGGGGCTCATTCAGAAGCCGCGGCGGCAGCGTGTCATCTTTCCTGCTGAAGCCTTCGCGCAGATTGAAGGTGCGCTCAAGCGCTATAATTCTGCGCATGATGATGCGCAGATCATCCAGCGTGAAGCTGGTTCCGGCCGCTGCGTTAATCAGCTCCGGAACAAGCGCCACCGGCACAAAGTTGAAGCTGCACAGGCTTGCTGAGTCAAAAATCGTGGCATTCTCGGCAAGCATTGCCGCCCGCTCTGCTTTTCCCTCATGGGTGTAGAGGTCAACCTCCGGCATGAAAAACTCTACTATCATGTACCCGCCGCGGCCATGCTCGCCGCCGCGCGGGGCAGTGGCATAGGAAAGCCCCTGGCCGAAAACAGCCCGCGGGTCATAGGCCGCAAGCTCTAATCCCTTTACGTGCATGGCAAAAGTCTCGGAGCCCGGGATCTCTTGTGCAAGCCGGGCGACACCTTCTGCCAGGCGCCTGCCGATCCCTTCCTTTTTGGCGATCATTTCTATAAGCTTGAGGGCAAGCTCGCCGTCTCCCCATTTGAGCGCCAGCCCCCCGGTATCTTTATCTGTCAGCAGCCCTTTTTCATAGCATTCCATGGCAAAGCCGATCACATTGCCGGTAGAAATGGTGTCCAGGCCGAACTCATCGCACATGTAGTTTTCAGCGATGATTATGTCCCGGTCGCCAATGCCGATATTTGACCCCAGCATCACCGCCGACTCATACTCAGGACCTTCTGTTGTCAGGCCGGCGCGCGGCCCGCTTTTCACTTCGGCAATCAGCCCGCAGCCAACCGGACAGGACTGGCAGGCGAAATTTTTAATCCGGTTGTGCTCGGTGATAGCGCTTCCCGCTATCTCATCAGCTGCTTCAAACGTGCCGGTCTGAAAGTTTCTGGTGGGAAGGCCGCCCATGGCATTAACCACGCTGATGAGCCCCGCGGTCCCGTTCATCTGCATCCCCACCAGGCTCGGATTTTCTTCCTGGTCGGCGCGCACCTTCTTTACCGCTTCATCAAACGCCTGCTTGTCAGCGATCTGCGGCCTCTCGTCTCCGGACACGGCGATTGCCTTGAGGTTCTTTGATCCCATTACCGCGCCGGCGCCGCCGCGGCCCGCGGTGCGGGTCTCGGACACGATTGCCGCAAACCGCACCAGGTTCTCTCCGGCAGGGCCGGTACATGCCACCCGGCATTTACCGCCAAGCTTTTCCTTGATGGCCTTGTCGGTATCAGAAGTTTTCAGCCCCCACACATCATCCGCACTATGAAAGCTGACCCCGTCAGGTGTGAGATGAATCCATACCCGATCCTCTGACCTTCCGGTTATTACCAGGCCGTCAAAACCGGTACGCTTGAACCCGTTGGGGAAAGACCCTCCCATGCTGGTTGTGTTGATGGTATTGCTGGAGGGGGATTTGGTGATAAAGGTAATGCGTGAAGTTCCGGGCGCATTGGTGCCGTTCAGCGGACCGGTAAAAATGATCAGATTGTTTTCCGGGGACAGCGGGTCAACGTGCCCCGGCTGCAGGTCATACAAAAGCTTCGAGCCGATGCCCCTGCCGCCAAGATACTCTGCGGCGAGATTTTCCGGCAACTCCTTGATGCTGTAGCTTTTGCTGGTTAAATCAACCATCACGTAACGTCCATGGTATCCGCCTTTAAACATGGTATGACACTCCTTTCCTTAAATAAACTGACTGCTGAAAGCTGATCGCTGACAGCTCTTGACCATTACCAGCTCCAGTCCATGCCGCCATCCACGCTGATGCACTGCGCTGTTATATAGGCGGCATCCTTTGAGGCGAGGAAGGCAACCGTCGCAGCCATATCTTCAGGGGTCCCTACCCGCGGGATCAACAGCTGGCCGCTGGTAATACACTGCTCAATGATCCAGGGGACAAACTCATCCCGCTCCATCATCATTTCAGTCTCCACGGGCCGGTACAGATTGGTCGCCACCATGCCCGGAGCAACGCTGTTTACCCGTATACCCATGGGCGCAAGCGCTTTGGCCAGGCTTTTGGTGAACATGATAACCGCGGACTTTGAGGAGGCATAGGCGCCGGTCATGTTTTTTGATGTTCTGCCCATGGTTGAGGATATGGTGATGATGGACCCCTTGACATCATTATCCATCATATTATTAGCGCAGGCCCGGCAGAACATGAATGAGCCCCGGACATTTACCCCGTAAATCCGGTCCCACTCCGCGCCGGAAATTTCCAGACATGATGCCTGGGTTTCGGAAATGCCGGCGTTGGATACGGCAACATCTATTGCGCCGAACGTTTCCTGGGCTTTTTTGACCAGCTCCAGTATTGAATCCTCTTTGGATACATCCACCGTCTGGTACTGCACGGTCCCGCCTTTGCCCGTGATCTCTTTGACAACGTTCATGCCGCCTTCCTGGTTGATATCTGCCACCGTGACCCGCGCTCCTTCTGATGTAAAGCGGTGCGCAATACCGGCCCCAATGCCGCTCCCGGCACCGGTAACGATGACGTGCTGTCCGACGAATCGCTTTAAATTTTCTTCCATCTGTTATTCTCCTCTACATTTTCACGGTTAGGATGCTGTTGTTTCTTTGCTGTCAGGTGCTTGAAATGTTCTGGAAAATCCTGGAAAGAATATTTTTGCACATATCTATTTCCTGGAGGGCAATATCTTCCAGGGCTTTATTCTGTATCTTTAAAGCCAGCGGTTTCAGCTTTTTGATCAGCTTTCTGCCTTCCGGCATGATACGGACCCTCTTCTGGCGGCGGTCTGCGGTATCAGGTATGCGCTCAACCAGCCCGCGTTTTTCCAGCCCGTCCAAAAGGCGCGTAATGGTTGTTTTGTCCCGGCAGGTACTCTGCGCCAGCTGCAGATGAATCTGCCCGTCCCAGTCCCTGAGATGTACCAGCAGCAGCCACTGCTCTACCGAAAGGTCACTGCCTGCAGTGGTAAAGCTTTTCTGCAGCTGGTTGAGTATGGACCGCGATATCCGGCCCATCATGTGTCCCAGGGAGTTTTTCAGGCTGTATTCAATCAGTTCCATGGCGCGAGGTAAAATAGTTGCATATGCAACTATCAGATAATGGAATATTCGCGCGCTGTCAAGTTTGATTAATCCGGACCGGAAAAAAGCAGGCAAGCCCCTGCAGGTGCTCAAGCCCGGGAAACATAAAAAAATATTGACAGGTGGGTAAATAATAGTTAATATATGTGTACTATTATTAAACCTTTATATTGTTAAAAATAATATTTAACCATAATTTGTTATATATTAAGTTAATAAGTGTGAACTAATAAAATGGCTGACTTACCACAGCTACTGCCGGGCCAACCCGACCTGGATAGGCTGCCCCATCAGATTTATATCAACCTGCAGAAGATATTCCGCTCTCTGAACATCGGCCGGAGTTTTCAGGGCAAAAAGCTGCCTATTACGATTATGCAGATGCGTGCGCTCTCTCTCTTTAACGAAAGGGAAACAGTCACCATCACCGATATCAGCAAATCCCTGGGCATGTCTTTGCAGAGCGCCACGAACCTGGTCTGCCGGCTTGAACAGCTGGGGTATCTTGAACGATCAAAAAATGAAAAAGATAAGCGGGTATCGGATGTCAGGCTTACCGCAAAGGGAAAAAAACGGCTCAATGCCTTCCGCAGCAATGAGGTTGAAAACGTCAAGCTCCTTCTCGACCGTCTCAACCCCGTGGAAATAAAAGTTCTCAATGAAACGTTAAACGGGGTCGCGCTGCTGTTTGAAAAAGCAACCATCACATCAACGAAGTAAGGAGGTTAATGCATGGCTTCATCAACAGTAACGCAGCACGGGGGGCCGGCCATGAAGCAGGTTAAGGGACTGGGCGGCTGGATACGGAGCGCCATCTGGCTGGAGCTGATAATCCCCGGCTACTTCTTCGGCAAAACGTTTGGCACCGCCGACGCGAAGTTCCGCTTCCTTGATACGTTCATGTATCCTCCGCTTTTCATTACTATCTGCGGCTATTTCCGCGATCTGCCGGCAGGGTATTATGCCGGGAGGTTTTGCGGCGTGCTGGCAGGGGCAGTGATCGGTGTACTGTGCGCGCTGCTCATCGGAGTTTTTTATAAATGGGTGCTCAAGGACTGGGCCTACTCCAAGGCGGCGCGTTTGGGCTCCCTGGCGTTTATTCTGGTAGCACTTCTGACCGGGTTCATGTCCGATATGTTTAACGAAAGCATTGGCATGGCGCTGCGCATTGAGGAGAAAGCTCCGGACGAGCTGGTGGGAAAATTCCTGGTGCAGGATTACGGGTCTTTTACCAAAGGGACCCTCATCACCGAGCAAAACGCCGGGCTGCTTGCCGCGTACGGAAAGGTGCGGGCTAACAATGAGGCAAACGCTAAAAGCTGGTGGATCGCCTCTATTATATTTATTTATGTATGGTTTGGGCTGTACCTGCTCTGCGCCCAGAGATTCTTTAAACGAAACCTCGTTCCCCGCGAGGCCTATTTTAAGCTGCAGATGATTAACGTTACCGTATTTATTATATATCTGCGGATGGGGTTTGGAATTTCACCGTCTGAATACCACTACATAGTAACCCGGTTCCAGTACCTTTTTGGAGGAGGAATGTAATATGGCCTTGACTGCTTTTACCCGGGAGGAATTTGTCAGGCAGGTGAGAAACATGGCCCTCCTGGGACTGGTTTTGTACATCGGCGGTATCCTGACCGGTTATGTGACCAACTGGGTTTGCCTGATGCTCGGGCTGTGCGCGCTGACGCTCTTTTTTACTGATTTCTATTTTGGCAGAACCAGGGGCGCTGCCTACTTCTGGTTTTTTGTATTCTTGTACGGCATGGGTAACTACAAGCCCTTCCGGTTTCCCCTCAACCAGGAGGCCTGGAAGCTCCAGACCAATGACATTATAGACTGGATCGTGGGCGGCAAGGGCGTGATGCTGTTCCCCAAAGCTGACTGGGTTATGCTGACGCCTCTTCTGGCCTACACGCTTTACATTGCCATCCGGCTTCTCAAGACCCCGCCGGACCCCGCAGCAAAAGCAAAAATGACCGTTCCCACCAAGAAATGGCGCATGTTTACCCAGACGTTTGTGCTGGTCTGGTACTTTGTAATTTTCGCTTCCGGCATGACCGCCCGGCCCATCGAAAACCCTGAGCTGCTGTTCTGGGCCCTTGCCATGCTCCTTGGCTCCCTGCTGCTGCCGTTTTTCATCGGCCGCTGGTTCTGCGGCTGGTTCTGCCCGGTGGGCGCATTGCAGGATGGCATACTGAAGCATTTTAAAAATTATACGGGCATTAAGATTACCGATAAATTCCGCTCCCAGATTAACCGTATTTATGTCCCCGCCATCATGGTCGGGACAATAATCGTTGTCTATACCTTTGAGCGGGTATTCCAGCTTGCATCATCCGCGGAGATGATTCGCTCGCCTGACTGGAAAAATCTCTGGAAACCGATGGTGTGGACAAAAACCCTCACCAACGGCATGTTCCTCGGATCAATCCTGTTTGCCTACCGCGTGTACTGCCGCTATTTCTGCTGGTATATAGGCTACCGGGTAACGCTCGGGCATCCGTCCCTGTACCGGGTGCCGTTTAAAACAGAGCGCTGCCAGATTTGCCCGGAATGCCCGCCGGAACAGCACTGCACCATGGGATACCAGTTTCAGTCAAAGCCCGAAGGGGAAGAGGGGCTTTCCATACGCAACATTGGGGAAGCGCCGGCCACCTGCACCCTCTGCTATGAATGCCGGGACACCTGCCCCCACGGCGTGTTCCGCAACAAGATTAAGCGGATCAATGTCGTGCCTGAGCGCTGCGTTGGCTGCAGGCTCTGCGAGCTTGCCTGCTCAGGGGGAAGGCTTGGCGTATTTGATCCCGCCCGATCAAATATTCAGATCGAGATGGAGGGCATTCCCGAGATCCCGGTGCCGAAGATCAAGGACACCTGCGATGCCTGCAACGGCGATCCCAAGTGCATCAAGGTATGTCCGGCCCGGGTGATTATCTGGGACAAGGAAGGGGTACGCAAAGATATAAAAGTCAACCGCCCCGGGGTGATAAAGAAGTTTTTCAGAAAAATCAATCCATTCTCAAAGGCACCGGCAGTATGTGATACCCTGTGTGGCGCGTATCCCCAAGGGTGTCCCAGCTGTGAAAACAACAAGGCCCTGCCGCAAGAGCAAGCCAAAGGAGTAGCCGCATGAGCAGAGCAATGCTGTATAAGGGATATACCAGAAAAATCCTCAGGGTAAACCTCACCGAAGGCACGGTAAAAGCGGAGGAGCTTCCCAACGGACAGCTGAGAAAATATATCGGTGGCGCCGGCCTTGCCGCGCGGATGCTCTATGATGAGCTCGCCCCGGGCATTGACCCCCTGTCTCCGGACAATAAGGTACTCTTCCTTGCCGGACCGCTGGCCGGGACCATTGCTCCCACGGGAAGCCGCATCGGTGTGTATACCAAGTCGCCTCTCACCAACGGGTTTTTCCATTCTTCAGCAGGAGGGTATTTTGCCCCGGAGCTGAAATATGCCGGCTACGACGGCGTGATTATCGAAGGCGCCAGCAAAAGCCCGGTGTATCTCTATGTCGATAATGAGCGGGCAGAGCTGCGCGATGCCTCGCGCGTCTGGGGAGAGCGCACTGATGCAACCCAGCAGTGGTTGAAAGGTGATATCGGGGACGAGGCAGCGCAGCTCGCCGTGATCGGCCCTGCAGGAGAGCGCCTGGTCAGGTTTGCCAACATTACCGCAGGATGCCGGAGTCTGGGCCGGGGCGGCATCGGCGCAGTGCTCGGATCTAAAAAGTTTAAAGCGCTTGCCGTAAGGGGAAAAGGAAAGCTTGAAGTTCACGATATGGAAGGCACCCTGAAACTCTCTCATGAAATAATGCAGATTATGAAGGGTAACCCCTCCACAGGACAAGTTCTTCCCTGGTTCGGGACACCGATACTGGTCAATGCCAACAACAGCCTCGGCGTATTTGGCGCACGCAACTGGCAGCAGGAGACGTTCGAAGGGGCTGAAGGTTTGAGCGCTGAAACCATGCGGCAAAAAATTGTGGTGCGTGATAAAGCCTGCTTTGCCTGTCCGATCAAGTGCAGCAAATACAGCGTTGTTACCAATGCCCCGTTTGAGGGATACACGGTTGAAGGCCCTGAATACGAAAACATCTTTGCCCTGGGCTCCATGTGCGGCATTTCCTCCATTGAAGCGGTTGCCGCAGCAGAGCGTGAATGTGATGACCTGGGTATGGATGCCATAGAAACCGGCGTCTCCATTGCCTTTGCCATGGAAAATTTTGAAAAAGGAAATCTCTCTGCCCGGGATACTGACGGCCTGGAGCTGCGATTTGGAAAAACAGAGCTTATGCTGCCGCTGATAGGAAAAATCGCCCGGCGCGAGGGATTCGGCAATCTCCTGGCAGAGGGCGTGAAACGGGCAGCTGAAAAGATCGGTAAAGGCTCCGAGGCATTTGCCATGCAGAACAAGGGAATGACCTTTGCCGGCCATTCCGCCCGCGGCCTGCCGGGCTTTGCCCTTGGCTATGCCACCGGCCCCCGCGGCGGGTCACACCATGACAGCCGCCCCACCGGCGAGCGCAGCGGCCTTGTGCAGCGCGACACCATTGAAGGCAAACCCGCCTATACGGTAAAAGTCAATCACCTGATGATATTTACTGATTCCATGATTATCTGTCATCTTGCTGAAGCGATCTGGGGCCCCATAGAGATTAAGCCGGTGGTGGTCGATATTTTAAACCGGGTTACAGGGATGGATGTCACCACCGGGGAGGCGGAACTCACTGCCGAGCGCATCTGGAATGTGATCCGCGCCTTTGCCGTCCGCGAAGGACTGCGCCGCAAGGACGATACCCTGCCCAAGAGGTTTCTCACCGAACCGATACCGGATGGTCCTTCCAAGGGTATGGTTATAACAGAAGAGACGCTGGAAAAGATGAAAGATGAATATTACGAAATAAGAGGCTGGGACCGGGCCACCGGCATTCCCACTCCGCAGCGGCTGCTAGCCCTTGACCTGCCCGATATTGCTGAAGACATGAAACAGATATTAAGCCAGGAACGGGGAGGTGATACACGATGAGTCGCGCTAAATTCTGGATTTTAATTTCAACAGCAGTGGTACTCGCTATAAGCATCTCTGCGGCATTCTCAAACAAGCAGGACGATCAGAACTACCGTCACGACTATGTCTACCAGGATACAAAAATAGTGGGCAAGCCGGGAGTGCTGCTGACGGCCCTCGGGCAGCCTGAAGATTATGATTTTGAGTTCTTTAACCGCTACATCACCCTGATCTTTAAGACCGCATTTCCACCCGCGCTCAAGCTCCTTATCATGCAGGACAACGGCACCGTGCTGATGGACCCGGAGCATCTCGCGGACACTGAGGAGTATGAGCCGAAAGTCCTGATGGACTGTTTCGGCAAAACCGAAGATGAGGGAGGTGAGCCCTATGTGGACATCGAAGATATCAAATGGGTGCCCTCCCGTGATGGCAAGTCACCCGGCTATTTTCTGTGGTCAAAGAAGAACGGCTATATAGACGCTGTGGAGAAAGTCGGGGTTAAGATTGCCGCGTCATATTATCCGAAGATGCCGAATCATAAAGTCCCCTATACCCGGCAGCACCTGGAAATTTTCAAAGAGGTTGAAGAACTGCTGAAAAAACAGTTCCCGGAAGTTCCCCTGCGCTGGGCCTGGACCATGGAGCCGGAAACCGTAGAAAAGGCGGTCGATGAATTAATCAGGGAAGACAAGGTCAAGACCATCGTGCACTGTGATATATTTCCGGTCTATTCATCGCTTGAACAGTTCAACACTCTTTACCAGGATGTTAAGGATGCGGCGGCAGAGCGCGCCAAGGTGGTCTTCACCCCGTATCCCGGCGCTTACCCGTCTTTTCGCAAGGGCATAGAATTGATGGTTACGGATGAAATCCTTCCCCTGCCGAAAAAAGAGCGCAAGCTCCTGGTGCTCACCCGGCACGGCTGGCCTGATACTCCCGGAGACCCGTATCCTGAGCTTGCCCGCGTTTACTATGTGAACCTGAAGACTGAAATTGAAAAAGCGCTTGAAGGGACCAACACCCTGGTGGTCTACGCGGACACTGACTTTGCCGGAGACGATGTCGACAAAAAGCATACTAAGCTTGCAAGCTTTGAGGCCCTGGATTACGGCCTTGAAGAAAAGTATGACCACATCATCTTTCAAATGGTCGACTTTACCAGCGAGAACACCGACACCATCTTTGCCATGCGCCTTGAAACTTTTGAACCCCTTAAATTTAAATATGAGGGGAA
>Ga0209777_10010065_pt1 | contig 10071 bp, 4 predicted proteins | sample FrelakmetHBP12HB_FD_187147 | JGI IMG/M metagenome (GOLD analysis project Ga0209777, IMG submission 187147) | Freshwater lake sediment microbial communities from the University of Notre Dame, USA, for methane emissions studies -HBP12 HB (SPAdes)... | ecosystem: Environmental > Aquatic >...
CCCCTTCGATATCCAGGCGGGCCAGCCGGCGGCGGAATGGTTCCGTTTCCTCTCCGCCCCGGGCACCACGGCGCTACGCGTGCAGGCCCGTGGCAAGGTCCAGGCCTGGTTGAACGGCGAACCCATGATGGACAAGGGCGCTGGCCGCTTCGTGGCGGCAAAGGCCGCCACACGCGCGGCGGTGGTCGCCCTGCGGGTAATCCCCGAAACCGGCCGGAGCGGCGGAGCCGTCATCCCTGAACCGGTGACGATCGAAACCGATGGCACGGGCATCATGGCCCTGGGCGACTGGTCGCAACTGGGTATTCTCAACAATTATTCCGGCGGCGTGCGTTATAGCACGGTCTTCGGACTCACCGCGGAAGAGGCCAGGGGCCAGGTCGAACTGGATCTGGGCCAGGTCATCGCGACGGCCGAAGTCCGCGTCAACGGAAAGAATATCGCGGTGCTGGTCGCTCCGCCGTGGAAGACCGAGCTGACCGGCTGCCTGAAGAGCGACGAAAACAAGCTGGAGATTCTGGTCTACAACACGCTCGCCAACCATTACCAGACCATCCCCTCGAATTACCGGGGCAATCCCGCCGCGGGCCTGCTGGGACCGGTGCGGCTCGGGTCGCGCGATTGGCAGGGCGGCGAGGCGAAGCCATAGGGACGGTCAGCAAGGTGGCGCACATGGACGGCGTGCGCAGCCTCAGTTTCGTGTTCCGTAACGGCCCGGCCGGATTCAATATTTGACGTCGGTGAGCACCACGTTGTCAATCAGGTCCATGCCGTCGCCGGCGCCGAGGACGAAGGCGAGGGTGTGGGGGCCGGCGGTGACGGTGAAGGGGGGCGAGGTGTAGGTGCCCCAGGCTTCGCTGATCCGGGCCGGCTCCACGGTCAGCACGGGCACCCCATCCACGCTCACGGTCAGCGGGTTGGCGACGGGCGAATAGCCGGCCCGTTTGACGGCGTTGAAGCTGACGGTATAGCTACCCTTATCAAAATTGATGGTCTGCGCGATGTTGTTGGTCGCGCCGCGGATGAATCCGCAATGCCAGGTGCCGTCCGGGGCGGGCGGCGCGTGGATCGGGCCATTGATATGGCAGATGCCGATCTCTGTCCCGCCCTTGTTGACCTGGTTGAAGCTCCAGGTGGCGCCGGTCGGAATCTGTCCAATCGTCTCGTCGTACTGGTCCAGGATGTCGAATTCCTCAAAGCTGGGATTACCAACGCCGACGGCACCCAGGGTCGGTGTGACGGTCACGACATAGGCCTTCGTCACGCCATCCGGAGCGGTGATGGTGTAGGTCTGCGGCGTGATGAAGTTGTTGGCCACGCCGGAAGCCGGCTGGCCCGTGACCAGAGACGACCCCGTGTTGTAGGTGGGCGCGAGTTTCGTCAGGTCCGTCGCCAGCGGCACCTGCACCCGGATGTCCTTTCCGGACAGCGTGGCGGGCGGCATGCCCGGGAACACAAAGCTCAGTAGGGTCGGCATGGGGCTGCCTTGCAGTTCGGCGACAATCATCGTGGGATAGGCGCCAAAGGCCACCGGGGCGGGGTCCGGCACGACCAGGGTGGGGATCCCCGTATCCGCGGTCACGATTTCCAACGGCCGTTTGTTGGCGTCCGCGAGGAAATAGGCGCGGGCGATCTTCGTGGTCAGTTCCGGCAGGGTCAGCTTGCGGTCGGCCGGCAGTTGATTGACGCAGAGGTAGAGCACGTTGCTCCTGGCCGTGATGCAGCCCCAGGGCAGGCGATGCGGAAAGGGGCTGGCCGCGGTGCCGTAAATGGCCGCGCCGTTCGTCTTGATCCACGCGCCCACCTGCGCCAGGCGCTCCAGCGAGGCGGCGGGGATCTCGCCCAGTTCGTTGGGGCCCACGTTGAGCAGATAGTTGCCGCCCTTGCTGGCCACCAGGCAGAGGTTGCGGATCAAATCCGGGGCGTGCTTCCAGTTATGGTCGTTTTTCCCATAGCCCCAGGTGCCGTTCATGGTCATGCAGGTTTCCCAGTCCCGGCCCGGAGCGACCCGGGCGGGGATGGATTGTTCGGGCGTTTCCGTATCGCCATGAAAGTCGCCGCCCAGGCGGTCATTGACGATGATGTTGGGATTGCAGGCCAGCACCGCCTGCTGAATGCGTTCGAGCCCTTCCCGGCTGATGGATCCACCGCCCATATCGAACCACAGAATGACGATGTCGCCGTAGTTCGTGAGCAGCTCGCGCAATTGCGGGATGACAATCTCGTTCACGTATTTGTCGGTATCGCCCTTGTGGGCGGGGTCCCAGTCGCCCATGCCGCCGCCGGGGTGGTGCCAGTCGTAGTTGTGCGAGTAATAGAAGCCGAGTTTCATGCCGTGTTTGCGGCAGGCGGCAGCGAGTTCCTTGAGCGGGTCGCGGCCGAAGGGCGTCGCGTCCACCATGTTAAACGGGCTGGCGGCGCTCTTGAACATCGCAAAGCCGTCATGGTGTTTGGCGGTGATGACCATGTATTTCATGCCGGCGTTCTTGGCGGCCAGCACCCACTGGTCGGCGTCGTAGTTGACGGGGTTGAAGTCCTTGGCCAGCGTCGCGTAGTCGGCGATGGAGATCTTGCCGTTGTGCATGATCCACTCTTTGTAGCCGCCGGGCACCTCCTTGCCCTGCCACATCCCGCCCGCCTGGGCGTAGAGCCCCCAATGAATGAACATGCCGAACTTGGCTTCGCGCCACCAGGCCATGCGCGCGTCATGCTGCTGCGGGGATTCGTGCCGTTCCGCGAGCACCGGGCTGCCGGCGGGCGTTTGGGCCGCGGGGGCAGCGGGAGCGCTCGCGGCACAGAGTCCGGCGAGGAGGATGAGAAGTATCGGGGCGGTTGTTTTCATGGCATGAATCTCCGGAAGTAAAATAAGGGCCTGCGGCAGATGTCGCCGCCACCTGGCGCTTCGTCCCGCGGCCCAGTGTAGGACTTCGGCGGCTCAGGAGGAACTCATTTTGTTTGAACTTCCGGGATGCGGAATCCCGGTCGCCGGAGGGACGGGGCGGGTGCCCGCCCCGCCTTGGCGCCAGGCATGGAAGCGTTGTTCACAATGTCCGGCGCCACCATCACCCTGCAGGCGGGGCTTGAATTCCTCACCAAATACTGAACAATGCCGGCCAGCGGAAAACGGGCTAAAAAAAGGACCAATTCATGACCAATACATTTACCCAACCCAAAACTTTCGCGGTCTGGCTGCCCCTGCTGGCGCTCGCTGGCGTCGTGGGCGTCCTGGCCTTGCCCGCCCCCGGCCGGGCCGGGACGAAAAGCGACTTTGCCAACCCGCCCCTCAAATTCAGGGCCCGGCCGCTCTGGTTCTGGAACGACACCGCGGTGACCGCCGCCGAACTCGAGGCGCAGTTGCAGGGCAATCGCGATCAAAGCGGCTACGGCGGCCTGGCCCCGCTGCCATTCGGGGGCCAGTTCATGCCCAAATATCTCAGCCCGGAATATTTCGAGCTATACGCGGCGGCCGTGGCCAAGGCCCGCCAACTGGGGATGTTCCTGACCCTCTATGACGAATACGGCTTCCCCAGCGGAAGCTGTGGCGCCAACAGCGGCGACGGTATCCCGCGCTTCAAGAACAAGTATCCCGAGGCCACCCTGCGACGCCTCGATAAGTTCGAGGAGATGGTCGCGGGCCCCGCTCCCTATGCCAAAGCGATCCCCTCCGGCACGCTCATGAGCATCGTAGCCATGAACACCGACACCAAAGAAAGAGTGGACCTTACCGCCCGGGCGAGTGGCGGTGCACTGTCCTGGAACGCCCCCGCCGGTTCCTGGAAAATCATGACTTTTGTCTGCGTCCTGGATGGCGATCCGAATGTTGACTACCTCGAACCCGCGAGCGTCGCCAAATTCATCGGCATGGTCTACCAGCCCTATTACGACAAGTTTCCAAAAGACTTTGGCGCAACCATCGCCGGGGCGTTCTACGACGAGCCGACGATGTACCGGGGGCAGGGCCGGTTATGGACGGACAAGTTCAACGAGAAATTTACGGCCGCTTATGGGTTCAGTCCGACGCCCTATTATCCGGCGCTGTGGTACGACATCGGGCCGGAGACCCAGGCCGCCCGGAATTATCTCTTCGGCTTCCGGACCGAGCTGTATGCGACCGGCTACATGAAGACCGTCCAGGACTGGTGCGCCGCGCACGGCGGCATCCCGCTGCTGGGGCACCAGGACCAGGAAAACGTGAAGAACCCGGTGGGCGTCTCCGGGGATATTATGAAGTGTTACAAGTATCAGGACGTGCCGGGCGTTGACAAGATCGGCTGGGAGAATGATCCCGAGGCCTATTACAAGCTCGTCAGCTCCGTGGTCTACAATTGGGACAAGACCCAGGCGATGACCGAGACGTACGGCGCCATGGGCAATTTAAGCTGGGAGCAGCTCTATGCAATCGTGATGGAACAATATGCCAAGGGCATCAACAACATCATCCCGCACGGGGTCTGGTATAATCTTGGCCACGTCACCTATCTGCCCGAGCTTTCCTATCGCAATCCCCGCTATGCGGCCGAACTGCCCGACTATAACGCCTATATCGGACGGCTCAACGTCCTGTTGCAGCCCCCGGGGCGGCATGTGGCCGATATCGCGGTGCTCTATCCGATGGCTACCCTGCAGGCAGGCTATCGTTTCGACGGTCCGCTCAGTCCCTATTGCGGCGGGGTGAATGTTCCGGAAGCGGATTACATCTACCTGGGCGAACTGCTGGCCACCAAGGTTTGCCGCGATTTCACCTTCCTCCATCCCGAAGTGCTGGATGAGCGGTGCACGGTCAAGGGTCAGCGCCTGACGCTAAACAATAAAATCAACCATGAAGAATATCCCGTGCTGATCCTGCCCGGGCATCGCACCATCCGCTGGAGCAACCTGAAAAAGATCAAGGAATTCTACGACCACGGCGGCCAGGTGATTGCCACCGGCCAACTGCCGGTCAAGTCGGCGGAGTTTGGCCACGATGCCGATGTGGTACGAACGATCAAAGAGCTGTTCCCCGCGGTCCAGCAGCAGGTCATTGCCACCGCGTCCAGCGAGTGGCGCGAGTCCGGCGCGTACGAGGCGGCCAAGGCCGTGGACGGCGTGCCCGACACCCACTGGCGACCGGCGGATGAACAACAGAAGGACTGGTGGCTGGAAGTGGATTTTGGTACCAACCGGACCTTCAATTCGACCGTGATCAAAGAGTCCGTCGGCCGGGTGTCGGCCTATGGCATCCAGTACTGGAACGGTGCGGACTGGACCACCTGCGCCACCGGCACCACGATCGGTGTCAGCAAGGTGGACAAATTCGAGCCGGTGACGGCGGCGCGGGTCCGGCTGGCCATCGCAAGCGCCACTGGTGGCGCACCGAACATCGCCGAGTTCGAAGCGCATCTGGATGCCGGCCCCAACCTGGCCCATAGCGATGCGCTGGTGGTGCAGCGCGGCCCGCGGGGCGCGTCCGCCATCTATCTGAATTCACCCAACGAAACCAACCTGCGCCAGGCGCTGGACTTGGCCCTCAAGGTGTACGACGTGGCCATCGAGAGCAACCCGAAGTTGCGTTATATCCACAAGGTCAATGGCACAACCGACGTCTACTTTTTCGCGAACATCGGCGACGCGGCGGCCGAGGCCGTGGTCCGGCTGCGGGGGAAGCTCAAGCCCGAAGCCTGGGATCCGCATACCGGCCGGATTTCCGCGCCCGATTATTCGTCAGTGGTGGAGGACGGTCAGCCGGTGACCCGGGTCAAGCTGAAGCTGGATCCGGTGCGCTCGATCTTCATTGTCGGAAAGAATTGATGGCGATGTTGCGGGCCAGCAATCTGCATTTTAGGTAGATCGGAGTGATCTGTTCCCGGAGCGGAACGTGTAAACGTTCCGGTAGAGCCCGGAACCGTTACCGGTTCCGCTCCAGGAGAAACCATAATGCGAATTGCTGGTTGCGGGCGAGCGGGAGGGTATTATCCCTGAGTTTCTTGCACGCTGTTGTGAGGTGGAGGAATCATGAGCAATAACTGCTGGCGGCTTCGTTGCCTTTTAGTCTGCGTCTTTCTGGCGTCCGCCGCGTCCGTGTCGGCCGCCGTACGCCTGCCCCATGTGTTCAGCGATCACATGGTGGTGCAGCGCGATCACGCAATCAAGGTGTGGGGTTGGGCCAATCCGGGCGAAAAAGTCACCGTCCGCTTGGCCGGACTGACGGCCGCTGCGACCGCGGACGCGGCGGGCGAATGGGCCGTGAAACTGCCGGCCCTGCCGGCGGGCGGTCCGCACGAGCTGACCGTCACGGGGGCGAACGAACTGCGCGTTACCGACATCCTGGTGGGCGAGGTCTGGCTGGCCTCTGGGCAGTCCAATATGGAATTCGAGCTGATGCATGCGCAGAACAGTCAGCAGGAAATCAAGGACGCGCAGTACCCCCAGATGCGCATGCTGCTCATCCCCCGCATGTCGGCGGGCCTGCCGTTGAACGATGTCAACGCGCAGTGGTTTGTCTGCTCGCCCACCAATGCCAGCCTGGCGAGATTCTCGGCCGTGGTCTATTTCTTCGGCCGCGACATCTACAAGGCCCTGAACGTGCCGGTGGGTCTGATCGCGGCTTCGCAGGGCGCCACCCAAATCGAGTCGTGGACCGCGCCGGAGGGGTTGGCAGAGGTGCCGGCGTTGCAGCCGGCGCTGGCCGGCCTGGAGGCGGCCGCGAACGACTGCCGCCGGAAACTGATCGAGAACCTGGACGCCCTGGAAGCAGCCCTGCCGCGGGCCCGGGCGGCGTTGGCCAGGGGCCGGCCGTTGCCGCCCGAACTGGCCATGGGGAGCCTGCTCCCATTCGAGGGCGGTCCTTTTCTCTACAACGGCATGATCGCGCCGCTGGTCCCCTTCGCGCTCCGCGGCGCGCTCTGGTACCAGGGGGAATCCAACTGCGGCGACGGCATGCGTTATCTGGATAAGATGAAGGCGCTGGTCGGCGGCTGGCGTCGTGTGTGGCAGCAAGACGATTCCCCCTTCTATTTCGTGCAGATCACCCCCAATCGCTACGACGGCGCGCTCCCCTTCCTTCTGGAAGCCCAGGCCGCCTCGATGTCCATCACCAACACCGGCATGGCGCAATCCACCGACACCTGCGACGCCAGCGACAACTACGGGGGCGGCCATCCGCGGAATAAACAGGAAATAGGCCGGCGACTGGCGCTTTGGGCGCTGGCGAAGGACTACGGCCAGACCAACCTGGTTTATTCCGGCCCGCAGTTGAAAGCCATCAAGGTTGAAGGCGGCCGGCTGCGTCTCAGCTTCGACCACGTGGGCGGCGGCTTGGTGACGCGGGACAACAAAGATCCAGACTCATTCGAGGTGGCGGGGCCCGACGGGAACTTTGTGGAAGCGACGGCGAAGATTGATGGCGCGACTGTGGTGATCGGCAGCGACCAGGTGGCGCAGCCCGTGGCCCTGCGTTTTGCCTGGAAGGATCTGGCCCAGCCCAACCTGATGAACAAAGAGGGTTTGCCGGTTTCGGTTTTCCGCGCGCAAGTCAAGTAGCCAGCGGTCTCGAAAGGTCCGAGTAAAATGAAGTCATTATTATTCCGGGAGGTTTCCATGCTTGGACGTTTGCTCTGGATAAGTTGTTTGCTTTTTCTGGCCGCCGGCGCGCAAACGCCGGCCGCGGAGGGGCCCGTGGCTTGGTGGACCTTCGACGGCCAGACCGCCGTGGATGCCGTTAGCGGCGTGACGAATGCCATCGAGGGTAATTACAAGTTCATGCCGGCGGGCGTGCGCGGGGGGTGTTTGCGGTTCGACGGCTTTACCACGCTGGTGCGGCGCGAGGCGGTCCAGGTGCCGAAGCTGGCCCACGGCTTCACGTTTCAAGGTTGGGTGGCCCTGGCGGCGTATCCGTGGAATTGGACTCCCCTCCTGGCCCAGCGCGATGGCGAGGTACGCGGGTATTCGTTCGGGATAGACAGCACGGGCCATTTCGGGCTGCAACTGGCGGCGGATTACCGTTGGACATCTTGCCTCACGACGAACGTGCTGGGCCTCCGAACCTGGCATCACCTGGCGGCCACGTACGATCCGGCCTTCGGGGTCCGGCTGTTCCTGGATGGTCAAACGGCGGGCGCGTTCCCTGTCGAGAAAAGGCTCAGTGCCGCCGAGGACATAGACCTCTACATCGGACGCAATCACGAGAAAATGGTGCCAGCGCACCTGGTGCGTGAATGGGCGAAGTTTCCGTCCTGGTGGTCGTTGGACGGGCTGTTGGACGAACTGAAGATCCATGATCGTGTCCTGACCGTCCAGGAAATCCAGGCGTCCTGGGCGGCGGACAAGCCGTCCCGGGCCCCGGATATTCCTCCGCGCCGTTTTCCGGATGTCGCCCGGGGCCCGACACGTTTTGGCGCCTACCCGGCGCACCTGGCCTATTACGAGCAGTGGGACGCGTTGTGGCAGATGGCCGGCGATCCGGACATCGTGGTCAAGTTCGACGAAGTGCCGGTTCAGATGGTGTTCTGGTGCGGGACGCGGTTCTCGCCCTGCTGGGTCAGCGAGAACGGGAAGTGGATGGCCGACCAGAGCCTGGAGGGCGGGGTCTGGCCGGAAAAATTACACCAGCGGGGCGGACAGGGTGCGGTTGGTTGCTGCGAACACATGTCGGACTCGCAATGTCGCTTCACCCATGTACGCATCATCGAAAACACCGATGCCCGGGTGGTTATTCACTGGCGCTATGCCATGGTGGACGCGGCGTACCGGTTTGCCGATTATGACGAAGTGGGGGGGCGGGGGCAGTACGGCGATGAATTCTACTATGTTTATCCCGACGGCGTGACCACGCGCGATGTGACCGGCTGGTGGCCGGAACCCGTTCATCGGGTGGACCAAGAGACGATCTTCCTGAGCGAGCCGGGGACGCGGCCCGAGGACAACTGCGAACTGGAGGCCATCACCCTGGCCAACCTCAAGGGCGAATCGAAAACCTATTCGTGGGAAAAAGGGTACCCCAACCTGGACCTCGCGGCGCCGGTCATTCAAATGGTCAACCTGAAGTCGCGTTTCCGGCCGCTGATCATTGTCAAGCCGGGCTCCACGATCGGCACGTTCAACTGCGAAGTGCGCAAGGAATTCTCGCATTTCCCCTGGTGGAACCACTGGCCGGTCGCCCGCGTGGCCAGCGACGGCCGTTACGCCATGGCGCCCGACCAGGCGGCCCATTCTTCGCTCAGTTGGGTGACGCAGCCGGCCGGCGCCTTTCTATACGGCATGACCGACAAGCCGGCGGTGGACCTGCTCCCCCTGGCCAAAGCCTGGATTCATCCGGCCGCCCTCAAGCTCACGGGGGTTGCCTTCACCAGCGCCGGCTATGATCAGGACCAGCGCGCCTATGTCCTGAAGCGGGTTCAGCCGGGCGGCACGCTGGAACTGGAACTGGCCGGCAGCGCCGAAGCGCCCATTGTCAATCCAGCCCTGGTGATTCAGGGGTGGGGCGAAGAGGAGGCCGACTTGACGCTCGCTGGCGCCGTGGTGCCGCGGGGCCGGAACTTCCGGTACGGCCACCGGCGCACGCTCAACAGCACCGATTTGATCGTCTGGATCAAGACCTCTGCTGAGAAGCCTGTTCGCATGACAATTGCCGCGCGCGCGGAAGAAGCCGCGGGGCATGCGGGAAAGTAGGTAAAGGCCGAAACTGAAGACGCCGAACGGAGGCCCAAGGCGGAAGATATAAACGCAAAATCGCCGAGACCAGCGGAAGACGCAGAGCGGAGGAATCCTTGAGCGCGAAGCCGAAGGTCCTTCGCTGAGAAGGAAAAATACTGCTCCTGGCAGGAGTGAAGAGGACGGCGTCCTTCGACTCCGCTCAGGGCAGGGAAGACGCAAAGAAGAGCAGAAGAAAACGCAGAGGGGAGCGCGGGCTTCCAGCCCGCTGCGTCCGGCATCCTGCCGGACGCGAATGACACGGAGCATCATGAAGACCTATCCGACCATGGCAGTGTTCGCCTTCCTGCTCTTTGCCGGCAGCATCCCCGCTGGACATGCGGAGCCCGCCGCCGCGCCGCCGGCGGGCGCGGACCAAGCTACGCCTTCCCGGTCGCAATATTT
>Ga0209777_10010068_pt1 | contig 10070 bp, 9 predicted proteins | sample FrelakmetHBP12HB_FD_187147 | JGI IMG/M metagenome (GOLD analysis project Ga0209777, IMG submission 187147) | Freshwater lake sediment microbial communities from the University of Notre Dame, USA, for methane emissions studies -HBP12 HB (SPAdes)... | ecosystem: Environmental > Aquatic >...
TCCATTCCCGCTCAATATATTTCTGCTTGTGAAAAGGGATTTAAGCAAAGTATGGCCAAGGGGCCAAAACTGGAATTTCCGATTACCGGCGTGAAAGTGGTCATTAACGACGGCGCTTCGCATGCAGTGGATTCTTCGGATATGGCTTTTCAGGCGGCGGCGCGTGGCGCATTTCGGGAGGCCTATCAGCGGGCCAAGCCGGTGATTCATGAACCGATTATGAAAGTCGTTGTGGAAACTCCGCCAGAATTTCAGGGTTCGGTAATGGGTCTTTTAAACCAGCGCCGCGGCATGATTATTGGCTCCCAGGATGAAGGTGTCATGTGTGTGATTGAGGCTCAAGTGCCTCTGGCGGAAATGTTTGGTTTTTCGACAATACTTCGATCCTCCACACAAGGCAAAGCGCAGTTTACGATGGAATTTGCGCTTTACAGACAAGTGCCACAGCCGATTGCTGAAAAGATCGCTCTGGAAGTAGCTCAAAATAAAAAATCAGCTGCGTAGTATTATTCAAAAAGATGTCCAGAAATACCAGTGCGTTAAAACGTGAAGAAAATATCATCCATTTAACTTATGAGGATATTATCATGCTGAAAAAAGAAATCATCTACCGCAATCCACTGACCAATATTGGCTATGAAAATGAAGATATCTTGCCGGATGGAGGCTTTGGCGCTGTCATTGCTCATGCCGGGGTAGGGAAAACTGCCCTGCTGGTTCAAATGGCTTTAAACACAATGATCAGGGAAAAAAATGTATTGCATATAAGTCTTCATGACGCTGTAAGCAAAGTTGATGTCTGGTATCATGAGCTGTTTCAGAATATCGCGGCCAGTTTCAATGCTGCTGAAATTAAAGATTATTGGGAAAAAATTCAGCCGCATCGTTTTATCATGATCTTTAAAGTAGAAAGCTTCAGTGTGCCGAAGCTGGAAGAGCGCTTAACCGAGCTAATGGAACAGAATATTTTTAAGCCGCATACTTTGATTATTGACGGATTAAAGTTTGGTGAATCAGGACGCGGACCGCTTTTGCATTTAAAAGAACTGGCCAAGGAATATTCGATTAGAATTTGGTTTACTGTCCATGAGCATCGGCATGAACCGCGCGAAGAATACGGCTTGCCGCTTTCGTTTTTACATATAGTTGATTTATTCGAAGTTATTGTGCAACTGGCGGCCCAGGCCGATGAAGTTTATATTAAAGCTCTTAAAGGAAAATCAACCGATTCCGCAAAAAACGTTTTGCTTCTCGATCCCGCAACGATGCTGATCAAAGACCGCAAATAAAGGCGACTTCGAAAAAAGTCGCATACTAATACTAATTGTCCTGAACAATATTTGACTTTCAAAATACTGTCAAATTAAGTCTCATCTCGACTATTGCCTTCACCTACCTATCAATAATTTTCTGCGTGGGAGTAAAATGAGGATTGCCAGGTATAATCATCAGTTTAACAGGTCTTATACGAACCCTTATAACTTTTCCTTGTATATTCGGTAGTGTCCTAATTTGATGGTTTTTATGACAGAGAAAATTAACGAAGTTGCGCATTCATCTGAGGTTTAAGATTTTGAATCAACATCTCTTCCCATCTATCCCGCGTGGCCGCCAGCGGAACTACCAGAGCATGAATGTGTGTTGCCCCTCGTCGGGCTGCCTCATGCCAGCGATCATGTGAAGGAATCCGAGAGAGAAAATCTTCTGTTTGTCCTACATACAGGGCACGACAATGAGTTACGTCAGTTCGATAGGCAAAAATATAAAGTCCAGCGACACTATTCCAAGTAGTATTGGGCTCATAAACGGTGAACTCTAATGTTTCACCATTACCAAGAGGCCAATTACACGTACTCATAATATTTCTCCCGTCAAATTGGATTATTGACTTTCTGCGACATTTGTCCACGCTGTTAGAACGTTGTCAAGAGGGAGTTGTAGGGCAATTTGAGTTACTGTGGGGTCATTTTGACCCGTAATTCATCTTAACCCACGTTCACAAAATGATTGTGAGTATTATTTTAAAGAAAACCGTCATTAATGAATACTGTTTGAAATAGAGTATTACCTTAGAAATTACCGGACACTCACTTACAGGAAGAAGTGCTTGTTTATTTCACCTACAACTCAATAGATTTTTGAAGTGGGAAAAACTGAAGATTACCAATTGAAAGAGAGTAACGAAAAAATCAACGGGAGTCGGGTGTAGCTGCCTATCCGCTGTATTATATAGTTATGTTGTTTTTGCTTGTCATTATCGTCACTCGTATGATCATTTCATCCCTTTGCCAATTCTATCCCATCTGACGCTCATATTTTCGGAATCCCATGACCAATAGATTTTCACTACTTTGCCTTTTATATCTTCTTGGGGAATAGTGCCGTAGAATCTGCTATCCAGACTCTCATCCCTATTGTCACCCATTACAAATACAGAATTGATATGAATTTTAATTGGCTCAATATTGTCACGGGGTTGAACAGAAGCAGGATAAATTACGTTGTCCTTATAAACTCCGTAAGAATCATTATATGGTTGGCCATTTATGAAAATCTTCTTATCCTTTATTTCTATTGTTTCTCCTCCTAGCCCAATGACTCTTTTGACAAAGTCTTTGGATCGATCATTAGGGTAAATAAACACCACAATGTCTCCCCTTTGGATTGAAGCTCTTATGCTGGCTGACTTATTAATAAGTATACAATCGCCTATTTTTAAAGTTGGTAACATTGAGCCAGCGGGAATCTTATATGCTTGAATAAAATTCGTCTTCGCAATTTTTCCAAGGGGAATTGAATTAAAGGTAATGCAAACAAGAATAAAAACTCTCAGCCAGAAAGAACCCTGTTCGACAAGCTTGCGGTTTGTACAATTCTTTTTTTCGGCAGAGTCAAAAGCATCCTTAATTGAATACAATTTCAGAGAATATGAGAGCAAAAATATTAATATGAATAATAAGATAAAATGATGATATTTATAGGCAACACTTAACAAAATAGCAAAAATTAAGAAAGAGGCTCCTTTTAGCAACTGGCCATTATAAAATTGTCCTATCCCCGGGAAAATATATGATAGAAAAACGGCGAGCCATGGTTTTTTCTTTAAAACTGGCTCAAGCATTAAATTATGTTTTGCATTAAATTTATTTGCAATCTTATGTGCATCAAAAAGGTTATATATGCTGAAAATTGAAGATATCAATAATAAAGTGATCGCTATCAATGCAGAAAATTGGGATGTTTTTGTATCTTCAAAAAATATAAATGAAAAAATACTTACGAATGTAAAAACAGCAAGAAAACAATATGTAATGACAAAAATGATTCCTTTTACTCTATTTCCTCCATAGATTTGGCCGAATCCCGGCAACACTAACGATAGGAAAACTGCTAACCATGGTTGTTTGGCCATTATCTCTTCTATAAATGCTTACATTGAAATCATTAATTCGGCGTAAATTTACATTAATTTTTGAGGCTTGTCGATTATTTCTTTCCAGGAGAAAGGTTGCATATTTTTAGAAACGACACCTCTATTGATAACAGGAAGAAGTGCTTGTTGAAAACACAAGTCTTCGATCTGCTTGGACCAGCAAAAGAGTTGATTACCGTTTAAACTTTTCGATATTGCAATGAAGCTAGGGCTTTTGGTTAGCCTAGGTTTTTACTCGTTTGAGGATAAGCAGAACACAGCATATCGCTACTACAGCATCAATAGCAAAAAGAAGTGTAAGCATGGCGGTCCAGTTTTTTATGCCTACAACTCCAAAGCCTGTCGCCAGTCCAATGAGTGGGAAGATCAGTCCAAGATATTTTGAATACTTAATGTCGAGGTAAAGAAGAACACCAATGGTAAAATACACAATTCCAAACACCAGCATGGGAAGGGCATTGGGGTCCGAGGGATTTTTGATTATTGGGGGCACATGCAGTATACCTGCAAGCAATAACAGGCTAGCTGCGAGATAACAGATTGTTTTCATGCGTAGCCTCCTTTTGTGTGATTCCTGAGGATGATATTAATTTTTAAATACACCTTTTCAATAACAAATCACGTCTTAATTTTCAATTAGAAAAAATCATAAAGTCGGAGTTTTCGTTTGCCGTTTATTCAGTTGAAATGTTGTATGAGGAGTGGATCAATAATAAACATAATTACAAGAAGCATGATTTAAATTAAATCCTTACATGCTGTCTAAAAAGCTTCTTTCTCCAATATGTATTCGTATAAAATAATTGCAATAATTAGATTGATAAGTTAAGTTCAATATGTTCCTAGAATAAGACATGTAAGAATTAGTTTATTCGTGAAACTCCAATTCCGAAAGCGAAGCATGTCGGAATTGGCAAGTTGTAATGAGACCCAAGTTTCAGAAACAGAGTGCACTGAAGCTTGCAGGTCGAATTATCCCGCAAAGCGGAGGGTATGAACCCAAAGCTTGCTTTGGGTTCATACCCGTGATTAATGTTAGAAAAAATAAAAAGGAGGTATTGGGTATGAACGTAAAACGATTCATTGGAGCAAGTATTGCAGTATTTTTTGCCTTCGAAATTATCGATGCGGTAGTCCATATGGTGATCTTGAAAAAGACATATGAAGCTCTCGCTCCCCTTTGGAGGCCGGACATGGTGTCCCTGCTGTGGATTTTTCATGTGGGTTCTCTTATCCTGGCTTTTCTGTTTACCTATATATTCGTCAAAGGCTATGAAAATAAGGGCATCTTAGAAGGAGTTCGCTATGGCATTATCATCGGGCTTTTTGCGAACATCCCTTATGCGTTCTATGAATATGCCATGTTTCCTCTGCCTCTTTCCTTGTGTGTACAATGGTTCATCTACGGTATGATTGAATTTATCATTTGCGGTATAATTGCTGTCGGCATTTATAAGCCAAAGAAAGTATAAATTTTTCTGGAAACACTTCGACGATTGCGATGAAAGGTGCGGCAGATGAAAAACAAATGGAGGAGGCCCGGTAAAAAATGAAAATAGCAAAATGGGTATGGTTGGTAATAGGTATTATAATTATTTTCTGTGCAGGAATTGCGGCAGCCATTAAACTTTCTTCCCCTGTATCGCCTCCGACTTTAGAATTAATCTCCGCACCTTTTCGCAGCATGGACTTTTCCAAGTTGCCGCCGCTGAGTCACTATACCGCGCGTGACAGCGCTAAACTGGCTTATCGTTCCTATATTGTGTCTCAACCTAAACAAACAGTGGTTTTAATCCATGGTTCATCGGGGGCAAGCATAAGCATGCATGCTCTTGCCGGATATTTGCAGGGACAAGGGATGGCAGTGTACGTACCTGATATGCGCGGTCATGGCAATTCGGGCAGCAAAGGGGATATAGCTTATGTTGGTCAGTTGGAAGATGATCTGGAAGACTTCGTAAATCAGGTATTGAAAGACAAGCAAGGTGCAACGCTGGCCGGTTTTTCGGCCGGAGGTGGTTTTGCCTTGCGGTTTGCCGGAAGCAGCAGGCAAGAACTGTTTGCTCACTATGTACTGCTGGCACCTTTTTTGCGGTATGACGCCCCCACGACCAGACCCAATAATAGTGAATGGGCCCATGCAAGTGTTCCTCGAATCATCGGCCTTTCGCTGCTTGGTCCCGTTGGCAAAAAATGGTTCGGTCATTTGACTGTTATCGCGTTTGCTATTGATCCTAAAACAGCCCAATATCAAACCGCGACTTATTCATATAGGCTCTGGAGTAACTTTGGACCGCATTACAATTATAAAGAAGATATGAAGGCCGCAAAACAACCTATTACCGTAATGGTAGGGAAAAATGATGAATTATTTTATTCGCAGAAATATCTGCCGGTATTCGCAGAATCGCAGCCACACGCGGAAATCACCATCGTCCCGGATGTTGGCCATATTACTCTTATTTCGGATAAGGCCGGCTGGAGAGCCATTGCGGAACAGATTTCTCATTAAAAAAAATTTTACCGGTAAATCAAGAAAATTATTCAATGATGACGGTGCGCGCTTAATAAAAAAATGAAAGCGTCATGAAGCAAAATCGCCTAAAAAATGAACAAAGTCCTTACCTTCTTCAGCATGCGCAAAATCCTGTTGATTGGTATCCCTGGGGTGAGGAAGCCTTCGAAAAATCCCGTAGGGCTGACAAACCGATTTTTCTTTCCATTGGTTATTCCACCTGCCACTGGTGTCATGTCATGGAGCGTGAATCTTTCGAAAATGAGAAAGTGGCGCAACAACTCAATGAAGTGTTCGTCTGCATCAAAGTAGATCGTGAAGAACGTCCCGATATCGACAACATCTATATGACCGTTTGTCAGATGATGACGCACAGCGGCGGTTGGCCCCTGACGATATTGATGACTCCTGGGAAGAAGCCTTTCTTTGCCGCTACATATATCCCCAAAGAAACGATACAAGGCCGGTTAGGGCTTCTGGAACTAATCCCCCAGGTTAAAAGAATGTGGACTACCCGCCGTGAGGAAGTAATTAACGCAGCAAATGAGATTACGCAAGAACTAACGGGTCGGCACTTAAAAGAGCAATCCCGGAATCTTGGAGAAGATACTTTGGGCAAAGCGTTTGAATATTTTGTCCATAGTTTTGACCGGCGTCACGGAGGATTTAGTAATGCGTCCAAGTTTCCGACACCGCACAATCTTTATTTTCTAATGCGATACTGGAAAAGGAAGAATGAATCAGCAGCGCTGAAAATGGTAGAAGAAACTCTTCAGAATATGCGCAGGGGAGGTATTTATGACCAGATCGGATTCGGCTTTCATCGCTATTCCACAGATGCCGAATGGCTCGTGCCGCACTTCGAAAAGATGCTCTACGATCAGGCCCTCATCGCCATGGCTTACATTGAGGCGTATCAGGCAACAGGCAAAAAGGAATACGAAAACACGGCCCGGGAAATATTTACTTATGTATTGCGTGATATGACGGACACTGCTGGCGGTTTTTACTCGGCCGAAGATGCCGACAGCGAAGGGGTGGAAGGCAAGTTCTATCTTTGGACGGAAGAAAAGGTTCGCCGTATTCTAAAAAAAGATGATGCTGATTTGTTTTTAGCTGTCTTTAAAGCTGAAAATTCTGCCGCCGCAGGTATCGTCGCGGAACAAGGACTTGCCGGACACTTTATTCCTCATCTGGAAAGTCCGCTTAACGAAATTGCCCAACATTTGAATATCCCTGAAGAAAAATTAACCGAACGATTAAACGAAATCAGAAAAAAGCTCTTGGAGAGCAGAGATAAGCGCATACATCCATTTAAAGATGATAAAATTCTGACCGATTGGAACGGTCTTATGGTTGCCGCTTTGGCGCGAGGAGCACAGGTGTTTAATGAACCTGTTTTTGCCAAGGCCGCCCGTCGGGCAACCGGTTTTATTCTTGACCGCATGTGCACATCTGAGGGAAGACTATTACACCGTTTTCGGGATGGTATTGCATCCATTCCGGCAACAGTAGATGATTACGCCTTTATCATCTGGGGGCTCATCGAACTTTACGAAGCTACATTTGAAATAGGCCATCTTGATACTGCCCTGATGTTGAATAAGCATCTCTTGGATCATTTCTGGGATAAAAAAGACGGCGGATTTTATTTTACGCCGGACGACGGCGAAGAACTGCTGGTTCGCCAGAAAGAAGCACACGATGGTGCCGTACCTTCGGGCAATTCCGTCTCCATGCTCAATCTTCTTCGTCTGGCACGAATAACAGGAAACGCCGAGTTAGAAGGTATGTCTGCTGCCATCGGCAAAATGTTTTCCGCCAAAGTCGTCCAGTTTCCTTCCGCATACACCCAGCTTCTGGTAGCGCTCGATTTTGTCCTGGGACCATCATATGAAGTGGTCTTTATCGGAGACCTAAAGAAGCGGGATACAAAAGATATGGTGAAGGCGTTGCGAGCCGTTTTTGTGCCTAGCAAGGTGGTTCTTTTTCGGCCGGCCGCTGAGATTCTTCCGGAGATAGAAAGAATTGCACCTTTTTTAAAGTCACAATTAAGCATCGGCGGCAAAGCTACTGCCTATGTCTGTTCCAATTACTCCTGCCAATCGCCCACCAATAGCATAAACAAGATGATTGCTTTATTGAAGAGTGGAGAAGTGGATAAATAATTGGTAATTATGCATTTAGTAAGCTTTAGGTATTGAAAAAGTTAAACAATTTTGGAATAATAAAAGCTAATATCCGACAAAGGAGATATTTCCATGAAAGAGACTCTAAAGCCTCCTTACATAAAACTGATAGATAAACGCGGGGATCTTAAAGTTTGGGTAGTTGACGGCAGTTACATTCGCGGGCATATTGATGAGGAGTTTACCAATTTTGGCCAGCACTTTCGGTATTCCTACATACCGGAAAAAGAACTGTGGCTGGATAAGGAAGCCCATCAAGATGAGAGGCAATTTTTTATTGAGCACTTGCTGGTAGAATATCGCTTGATGAAACAGGGAATGACATATGAAGATGCGTTAGTAGAAGCGGATAAACAGGAAAGGAAAGAACGTAGACACGCCGGTGATTTGAGAAAAATTACCAAGCTCGGCCAGAAACTTCCGGATGGGAAAGATATGCATGAAAAGATGTGGAAAAAGCTGGAAAATGGAATAACGGTTTGGTTGGTCAATGGCCGGCTGGTAAGGAGTACGTTTGATATTGATTTTACAGAAGGCGGGCATGATAAGGTCTATGAGTTTGTTCCCGAAAATGAAGTGTGGATTGATGATGATATAATTGAGCAGGAACGAGGTTACGTGCTCGTGCATGAGTTGCATGAGCGCAACCGTATGGCGAAAGGATGGCCTTACAGTAAAGCTCATGCGGAGTCAAGCCATCTCGAATATAGGTGCCGTCATCATCCTGACGAATTACATGACGCTCTGGCGGCGGAAGGATGGGCTTAATAGTTGAATTCGGTAGCGAGCGCATTCCCCGTAGCTTGCTGCGGGGTAAGTGAGCGAATACTGAATGATATTATTCCTTAAGAATCGAAGATTCTCCGCGGCTTGTCGCGGAGAGCTTCAATTCTGGTTTTACTGGAAAAGCATAGTTCACTTTCCCCGGCAATTTGATCTGCCTTTGCCGCGGCCTTCGGTAGTTTCACTTTTTAAAATGTTATTTTCAAATGTGAGGGCATAAATGAAATCACCATCGCCGCAGTTGTAGTGCCATATATACACTCTTTTACTGAGTTTTTCCTTGGATGTCGGCTTTCCACAAGTTACCAGCACTTGCGTTTTAGTATCACCGGTAGTTATCAGACCTGATCCGCAGCGAAATGCCCAGCAATCGGCGGTGGCAAAAAATAAGGCGATTGAACAAACAACTAAAACTTTTGTCATAATATTCATGATGGCTTCCTCCTGTTTTTTCCTTTAATCAAAATCATGTATTCATACTTATAAAGATCGTAAACGAATTGCCGGATAATTTCTTGTTCGGAAGTAAATGGTGTTACTAATCTAAGCGCGGTCAAAACCTTGCTGTTAATTTTCCAGGGCAGAAAGTTCGCTATTGGTCCGCGCTGGACCCTATAATGAAACATTTCCGCAATTTTTTGCAAGTAAGAAAATTTAATAGTGTATTCATCATGGCCTTTAAGCGGTATCTTTTCAGGAATCCCCGATGATTCGATATTAATGTAAGCCTTTAGTCTCCCCGGCACTCTGGATTCGCAACTATGCTCGCTGAGATATACGTATTTTACTTCGGCCTGGCAAATATTTTCCAAGAGAACCATAGCGCCGATGTTGATATTTTCTTCTTCCGCAAATGTCAGATTATATTTCTTGCTAAAATAAGTTGTTTTTTCCAAATAATATGCCAGTTCCTCCGCATGTCCAATATTTTCTTCAGTGTGTGCAACCAATGTTGGCAAATCACCTAAGTTTTCGTTTATGATGACCAAATCAAAAGGGGCAAGATCATTTATCTTTATCTGTAAAATATCATTTTCATAAAAATCAACTTCAAAACCCTTTAAATTTTCTTTTTGTTTTTCCAGTAAATATGGTGAAATATCCAGCATTGTCGCTTTGAGCCGCCGATTAAGCGAAAGAAAATCGCGCA
>Ga0209777_10010069_pt1 | contig 10070 bp, 8 predicted proteins | sample FrelakmetHBP12HB_FD_187147 | JGI IMG/M metagenome (GOLD analysis project Ga0209777, IMG submission 187147) | Freshwater lake sediment microbial communities from the University of Notre Dame, USA, for methane emissions studies -HBP12 HB (SPAdes)... | ecosystem: Environmental > Aquatic >...
GTCCCAGGGCGTGTTGTAGACGACGGGCCGCGCGTAGCCGAGCGTCCGGTCTTCGCCGACGAGGCCGACCGCCACCGGGGCGCCGGCCGGCAGACGTTCCAGGTACTCCTTCGGCAGCTCCTGGCCGCGGTTAAGAAGGTTCGTCACGTACGCCGACCAGGTCGGCGGCTTCCATGCCACCGGCGCGCCGGGCGGCAGGTCGGCCACGACGGCGTCGCGCGTGCCGGCCCGCTGGCTCTCCATCGCGTACACGAGGCCGAGAAGCACGACCGCCACGCACGCGGCTGCGAGGGCGCCCCGTCCGAAGTCTGGACCCGTTCCGGGCCGGCGCAGGCCCTCGCTTGCGGCCACACCTCCGGCGGCCAGGGCGGCGAGCGCGACCCAGAGGGGCGCCAGTTCCCGCACCTCGTGCGCCGTCGTGAGGAACCACCCGATGAAGACCGCGGCCGCATAGAAGCCGGCGAGCAGCGCGGCCGCGCCCCGCTCCTTTGCGGCGGCCAAGCCGACGCCCGCCAGCCCGAGGACCAGCACGACCGGCAGCGCTGCCGCGAGGCTCTCCGGGGCCACGGCCCGGCCGATCGAGAACAGGAGGTCGGCCGGCGGTCCGTGACCGGCGGCGAACCGGGCCGCCTGTTCGGGCGTCCAGTACGGGCCGGGGCCGAAGAAGCCCGTCAGCATCGGGTGGAAGGGGTTGCCGGTCCAGATGGCGTCGCGGACGAGCCACGGCATCGCCGCGGCCGCGGCCCCCGCTACGTAGGCGGGCAGCCCCCACGGCCCCTTCGTGCGGCCCTTCGGCGTGAAGCCCGCGCCGAATACAAAGAGGAGGCCCGGCACGAAGAGGAGGACGAAGGCGGCGTAGGCCGCGCCGAATGCCAGGCCCGTCATCACACCCGCCAGGAGCGCCGCCCCTGTGCGCCGCGACTCGGCGTAGGCCGCCAGGGCCAGGAGCGTGAGCGTTCCGTAGAGGACCTCCGCGTTCTCAACACCGGGCGAGCAACCCGCCAGGTAGGTCGCGGGAAGCGCGAGGAGCAGCGCCGCCGCGGGCGCCGCCGCCTTCGCTCCGAAGAGCCGCGCGGCCAGGGCGGCGGCCGCACACGCCCCGAGGATGCCGAGATAGGCGTTGAACGTCCCGGCGACGAGCGTCCCGCGGGCGATGGCGTCGTGCGTCCGCCCGTCGTCCCAGTGGAGGCCCATCGCCGCCTGCATGAGCATCCCCGCCCCGAGCGGAAAATATCCATACACGTTGTTGGGCGTCTCGCGGATCGCGCCGCCGTGGAGCCACGCCTTCGGCAGCGCGAGGACCCAGGTCATCGCGTCGTCGCCCGGCATCGATCCCCACGCCGACCAGACGAGCACGAGCGCCGACACGGCCGCCAGGGCCATGAGCGTCCATCCCAGGGGCCCGAGAGCCGCGGCCGCCTCGCGGCGCCATGCGGCAAGCGACTCCAGGACGCGCGGCACCTGGAAGATGCCCACGAAGAGAAGCAGCAGGGGCGCCATCCGCACGTTCGTGAAGCCGCCGAGGCCGAGGAAGAACGTCGCGAGGCCCAGCGCGCCCAGCCCCAGGCCCGCCCCGGCGAGCAGCCGCTCCACGGGCCCGAGCCAGTCGGCCTTGAGCCACGCGAGGACCGCCGATCCCGCCAGGGCGCAGGCGACGATCACCAGGAGCGGCGCCGCCAGGTCCTGGATGAACCGCGCGAACGGATTGGCGGTCGGCACAATGACGGCGAGGATGTACCCGGCGGCCCAGGCCGCCAGCACGATGGGGATCGACGGCGGAATCTTCCGGGGGCCGAACGGTTGCCGATAAGGGCTCGGGTCGCGGGCCTTGGCCATGATTCCCTTTCGGCAGTAACCGTTGTCCTCGGGGCGGCCCACGTGGCTGTGTGGCTGTTGATGTTGTCATGTAGGCCGGGGCGCGCCCCGGCGCCTTGGCCGTCCAACCGAAGAAACGCCGGGGCGTGCCCCGGCCTACATGCGGCCGGGTGCGGCCGACTTCAGGACTTCGGCCAGCGCAGCATCCATCGCCCGGCGAAGCGCCTCCGGCCCTTGCCGCGCGGCCACGAGGAGGTCGTCCTCGGCCAGGCGCTCGAAGACGCGCCGCCGCAGGCCCTCGGCCAGTCCGCGCCGCAGGATCTCCTGCCGAATGCCGCGCATGACGGCAAGGTAGACCTCGTACTCGGGGCCGAACTCTTTTTCGAGCCGCTCGCGCAGGCGCCGGGCGAACATCGGCGACGCCCCGCCCGTCGAGATCGCGAGGAGAAGCTCGCCCCGCCGGATCTGGGCCGGGACGATGAAGTCGCACAGCTCCGGGCGGTCGACGACGTTGACGAGCGCCCCCGCGGCCCGGGCTTCGGCCGCCACGCGGGCATTGACCGCCTCGTCGTTGGTGGCCGCGACGACGACCCGCGCGCCGGCCAGATGGCGCTTCTCGTAAGGCTCCAGGAAAAGGTGGAACCGCCCGTCCGTGGTGAACTCCGCGACGAACTCGGGGCTCACGACGTGGACATGGGCCCCCGCGTCGGCCAGATCGCGGGCCTTCCGCAGAGCGACCTCGCCACCGCCGACGACCAGGGCCGGCTTGTCCGTGAGGTCGAGGATGATGGGATACGCAAACCGGTTCTCGGGCATGTCGGCAAGTATAACGGGGGGCGGGCACAAAAACGAGGTGCGAGCGCCTCGTTAGCCGCCCACCTTGGTGGGCGCGTGTTTGACGCGCCGCACAGCACAGCAACACGCGCCCCGCAAGCGGGGCGGCTAACGAGGCGCCGGGGCGCGCCCCGGCCTACACTTTCAAGTACGGTAAAACATAGGGCCCATGCGGCATCACCGCGACGCGGGCCTGGCGGCCATGCTTCTGGAAGGCCCGTTCCAGTCCGTCCTCGAGGCTGTGGACGGGCGTGACGAACATCCGCTCCTGGAGCTTCCACGCGAGGCGGTCGGACCAGAACATGATCTCCGCGTGCCGCGCGGCCTTCGCGAGGCACTCCAGGCCCCACTGGTCCTTGGTCACGCCGGCCCCGGCGGCGGTGATCTCGTGCATGAACACGTCGAGGCTCGGATACTTCATGCACTGCTCGGTGAACTCCGGCTGGCCGAGCCCTTCCTCGCAGGCGGCCGCGAAGAGGAACGTGCCGCCGCGCTTCAGGATCGGCACGCCCGTGAGGAGCCCTTTCTGGCACTGGTAATACGTGCCGTCGAGCGGCCATCCGCCGTTGGTCGTGACGAGGATGTCGCAGAGCTCCGCCACCGGCCGCGCGACATGTTGCCGCAGCGACGCGACGCCGGCCGCATGGACCGCGTTCATCTCCCCCGCGAAGACGGCCGTCAGATGTTTCGTCCGGTCGACGGTCACGTTGACCGTGAAGTGGGGCGGGGCGAACGAGGCCACCGCCACGGCCTCCTCGTGCTCGGGGTTTCCTTCGAGGATGCCGGGCAGGGCGTTCGGATGCTCCAGGAACTTCGGCGAGTGCCAGGCCCGGACCGTCTCGTCGGACGCGATCCCCGGGCAGACGGCCTTCCGCCCGCCGGAAAAGCCCGCCATCATGTGCGGCTCGATGACGCCGGTGGCGATGCGGACGTCGGCGTCGACCCATAGCTTGGCGAGGGTGACCGGCGTCCCGTTGGGCGTCGTGCCGAGGGCTTTGAGGGTTTCCTGGCGGCGGCTGAAGTGGTTGACCACGCGGTACTGCGAGACGATGTCGTCGCCGAGGAGTTCCCGCGTCTCGACGCCCACGACGGGCTTGTGGAGGCCGGTGCCGATGAGGATCGTGATGCACTCGGGCGGCACGCGGGCCTGCCGCAGCTCCGCCAGGATCGGCAGGAGGACGTCCCGGTTCGGGCAGGGGCGCGTCGTGTCGCTGACGACCACGACGGCGCTGAAGTCTCGCCAGTTGCGTTCGTTGCCGGAATCGAGGCACAGGCTGCACCGCTCGTCGATGCGGGCCTGGACGACGTTCGCCAGCGAGGCGCTGACGATGGGGTTCCGCAGGGCCGCGCCGACGGCCGCCTGCGGGTTCGGCAGCACGGCGGGCCACTCGGGATCGACGACGGCAACGAGGTTCTCGTCGGGCACGCGGACGACGGCGCCCGTGCGGCCATAGGCAATCGGAATATCCATGCGACCTTCCTGAGTCTGGAAGCGGACCCCTGTCCGCCTTAGCGAGCATGGTAATAATACGCAGGGCGGATGCAAATTGGAAACCGGTCGGCGGCGTAGGGCCAGTCTTTGGTGCTCGGCACGCCAAGTCAAAGGCCGGCCTCACGCAAAGCTCCAAAGGCGAAAGAAAAGAGGCCACGGCCACGGCGCCTCACGCAAAGCCGCCAAGGCGCAAAGAGAGGCGCAAGACGTCAAAGCCAGGGTGAACGGAAAGACGCAAGCTGTAGGCCGCGGCCCCCACGTGCTCCGCCGCCTCCGCCTGCATCGCGGCGTTCACCACCGCCTCCAAAAACCGCTTCAACCCGTCCCGTTCCGCAAAAAGCGCTTGCACCAACGCGCCCATACCGTCATCCTGTCCCGTGGCCATCGTTCGACCTCCTGATCTAAAGGGTCCAATCTCTAGATCGGGGCCAACGATGGCCGTTCTCTCTCCAATTTACAGAAGGTAGGTTACACGGCCGAAGGCAGATAGATAAGTCTTGTCCCGTTGACTTTTTGCGTCTCTCCGTTCTCTCTGGTTTTGACGTTTGCCGTTTCCCTTTGCGTCTTGGCGGCTTTGCGTGAGGCGCCGTGGCCGTTGCCTCTGACGGGCGTCATCACAACATGAAAATTACGGCTCTCCACCCCTGGGACCTCGACTATGCCGGCGCGGTGGCGGTGCAACGGGCGCTGGCGGGACGGGTCGAGGCCGGGCCACCTCTTGAGGCGGTCGAGACGATCGCCGGGGCCGACGTGTCGGGCGGGAAGAAGGACGAGTGGATCGTCGCGGCGGTCGTCGTGATGCGCCGCCGCACAGGCGAGGTCGTCGAGATCGTGAAGGCCGCCGTCCGGGCCGCGTGGCCGTACGTGCCGGGGTGCCTGAGTTTCCGCGAGGTCCCGGCGCTGGCCGAGGCCTTCCGCCAGTTGCGGATCGTGCCGGACCTTGTGCTCTGCGACGGGCAAGGCTACGCCCACCCGCGGCGGATGGGCCTGGCGTGCCACGTGGGCCTGCTGGTGGGCGTGCCGACGATCGGCTGCGCGAAGAGCCGCCTCCTGGGCGAGCCGGCGTGTGACCTCGGCGCGGCACGCGGGAGCCGCGCGCCGCTCATGGACGGCGCGGAGCAGATCGGCACGGTCCTGAGGACGCGGGCCGGGACGAAGCCGCTCTATGTTTCGGTCGGGCATCGGATCGACCTGGCGAGCGCCGAGCGATGGGTCCTCGCGGCAGCATCGCGGTTCCGGTTGCCGGAGCCGATCCGGATGGCGCATCGGGTCGTGACGGAAGCGAAGCGGGAGATGGCCGGCCGTGGCGACTGACAAGAAAACCGAGAAGGCCGCGAAACTGCCCGACGTGAACGTCGTCTTCTTCGACGTCGGCGGCACCCTGGTCGTCGGCGAGTACGGGTGGCTCGACTACCTGTGCGAGGCGCTGACGCTCGTCGGCTACGACCTGAAGCGGGAAGACGTGGCCCGCGCCAACGACCTGGCGCGCCAGGCGGTGGCCCGGCGCCGCCGGCGGATTCCCTCGCGGTTCGAGAACACCGGCGCGGGGCACATGTGGCTCGACAACCTTGCGGAGCTCCTGGACCTCGATCTGCGGGGGCCGGACCTGGAGGCTGCGATCGCCGAGGCGACGCGCGGCATGAACTTCTCGCAGCAGGTCATCGTCGATCCGGACGCCCCTGCCCTCCTGTACGAACTGAAGTACCGGGGCTTCCGCCTCGGCGTCATCAGCAACTGGAACGCGGACCTGCGGAAATACCTGGAAGAGTTGGCCCTGGCCCGGTTCTTCGACGTGATCCTCGCCAGCGAGGCCGTCGGAAGCCAGAAGCCGCACCGGGAGATCTTCCTGAAGGCCCTGACGGCCATGAAGTGCCTGCCGCAGGAGGCGATCCACATCGGCGACGATTACTGGACCGACGTCGTCGGCGCCCGCGGCGTCGGCATCCGGCCGGTCCTCGTCGACCGCGACCGCGAAGGCCTCCACCACGACTGCACGGTGATCCGAAGGCTGAAGGAAGTGGAGGAGCTGGTGCTGTAGGGGCGGGCTACTTCCCGATACCCGGGACCGCCGGGACCAACTCGTAGAGGGCGGTATTCGCCACGGAAACGGCCGCCAGCGCGCCGGCTTCCTCCCGACGGACCGCTTCGAATTCGACCACGTAGACTTCGGAAGGACCTGTCGCCTTCACCGCGATCGGGAGCACAAGATTCTGTTTGACCTCCGGCATATCGAACACGGCCTTGACCTGCCCGACAATCTGGTCAACCAGAATGTCATCGCTCCGCCCCTTGGCCTCGCAACAGATGATGAGTTCCTGCGTCTTCTCGGCATTGACTTGCTCGATGGCAAGGAATAGAGCGTCGATCTCAGTCCTTCGGAGCTTCACGCTCATCTGAAGGTGGTCGACTTGAAGTATCTTCCTTTTCGATGCTATGGAGAGATGGGTCTCGATAACGCGCAGGCGCACCAGGACTTGGACAAGCCAGGGCTCGTCCTTACGCCCCAGCCGGCGGGAGGCCAGGGGAAGGCTCGCACTTTCGATCTTGTGCCTGGGGGCCTCCGGGGCGGGCTGGCTGATGGAGGCCGGGAACGGCTCCTTCTGTCCAGGGGCCAATCTCACGAACTCGAAGCAAGCCCCTTCGCCGGTCTTCTGACGCGCGGTATAGCCGCGAGCCAGGATGCCGGCGGGCCAATTCCTGTTGGCCGCCGACCTCTTGCGGATGAAGTCTTTGAAGAAATTGGCCGGGTTCCTGGTGCTCAGCCGAGGCGGGGCCTCCGTGGCATTGTAGTCCTGGGTAGCTTTAGACACATCCTCAAGAGTCACGACGGGTGTGCGGAGGGACGCGGCGGCCTTGTCCCACCGACGATCGAACAAACTCTGAATGATATGGGTCTTCGCGCTCTTCATCGGTGTCGCCCGATGCTAACCCGGCCATTCGAGCAGCAAGACTTCTTCTCGCAATTGTTCCCGGGTCGCCGTCGCCAGGCGGGTCCGGAACAAGTCCAGGCCAACCAGCCTGTAGCCCAAAGACGCGGCGATGTCGCCCAGAATCTGCCCCGTGCGAATCATAACCCTCAGGTAGGAGGCTTGATCGCCCACAACGTAGGCCAGCTTGGCACCTGGGCGCAGCACTGTGCGGAGGTCCATAAAATGCCGGGTCATACCGCCAAAGTACAGCTTGGCTACCCTATGGTACATCCTCTCGAATCCGCTGGTCTTGCCAAGGGCCAGGCGCCGGGCCTCGATTTCCTTGGCAATCCGCTGGACCTCGGGGTTGGACTCAACGAGACGATCGTCATCGTCCCCTTTGTAGACATTGCGGGTATTGGAGCGCAGCAGGCCCTTCTTGAGATCCCGCAACCCCTCTCTGTCGTGCAGGAACCCGAGGATCACCGACTCCAAGCGCGTCGTCCGCGTGTAGTCCTTCTCGTTGGGATACGGCGGAGACGTGATGACCAGATCGACTGATCGGGGTTCAAGGACCTCCTGAATCCGTCGGGAATCGTTCAGATGAACGGCACAAGGAACGTTCTTTCCGCCCGCCAGCCGCTTCAGGTCTCCGGCCATGGCCGTGACATGTTCAAGCCACATCTCCACCACCGGTGCGTCTTCTTTGGTACCCCGGACGCCCACCTCGGGCCCGAAATGAAGGTTGCTGATCCCGTTGACCACGGCACTCGCCAAGGCGAGTAGCTCGTGGCGGCGGAATCGGGGATCGGCCATTTCGCCCAACACGTCCAGGAGCACTAGCGTCTTGTGGAGCGGAACCGGACTAATGGAATTCTTGAGAAGCAGCGCTTCGCTCTCTGCGGGAAGAAATCGCAACCCGGCCTGTCCGTGGCGCGCGGCGAGCTTCTTGATTCTTCGGCCCGCCACCTCGGCCGCACGTCTTGCATGCTCCGCGAGGCCTTCCGGGTCGACCGACCAATCCGTCTTGACCTGGCTGGCAAAATGGGCCATCGGGTTGGCTTCTACGCCGATACTGGAAAAGCCCAGCTTCTTGCACTCAACCAAAGTCGTGCCGGTGCCGCAGAACGGATCAAGGGCGGTCTGGCGCGCACTCCCACCGAAACGCTCCAAGTAATCTTTCACCAAGTGGGCTGGGTATGAAAGGACGAAACGGTACCAATCGTGGGCTTCGCGGTCTTCAAGGCAGAGCTTGTTCTTGTCGCCGTTCCTGGCTTCGCAGGAAGGATGGAGCGTGGCCAGGTGCGCCGTTGCCGTGGAACTTGCCATCCGCGTATGTCCTGAGACGAGGCGCTAAGGCGAAACCCCTGCCCGCATGCGGCAGTTCGAAGTCTATCAAAGGCTCTGGCCCTTGGCAAGCCTTGGCGAGCCTTGGCGAGCCCGAAACCGCGCGAAACTCTTGACGCGCGGCCCGACGATCCGTAGTCTATGGCGTTCCGATGTGCGTCCAATCAGCTTCAAGGAGAGCGCCCGGTGGAAAAGATGATCGAAGTCGAGGGCCTCACGAAGTGGTACGGCCGGCGGCTCGCCCTGGACCGCATCTCGTTCCAGGTCGGGCGCGGCCAGATCGTCGGGTTCCTGGGGCCCAACGGGGCCGGCAAGAGCACGACCCTGCGCATCCTGACCGGCTTCCTCACCGCCACCAATGGCCGCGCGAAGGTCGGCGGCCACGACGTCTTCACCGAAAGCCTGGCGGTCCGCGCGTCCATCGGCTACATGCCGGAAAACGTGCCGCTCTACCCGGAGATGCGAATCCAGGAGTACCTGTCGTTCCGGGCGGGCCTGAAAGGGCTGCGCGGCAAGGACCGGGCGGCGGCGGTGGACCGCGTCATCGGCCGGTGCTGGCTCCAGGAGCGACGGCGCAGCCTCATCGGGTCCCTCTCGAAAGGGTTTCGCCAGCGCGTCGGCCTGGCCGAAGCGCTCATCGCTGATCCGCCGGTCCTCATCCTCGACGAGCCGACGATCGGCCTGGACCCGTCGCAGATCCAGGAGACGCGGCGGCTGATCCAGTCGCTCGGCGAGAAGCACACCGTCCTCCTTTCCAGCCACATCCTGCCGGAGGTCGAGAAGACCTGCTCGAACCTCGTGATCATCGCCGAGGGGCGGATTGTCGCCACCGGCAGCGTGGACGAACTCCGGCGCGGCCAGGCGGGCCGGCAGCGGGTGATCCTGGAGGCGAAGGGCGACGGCCCGGCCGAGATGGTGCGGGCCCTGGGGCAGATACAAGACGTGACGAGCGTCGATCGCGAGGACCTGACGGACGGGTGGGTCCAGTTCACTATCGCCCCGTCGGGCTCGAAGGACCTTCGCGAGGCGGTGGCCGCCCTGGCCGTGCAGCGCCAGTGGCGCGTCCGGGACGTGCATCGCCAGGCGCCGACCCTCGAGGACATGTACTTGGCGGTGATTGCGGGCACGGCGGAAGCGGCGCGCCACGTGGCGTAAAGGCGGTTCAAGGTTCAAAGTTCAAGGTTCAAGGTGAACAGCGCCGTTCGCCCGTTTAGCCGCGAGCCGCAGGCGAGCGAGTGCCTTCGACCCTGAACGTTGGACCTTGAACGTTGAACCTTGAACCGGTGTTGGTGTTGCTGAGGAGCGAAGCGATGCGGAACGTGATGATCCTGACCCGGCGGGAGCTGAGCAGCTACTTCGTGTCGGCGATTGCGTACGTCGCGATGGCGCTCTTCTTGGCCTCCTCGGGGCTGGTGTTCGCGTTGACGGACTTCTCCTCCGGCGCGCCCGCCCAGTTGCGGACGGTCACCCAGTGGAACACCATCATTCTGGCGTTCATCCTGCCGATCCTAACGATGCGGAGCCTTAGCGAAGAATACCGCACGGGCACCATCGAGACGCTCATGACGGCCCCCGTGACCGACATCACGGTCGTCATAGGCAAGTGGCTCGGCTGTTGGCTCATGTACCTGGTGATCCTAGCGCCGACGCTCCTGTATGTCGTGATCCTGCGG
>Ga0209777_10010070_pt1 | contig 10070 bp, 12 predicted proteins | sample FrelakmetHBP12HB_FD_187147 | JGI IMG/M metagenome (GOLD analysis project Ga0209777, IMG submission 187147) | Freshwater lake sediment microbial communities from the University of Notre Dame, USA, for methane emissions studies -HBP12 HB (SPAdes)... | ecosystem: Environmental > Aquatic >...
TGCTTAGTCCCCTTAATTCCTTAATTAATTTTGAACATCATCGCTTTAATAATCAAGCGAAAGACGCATACATTCGTGTTATTTGCTGTCTAGTTATCAAAGCTTTTTACGGGACTGACTATTAGTTAATCTGAAGCTCGGAGAAGGCTATAGCCCCTTTATGCATAGCACTAAAAAGACTAACCCATAACAAGACAGGAAAACCGCTCAGCAAGTAAAAGTCACCTGACCATTTGTTAGGAACCAGCAGATGTTAAGCCAATTGAGCACGTGAAAAGTTAAGGCACAGCAATCTCTTGGAGGATTGGCTGCGGCTTCATAACTAACGACGCTTTATCCATCGTGGCTAACTCGAAGATGGTTGAGTTCGTTATGGCGTGTCTTGGGCAGATTTCGGCGCATTGGTAGCAGAATATGCATTTGTCAAGTCTGAATTGGGGACGCTTTTTCCCGTCAACATAAATCATTTCAATCGCTCTTGCCGGGCATTCTTTGCCGCATAAACCGCATCCGACACAAAGCCGTATATCAAACATCATTCGACCGCGAAAGTCATCGTTTAACTGGGGCTTAACATAGGGGTACATAGTTGTTGCTGACTTCGTAAAAAAGTACGATGCCGCGCTCTTAAATATTTGAGGGATTCGAGTTTTTTCCGCCATTTTACCCACCACTTTGAGTTTTGGGCAAAAATTTTTCGAACGCAGTTTAACCTGATTGTTTGTGGTTTAGCTATTGCTAGCGAGAAGATAATTGACCTCGACCCTTACTTGGATAGCGCTCTATCCGCACTGAACTTCGAGGAAGAGCTTTGGTGCACAAGACTGCTTTATTTTTTGATTTTGCCCTACTAATATATGGGTGCGGGCAACTTTAATCGTTTGTGGTTATTCATGTTTTTTGGACGACTGTGCAGTTGGCACGCTTCTGATATGCACCACTTGCCAAACAGCTCATTTCACTTACACTGCGCCCTCCACTTCTGCGGCATGTCTTTTGGGGTGACACTTTAAAAACGTAAGAACCGCTTTGTCTGTCCCTTAAACATGGGAGAAAAAAGCGTTTGACAAAAAACAAGTCCAAAGGAGACCAGCTGTAATGGGTAAAACTGTTGAATCATACCGCATGGCGTTAGAGGATGAAATAGGCATGTGGAAGGGCTTCGAAAAAGCCTTGCGAACCGAAGACCGGGAAGCCTTCGAAGAGTTGATGAATTCCTGCCGAAACTATGCCTCAGCAGGAAGCAACGCAACGCAGCCCATACTCTTTGAACCCATGATAATTTCCATCCTGCTGTCCCAGCAAAAAAAGATTCTGCGGTTAGAGAAGAAGTTAGATGCAACCGAACGAGCCGCAGCGCATTAGAGACTGGATATTTAATGTTTACCCTTCTGAATTGGGCAAAGTCGCGGTTTGGGTCATTGCTGAATCGGGCGAAAGAGGCAGGTTAAGGGACAGGTTCCAGCCAGGCATCTACGTTTCAGCCAAACAAGATGACCTTGAACGTCTCACAAGCCAGCTGTTCGACAACCAAAAAATCTATGACGCCGTCAAGAACCAGCATCAAACAAGCCTGTAACATAAAGAAGGAATGGGGGGAAAGAGGGGAAAATCCGAAAATGGCATGTTATTTTTTGGTCGGTCCCTGTTTTTCCTTTTCCGGTTTGATGGTTTTGGTGTAGTAGTATTCGCCGATGCCCTTCTGGAACTTATCCATCTGGCTGTCTTCCTTGTTGACTCTGGGGCGGAAAGTGAGTGAGTCCCGTCGGAATGTGATGTCCATTTCTTTGAGGAACGAGTTCATGCCCTGCCTTAGGCTGGTCGGCGGATGCGCTAAGCCGCACACGCCCGGCTCGCCGTTGAAGACCATCAATCTGTCGGCAATAAAGTCTTGTGTTACCACGTCGTGTTCAACCACGAAGGCGGGGGTGCCGTGGGCTTCCACGACGCGCCGCAACGTTTTGGCTATGTTAAGGCGCTCTTCAACGTCTAGGTATGCGCTTGGCTCGTCGAGGAGGAAAAGGTCTGTTTTGCGGCTAAGACACGCGGCGATGGCGATTTTCTGGAGTTCTCCGCCGCTGAGCTCCATCACGTTACGGTCCATCAAGACCTGAAGCCGAAGCGGCTGAGCAATCTCAGTTTTGTACCAGCTTGAAGTAAAGTTTTCCTTAGCCACGTTCATGAGCAGTTCCTGAACGGTGCCCTCGTAATCGGGAGCGATGTACTGGGGTTTGTAGCTGACAGTTAACTTACCAAACTTCTGTTTATCATCCGCTTCCTCAACGCCGGCTAAGATTTTGACAAAAGTTGTTTTTCCGATACCGTTGGGTCCAAGGATGCCGACGATTTCGCCCGTGCGTATTTCACCTGGTTCAATAGCAAGTTTGAAGCCTTTGAAGGTCTTTTCCATCTTGTCCCATTTGAGCAGGGGTTCGCCGACCATTTCTCCCGCAGATGGAGGTTTCTCGTGGAAAATGATGGGTTCTTTTCGGAACATTATGTTCTCGTCTGGGATGTATCCCTGCAGGTAAATGTTAATTCCTGTTCGCACCCCGTGGGTGTGTGAGACGACGCCGTAGACGCTTGGTTCACCGTAGAAGACACAGATTTGGTCGGATAAATAGTCGATGATGGCTAAGTCATGTTCGGCCACAACAATTGTCTTCTGTTGCTCTTTGAGGCTACGAATGGCTCTGGCGACTACGAGCCGCTGTTTTACATCCAAGTAGCTTGACGGCTCATCGAAGAGGTACACGTCGGCGTCTCGGCTAAGTGCCGCTGCAACGGCGACACGCTGCAGTTCGCCGCCGCTGAGTACATCGAGCGGTCTATCCCAGATCTTCTTGAGCTCCAACTCTTCAGCAATTGCGTCAAGCTGTTTTCGTTCATCAACCTTTTCCAAAAGGTCACCGGCTTTGCCAGTAACTGCTTTAGGAATCTTGTCGACGTATTGAGGTTTGCTGCTAACTTTGAGTTTCTTCCCACTCAGCTTCGAAAAGTAATCCTGCAGGCTTGAACCCCGATAATACTGGATGATTTCTGGCCATTCAGGCGAGTCATCGTACCTGCCAAGGTTGGGTTTGATTTCGCCTGAAAAAACCTTAAGCGTTGTGCTTTTGCCTATGCCGTTCTGACCCAGCAGCCCCAATACCGTTCCCGGTGAGGGCATGGGTAGGCGGAAAAGTTTGAAGCTGTTTTCGCCGAACCTGTGGCTGCAGTCTTTCTCGAGTTCGTCGGGCAGGTTGACGATGCTGATGGCTTTGAAGGGGCATTTTTTGACGCATATCCCGCAACCGCTACAGAGTGTTTCTGATATGATGGCTTTGCTACCTTCAACGCGTATAGCTTCTACTTTGCTACGCACCATAGGGCAGAAGCTAACGCACAGGGAATTGCACTTCTTGACTTTGCATTTATCTTCATCTAATACGGCGATTCGAGTCATGGTAAGCGTCGTTTAATGATGCCAACAAGATAGTTATAAATGTAAACCTTAAGGAAAAAATAAAGCAAAAGGTTAAGTGTTTTTTTCATCGGTTGATAAAAAGCAGCTCATAAAGTCTACAAAAAATTCTATGCTTAAAAGAAAAATATACAAAAGTGGAGTTTATGGTTTTGGTCTACCATTCTTCTTCTTCCCATTCTTCATCTTCACCTTCTTCCCATTCGTCTTCTTCTTCAAATATCATGTCTTTTTTTCACCTCACATTTTGCCGTATATGCTACCCTATCCTCGGGGTGGTTTAAGCGTTTAGATTCGTCAACTGTCGTTAATTGCAGCCAAAGTCTTGGTTAAAACATGTTTTATGCACTGTTTTTTCCACTATTTTTTCTGGGTTTCTCGGCGTTAATCTTTTATTCTAATCCAAACAAATAGGGTACTTGAGAAGGGGTTGAAAATGAGAAAAGTATCCAAAATAATCCTCACAGTATTCGCTGTTTTAATAATCATTGTGGTGTCCGTTGCGGCAGTGATATTCTTGGATGTCGCCGCTTACACTGCAACAGGGTCCCAAACCCTAACGCCCACCGGAACCTCGGCTGGAAAAGCCATCGTTATCTACGACCCTGGACTATCAGGAACCTCAAAAACCGTCGCTAACCAAATCGCCAGCGACCTGCAAACGCAAAACTACACCGTTACCTTGGCAGGCATAAAAAGCTCGGCGGCAGCAGACATCTCAGGATACATCATAGCCGTCGTTGGAGGACCCGTTTATGCGGGTGCACTGACCAGTTCAGTTAAAGACACACTAAGCAACCTGGCACCCAGTCAAGGAACCAAAGTCGGCATTTTCGGAAGCGGACAAGGCGCAAGCACCCCAGGCGACGTAGCCCAGCTTAAACAATCAATACCCGCAAACGCAGACTCTGCCCTGCATAACGCCGTGGTCGTTAAAATCGGGCAAAAAGAAGACCTCAACGCACGGGCTCAGGACTTAGTTAGTCAACTAATCCCATAAAATTTAGCGCGGATTGTTCTTTCCAATTTTTTTCTATCAATTATGCCAATTCAACAGTTGTTAAACGTAGTCTCGAAGGTGAAGCACTTTGAAGCGCCCTTTCGCTTTTTCATAGAGTTTATCGTCAGCAGTAATGACGGGCGCGTTCATTTTTTCAGATAACGCGAGATAGGCCGCATCGTAAGTTGTAATATCGAGTTTGATAGCTATCCCGAATTCCCTGGAAGCCTCAGTCCAGTATTGCTCCTGAAGATTAATCTGTAAGTCACCCATATCTTTCATAGCTCTAAAAGCGTCTTCTTGAGTGATTCTTTTAAGTTTAATTGCTTTCCACAGAGAATTAGCTACCTCATAGATCATCAATGAGGGCGCAAACATTTCAGCATTTTCTGACAACTGATTATCCTTAAATTTAGCCGCGTTCTCTTCGTAGGCTTCGCCGGACAAGACCCATTTTATGACAACACTTGCATCAACCACGTAGAAAATCGGCGTTTTTCCTTATCGCTCCCTGTCCTCTCGAATCCATGAGACTATTTCTTCGTTAGAAGTTGGTTTAGAACGCTTTCTAATCTCGTCAAGTCTTTGAGAAGCGGCTCTTCTTTTTTGTTCGTTTATTTTCTTTTGTACGCATTCGCGGATGTATTGGCTCCAGTTGACGTCGACCTGCTTCATCTGCTTCTTTAATTCGCTTGGAACTTTAACCGTAATCACTTCAACCTGTTTCATACATACCACACGTATATACCCGCGGTATTACTAATAAGTATTACAGTCGACCAAACAACCCAAAATTATCAAAATAGATAAATCCGCACAAACAACATTACACTGGGAATGATGTAAGGCGACGGCTTTGAGCCTAAAGCTGTGAGAGATCGTCAATCAACACTGACCCAAAACCCAAATTTTTGGGCCATTAAAAAGGAGGGGATATCGCCGAGAGCAGTAGGCTTCACTCATCAACGATTAATCTTAGTTTAGCGCCAGCGGTCTGTCTTCTGCAAACATGGCTGGAAATCAGCAAACGCTAAAAAGCAAAAAACCACAATAGAGAGTTATCCAACTGTTAAGGAAACAAGAATTATGCCTCCAACAGCTGTTAAAAGTGTTAAAGACCTGATTTATTGGCAGTACGCAAAGATTATCGCTCAGTCAGCTGGCTTAGGGAAGAAAGATTAGGGTTTTGTAATGAACAAATTTATGCAACTCAAGCAATGCGAAATCTTCTGGAATGAAATCAGGGAGTACATCAAAGAGAAAGAATACCCAAACGAATGCGTTTTCTGCGGAGCAAACGCAGACCTAACACTCGAACACTTGTTACCGCAGAAATATCCTGGGCCGAACACTGAAAAAAACCTCGTGTGGATTTGCAAAAGCCACAATTCCTCCAAAGGCGCAAGAAGACTGAATGAATACTTCGCTATCCAGACTGGCGTAGAAGCAACCAAATATGATTTTCCGCGGATTGCAGAAGACAAATACCTAAAATTTACCTATGAAACCCTGAAAGAAAACAACCTTTTAGAGACCGCTACGTCGGAACTTAACCCGAAAATTTGCCCAGAATGTGATATGAAAAGCCTCTGTGTTAGGCAGGAGACTGAAGGTAAACTATCGCCGTTCTGCCTTTGACGGCATACTGACGATCTGTTTTAAGGGTTAAACTCCAGCCCAGAACAGCGTCTTCTTACGCATGAAGTTAATGAATTCTTTGAGGAGCGCCAGTTCGTCACTGGTCAAGTCATCCATATGCGCTGTCAACAATTTTTTGGCGTCTGCTTCAGGTACCTTCACGTATAAAACGTCCCGTTCAAACACATGTCTGCCCGCGATTGGTTTATCCATGGAAATAGCCACCTGCATACCTGCTTTAGCTTCGCCGATTGCTTTGCCCTGGTCTTGAATCTGCTCCACCTCACCTAAATCCGAGTTGTCTTCTGCCCGCAGAAGTGAAACTTTGGGTTTTATTCTGCCGCCCAAGACTTCAACGCCGAGAACCACTGGTTTGGCACGCCGGAAAATGCAGTTAGGCAGCACGGTGAGTTTTCCTGGTTTAACCAGAGACTCAAACTCTTCTTCACTTTTGGCTTCCCGCTTGTTTTTTGCCCACTCCATGTAGTTGTCGATCAGGTTGTAGATGATTGGGTCTTTGAAGATTTTAACACCATTTGCCTCAGCCTCAATCTCAGCGTCAGGGAGCACTTTAACGCCAAACGCCAGGATGGCACCGACCAAGGGTTGACGTGTCTTCACTACAGAAGCTTCGATGACGTCACGTTTGCTGATATCTCCGATGTCAGCGATGCGGACTTGGATATTGTTGGCCTTCAAAATCTCCGCCATAGCTTCAAGTGAACCTAAAGTGTCCGCTTTCACTATGGCGCCGTCGATTTCCTTGGTAATTCTGATTCTGCCGATTTCTTCCGTGATCAGGTTACAGTACTTGGCAACGTCTTCTCCCGCGGGAACAGCAAACAACGGTGCACCAGCCAATGCCCCATCCAAATCGGGCGCGACGATTTTTACCCCTGCACTTGCGTAAACGCAGTCGACGCTGGTGAATTTGTCGCGTGGGTCACGCATTTCATCGAGGGGCTTAGGAACCAGAATCGCTCGCACATGCGCGGAGATTGGTCCGTTTTTGCCGCCGACAACAATCAAATCATCCCTATGCAGGGTGCCGTCATAAACAATCGCGTTGAGCGTTAACCCTAAACCAGGTTCCTCTTTAACTTCTAAAATGGAGCCTTTTGCGGCGCCATCCGTGGTTTGCAGGCGCTTCTTCAGGAACTGCTGCGTCAATCCCACTAGAACCATGACTAATTCGGATAATCCTTCGCCCGTTTTGGCGCTGGTCGGCACAAGGGCAATGTTGATGGTGAAGTCGCGGATGTGGTCAAACCGGTCAGTTTTGAAGCCTAAGCGACTAAAATCACCCATAACCGCGTACAGGCGGTTGTCCAGTGCTTCGCGGACAAAGCTCGATTGTTCGGCGTATGACTTCAAGAAAGGTGCGCCCTGCTGGGCTTTCCATCCGGGAATGCGGTCAATCTTGTTAACTGCAACGATGAAGGGTGTTTTTCGTGCCTTAAGAATCTCGATGCATTCAAATGTCTGCGCTTCAAAACCACGCAACACATCAACGACTAGAATTGCTATGTCGGCTACACTGCCGCCTCTGCGCCGAAGGTTCGTGAACGCTTCATGCCCAGGCGTGTCCACGATGAGCAAACCAGGAATTTCGATGCCTGTTTTAAATGTGCCCATGTAGGGTCCGATGAGCTGTTTTAGGGTTTCAACGGGGAAAAAGCTCGCGCCGATATGCTGGGTCATTCCGCCGGCTTCGCGAAGCTGCACGTTGGTTTTTCGCAGTTCGTCTAGCAACGAGGTTTTGCCTGCATCTACGTGTCCAAGAACACAGACGATTGGTTGGCGCGTGGGCATCTTGTTTTTTTCTCCTTTGAACAATTGATAGTTGGGTTGATGATATGATTGTTGATTAATAAATACTTCTTTACCAAGGTATTCGTTTAAGTTTTGGTTTAATTAACGCCGTTTAGATTGGTTTTAATTGAAATAACTAAAAAAGTTTGCAGGTAAAGAATAAGCATCAGAGGAAAGTTAAGTTTGTCAAGCTTTTCGTTTAGATTTCAGTTTAAATTCTTTTCAGGAATCCAATTAGAAATAATCCAGGGGGACTGGATTGACCCACATGGAGGTGGAGACATCACCCGTAGACCAATAAATTAATTGGTTTTATGTTATTCAGATATCCCAATTACTATTGTTTACTCGCGTCCAGATAAGTACTACTCCTCAAAGAGCCTGCGCGTGCAATCCGTTCTGGAAGGATGTTCTTCAGCAAGATAAATTAAGAATTATATTGGGAAATACTGCAATAACTAAAGCACTAACATCATTGCGAATGATATTCATGGACTTGCTGATTTGAGTTCTTGTTCTATTACTTGGATTGCGCCCATTATTCGTGTTAATGTTTGCTTGAGATTGATTTCTGTGTTCTTTAATTCCTCTAATTCTCGCATTCCAGCATTATATTCTGCTTGCAACTGTTTCAAGCGACTCTCCTATTCCGTTCTCAACTCAGCACTCTGCCCTCAACTGTTAAACAACAACAATCGGAATTTTAAGAATTGCGTTGGGAAATACTGCGATAATTATTTCATAAGTGATAACTAGGAACAAGTAATAGAAAACGGCAATCTCAATTGGTTATTTAAAATAACACCGAGAAAATAGCGGATAAGTATTGGGTTTCTATAGATATACAATGAAGATATGAATTTAGTTACGTCTTACTTATTCACTTTAATCACTCTAAAATGAGCATGCTCTGTTGAGGGTTTGCTATGATGTTTTTCTGTATGCAATTTAATGTGGTCAGCGTTATCCTCTGCGCCAAAAGGTGTTTTAATCGTCCAATTACATTGTGGACAAGTATAAGATGTCACTTCAGGTTTGCTCATAATTTTATCCCTAACTCTGAGTAGTTAACTTAGTGGACTTGTACTTATTTGACTAGCCCCTACAGTTATGCTTATAATGGTGCCGGGATAGGACTTGAACGCTCCATCCAATGGAGACATCAACCGCATTTCCCCTTTTTTAACTAAGAATAGTTTAAGGTGGTTCTGGTGCGTCTTAGGGTGATGAACCGTTTTCTTCTGGCTGGTGCACATCGGGGGATAAACTGTTCGCAGAAAAAGGGCTGTTAACAGTCGGGCGATTAATTATTTGGTGCCCCTTTTAGCATAAATAGAGAAGGCAATAAAACTAGAAATGAAACATACAATCGGAAGAAGATATAGAGTTGTCAACAGTCTGCTTTCATCTAAAAATACGTCTTCAAGACCTAAAACTAACAAACCCAAAAACGCAAGCAAAACTCCAATTTTAATGTATGTTGAAAGTTTGCGTATGGCTATCATGCTTAATGAATAAGTTGCTTAATCCTAAATGTTTTTGGGGTAATACCCCGACCGATTTTTATGGTCTTTCAATCAGTTCTAAATAACCAAAAACAGGTAGTTCTAAACCTTCTCTTCTATACCCCTTGAACATAACGTGTTTTTCCCATCTTTTAGGTTCAACCAGAACAGTTTTGTGGTCAACATAGACTAATTTTTCGAAGGGAACGATTTTTTCAGAAACTTCTTTGTCAGGTAATTCTTCGCCAAGTTTACATCTTTCCACTGCCCAACTATTAGCTTCTTCTTCAGTCAATTTGAAACCGCTAATAGTGTCAATTCCTATTTCCTCATTAAGTATCCAATCTTCTACGTGACCCTTGAGTTGATGTACATGCCCTGTTTTGGAGTATTCTTCGAGGTCAATGTCCCTGTTATCATCTATGACTAATAATAGATAGATTTTATTCATGATTTCAGCCTATCTGCTGTTATTGGGTAAGCAGATTTAAGACTTGTTGCACTCAAAATCTTCTTCTTTTTTTCCAGTGCTCCAAAGATTCGATGACGTTAAGCTATTTAGAAAACATGGCTGAGAAGTGCAAACAAGTTCGGTTGATGTTACATAATTTGGACTATGAGAAAATCCCTCAATTCCAGCAAACCATTTCTC
>Ga0209777_10010071_pt1 | contig 10069 bp, 5 predicted proteins | sample FrelakmetHBP12HB_FD_187147 | JGI IMG/M metagenome (GOLD analysis project Ga0209777, IMG submission 187147) | Freshwater lake sediment microbial communities from the University of Notre Dame, USA, for methane emissions studies -HBP12 HB (SPAdes)... | ecosystem: Environmental > Aquatic >...
TTACATTGGAGCATACCAGTATCCTCTGGATATGGGCGGCGGATGCGTTTTCTTGTGATGGATCAGTCGAATGGGAAACTAATAGGGTTGTTTGGCATTGGAGATCCTGTATACAACATCCAAGCTAGAGATAAATGGATTGGATGGGATGCTGAGATAAAGAAAGAGAAACTGTATCATGTTATGGATGCTTACGTTCTAGGAGCTGTACCGCCTTATTCAATGCTAATTGGCGGAAAGCTAATCGCCCTCCTAACTCTTAGTAATGAAGTGCGGGAATTATTTAGCCTGAAGTATGCCGATAACGAAACACTTATACGCAAACAAAAGAAATCACCTTGGCTTGTCCTAGTTACTACAACCTCTGCCTTAGGAAGGTCTTCTATTTATAACAGGATTAGATTGGATGGTCAGGAGTATTGGAGAAGTGTTGGATTTACTCAAGGCTCCGGTGAATTTCATTTTTCCAACGGAACATATGAGCACATCAGAGCTTACACGGAGTTACACTGCGAATATACTGCAAAGAATCCTTCTTGGGGGAAGGGCTTCCGAAGTAAACGTGAGATCTTGAAAAAGTGTTTGGCCGAGGTTGGTCTTTCCACCAAGCTGCTGTATCACGGCATACAGCGAGAGGTGTTCGTTGCTTCCTTGGCCGGTAACACGCAGGAGTTTCTGCGGGGGGAGATTAGTGAACCCACCCCCTATGATTGGCCAGCGGATATTCTTGCTCAGAGGTTTATTACACGGTGGCTCTTGCCGAGATCCGAACGCATAACGGAATATCAGGCGTTTCGTCGTGATAGCTATAGGCTTTGGCCAAAGGGCAAATAATGAAACCCTATCTTCAGGGGGACATAATGGCAAAGAAGCAGATTGAAATTGACGCAGAGACTAAGGCATCCCTTGAATCGGAAAAGGTTGTACCCTTGGATGGCATTGAAATCAAGGGACAAATCTATTTCCCTAAGAGGCATGTGAAATCAGGGACAAAAGGGGTCGTTTGGAAAGGGCGTGACGAATATAATTATCCAGTTGCAATCAAATTCACTATTCCTGAAGATTATGAAGATCGGTCGCCTCTAGAGGAAGCCACTAGAGCAGCTAAACTACGAAACTATCCAGACTCTTTTGCAAGATTCGAGCAGGTCGGCTTGTATAAGTTGAATTTACTGAATGGCCAAAAACGTGATTTTGTTTGTTTTATTGAGGAATGGATAGAAGGTTGGACCGTCGAAAACTACCTGGAGAAGAATGAGGTCGGCGCCCTTTTCCTAAAGGAATACGCAAAGCGGATGTGTAACGCCTTAAACATCCTAGGGACGCTGAAATTGAGGCATGGCGACTTGCACATGAGAAATGTGATGATCGCGAAACCTAAACTGGGTAATCTTGATGCCTCACTCCTGACTGTGAAAGTAATTGATACTGGTTCTCTTGAGCCTATGGACACTCCGTTGACCATGGAACGACAGGATGACCATCGCCAATTAACTGAGCATCTCATTGCTATTTGGAACTTGATCTACAGAAGGAAGACCCTTCCGCTTGCTGATAGGTGTTTTCTCAAGAATATTATTCCCTTGCTGAATTCCATGTTGGAGGAGGACAAGGCGGTCGGACTTTGCGATCCGGCAAAGATTTGGCCCCAGTTTGATCACGCTTGGACAAGAAGCCAATACCCTCAGGAAGACACGATGTTACAACTTCAAGATCCTTTCGACTACATTGCTGCGGAGCATATCTTAAGCGACCGATTACTGGTAGAGATGTTCGCGGAATCATGTCCATGGCTCGGGCTTATTTCTAATCCGGACCCTATCCTTCTAACAGGGCCCCGTGGATGTGGAAAAACAACGGTCTTCAGACGTCTAAGCCTAAAAGGTCTGCTTTTCAAGAGTACAGAGGACATTGTGCAATCCCCTATTGCTGGCTTCTATGTCTCTTGCAGCGCTGATTTACGAAATCGTTTTGGTTGGATAACCACAACAAGGGTCGCGGAGAAATTCCACAAGGCAATTGTTCATTATTTCAATCTCCTCTTAACCCGTGAAATCATCCAGACGTTAATTGCCATTAGCCGACGAGATGACAGAGAATCATTGTTCGGCTTTGGAAACGGTGAGGAAAGCAGGTTTCACTCTTTTCTCATGGGAAAATTGTGCATTACTGAAGCCAAGCGTCTTCGTCTGCAGGGCATGACGCCCATGGAGCATGCACTTGAGTTGGTCGAAACTGAAATGGACAAGTGCTACGGCGGAATCATACAAGGCTCAAGCCTTGAACAAGGGACAGATACCACGTTTCTGTCGGATCTGACCCGCCACCTCAGCAAACAAGTTGGGTACTTCGGGCAGAGGCGAATGACTTTTATGGTAGATGACTTTTCAGTGCATAGGATATCTGAGCCAGTTCAAGTTGTACTTAACCCCATCATTTGGGACAGGCAAGCAACTCATGTCTTCAAGTTATCTTCTGAGAAGTATGGGGCGACGGTAGTCGATATGCTCAGTGGAACAACCGAAGCCACGCGCGAGCTGCGGGAAATCGACTGTGGCCAATTCTACATTGACCTTGGTGATAGGGACCTAGTCAAAGCAAGTAGGCAGTTCGCTCGAGAGCTTCTTGCCAAACGCCTAAAGTTGGCAGGCTATGACGGAACACCGGAACAAATTCTGTTGCATTCAGGATATGCAGAAGGCTCTTTGGGTAAGGCTCTTCGCGAAAGAGAAATAGGGAGAAAAGACAACCAGTACTATGGTCTTGAGACTATAGCGGATCTCTGTTCGGGAGATATCTCAGTTCTATTGGAAATCTATCGGAGGATCTTTCAAGACGGAAGAGTAGATCGGCAAACCAGAGCACCAGTGAGCAAGGATGTACAGCACGCAGCCATTCACGCCGTTTCTTCGCAACTGCTCAACGTTGTTAAAAGCTATGTACCTCGCGGCGATGAGATGTATACTATAGTCTATTGGTTTGGAAACCTGTCCCGACGCATTCTGCGCGAGGGCTATTTGCAAAAGAAGGGGCCAAACTATATACCATGTGAGACGTCTCGCATCGAGGCTGACCAAGTACCAGGACAGCCTGCGGAGAACTGGACTACAGAGCAACAACAATTGTTTCGTGAGCTAATTCGACGTGCAATTTTCATAGAGATGGAACTGGGGATCGCGCGTCATGGTTTCACACCAACTCTTCGATGGCAGCTGCGACGGGTATATTGCCCGGCCTTCGGAACAAGTCTCTCAAAGAACACGGCAGTCAAGTGGACATCAGCGCAATTCAAGTATTTTCTGACTAATCCAAAAGAGGCTTGCGTTTCGGAGTTCGAGAGACGATGGCAATCTGAGAAACAGAACGCTGAAGGTGAGCAGGGAACATTTCTCGCACAAGTGGATGCCGACGACTATAATGCAAGCAGGGAAGGTAGCCTCTGACACCTAGGAGGAAACTGACATGGCTCATGTTCGACCAGTAGAACTCGTCAATATCCTACAGCAACTACCTGACATAGAACCTCTCAATGTGAAATCCGATCTTTCAGGGAGACAACATGCTCTCTTTTTGTGTGCGCTAGGTTTTGAAGATAGATGTCTTTCAATACCCGAACTAATCGTCACCGACGCAAAAGAATGTAAGTGTACAGAGGCCATATATTTTGAGTATTCAACCAACATGAGCGACAACGATATCAACAAGCCCCGATTGATCAACGCTTTGCAGCATTTTACTACCTCTGTCCGCCCGGTACCTTGTGACACGGTTGATTTCACAACTCGGTTGAGGGAGGTACTATCGCGTATCTGCGCCGCAGGGACAACACCTACAGTCGTTTTCGACATAAGTGTGTGCTCGTCCAAATCGCTGCTATTAGCACTAAAGGTGATCTTCGAGTTCAATCTGAGTCTTCACATACTCTATTCAGAGGCAAAAGTGTACCATCCCACGCGTGAGGAGTATAAAGCCGATCCACAAAGGTGGACGACCGAAGAGGGATTCGGGCTCGCGAGGGGTGTGGGCAATGTTACCCCTAGCCTGGAGCATCCCGGTTATCGGCGTGACAAGCTACGCGAAGTTGTCATTGTTTTCCCCACATTCAAACCTGAGAGGGCCAAGGCCATTATCGCAGAGATTGACCAATCTCTTATTATGGCACCAGAGGATAGGGTGATTTGGATTATCGGTGACCCGCACTTGCCAGAAGATCACTGGCGAGCGGATGCAATCAGGCAAATCAATACAATAACAGATTCAGCGCCTTCATACGAAGTATCCACCTTTCATTACAAGAAAACCATGGAAACTCTGGAACGAATATACCAACCACGAGACTGCAAGTATCACATCAGTGTTTCTCCACTGGGTTCTAAGATGCAGTCTCTGGGCATTGCCCTATTTTGGTATATGAGGCAAGACGTTTCAATAATTCTTGCCACGCCGAAGGAATACAACGCCTCTCAGTACTCAGAAAGTTGCAAAGGGGTTTGGCAGATCAACTTTGGCGAACTTGCTAAGATTCGGCATATGTTGGATCGCGTCGGACAGTTAGAGATAGTTAACTAATACAAGCATCCAGATGTATCAGACCCACCTTACTGGCACTGGATACGCCAGAAGCATTTGTTGCAAAGCTGGAATAAGCTGCTTTTTCTCAAACAAGAGTTCGGGAACTGTCCACAAAGGCCCACAGCAACTGCTACTTACTCAGCGCCCTTTCAATAGTGCTCATGATCTCATTGGCGCTTGATGGTTTGACCAGGTAGGCAAAGGCACCTTTACCCGATACACCATCTGCGGTCTCCTCAAAGGTATGTCCAGTGAGAATTATACCCTGTGTCGTTGGGTGTATCTTCTTCAATTCTCGTAACAGCTCAAGGCCATCCATATCAGGAAGCTTCAGATCCAATAAGACTACGTCGAAAAACCTTTCCTTGGCTTCGTACAGAGCTTCTTGACCTGTTCTAGCCATGTTAACGTGATATTCCGTCTTCAGCTCAAGCAGGTCACGAAGAATCTGGCAGAGGGTTTCATCGTCTTCTACAATTAAGATGCTCGCCTCACCCATATCTATCTCCACCAGTTCTTGGTTGGGGCTCGCCGTCTTTAGTATACAAGGCCTCACCAATGCATTTCTCCATCTTTATCATATCCAGCGGCTTATATAGACAGGTATAGGCACCAGATGCTGTCGCCTTCTCAGCAAGGTCGATTGTCTCCCAGCGATAGCCCGTCATCATAATGGCAGCGGCCGTGGGGTCTATCTCCCTAAGCGCAAGATAGGTCTCTAAGCCATTTCGCGTCGGTAACTTCATGTCGATCAAGAAGATGTCGACAGGCTCCTTGCGTGCCAGTAATGTCGCTTCATTATAATCACCGGCCATGTATACCTTGTAGCCTTTTTCCTCCAGAATGTCCTTGATAACCTCGCGGATAGCAGGGTCATCGTCCACCACCATAACAGACACTTTGCCAGCGAGGTCTTTAATCAGAGCCATAAGCCCATCAAGGTCGATGGGCTTATTCAACACCCTACACACTCCCTCCTGTACAGCCTCCTCTACCACGTCTTCAACAGAGTATGCGGTCATCATGATCGCCTTTATCTTGGGCCTGACTTCCTTGATTCTCCTGTATGTCTCCACCCCGTTCATTCCCGGCATCCTCATGTCCATGAGCACAATGTCGAAGGGGGCTTTTTTCACCAGCTCCAGGGCTGCAAAGCCATCATTAGCAGCAGACACACGGTATCCCTTGGCATCAAGCACATCAGCAGTGCCCTCAGCCAGCGCCTTGTCATCATCAACTACCAGGATGCTTGTTTTACTCATGGTCCCGCACTTTCTTGCCAACAATCGGCAACCTGACTGTAAAGGTAGTGCCCTTCCCAACCTGACTCTCAACCTCAATGGTGCCACCCTGCCTCTCCACCAGAGCCCTGGCTATTGCCAGCCCCAACCCTACACCCTTAGCCTTGGTGGTGAACAACGGTTCGAAGACCTTATCTAGATTCTCATGTGGTATGCCCACTCCTGTGTCGGCCACCTTCACTTCGACAAAGCCTCCACTTTGACTGGTGCCCAAAGACAATCTTCCTCCACCGGGCATGGCCTGGATGGCGTTGGAAATCAGGTTGGAGAAAACCCGCTCCAATTGACCCCAATCCGCCATCACCTTGGGCAGATCCGCCGCCAGGCCACTAGAAATTTCCACATTCTTAGGCGCGCTGATAGCCTTCACCAGTTCTTGGACTACCTGGTTAATATCAAGTTCCTCGATATTGGTCTTGCCCGGGCGGGAAAAGTCCAAAAGGTCGGTGATGATCTTGTTGCAGGCATCTACCTGCTTCTCCAGCATATCCAGATGCTTGCGTACCTTTTCTTCTGCAGCATCCCCCAGCTTCACTTTGAGAAAATAGGCCGAAGTCTTGATAGCCGCCAGGGGGTTGCGCAATTCGTGGCCTACACCGCCAGCGAGCTGGCCTATGGCTGCCAGCTTCTCAGTGCGTACTAGCTTCTCCTGGGCATCCTTTAGTTCCCATGTTCTCTTTTCCACCATTCGCTCCAGGCCCTCTGAATACTCCTTGACTTGTTCCTCCATCTGCTTGCGCACGGTGATGTCGTTCAAGAAATTAAGGGTGGCAGGTCTATCTCCCCAGGAGATCAATACTGCATTGATTTCCAGCCATTTGGTATTGCCATATTTATCAAAAACTCTAAAGGGATAGATGGCAGGGAGCCTTTCACCCCTTAGTCTCCGCACATGACGCTCATACACCATGTCCCTATCATCCGGGTGGATGAAATCAACAAATGGCCTGGATGCTAGTTCCTCTCTAGAATACCCCGTGATTTCCACGAACTTAGGGTTAACAAAGCGGAGCTTGCCCTCGCAAGCCACAATAATGCCCTCGTTGGCATTCTCGACGAGTAAACGGTACTCCGTTTCCGATTTCCGCAGCGCCTCCTCGGCCCGCTTGCGCTCGGTGATATCACGGGCCGAAGCCAGGATTTCGATAGGCTTTCCATCAGCATCGCGGATGAACCGAAACCTTACCTCGACCGGGATCATGGTACCATCCCTAGAATTCAGCTCTAGCTCAAGCGTACGTGACCTATCCCGCGCCCCATAGCCCATGTTTTCTACGGTCATTTCCTCCTCAAACGTCCTCATGGCAAGCTCAAATGAGGCGGTGGTAAACACTTCTTGCATTGTCTTGGCCATAGCTTCGTCAGCGCTGTAGCCTAGCAGGCGAGTAATGGAAGGACTTATGTAAGTGGGCCGCATGTTGGGATCAATGGTCCAAATCGCATCTGCCATGTTATCAGCCAGCAAGCGATAGCGCTGCTCGCTCTGCGACAATCTCTCCTCCGCCCGCTTGCGCTCGGTGATGTCCCTGGTAATGCTAATTACGCCGATTGGATTCCCAAATGTATCCCATATTAAGGAAACATTCACCTCGCCAGGGTACTCTGTTCCATCCTTCCTTAATAATGTATATTCTCTTGTTCCAATATGTCCTTCTCTCAATATCGTTTCAAAGTCTTCTGTAGATCTAGCAAGGTCTTTAGGTGAGACAATTTCAAAGCCGCTTCTCCCTATAAGCTCTTCCTTGTTGCTGCCTCCATACACGCGAAGCGTTGCCTCATTCGTCTCCAAAATATTACCTGCCATATCAGTGACGGTGATGCCTTCGGCCACAGATTCAAACGTGGCACGCAGTTTCTCCTCACTCCGCCGCAGTGCCTCCTCGGCCTGCTTGCGCTCGGTAATGTCCGAGGTCACCCCATCAACATAGGTTAAGCCATCTTTCTTATAGGTGACGGTGGCCCTGGTGCTCATCCAGATCCACTCCCCATCTTTCCTTCTGAAACGATACTCAACATCAAAAGGTTTCCCCTTCTCCACCTGTAGCCTGAGCGCATCTTCCATTCTCTTCATGTCATCAGGGTGGACTCTGTCAAGCCACCCCTTGTAGCCCTGCCGATACATCTCCTTCGGGGTGTATCCCATAATCGCCTCTACATTGGGACTTGTGAAGATGATGTTGCCCTTCAAATCATAGGTCCAAACGAGATCCGGAATGTTGTTCACCAGAGAGCGATATTTCTCCTCGCTCTGCTGCAATGCCTCCTCGGCTCGCTTGCGCTCCGTGATGTCTCTTATAACACAAATTGCTGCGACTGGATTCCCAGACGCGTCTCTGATGTAAGAAACCTTCACCTCACCAAGGAATTCTGTTCCATCCTTTCTCAATATTGTATACTCAAATGTATGCCCGCCTGTCCCAATATTTACTTCTGTCAGCATCCTTTTCGCATCTTCTGTGGCTCTGGCAAGGTCTTTAGGTGGAAGCACTTGAAAACCGCTCAGCCCTATCAGCTCCTCCCTGTTGTATCCACTCAGGATAGCTGCAGCTTCATTCGTCTCCAGGATATCGCCTTCCATATCAGTGAGGAATATACCCTCGGCAACAGTTTGAAATATGACATGCAGTTTTTCTTCTGACTGTCTCAGCGCCTCCTCAGTTCGCTTGCGCTCACTACTTTCGATAATTTTCCAATCACCCTCCCGCTTGATAACAGAGAATCGATGGTTGATGACTACATCTATAAGCTCGGCAGCTCCACATTTATCAAGGCAATGAGAGCAAATGGCAATCATCCGGTATTTGCCAATGACGTTGTTCACCGCAGCTTCATAATCTGCAAAACTCTGCCAATCTTTTTTCTCCAGAAAAAATGTATTGCCTGTTAACCTTAGGCTATCATAGCCTTTAGCCAGGGCTTGATTTAGTTTGTCAACCCAGCCATTAAGCACTCTGTCTGAGTTGAAGACACCGTCTTTAAGGTACCATTTATCATGGGGTAGTATTTCTATTTGTCCTCTTTTTAGATAGCGGTCAAAATCGGGCACGGCCTTTCTTAATGCCTCTTGGGCCTCTTGCTCATTAAGGGGCTTCGCAGTAATCCACATACAGAATTCATTATTCTCCAATCCGGCCTTAAAATAAGGTACAAGAAGATCGAGCAGGTCTTCTTTGGTCTGATAGAACTGGCAAAAATGGGTACCCCAGGGGATATCGCCTATGATGCCAATTCCTGACTTTCTAATCCTCTCAGCCATCCCAATCGCCTCCTCTACTGGGGAGAATGTCTCACTGTTTGCAATTCCGGCCTGCTACAAGCCACTTTTCAGAGTAACCCGGGGATTTCTTTCCCAAGTAGCTCGCCAGATATTGCCAATAACCCTGTAATACTGTACAGCACCTTTTGGCACGGGTCAAGGCTATTCGCACCAAAAATCAGTCAAGTAAGAACAATACTGCCGTTACATAAGTTTGTCACAACGTGTCTGAGGCCACCAGTCGACACTAAGTACAAATCCTCAGCATTCTCGTAGCTAACCAGCGGTCAATAGTATAGTCAACTCAGGCAATTTTGCAGGAGACCCTTGTGGCTGCTATACTGTGTGTTGACTTTCAAGAAAGAAAAACCCTGGCAACAGAAAGGAGGTGAGAGCAATGACTCATGCACTGCGTCTGTACTGCACCTGAATCTGAGCCACACGGCTTGGTGCAAGTTCTGCATCAGTCATTTGCTCGAAGAACCTCCGTTTCCTGAGAGGCCGGGGAGTAGCTATGGCATTTTAGCTGACGGACTATCAGGAATCTGATAAAGCGATGGTACGGAGTTTCTTCGGCCATCGCTTTTCGTTTGCTTAAAAGTAATTAAAAGGAGCTTAGTACAAAATGACAACCGACAACCGACACATGTGGGCTGATTTGGGAATAGACCTTAAGCGTCATGACGTACTTCTTAATGCCCTGGGCCCAATTTATAAGGAAGTCTACCTTTCCCAGACAAATCGCCCTCAGGGCATGGGTTTTTTTGACTTCGTCGTTGGCGATATTCATGGTATTAGAGTGCGAGAATTGAGACAGCACGCTATGAATGGCGGCAAGGTAGTAGCTACCTATTGTGTGTTTGTTCCCGAGGAGATTGTCTGGGCCGCCGGTGCTATTCCGGTGGGGCTTTGTGCAGGAACGCAATTCTCTGTGCCCCTG
>Ga0209777_10010072_pt1 | contig 10067 bp, 6 predicted proteins | sample FrelakmetHBP12HB_FD_187147 | JGI IMG/M metagenome (GOLD analysis project Ga0209777, IMG submission 187147) | Freshwater lake sediment microbial communities from the University of Notre Dame, USA, for methane emissions studies -HBP12 HB (SPAdes)... | ecosystem: Environmental > Aquatic >...
GGCCTCGGGGCTGGGCAAGCTGTGCCCGCGCGGGGCGGGGCTCCAGGCGGCGGGGGCGGTCCTCGGCGAGGTCCACACGCGGCGGGATGCCAGGGACGTCTGGGCGCTGGCGGTGGGCACGGCCTACCACGCGGCCTGGCAGGATGCCTTGCTGCCCCTGCTGCCGGGGGCCACCCTGCTGGGATGGTGGGCGCGGGACATCGCCCTATCCGGCGGCCAGGGGGGCGAGGGTGTACATCCTTGGGGCACGGTGATCATGAGCCATCACGTGGAGGTGGCGCGTGGAGACAAGCAGGCGGGGGCGCTGCCCTACGCGGCGATCCTCCGGCCCCCGGGCGAGGGGTGGCGCTACGTGGAGCTGAGCTTTGCGGATGCGCAGGACAACCTGACCGGGCACTGCGATGGGGTCCTCGCGTGGGCGGACGGCACCCGGGAGGTGCTCGAGCTGAAGACGGCCTCCCCGCGCAGTTTCACGCAGGTAGACGGGGCCTATGGGGGCGTGCCCTACCCCGAGCACCTCGTGCAGGTGCAGCTCTACATGGCGTGGGCGGGGCTCCAAAGGGCCCGGATCGTCTACGTGCGCAAGGAGGCCGACGCGGCGATCGACGCGATCGCGGAGCACGTGGTGGCCTATGACCCCGCGGTGGTCGCCGAGGTGCGCGACGTGGTGCGGGACGCGCGGGCGGCGCTGGCGGCCTTTGAGGCCTGGCAGGCCTACGGGGGATCGATGCCGATGCCCTTGCCGGATCGGCTGCCGGGGTGCAAGTTCAAGGGCGACAAGCGGGCGCGGCGCTGCGACCAGCGGGATGCGTGTTTCGCCAAGGACGTGGCGCGGGCGTGCGGAAAATGATCGTTTTATGCGAAAAATAAGTGCTATGAATCTGGAATATTGTTCCCAGGGAACGCTGTAGAGGAAATCCACCGAAGGATGTATGCATGACATCTGATAATAACGCAGTCGCAAGCGTGCTCGGGCTGGATCTCTCGGCCACGGGCGCGGGGATCGTGACGCTGGATGGGGCGACGGGGTCCGTGTGGGCGGCGGAGACCGCGGGCTACCCCCTGAAGCGGGCGGCTACGGTGCGCGAGAAGGTGGAGCGCATGCTGGTCATCGCGACGGCGGTGGTGCGGGCCTACCGGGCGGCCCCGGCCCCGTGCAGCGTGGCGATCGAGCAGATGGCCTTCGGGGCGCGGGGGGCGCAGAACGACCTCGGGGAGGTGCACGGGGTGGTGAAGACCCAGCTCTGGCTGGGGTGCCAGGCGGAGCCCGCGCTCTACACGGTGTCGAGCATCCGCAAGGAGATCTTCGGCAAGGGGAACATCAAGAAGGACCAGATCCTGCCGCACGTGATCGCCAAGGGGGTGCCGGTGGCGGACCACAACCAGGCGGACGCCTGGGCGGTAGCGGCCCTGCATCTGCACCGGGTCACGCGCGGGGCGGTGGACGTCGGCGCGTTCGAATGGAAGCAAGAGAAGTTGTTCTAGGGGCGATGCTGCGCATGCGCAGACGCAAGAGGAGCTGACATGAAGAAGGCGGAGAGCGAGTTGGCGGTGCCCGAGGTGTTGACGGAGAGCCTGCACACGGAGCTGGCGGTGGTCCCGGTGGCCCCGGTTGAGGATCGGCTGAGCGAGCGGGCCCCCGACCAGGTGCGTAAGGACGTGAAGCGCTTGCGGGCCAACGTGGAGACGAACTACTGGAAGCTGAGCGAGGCCCTGTGGCACGTCTACGACAAGGTGCTCTACCAGGGGTGGGGCTACGCGAGCTGGCGGGACTACGTGGAGTCGGATGTGGACTTCGAGCTGCGGAAGGCCCAGTACCTCGTCCACATGTGGGGCTGGCGGCGGGCGCTCCCGGCCCCGGCCCAGGAGCGGATCGAGAAGCGGGGGCTCTCGGGACTACGCGAGCTGGCCACGGTGATGACGGCGGACAACTGGCTAGAGTGGCTGGATAAGACCGAAGGGATGAGCCTCCGCGAGGTGCAGAAGCTCGTGCGCGGGGAGGCCGATAAGGAGGAGGATCGCCTCAACGGGATGACCACGGGGGACGCGGCGGACGCGGACGAGAACAAGCCCGCGATCCAGCAGAAGCCCGTGGCAAAGAAGTTCAACTTGATGCGGGCGCAGCTCGACACGGTGGAGCGCGCGCTGGCGAAGGGGTGCGAGATCGCGGTGTCGGAGAGCGAGCCCCACGCCCTGGCGCTGATCTGCACAGAGTTCCTGGCGAGCCACCTGAACGTGAACGCCCCGGCCGAGTACCTGGCCGACGTGGAGCGCGTGACGGGGTGGCGGATCGTGGCGGTGGATCCCCGCGACGGCAAGGTACTTTACGGGGGCGCGTTGCTCGAGGCGGCGGAGGGCGCGCCGGTTGAGGCGACGGTGGTGGGGCCGGGCCTGCCCGATCCCACGGCGGATCTCGCGGCGTGCCTGGCGGCGATCGAGGCGGCGACGGGCGCGCGGGTCGTGGCGTTCGATAAAGAGACGCCCGAGGTGCTGTTCGGGGAGGCCACCCTGGCCAGCATCGCGGAAGAGTGATGTAGTGCTTGACAAATCCCTAGCCTCCCGCTAGGGTGAGTGTGGCTCGGTGGTTTGAGTGACGAGAATCCCCCCTTCTCCAGCTCGCCACTCGGGCCACTTTTTTTAGATCCCCCATGCCACAAGCCTGAAATTTCCACCGTTGATCGCAGCAAACATTGCAAGTGTGCAAGCCACCGGCTAGCATGGGGGGCGATGGCAAACCCACGCACTCCATGGCCCCCGCACCCGCCGCACATGGCGCCGCCGCCGAATGCGGGCGAGTATGGGCCAGGGCCTGGGGGCGGGGGTGGCCCCGGCTATCAGGGGCGGCCGGGCCAGGTGGGGATGTACGAGGACGTGACGGGGCAGTTCGATCTCCCGGCCGGGGCGGGATACTACGCGGGAGGACCGATGCCGTATGGGCCGATGGCGCCACACGAGCGCGAGGGGGATCGCATGACGGGCGGTGTGACGCGGGACACGTGGGTGCGCATCGTGATCTGGGTGATTCCCTTGATCTTTATGGCGGGGGCGCTGTACTTCAACATTCAGAGCACGGCCCAGCGGCAGGACGCCCTGGAAGAGCAGGTCAAGATGGTGTCCGAGCGCGTGAACGGGATGGCCTCGGATGCGCGGGTGTTGCAGGAGACGGTGGGCGCGCTGCGGTCGGCGGGGGATCGGATCCCGCCGCAGCTGGATGCGCTCAAGGAGCAGCTGAGCGGGCTGCGCTCGGACCTCGCGGCGATCCGCGAGAAGCTGGGGATCGGCGATCGGTAGTTGCGGGGTACGAAGCGGCGCATGCGCATGCGCGGTTGAGTGGTTGTTCGGCTGAAGGTGATGGTGTTGCGATGCAGGCATCCATGGCAGGATCCCACACAGGAAAGCGGAAGGCGGGGCGGCCCCCGAGGGAGCCCAAGGCCCCCAAGCTGCCGGCCCCCTCGGCGGCGAAGAAGGCCCCCTATGCGGTGAAGCTCGAGGCCATGGTGTGTTGGCCACAGGTGCGCGACATGCTGGCCGAGGGCTACACGATGGCGGCGGTCGCGGCGTTCATTCGTGACGAGGCGGGGGAGCGGCTGGACGTCAAGGTGCGGACGCTGGAGGAGCAGCTCTTCAACTACCGGCGCGAGTACATGCCGAGTGCGGCCTTCGCCGGGGCGGTGGGGTTCCGCCAGGCGGGCTGGCTCCGCAAGCGCATGGAGGACGAGGAGCTGGAGTACGGGCGCCTCGAGGAGATGTACCGCATTCAAAAGAGCCGGGTGGACCTCGGCCTCGCCTACGAGCAGCGCATGGGGGTGCCCATCGCAGTGGTGGGCCAGGCGACGCAGCAGGCGGTCGACACGATCTGCCGCATGGCGGCGCTCAAGGACAGCTACGGCTTCAACCGCGGGGGCAAGGGCGGGACGGTGGTGATCTCGCAGTCCGTGGTAATGAACGTGCAGCGCCGCTTCGGGGACGAGGTGGCGGCGGTGCTCCAGCGGCCGGCGGCGCGGGGCCGGGTCCTCGCCCTGCTCGAGGAGTTCCGGGCGCTGGGCGAGGACGACGGCGGGGATCTTTATGGGATCCAGGGGCCGGGCGAGGTGATCGACATCGACGATGAGGGCGAGGGAGACCAGGATCTGGGAGCCCGATGATCGTCCGCACCGACGAGGGGCGGGCGCGGACCGTCCGCACCCCAGAGGAGCGCAAGCGGGCCATCCTACGGCGCATGAGCGCGCTGCCCCCCGATGAGCGGCGGCTCCTCAAGGCCATGCTCTACGAGGAGCAGCGGGGGGAGAGCCTGATCGCCAACGAGTGCTATGCGAAGCGGTACAAGGCCGTGCCCGTCGACATGGCCACCTTCATCGACGATCCCTACTACCTAGGGGACTCCTGCCAGACGCTCTACCCCGTGTTGCGGCGCAAGCTGATCGAGATCTTCGAGCCGGGGTCACACTATCGCGAGGTGATCTTGGGCGGGGGCACGGGGGTAGGCAAGACGACCTGCCTCTCGATCATCATGTGCCGCTTGCTGTACGAGATCTCGTGCCTCGTGAATCCGCAGGCGTCCTATGGCCTCTCGCCGGGGAGTGAGCTGTCGATCGCGCTGGTGAGCAAGAACCTGATCGTGTGTCGCCAGGTGCTCAAGTCGGCGATCGACAACAAGATGGAGCTGTCCCCGTACTTTCAGGAGCACTTCAAGCCAGAGATGCGGACCGAGGCGACGTTGTTTCCATCTAATGTGCAAATTATCGTTTCCAGCTACGTTGCCGAGAGGACCATCGGTAGCAATTGCTTCGCTGCTTCGCTTGACGAAACGGATTTCGTGCGCTCCAAAAAGCAGCAGATCCGCACGACCGACGGGCAGCAAAAGAGCCTGGCGCACTTCGACCTGGCTGAGAAGGCGTACCGTTCCTTGGAACGGCGCATCAAGTCGCGCTTCATCCAGGCCAGCGGAGACCTCCCCGGCATGATCGTGATGGTGTCCTCGGCGAACACGGTGGGCGGCTTCATCGAGCGGCGCATGGCCTCGGCGTACTCGGACCCCTCGGTGTACGCGATGGAGCTGTGCACCTGGGAGATCAAGCCGCCAGGGTCGTTTAGCGGCAAGCGCTTTAAGGTGCTGTGCGGGGGGTCATCCTTGCGCAGCCGCATCCTCGGCGAGGGGGAGGACATCGACGTGGCGACGCTGCCCGATGAGGCGCGGGTGATCGCGGTGCCCGAGGAGTACCGCGTGGACTTTGAGAGCAACCTCGAGGATTCGATTCGCGAGATCGCGGGCGTCCCCACGACGGCGATCAGCGCCTTTATCCAGCGCACGGAGATGATCAAGGCGTGCGTGGATCCCAAGCGCACGCACCCCGCAGACAAGCAGTCGTGGCAGTTCGGGGATCCCCTCGCGATCTACTGGCACCAGCTGGCGAAGATGACCCCGCGCCGCCTACCGGGGGGCTACGAGGAGGAGGCGTGGACCCCGTTAAGGAACCCTAAGGCGCTGCGCTACTGCCACATCGACACCTCGCTGAGCGGGGATGCGACGGGGATCTGCCTCGCGCACGTCGAGCGGTATGTGGACGTGGTGCGGCGGACCCCGGCGGGGGAGCACTACACGGACAAGGCGCCCTACTTCGTGATCGACTTCCTGTTGCAGGTGCGGCCCCCTCATGGGGAGCAGATCCAACTCGCGGACATCCGGGCGCTAATCTACGACTTCATGGCGCACGGGTTCAGTCTTATCGGGTTCAGTTGCGATCTTTTCCAGTCGGCCGACATGTTGCAGGCCATGAAGCGGCGGGGTGTGGCGGCGGAGATCCTGAGCGTGGACACTTCGATGGCGCCCTACGAGGCGTTGCGAAGCGCCCTCTACGAGAAGCGGATCGAGCTGTACGACCATGCGGTGCTCATGACGGAGCTGCGTGCGTTGGAGCACGACCGCCTGCGGGGGAAGGTCGATCATCCCGTGGCGGGAGGAAAGGATTGCGTTTCTGGAGAAACGAAGATTTCACTTTTAGATGGGCGCGAAGTGCCCATTGAGGATTTAGTTGGGGATGAGTTTTGGGTTTATGCGTGCACTCCTGAAGGTATGGTTGTTCCTGCAAGGGCGCACAACGTGCATCCCGTTGGCATGAGGGATCTGATCCGGGTTTGGTTGGACAACGGCGAGTTCGTGGATTGCACCCCAGACCATGAAATCATGATGCGTGATGGTTCTTTTCGAGAGGCACGCCTCTTAATCCCTGGAGATAGTTTAATGCCGCTGTACCGGGATGTTTCTGTAAAAGATCCAAGACATGGGTTGGATGGTTACGAGAGGATTTTGGACAACAAGACTGGAAAGCGTGTTTTCACTCACCAGATGGTAGCAAGATCGGCTCTTGGTTTTGAGTATGCGGGCAGTGTTAATCAGCGAAGGGTCATCCATCACGCAGACTTCAACAAGCGCAATAATACGCCAGAGAATCTTGTTCCGCTTGAATGGAATGAGCATCTAGAATTGCACCGCGAGGTCTCATCAGAGAACATGAAGCGGATGTGGGAGGACGAAGAGTACAGGGCGGCGGCTAAGGTTAGAAGTGGAATAACTGGTAAGCTCACGGGGCCTAGAAACATTACTCGATACAACAGGTCAGCGGCGCGCATTGAGAAGTTGCACGCCATGGGGACGTTTTCTGCGAACGGTCGATCGGTGATGGAGAAGTTATGGAAAGATCCGCTGTATCGTCGTCGGCACTCCGAGAGAATGTCAGGATCGAATAACCCACACTCAAGGAAAGATGTCACTTTACAGCGAATTTTAGAGGAAGCGTCGAAGGTCACGAGCCACAAGGATCTCCTTGTCGTGTTGGGTTGTACACAAAAGGTCGTTATGCGCGTGTTGAGAGAAAATGGGACATCCTATCGAGAAATAGCTGATATGTTTGGACATGATAGGAATGCTGGAAAGGGGGCCTATGTGCGCAGGGTCGATGTGACGATGGAGCGGATTTTAGCTGTTGCAAGGACAGTTAAGACCGTCAGGGATCTGTGTGAAATATTAAAGTGCACGCCAAAGGTTTATCACAGGGTATTGGCCGAGAATGGGTTCACACCCAGCGATTTTTGTTTGTTACATTTCGGTAGAAAACCGCGCAACCATCGTGTCGTAAGAGTCGAGCCAATCGAAGATGCGCAGGTGTTCGATATGACGGTCGATGTGCATCATAATTTTGCGATCTCGTCCGGGATTTTTATTCACAACTGCGCCGACGCGATGGCTGGGGCGATAGCTGGGCTCCTTAAGAAAGCTGCGAGGGCCCCGTTGGGCGTGTTAAAACCCGAGGAGGGGCGTGGTGACGTGGACGACATGTCCTGGGTGACGGGGGCGCCCGCGCCGGAGAAGGACATCGAGGTGCCGTTGATGCCCTTCCTATTTGGCTGAGCTGAGGAGCGAGCGCATGGCTGAGACCCAACCGATCGAGGCGAGGACCGCGGGCAAGGGCCTGTGGACGAAGATCCGGGGCTGGCTGGATCGCGGGGTGGCCCGCGAGGACCAGGGGCCGACCGCGCCCCGCGGCGTGGCGGCGGGGGCCGAGGTCACCTTGAGCCCCCTCGGCAACCCCCTCATGGCCAAGGAGGGGTACGTCGGCAACTTCCAGATGAACTCGGAGAGTTCCTTCGACGCGAATTCGCCCGTGGCGCACGCGCTGCAGCTCTCCGACGACCTCTTGCAGCGGTACCGGGACGTCGAGGACATGGACGACTATCCGGAAACTAGCGCGATCATGACCCTCTACGCGGACGACGCGACGATCCCCGATAGCCAGAGCGGGCGGACGATTTGGGCCAGCTCCAGCGACAAGCTCGTGCGAGACGTGCTCGAGGACCTGCTCACGCGGCGTCTACGGGTGGAAGACGACATCCACGGCCTCGCGCGCACCCTGGCCAAGTACGGCAACCGCTTCGCCGAGGTCCTCGTAGGCAAGGAGGGCGTCGTCGGGCTCAACTACCTTGGCGCGCCGACGGTGCGGCGGGTGCAGGACATCTACGGGGCCACCCTCGGCTACGTGCAGGACCCCACGGGCCAGTTCGTGACGATCACGCAGAGCGACTTCAACGACGCGATCGCCGTGCCCCGCGACCAGCGCAAGCCGGTGCAGGGGTGCGTGATCTTCGAGCCATGGGAGGTTATCCACTGGAGGTTGCGCCAGAAGGACCAGAACGCGGTCTACGGCACCTCGGTGCTGGACGGCGCGCGGTGGGCCTGGAAGCGCCTCACGATGATGGAGGACACCGCGTTGGTGACGAAGATGACCAGGGGGCCGAGCCGCCTGGCGTTCTATATCGACACGGGGGACTTACCGCCAGCGGAGAGCCTGGCGCACGTCAACAAGATCAAGCAGCAGTATTCCAGGAAGAAAGTATTTAATCCTTCTACAGGTCAGATTGATTTCAGGTATAACGTACAATGTTTAACTGGCGATACTAAAATTAGAACGCTAGAAGGCGTTGAGAAGACATTGGTGGAGATGGAGGCAGCGCACAAGCGCGGAGAAGAGCAGTGGGTCCATGCGGTCGATGTAGATCGCCAGATCCGGCGCGTGCCGGGCAAGGTCGTGTGGGCGGGCAAGACGCGCCCCGAGGCCGAGCTGGTCAAGGTGACGCTGGACAACGGCGCGTCGATCCGCTTGACCCCCGACCATAAGTGCATCCGCGCCAATGGAGAGCCCGTGCTAGCGGGAGACCTCGTGGCAGGGGACGATCTGCTTCCGCTCCATCGCATGCGGACGACAGTAGCGACGGTGGAGCGGTTGGCGGAGCGTGAGGACACCTACACGCTGACCGTCGAGGGCGTGCACACGTTCGGCCTGAGTGCGGGCATCTATGTCCACAACTCGAACCTCGAAGATCTCTGGCTTGGTTCGCGCGGGGGCAAGGACTCGACCCGCGTGGACGTGCTCCAGGGCGTGGATAATCAGGACCTCGACATCCTCGAATACTTCCGTGGCAAGGTGCTGAGCGCGGCGCTCGTGCCCAAGCGGCTGTTGGGGATGGACGAGAATCAGGCGCGCGTGGCCAGCGGGGACGACGTGCGGTTCGCGCGCTCCTCGATGCGGCTGCAGCGCGAGGTGAAGAACGGGGTCAAGCAGATCTGCCGGATCCACCTCGCGGCCTTGGGGATCGACCCCGACCAGGTGCGCTTCGACCTGCACATGACGGTGCCGAGCTACATCTTCGAGCTGGCGCAGCTCGAAGTGCGGCTGCAGCAGGCGCAGCTGGCGCAGGGGCTGGGCGAGCTGGTGCCGGCCCCCTGGATCCTGCAGCACGTGTTTGGGTTCTCGCAGGATGAGGCGATCTACGTGACCGATGCGGCCCGCGCCGACCAGAAGACGCAGGCGAAGCAGCAGGCGCAGACGCAGGCGGAGATCATGAGCGAGTACCCCGAGGTGGCGGGCGTGCCGCCAGAGTCCACCCCGCAAGAGGGCGAGGGCGCGGCGGGGGCGACGGAGAGCGTGGATGACGATGCGGGCGTGAAGCGCCGGCTGGACCGCCTGCTCGCGGAAAGCGCGCGGGTCACGCGGTTGACGGAGCGCACGGCGGCGCGGGTGGACGAGATCGATCGGGCGCTGGGGCAGCGCGAGCAGCAAGAGGCGCGGGCGCGGCGGGCGGCCGGCGGCTACAAAAGAGGTTGAGCGTGGGAAATTTTATTACAGAGGCGCAGCTGGCGGCGGTCCGCGAGGGCAGCTACGAGGGCGTGATCGAGGGGGTCGAGGTGGCGGCGAGCGCGGCGTTGGGGCGGGACGTGCGGGCGGTAGCCACGTGGGCGGATCACGCGGTGGTCGTGGACGACGCGGAGCGGTTCGAGCGCGTGGCCTTCCGCAAGGTGGCGGGCCAGGTCACGGTGCAGGGGCACGAGCCCTACGCCGGGATTGCGACGCTGGGCGAGGAGGCGATCCCGGCCTACGTGGCGCGCGAGGTGCGGGCCCTGGTGCAGGACGTCGCCGAGGGGCGGTGTGCGGGGGACCAGTCGCGCATGCGCATGCGCAGTATCGCCCCCCTGATAGAAGCGGGGGAGCGCTACTGGCTGGTAGACGCGGCGG
>Ga0209777_10010073_pt1 | contig 10066 bp, 7 predicted proteins | sample FrelakmetHBP12HB_FD_187147 | JGI IMG/M metagenome (GOLD analysis project Ga0209777, IMG submission 187147) | Freshwater lake sediment microbial communities from the University of Notre Dame, USA, for methane emissions studies -HBP12 HB (SPAdes)... | ecosystem: Environmental > Aquatic >...
TTTTCTTTGATGAGCCGGGCCGCTTCACTAAGTGGGTTTGAAAATAGTTTCACTCCACCGCTCTCCACTTTCAACTCTGCCGGCGTCCGGACAAATTTCCCTTCTTTGATCCAGCCGGTATCCAAATGCTCATAGGGAATCCCCGCATTCCTGTTCAAAAACTCCGCCAACTGTGGATGGGGAATCCGGTTATTGTTGGCCGTGTAAATCTTTCCCGTGGTGGTATCTTTGAGCGCGGTCGGAAGATCGGGTCTGGGTTCCGTAGGAAAGTCCTGATGCCAGCCCTTGACTTTCTCCGGCATCGTATAAGGTTCATCTGCACCTATCTTGAGCGAGATGATTTTTTCCGGAGGGTTCGGGGTTTTCCTTGCGAGTGCTTCTTTTATTTCTTGTGGGGTTACATTACCCTTTTTGGCTCTATCGGCCAATTCTGGATCGATTAATTCAAGTCTTTTAATAAGGGGATCATTTGCCAGGGCTTCAACCACACCTTTATTACCCAAATCAATTTCATTCAACATTCTCCCGGTCTTTAATCCCCTTGTCTCCATTTCCTGTCTCATCCACCCAGGAAGTTTCGAGCCTTCCGGAATCCCGTTAACCGCCCGGATTACTTTCTGGCCGGCATCTTTGGCCTTGTTCAACTCGTCGGCGATATCCCCGCCCTTACTGGCGTTCTCCGTGGCGATTTTGATGAGTTCATTATTGACATTATGGCTGATCTCGTCCGCAGACGTTCCGGAGTCCATCAGAGTTTTAATCTTACCCAGGGCTTTGGCTTGCTGTTCTCCATTGCCATTTAAAAGCGGATCTGCAAGAGACCTGAGATCTTCATTGCGGATTGCCATTTGTTCATGATTAATAATTTCCGGGGTCGAAATCGGTTCGTATCGTTTTGTCTCCGGGTTCCAGGCCGCTTCGACAGGTTCACCAGTTTTCGTCCTTAAAAGGATTTGATCGGGGCCCTTGAATCCTTCGGTTGTGGGAGGAGTGGCCGGTTCCCTGATGGTTTTGGGTCTTCCGGGTATCCAATCAGGAGGCGGAGAAGGCGGGGGAGGGGGCTCTAGTAATGCCCTGGGTTCAACTCCTGGCGGAAGTTCTTTAGTGTAGAGGTTCCCAGTCTTCTCCAGGGCGATCTCCGAGGGATGAACCGGAGAAATTTTTGCACCACGTCCTCTAAAAAAAGGAGTTGCGAGCATGGCGGCCTGGGTCAATACATCAACGGCGGCGCCGGTTTTGGGATATCCTGTTTCGCTCCATGCTCTTCCGGGAATAACAAGACCTTTACTAAGGACCTCCATTGGCGGTTCCCACACCCGGCGGGCAAGTTCGGACTGGGGTTGATAAGTAAGTGCTGACGAGACCTTTTCCATGATATTCTTAGCGGCTTCCGGTTCCCCCAATGCAAGGGCGGGCAAGGCAGAGGTGACGCCGGCAGTCATCCCTATAATTCCCGATCCTGCCGCTCCGGCAATTTCTCCCAGGGCCAAGGCGCTCTTTCCCAACATTTCAGTTCCCTTGCCGACATCGGAAAGGAATGATCGTTCTTCTCCCTTGATGCTGTCCCAGCTGGAGTCAATCGTCCCAGAAATCTCGTCCTGGGTGACATCCTCGGGGAAGTCGATGTAAGTGTTTTTCTCGGGAATATCGACGCGCATTTCTTACCTCGTGTAAACGAATCCACCCTGGCCGTTGGAAACGAGTTTCCCTTTCTTCCCGCCCCCGGCCAATTCTCCGGCCGGCTTTTTCAAAAGATCGAACTCTCTGGCCACCAGTTTCTCCCGGTCAGTATCCGTAAGAAATTCCCATCGTAGATTTTTCTGGGCGTTCTTTACGGCCTGTTGTTTCAGTTTCTCCTCGGCCACCTCGGGAGAGACTTCGGCCTTACGTGCCTTTTGTCCTATGGGTTGCCCGTGTAATTTGGGCTCCCAGGGCGCATACCAGACATCCTGTTGTTTTTCTTCATCCCATACCGGGACAGGTTGGCGAGTAGGTTCTTTTGTTTCCTTGGAAGGGGGATTCATTCCCACGGCCTTACTCTCCGGTACATAGATCGTTTCACCCGTTCCGGGATCAACCGCGGGAATCATTCGTTCCCTGCCTTGGGGTCTACTTGCAATCGCTCGCTTTTGGAGGAAATCTCTTGCAAAGAGGTTCCGGACCTGATCGGCCTGCCTGAGCATTCCTACCCCGATTCGGTTTCCCTCGACCCTTTGCTTATCCGCCATGGAATAAATCGACTTCAGGTATTTGGGATCGAGCATTCCCACCTGTTGAGGCGCTAAATGCCCGATGTTGTTCTGGATGTATTTATCGTAGGCATCCTGCCCCATTTTCCCTGGGTTCACCTTATTCGGATCAAACCCGAATTGCTTGGGGAATTCATTACTACTAAAGTCTTTCCATGCATCGGTAAGACTCATTTGCGATTCGCTCGGTTTTTGCGGAGGGACATCAGAGAGAACGTATTTGAACGGTTTTGGTTCCCCGGTCTTCAGATACTGCTCGGTCTGGGGAGTGTCGGACAGGAAATAAACGTCCGCCCCCCGCTTGGTCGCCGTTTCAGCCGTCTGGGGGATATTTGTGAGCATGGGGGGTTGATCACCCCTCATCACGCCCGGTGCTTCGAGAGGAAAGGCGGTATGCGGCCCAGAGGCCAAATCCGGTCGATAGGGGGCCATATCCGGGGGAACCACGGGCTCCGGGGGAGTTAAATCCGGAAGCTGATCGATCGGGAGGGCTTCCGGGTAGAGTTCATCCAAACTTCTCGCAAAAGGAGGCATATCTCACCTCGGTGATGCCGGATAGCCGGGCATCGTTTGAGTAACGGTCTGCTGATTCACTCGGTTCATGTAGTTCTGCAAGGCTGCCTGGTATTGGGCATTCATCTGGTTTATCTGGGCCTGATAGTTCGTCTGCGCCGCCGTCACTTCGGGGGCATATTCGGCCTGATATTGCTGTGTGGCCTGGCTCCGGGCCCCGCCCATGACATTTTCCATGCCCATACCGTAACCAGCCATGGCGTCGCGGAGCGTCATCCGCTTCACGTTCGGATTTTCGTAATATTTTCCCTGGGCTTCCCGCATCTGAGTTCGAAGGTTGCGCATACCCGGACCCGCTGCGAGTTCGGTCAGCGCCTGCACCCGTTTGGTGTCGTATGCCGGCGGGGTGTACGTGGGAATATTCGTGGGATAAACGGGCGGCGTAAGATCCGTGGGCAAAATCTTTGATTGCGTGGAGACCGTCTTGGGTCCTCCGATCGTAAAGGAACCACTTCCCAGAGAGGGAGTTGAATTTGATCCGGATGATAGGCCCGAGGATGAAGGAAGACTTGAACCCCCGCCTCCGCCGCCGCCGATGCTGGAAGGAGTTTCCTGGTACAAAGGCATCCCAGAATATGGCCCTTCATAAGGCTGGTAGGGTGCGGGGGACGCGGCAGGAGACGAAGAGAAGGAATCGACAGAACTCCCGCCAAATTGATCGTTGATATCCGCAGAGGTCAACCCGGGTTCGTACCCGGTATCTCCACTGTAAACGTCGTACGGGTCATATTGTCCGTAAGCCATGTCATTCTCCTTCTTTGGTCAACTCTTTATACCAATCGAGATATTCTCTTTTGCTCAATTCCCGGTGAAGGCATTCCTCACAGGTCCATTTACTCCGGAATCCCTTCTTGCCTTCGATGCATCCCTCACAAACGCCCTCTAAGACCTGTTCGCCAGTGCATCCGGGTTGAGTGCAGGGACGCCGGAAGGTCTTGAGAACGGCTTGCTTCGCCTTTTCCAAGTCCGGATCCCCGGCATGGAGCATCGTGGCCTCTTCACCCTTGGCCTCTTTGTATTTGCGGTAGGCTTCTCCAATCTCCATGCCTGGGAAGATGGAAATGGCCTCTCGAATTTCTTTCTCTCTTTCAATAAATTTTTCTGGGGTCATAGTTCCTCATAACAAGGCCGCTGGACAACAGCCCGCAGTTTTTTGAGCGGAAGTCCTCTTGTCGGCTGCTCCAGGGCATGCATCAACAGTGATACCACCACAACCCATAGTTCCATTACGGCAAGGAGCGAAGTTGTATACGCAGCCATTATGTGGGCATGCACAACCAAAAGGACTCAGACATCCCGGGGGAGTCGCTGTACAAGACGCCCCACTAAGAGTGCAGAAGGAATTTCCAGCACAATCATAAACTGTACCTGTCGCATTGGCGGAGCAGGTCCCATAAGAAACATTCACTGCTGCATACGCGCCAACGCCAGTTCCCCCCCCATTCACAGCCAACTTTAAAGTTTTCGGATGTCCACAATAGTCCTTCACCTGGATGATAGGATTATTCGCACAGTCCGTATTTGAAGAAGGCGCGGTATAGAGTGTCATCTCGTTATTCGTGGTTTTGAGTTTTGAAAGAGTTCCTCCGCCCGAAAGGATACTCCAGGTATAAGGGCCGCCTCCTCCCCCGTCTGCGTTCAGGTTTTGCGTGCTGCCGCCACCGCTGGTAGACATCTGCTGCGTGGTATACCCGATGTCTGGAGTGGCCTTACAATTGGCGCAACCCGAACCTACACATGCTGGATCTGGGTCTGTGCCCAGGCAGGTTCGCTTCGGCCCGAAGACATGGTCTACACCATCGTTGGTTTTATATTTCACCGCTAGGTTATCTTCCCCGCTGCAAATGATCACCAGCACGCGATCTCCGGATAATTGTTGCATTATTCCAATTTGGCAATTCCCGCAGGTGAAGGAAACGATCTTATGGGCACAGGTAAAAATCCATCCCGCGCAATCGTCGGAAGGGGCGCAGATCCGCCAACCCACCACGGCCCCGGCCGCTTCATAACCAACTGTGCAATCTTTATTAAAAGCTCCCGGCCCAGATGGAAATTTAGGTTCCGGGAATCCCGGATACTGAAAATGCTCCATCTCTGGGTAACTGTTTTCGAGATAAGGCTTTTTAAACTCAGATTGTTCCACCAATGTAAGATCCTGGACATACTTCCCCGTGAGTTTCTGCATCTGCTCCTGATAAGACTTATCCGAAACATAGAAACGCTTGCCGGTTTCCTGCGTGATCAGTTTACTTTGAATCCCGCGTCCTATGATCTTTGGAGGAGGCAATTTTTATCTCCGGGAATTCGGGTTTTTTCCAAAAGCCCTGGGTATTCAGCCCGGGCTCATCGGCGATCTTCTTCACTTCGAAAAACTTGGCGGTCCACCGCGGGGGGATCCGCTTGCAAGCCGGTCTACTGTTCTCCATAGGAAAATAACCTCAATCCGAAATCCTCCAGGTAAATGCTCTCGCTTATCGTCGCATTCTGGAATTTCAAAGAAATGTGTTGGTCCACCAGGTTCAACGGGATCCGGTGGCGTCGGATAATCTGGCTTGTCACTTCGGGTGTCATGGCCAGGGTGAGGGCCGTCTGTGCGATTCCATTTAAAGAAGGGGTCAGTATGCAGTTGCCGGCCGTCTGGCTTTTCATCCGGAGGATCATCTCCCTGAGTTGAATGATCTCTCCCCGGCCGGTGAGTTCCATGGTGGCGTAGCTATCGATCGCCATGGCCACGTCGTTGTCGCCGTAGTTCAGGAGATAAATTAAGCCATCTGCGCACCCACCGCCCATCTGTAGGACCGGGACGTTGCCGGAGGCCGCCGAAACCTCAGTCATGCAGGAAAGAGGCTGCCCCAGGGAATCGAGGGACCAGGTTTTTTCTTTCAGGTCGAAAACCAGAAAGACGTTTGGAACCGTGGCGGAAGATCCCGAGACCAGGCCCACGCGGATCACGTTGTAAGCGGAATCATATTTCAGCCACATCTCGGATTCGTAACCGCGCCGGATGCATTCTGATCTTATGGGGTCAAAATAATTCCTTACTTGATCATCGATGAAGGAACATGTCCGGCCATCAGAGACATAGACGCCGTATCTGGACAGGCAAAAGGCCAGGGTTTTTATCGTTTCATCGGTAGCCGTCGAAGTCAGAACCCCATCGATCACTTCTATCGATTTATTATTCATGGCCCCGAGTTTACTCGAGAGGAGAAGTTTGCCGAAGGTCGTCGGGGAATAACCTTCAAAGAGAGTCAGGCAGCCGCCTTCTTTTCCGATTTCCGCCTGCCAGACCATGAGCTCATTGTAAAACTTCCGCATGGCCACAATCTTATTTGCCCGCCCGTCTCCAGCCTCCAGGATCCCATAATCATTCCCATTCAGGACCTGAGGGGCATCAACTGCGGCCACATAAAGATATTGGCCCCACTGATCGAAACTGTAGCAGGCGCGACCCTTCCAGACCTCGACAGTTTGGCCCTTTCCCAATTCGGTAATATCGAAATAAGGGCGGTAGCTCAAACCCACGATCACATTGTCATTGAGGGTTTTATCCACCGTGAATTTGTACCAGTAGGCATAATATTCCGTCGTCTGGAATGTCTGCTGAAAATTGACATTGCGCCCGAGCCAAACCCATCCGGACTTGGAAATGCCCGCCGTGCCATCCACGATCCCCGAGATCTCTTGCCAGGCGGCCCCATCCCATCGGTAGGCATGATTTATCGTCGTGGACGCCGTCGTATTGGGTAATGCGCCCACATCCACATAGAAAGCCTCGATGAGGTCGGGAGTTGAAAAATAGAAGGCATCGCTAGCGGTAGCCGAGTTGAGTTGAATGGAGGCAGCACCAAAGGTTTCATAAGTGGATCCTGCGGCCTCATAAAATTGAAATTCGATGATGTCGAGCAGAACTCCATCCCAAATGTTTTTGATGGCCTGCCAATTGGCTTCATAAGTGACCTCGGAAATTTTAACATCGGAATCCAGGGCACCGGAGGCAAGAGAAACGCGATACCAATACCCGGGGGCCCCGAACATGGCATGTGGCAGTTCATCGGCTGCCGAGGTCCAGACCATGGTTCCATTTTGGCCCAGGGTGTGACTACTCACGATTGTATTGTCGGTAAAACCTGAAACCGCCGACCAGGACCCCTTCCAATATTCTATCTGAGCTACGGACGCCGTTGTATTGGCTGCCGTTAAGGTAAAAGTCAGGGTCTTCGCCTGTACGGGAGTCATCACGAAAAAGCAGTCATAATCCGGGCTGGCCAGGACACCCAGGGAGTCGAGGGGGGCGATCGTAGTAGACAGACCGTCAGAGACTTCATTCGAATAATCTTCACCCAGAATCGGAATGATGGGAATCGCCCCGGTGCCCCGGTAAACGACAAACTTCCCTATCCGGCTAAGATTTCCAGGGTAGATCTGCTGATAATCAACTCCATTGGCAAAAAGCATGAGATCGTTGATCGTTGCCCAGGAAGCATCCACCGGACTGGATGCTCCGCTGAAGATCTCAGATCCGAATGCGCCGGTGGTTATCGCGGGTGGATTATTCGAAGCTTCCAGGACATCGCTGTCGCTCATCTGCGCAAAAAGATGATTCTCTACTCTTTTGGCTTTAGAGAACTGATAAAGGGAAAGGACCTTATTCGGCGGAGTCGTTCCGTCCGCGACCGTATGCTGTGCGGTCTGCCCTTTGCGTTTGATAAATCCCGGGTGTCTTGGTCTCAAATTCTGAATCATGGAGTATCCGCCCGCGGGAATGGCACTGGGTTCCACCACGGTATTCATGCCGCCTTTGAAGGGAATGGTTTTGATTTCGGATTCTTGCTGTTTCATCTTTTTAGAATATTGGCTCCAGATCCAAGAAAACATCCTCCGGAGTGACGTCGCCTTTATCCAGATCGTCGCCGCAGTAGGAGCGTACACTCTCCACCAATTCTTCCTTGAATATGCCCATATCTGCGACGGTCGGGGGAAGGATCGAGTTGATCGAACCTCGCATTTTCAACAGACCCCGGCTGCTTATCAAATGGTGAAACTCCTCTGGAAGTTCGGAGACCAGGCCATAATAATCCGTGGTGGCCGGTGTCGCCGCGATCGTCGCTACCCGGCCCGATGAATAGGCCGTGATGGTTTTGTAAACGTCGGCCGTCACGTCCTCGATAATCATATTGTTGTAATAATCGGCCTCCGCCCGAGCCGAGGTGGCCAGGGTGATCGAATTGGCACTCGCGGTCTGGACCTTCCCGAAATCCAGTCTTCGCGGTCGCTTGAAATACCAGAGGGTATAAATTTCTCCGGATCCGTCATGATCGATGACCAGAGTATTCCCCTTGCGGTAATAAAGGAATTTGCTGCCCTGCTGCTCATTCAGGTGACGACCATCCACGCCTATGGGGTTGATTTTGACCCCTCGCGAGTTTTCCAGGCGTCGGAGTTTGAAAAAGTCTGCCGGCAGGGTGAGAACCGAACTTACGGCCGTGATAGAGCCGCTTGCCAGGAAAAGATGGGGAACGCGGGTGAAGATAATATCGAAGAGAAACTTTTGAGCATCATTGATGGATCTCAAGATCTCTTCGTTGAAGTAGGCGCCCGAGGTATCGGTCCCCTGCGTTTTAGCCGTCGAAAATTCATTCATTCCCCTCCGGATCTGCGAGGCGATTTCGTAGGCATTTGTATAGGTACTCATCCTTTTCCCTTGAGTTTATGCTGCCCCGTGATCAACTCCTCCGGGGGAACGAGTTTCTGAAGCAAGGCCAAAAGTTCCGCATTCTGTGCTGATAATTCGCTAAATTTATGCTCCAGATCCTTATTTTTTTGTGCTAAATCGGTCATGGCCGTTGCCTGAAGGTCTTTCAGGGCGTATGGCTCAAGGAGTGAAATCCCCAATTCCTGGGCATACCCCTGGATCTGCTTGGAAGGAGTAAGGTAACTCTGTCCCTGGTTTTTTCGCTGCTCGTTCATCAAATTGTAACGAACTACCTGGGCTTTTTTGAATTCGATGTTCCGATCGATGCCGGCCTTGGCCACGATCTTTTCATCATCACCGAATACGAGCTGGCAAAGGCCCCGCTGCCCGAAGGCATTCAGGAGATGATTGGCTTTGGCGTCATCGGATTGAAGTTTTGCTCCCGGCTTCATGATCACATCCATGCCGGCGAACACCATCTTGAATTCCTCATTCGTTGGATTAAAAAGTGTTAACATCTGCAAAACCTCCTTGGTTTATTTCCCGTCGAACGTTGGGTAGACCAAAGGAAGACGGGATCGGAGAATATTTTTCCTGCTGCCAGCGATAAAAAGCTTCTGTAACAACCTCTTCCGGATCGGGGAGATAATCAGCGAAGTTAAAGGCATGACCCCGAGGCGTCCATTCGATCGATGTGGGAAGCATGGGGTAATCCTGATCCAGGAGGTGCTTATAGAGAGCCGTGCATTTATATCCCGGAGTGCTAAGACGAACCGGAAGCAAATGATCTGGATGCTGGCAGGTGGGAATGACGATGATCTGATTATCAAAAACCCCGGCCAAATGGACCGGAGCCGAGTCGTTGCTGACGAGGACGGGAGTTTTTTCAAGCATGGCCATGAGGCCGCCCAGGCTGAGTTTATCCCGGAGATCGATCGCGCCGAGACCTGCGAGGACGTCTAAGACTCCATGCTCCTCATTGATGTTCTTCCCGATGATTCCGACCCGAAGACCTCGGCCGATGAGTCCCAAAACGATCTTTTCCCACCAGGGGACAGGAAAGGTTTTGATCTCCCAGCCCTTCCCCGGATGAACCAGGACGTCGACCTTGAAGTTTTCTACTTCCGATCGATCTTCTGGCAAAACTTCGAAGCTGGGTTGTTTCCGTCCGATCGGGAGGGCCCTCCGGAGGATGGCCAGGGAAACATAGTCAACAGCGTGAAGGAAAAAATGAGAGACATATCTTCGGATGCCGGTGTCCGCTGCGGGATGGGTCTTGATATTGCAGATTGCATCCCGAGTGATCCTTGGGAAAGAGTTCGCCACTTGAATATTTTTAAGATGCTGGAAAAGACGTGGATAGGCCGTCAGGGCCATGATTTCAGCTTTCGGGCAAAGAACCTCGGAAAGATAGCGCAGTGTGGGTTCCGCGCAGATCTGATCCCCCAGACCGCCCCCAACCTCGATGAAGATACAGGGATGATACTCGTATTTCGGCCCGCCCTTCCACCATTCACCGAGATCTCTTTTGATCGCCGTCTTTCGAACC
>Ga0209777_10010075_pt1 | contig 10066 bp, 8 predicted proteins | sample FrelakmetHBP12HB_FD_187147 | JGI IMG/M metagenome (GOLD analysis project Ga0209777, IMG submission 187147) | Freshwater lake sediment microbial communities from the University of Notre Dame, USA, for methane emissions studies -HBP12 HB (SPAdes)... | ecosystem: Environmental > Aquatic >...
GCTGGGCGGCTCCTCGAAAGCGGGCGTCAAAGAGCTGGCGGAGATTATTAGCGACTGGGGCGGGAAAGAAGAAAGCACTATATTTTGCTTCGGTAAAAATGTGCCCGCGCCGAATGCCGCCCAGGTGAATGCCACCATGGGGCACGCCCTGGACTATGACGATACCGGGGACGGCCCTACTCACCCCTCGGTGGTAATTGTGCCTACCGCTTTAGCCATGGCCGAGCGGCAGGGCAAAGTAAGCGGGCGGGAATTCATTACCACCGTCGCTTTAGGGGTGGACATGATGGGGCGATTGGGACAGGCTTTCCGCAGCGGCGTGAAAACCACGCCGGTCGCTGGTCACCCGGGAGCAGGGTGGCACCTCACCGCTTTATACGGCTATTTTGCGTCTGCAGGTGTGTCCGGCAGGCTGCTCGGCCTTGATGAGGACAAGCTGGTCAATGCTTTAGGCATCGCTTATCACCAGTGCAGCGGCAACGGCCAGTGCGTCACCGAGGGCGCTTTAACCAAGAGAATGGGGCCGGGCTTTGCCGCGCGGGGAGGCATCGTCGCCGCGCTGATGGCGGAGAAAGGCATCACCGGCGCCAAAGAGTCGATCGAAGGGGAGGTGGGGCTTTTTAACCTCTACCATAAGGGAGAGTACGACACAAAACCCCTTACGGCGGAACTGGGCAAACGCTTTACCGGACTGCACGCCGCCATGAAGCCGTATCCCTGCTGTAAAGGCACCCACAGCTATGTCGATGTCGCTTTAGCGATGGTTAAAAAACATCAAATCAAGCCGGCAGACGTGAAAGAAATTACCGCCTTCTGCCAGGACGAAAAATATTTCCTCTTATACCCGCTGGAAAAAAGGAGCCGACCGGAAAACCCCGTCGATTCCCAGTTTAGCATCCCCTGGGCGATAGCAGCTGTTTTCGCCAGAGGTCGGGCGGGCATCGGGGAATTTACGGAAGAAGCTATCAAAAGCCCGGATATTCTTGAAATTTCCGGTAAGGTGCTGGTAACGCTGGATAAAAATGTCGGCGAGAAAAAAGGCATGATACCCGCGAAAATCGCGGTAACGACCAGGCAGGGACAGACCTTTATCGAGCAAGCGGACATGCCTGCCGAAGGGCCGGGAAAACCCTTGCCTTTCTCCGCCTACGAGAGAAAGTTCCGTGACTGCGCTGCCTATGCCGTCAAACCGCGCACCGCCAGGCAAATCGATAAAATAATAGCTCTCGTCAAACAGCTGGAAAAAGTTGAAGATATCCGTGAGCTGGTGGAACTATTAGGCTAAAAAACAGATATTGACGTCATTCCAGCGAAGGCTGGAATCCATTTCCCATTTTCTCTCCCCTCCGCGGGAGAGGATTAAGGTGAGGGGGAACATGAAAATGGGAAGGGTACGTTCGGCTACCTTACCTAAGGAGTTGCGGCAACGGCAGACTGATGCCGAGGGACGGCTTTGGTACTTTTTACGCGATAGGCAAATAGAAGGCTTTAAATTCCGCCGACAACAACGTGTTGGGCATTACATTGTTGACATGGTGTGTCTGGAGAAAAAACTAATAATAGAAATAGATGGCGGTCAGTATAATGAAGTACGGAATCAAATACGGGATAAACTAATAACGAATTGGCTAGAGAAAGAAGGCTATCAGGTTATAAGGTCCTGGGATAACGATGTACTGAATAATACCGAAGGTGTTTTGGAAGTAATCAAAAAGGTATTAATAAAGTAATTTCACCCTCACCTGACCTCTCCCTTCAAGAGAGAGGAAATGATTTAAGGTGGTGGTGTAAGGAATAATCCCGAGGAGGCACAATATGGTTTATCCTCTGGAAGGCATTAAAGTACTGGACTTCAGCATCGCTGTGGCGGCGCCTTTCGGCGGAACGATGCTCGCGGATATGGGCGCGGAAGTCATTAAGGTGGAAAGGGTGCAGGGAGAAGCCCAGCGTCTCGGATTGCCCGCGGGCATGGACGATGTCCTCGATACCAGCGTCGTGGAAAAAATGCCGGATACCGCCTCGTGGATGGCTTTTAACCGCGGCAAGCAAGACCTCGCTATCGATATCCGGTCACCAAAAGGACTGGAAATCGTCCTGAAACTGGCTAAAGACGCCGATATCGTCCTCCAGAGTTTCCGTCCCGGCGTGGCCGAAAGGCTCGGCATCGGCTATGAAGCTATTGCCAAAATCAACCCCAAGGTCATCTATTGCTCTTTCTCCGGCTACGGCGAAACGGGCCCCGTTGCCCACCGCGCCGGCGGCGATATGTGGAGCCAGGCCATGTCCGGCATCGTTAGCGTCATGGGCTACCCCGGCGGTGCCCCGCAAATGATGCCCTTCCCCGCTTGCGACCACGTCGGGGGGATGCTGGTGGCTTACGCGGTCATGACCGCCCTATTCGTGCGGGAGAGAACGGGGGTGGGACAGGCATTGACCGTGAACAACCTGGATGCGGCTTTATATTTACAGTTCTCCGGTTTCGCCGAGTACTTGACCGGCGGCCGGATGCCCTATAAATCGGGGAGGAGCTACGGCACGCCACCCTTCGGACCCTTCCGCGCTAAAGATGGGGACGTCCTGACTATCTTTGGTACCGGCCCCATGTGGCCTGCTTTCTGTAAGGTGGTCGGGGTGGAGCACCTAGCTGGTGACCCCAGATTCAGCACCGATGAAGCTCGCCACCAAAACCGGGAGGAAATCGGTAAAATCCTCGACGAGGCTTTCAGTAAAAAGACCCGCGCCGAATGGGCGCAGCTTTTCCGGGACGCCAAGATGCGCTGTGACCCCTGTCTCACTTACGAAGAGATTTGCTCACACCCCCAGCTGGCTGCCAACGATATGATTTACACAGCCCAACACCCCACCCGCGGCGATGTGAAGATGCTGGGACTACCGGTAAAACTCAAGAAAACCCCCGGGAAACCGCAGGGGCCATCGCCGATGCTGGGGCAGCACACGGAAGAAATTTTACTTAAGCTGGGATACAAAACTAAAGATATCACCGAATTGGAAAAGCAGGGAATAATAAAAACTAGCCGGAAGAAAATGTAGGCAACTACTTTTTTCATTGCCCTCTCCCTCGATGGGAGAGGGCAGGGTGAGGGTGAACCCTATGCATTACCCCTCACCTCATTCCTCTCCCACAAGGGGAGAGGAAGAACATATCTGCTTTAAAAATCACCCTTACCTATTTTGTAATCGTCATTACCAGTTTATAGTCAGAGGGCGCTATCTTTTTGCCTGCTACCGGGTAAGGCTCAACCGTAAAACTGGCTTTATACTGCGTTAAAAAGTCCTGAACGGTAACGCCGCCGCCCTGTTGCGTAAAAACGACATCTGAGGATGACCCGCTGTACGTGATGAGCATCTGGCATTTTGCTTCCCCAGCCCAGACGCATTCATTACCCTTGGCGCACCGGCTGTCACCCGTCACCTCAACAAACTTGAGTGATAAATTTTCGCCGCTGATAATTGCAGTCCCGCCAACCGGTAAGGTAAATTCGTTCCCTAGAGAGGCGTTAGATTTATCGGTAGAACATGATATGCCGATTATAGGCAGGATAATAACTGCGGCAAGAAGTCCAATGATAAAAATTATCCGTTTCATGGCGTCTACCCTCCTGCATTAAATGTTACCACGCAAAGAAACTGACTTTTCCTTCAATTTATTGCACTTTTCTAACATTTGGACTATTTTTCCAGCACGATACGGGCATCCACCGCCACCGCCGAGTCTTTATAAGCAAACACGGGATTAAGGTCGATTTCCTTTATCTCCGGCGTTTTCTCGATTAAATCCGAGACTTTCAGCAAGATATCCACCAGCGACGGTATGGACGCCGGTTCCTGCCCGCGGTAACCGTTAAGCAGGGCGTAGCCCTTGATTTCCTTTATCATCTGCTCGGCGTCCCGCGGCAATATCGGTATCAAACGGAAAGAAACGTCCTTTAAGACCTCCACGAATATACCTCCCAGGCCGAACATGATGACCGGCCCGAACTGTTTATCCTTGTTCATGCCGATGATTATCTCTATTCCCGGCCGGGCCATTTTCTGCACCGATACGCCCTCTATTTTCGCTTGAGGGTATTTCTCTTTTATGGACGCCATGATTTCGCTATAGGCTTTCCTGACCTCCGCCGCGTTTTTCAGTCCTGTCTTGACACCCCCGGCGTCGCTTTTATGCGTGATGTCCGGCGAAGCTATTTTGAGCACCACTGGAAAGCCTATTTGATTACAGATAGCCAGCGCCTCTTTCTGCGATTTAGCCAGCTTTGTCTCAACGGTTTTTATGCCGGCCGCTTGAAAAACCTGCTTGGCTTCTATTTCTGTCAGGACATCCCTGCCCTGTTTTTTTACGTCATTAATAATGCTGCTCTTAATATCCATATATCCCCTTACAAAACAATGATATCATTTTCCCATGACACTATCGAGGTACTGCCGGTACCACACCAGATACCGCAATACCCTGGCGGCGCGGCGCGCGTTAGCACACACGATAAACCTCCCCTTGCGGAATAGCGCGGTAATCTCCGGGTCGCTGAAACCCCACCACTGCCACATCATCACCACCGGCTTTTCGTACTGCTCCACCTTTTCCCGGATTAGCGCGATGTTTTTGGCTTCGTTATCCCGGTAGGCTTTTACTGCTTCAGGGTTCAGCCCCAGGCGTCCGGTGAGATACACTTTATCCATAACTATAGGGGCTAGTAAAAAGATGAAGTCCAGGTTTTTATCGTCCATCATCGGCCAGAGCAGCGAGGCTACCACGGAAATTTCCGCGGCGCTCGGCCCGGCCATGTCGACGGGGTTGCGGCGGGGCCACCGCGAGGAAAGCAGGCCGTCCAGTTTGGTTATCGTCGCCGGTTCCAGTTTGCCGACGGCTAATCCTTCCTTTTCGCAGGCCTCGGCGGCCAGCGCCCCCGGCCCTCCCCCGATGCTTAATATACCCACCCGGTTGTTCCGTGGCAAAGGGCTGTTGAGTAACGCGTAAACGACGTCGCAAAGCTCGTCATCGTCTTCCACCCTGATTACCCCGGACTGCTTAAATGCCGCCGTATAGATTGCGTCCGCGCCGGCCAGCGCCCCGGTGTGAGACATCACGGCTCTGGCCGATTCCTCGGTTCCCCCCACCTTCACCACCACTATCGGTTTGCGGGGCGTAATTTTCTTGGCTAAATTGAAGAATCGCCGCCCATCCCTCAACCCCTCGATGTAGGCGGCGATGATTTTCGTGTCATCATCATCGGCTAAATATTCCAGGTAGTCTTCCATCGTTAAATCGGCTTCGTTGCCGGTGCTGATATACTTGCTTAAAGCGATGCCGGAATCCCCTAGACTTCGTACTATCTTGAGGCAGGTGCTGCCGCTCTGCGCTAGGACGGCCACATTACCCCGGGGCATCTCCCCGAATTGCCCGAATGTGGACAGCTGCGACCGCGTGTCCGCGTGGCCCATGCTGTTCGGCCCGATGAAGCGTATCCCTCCCTCCCGGGCTATCGCCGCTACTTCCGCCTCGAGTTTCTTCCCTTCCTCACCCATTTCCCCGAACCCGGAGGTAATGATAATCGCCGTTTTCACGCCCTTGGTAACGCACTCCCTCATAACAACGGGCACCAGTTTTTCCGCGACGACGATTACCGCCAATTCAACCGTGTCCTGAATATCCACCACGCTGCGGTAAGCTTTTACACCCACCACCTCCGGGGAATTGGGGTTGACCGGATAAATCCGTCTTTCTTTGGATGCCAGCAGACCCCGCATGGCGTTATTACCCCACGACCCCGCCGTATTGGACGCCCCGATGACCGCTACGGTTTTCGGAGAAAAAAGGTGTTGCCAGCTTTCCGGCGATACTTTTAAAGGATTGCTCAAAATATGACCTCTTGTTGTTTCAGTCGATAATTCCTCACCATTCCGATGTAAATCGGAATCCAGTGAGACGAATCTGCTTTATTTTCTATAATTTCTGCTAACCCTGTCCACCTGGTTCCCGACTTTCGTCGGGATGGTTTTACTATGACCCTCTATATCCCGTTCTGGATTCCAGCCTTCGCTGGAATGACATCATTAAATATCTTTTCTTACGCTCCTCCATCAATGTCAATTGTTTTTCCGGTGATGTAAACCGACTGGTCGGAAACCAGGAAAAAGACCAGGTCGGCTATTTCCTCCGGCTTGCCGAGTCGGCCCAGCGGCACTTTAGGACCCGGCCCGGCTTTTTTAGATTCCTGCTCTATGGCTTCTGCCAGGCTGATGCCCTGCGCTTTGGCCTTCTTGATAATCTCCTGGTCTCTCAAATTGGTATCGAAACCGCCGGGATTGATGATATTAACGTTTATCTTGTATTGCGCCAGCTCGGCGGCCAGTGTTCTGCCCAGTCCGAGCACACCGTGCTTTGAAGCGCAGTAGCCGCTGCTGCCGGCATATCCCTGGGTGGCTGCCTTCGACCCGAAAAGCACGATTTTCTTGCCTTCCCCGTTGGGAATCATTATTTTGGCTACCGCTCTCGCAATAAGAAATGAGCCGGTAAGATTAATATCGATAATAGACTTCCATTCTTCTTCGGAGAGGTCTACAATAGGCGTCGTCATGGCGCCGCGGATGCCGCCGCAATGCACCAGTATATCTATCTTCCCGAATTTCCACAGCGTTTTGGTGACCGCTTCGTCTACCTCTTTGCCGCTACTGACATCAGCCACCAGCGCCAGACTTTTCTTCCCTAGTGCCTTTATTTCTTCCACCACGGCATTCAGTCCACCCCACCCTTCGTCTCCAGGCCAGATGCTCTTCGGTGCGGCGTATTTATCTAAAACGGCTACATCGGCTCCTTCTTTAGCTAAACGTACGGCCACCGCCCGCCCCATACCCCTCTTGCTGGCCGCCCCTGTCACCAGAGCCACCTTACCGTTGAGACTGCCCATATTCATCTACCTCCTGATTTTGTTAGACGGCGGAATATAATAGCATTATAACTGCGGGCAAGCTAGATATCAAAACAATCGGTTTAAGCTTCTGTATATATTTGGTTAATAAAATACTCTCCCCCTTGTTCCCTTCAGGGTGAACCCCCTCTCAAACAGATTTAAAAACGGGTAGCTTAATTGCCCATGTTTGAGAGGGGGAGAAATTAAGGAGAGGGGCTAACGCCCCTCTCGGGCGCTCCTCTGCATTATTTCAAGCGGGAATGCATAGCGAGAGGGGGCTCAGCTTGACCTGCCCCCTCTCATTTTTTTCCCCTCTCCAGCCAAAAACTCTCTGATTTGCTTGATAAAGCAGGCTGGAGAGGGGATATAGGGGTGAGGAATCAACGTTAAAACAAAATTCGAACAATGTCCACACTAATATCACCCCACCGCTATTCCTCCGCCTGATAGCACTATTAAGAAATTATGAACTGTTTTTTATTGTCTTACCTGTAACTTCGCACATTATGTAAAAAAACCACTTGTTTTGGTAAAACAGTTGTGCTATTATCGGGGTGAGGCAAAAGATGACAACGGAGAAAGAAAAAGCATTGGAATTGGCTATCGGCCAGATAGAAAAGCGGTTCGGCAAGGGCTCCATCATGAAATTAGGGGAGTCAGCCTCGTTGTCGCCGATTGAAGCCATTCCTACCGGTTCACTGGCTTTAGACCTTGCCCTCGGTATAGGAGGGATACCGAGAGGACGTATCACGGAAATATTCGGACCCGAATCTTCGGGGAAAACTACCCTGGCTCAACATATCATCGCTGAAGCACAAAAAACAGGAGGAACGGTTGCCTATATAGATGCAGAGCATGCCTTCGACCCTTCTTATGCCGCCAACTGCGGCGTCAAAACTGACGAACTCCTTATTTCACAACCGGACACCGGCGAACAAGCTCTGGAAATCACGGAAGCACTGGTAAGAAGCAGCGCCGTTGATGTAATCGTCATCGATAGCGTCGCCGCTCTGGTCCCGCGGGCTGAAATCGAAGGGGACATGGGTGACCCGCAGATGGGCTTACAAGCCCGTCTGATGTCGCAGGCTCTGCGCAAGCTCGCCGCCGCCATCGGAAAGTCCGGCACGGCAGTGGTATTCATCAACCAGCTTAGAGAGAAAGTCGGCATTGTCTTCGGTAATCCGGAGGTGACCACCGGAGGCAGAGCACTGAAGTTCTACAGCTCGATAAGGATAGAACTCCGACGCGCCGAGACCATCAAACAGGGCAACGAAGCTATAGGCAGTCACGTTAAAGCTAAGGTAGTAAAGAATAAGGTTGCTCCTCCTTTCCGCGCCGCCGAGTTCGATATTATGTTCGACCACGGTATAAGCAAAGAGGGCAATATCCTTGATATCGGCATAGAGCAGGGCCTGATTACTAAAGCCGGCGCCTTTTTCTCTTACGGAGAAATCCGCCTCGGGCAAGGCAGGGAAAGTGCCAAAGGGTATTTACGGCAGAATCCCGAGCTTGCCAAAGAAATTGAAGAGAAGATTAGGGCTTCAGCCGGCACTGCCCATGTCGCATCTGCAGAAGAAGAATAAATCCATTCGGCTGGACAAGCCAACCGATAAAGCAGGAAACTAGAAGGCTGAGGCAGAAGCTTCAGCCTTTTGTGTTTTTAAAAGAGTAATTAAGAGATGAGCAAGATAACCGGACTCAAACCGGGCAAGACCCGCGAAAAGCGCATTAACGTTTTCCTGGATGGGAAACTGGCTATCGGCGTGCTGGCGGAAGTAGCCCTGAAAGAGGGCTTAAAGGTGGGGCAGGAGGTTACCGAAAGTCATTTGGAAACGCTGGCCGGACTGGACCATTTCCAGCGCTGCCATAACGCCGCTATCCGCTTCCTCGGCTACCGACCGCGCAGCGAGGCGGAAGTAAAGCAGCGCCTGCAGCGCCGCGGGTTTGATAGCGCCTGCATAGACAAAACAATTGCCCGACTTAAAGAGAAGGGGCTGATTGATGATATCGCCTTTGCCCGCTTCTGGAAAGACAACCGGCAGGAGTTCAGCCCGCGCAGTCGGCGGCTGACGAAGCTGGAACTGCAGCGCAAAGGCCTCTCGCCGGAAGCTATCGAACAGGTAATAGGCGAGCTCGATGACAGAGAAAGCGCTTACAGGGCGGCTTTGAACCGGGCGCGGCGTCTTACCGAGCCGGATTACCAGGTTTTCCGGCGGCGTTTAGCCGGATACCTGGGTCGTCGGGGCTTCAGCTATAACGTCATTGATGAAACCACCCGGAGAATCTGGCAGGAGCAGGGGAATACTCCCGGCTCTCCGCCCGATAAAATGCAATTACATAGCTCACTTTAGAATATAAAAATTGAATATTAAGGAGGTGCAATATGACGGGCGGACCACTTGTATATATTGCGTTAGTCTTTAGCTTCATCATAGGCCTGATAGCCGGCGGCCTGGGAGCCTTCCTTTCCCGCCGTGTGATTTTCAACCGCCAAATACGCTTCGCCGAGAGAAAAGCGGCCAAAATGGTAGCTGAAGCCAGAAATGAAGCGAAGGACGTCCTGCAACAAGCGCAGGATGAATCCAAGCGCATTAAAACTGCCGCCGATAATGATTACCGCGAGCGGCGCACTGAGGTGCAACGGCAGGAAAACCGCTTGAATCAAAAATCAGAAACCCTCGACCGCAAACTGGAGAGCGTTGAACAGCGCGACCGCAATCTTATCAACAAAGAAAAGGAAATTGAATCCGTCCGCGCCCAGGCAGTAGAGCTTAAGGATAAGCAGCTAAAGCAGATGGAGCTTGTTTCCGGCATGTCCAGCGCGGAAGCCAGGCAGACTCTGCTGGATGCCATGGAGGTTGAGATACAGCATGAATCTTCACGGCGACTTCACCAGTGGGAAATCAAGCTAAAAGAAGAATCCGCCATGAAAGCCCAGGAAATCCTGGCGCTGGCCATACAGCGCAGCGCTTCTGAAATCGTGGCGGAGACCACGGTCTCGGTCGTCCCCATTCCTAATGATGAGATGAAAGGCAGGCTCATCGGCCGTGAAGGGCGCAATATCAGAGCACTGGAACAGGCCACGGGAGTCGACCTTATTATCGATGACACGCCGGAAGCGGTAACGATATCCAGCT
>Ga0209777_10010076_pt1 | contig 10065 bp, 4 predicted proteins | sample FrelakmetHBP12HB_FD_187147 | JGI IMG/M metagenome (GOLD analysis project Ga0209777, IMG submission 187147) | Freshwater lake sediment microbial communities from the University of Notre Dame, USA, for methane emissions studies -HBP12 HB (SPAdes)... | ecosystem: Environmental > Aquatic >...
CTTCTGCGGGCCCTCCCGCGACATTGTGCGCAGCGCTCACTCGCTGACCGGCCGCTATCTGGCCGGTGACCTGCAGATACCGGTCCCGCGCCAGCGCCGCACAGCGCGCCCGAACTACAGCCTCACGCTTCAGGGCGCGTCAGTCAACAACCTGAAGCAGCTTGACCTCTCGATCCCGCTGGGGCTGCTGGTGTGCATAACCGGGGTTTCCGGCTCCGGCAAATCAACCCTGCTGGACAACGTGCTGTACCAGGGGCTGTTAAAAAAGAAGGGCAAGGGCGGCAGAGCCAATGATCCTGCCTGCCTGATTGACGGCGCGGAGTTTCTGGACCAGGTAATGCTTATGGACCAGAGCCCCATCGGCAGGACTCCCCGCTCCAATCCCGCTACCTACCTGAAGCTCTTTGATGAGATCAGGAAGCTCTTTGCCCAGACAGATCGCGCCCGTGAACACGGGTACACGGCATCAACATTTTCCTTCAACGCCCGGGGCGGGCGTTGCGAGCAGTGCCAGGGGGAGGGCTTTGAAAAAATCGAGATGCAGTTCCTCTCCGATGTCTACGTAAGCTGCTCCCGGTGCCAGGGAAAACGCTACACCGCGGAGGTACTTGAGGTAACGCACCAGGATAAAAATATTCACGACGTGCTGCAGATGACCATAGCGGAGGCGCGATCGTTTTTCTCGTCGTCACCGCGGATTTCCACACAGCTACAGCTTCTGGAGATGGTCGGGCTCGGCTACCTGCGGCTCGGCCAGCCCCTGAACACGCTCTCCGGCGGCGAATCACAGCGTTTGAAAGTCGCCTCCGTCATAAGAACCGGGCAGCAGGGCCACACCCTCTTTCTCTTTGACGAGCCGACCACCGGCCTGCACTTTGAAGATATAAAAAATCTCATTGATGTTTTCAACCTGCTGCTGGATCAGGGCCACTCGCTCATTGTTGTGGAGCATAACCTGGACTTTATCAAGTGTGCTGACCACGTTATTGATCTGGGCCCGGAGGGAGGCGATGAGGGCGGTTACCTGGTTGCGCAGGGGCCACCCGAGAACATTGCCGCCGCGCAGCACTCCTTTACCGGCGCTTTTCTCAAAAGCTATCTCAGTGGTGAGCCTGCACCTTTAGCGCCCGCTCCCGGGAATGAGCCGGAGGTGCCTGCATCGACAGACACAAATAAGCACATTGTGGTGAGCGGCGCGCGCGAGCATAACCTTAAAAATATCAGCGTCAGCATTCCCCGGGAAAAGGTCGTTGTCATAACCGGCTTGAGCGGTTCCGGCAAATCAACCCTCGCCTTTGACATCCTGTTTGCCGAAGGCCAGCGCCGTTTTCTGGAAACGCTTTCACCCTATGCGCGCCAGTACATAAAACAGCTGGATCGGCCTGAAGTTGATTCCCTGCGGGGCATTCCGCCGACAGTGGCCATAGAGCAGCGCCTCTCCCGGGGAGGCGCTTCGTCCACCGTCGCCACCCTGACCGAGGTCTATCATTACCTGCGGCTGCTCTATGCCAAGGTTGGCGAGCAGCACTGTCCTTCATGCGGGGCGCTGCTTGCGGCACAATCCCCCGAGGCAATCGCCGATGATATTCTGCTCCAGTTCGCCGGCCGGATGGTAACGTTTCTTGCGCCTCTGGTCAAAGGCCGCAAGGGTTTTCATAAGGGCGTCATTGAAAAAGCAAAGAGGGAAGGGTTTGACAAAATCCGCATCAACGGCCGTATCGTAAGCCTCCGGCAGATATTTGCCGTGCAGCGCTACCAGCTGCACCAGATCGAGCTGGTCACTGCCGAGTTGAAGCCCGTGCGTCGCAGCCGCGGCCAGGTTGTCGCGGAGGTGCATAAGGCTCTCGCGCAGGGCAAAGGGACTCTGTATATTATTGCAGCCGGCGCTGAGCAGCGGACCTACAGCACGCGCAGTTTCTGCTCTCGATGCGGGATCGGCGCTGAGGAACCCGACCCCCGGCTCTTTTCCTTTCACGGCAGCCAGGGAACATGCAGCACCTGCTCCGGTACCGGCAGAGTGGCCTGTCTCGCGCCTGAACTCCTGGCCCCTGACCGCACGCTGTCCCTGCGCCAGGGCGCTGTCATCCCCCTTGCCTCAGAGCATATTGACCGGCATCTCAGGAAAAAAATCTTTCAGGGTATTGAATCCGGGCTGAACATCGATCCGGAAGTGCCGCTGAAAAAGCTCTCCGCTGCCCGCATCCGGGCGCTCTTTCACGGCAGCAGCAGGTTCCCGGGCATCATCAGCCTGCTGCATGAATCTGCTGATTGGGCGGAAGGGGATGCATGGAGCCGGTACCTCGCGCAGTTCCGTAGTGATGGACCATGTAGCACCTGCGGCGGCACGCGCCTCAATGCCCTGGCGCTCTCGGTTACAATAGGCGGGCACACTATCGCCGCTGTCACCAGGATGACGCCGCCTGAGGTGCTTTCCTTTCTTGCCTCGCTCTCATTTCCGGAAAAGCAGCAGGTAATCGCAGCGCCGGTAATGAAAGAGATCAGCGCGCGCCTTGAGTTTCTCGACCGGGCCGGGCTTTCCTACCTCAGCCTTGACCGCGGGGGCGACACGCTCTCCGGCGGCGAGGCACAGCGCATCCGGCTGGCCGCCCAGATGGGCTCTAACCTGCGCGGCGTGGCTTATATCCTTGATGAGCCGACGATCGGCCTGCACCCGCATGACAATCAAAACCTGCTCAGGATCCTGCGCACCCTGCAGCAAAGCGGCAACTCGCTCATTATCGTCGAGCATGATGAGGAAACCATCCGCAGCGCTGATTTTGTGCTGGACCTGGGTCCGGGAGGCGGTATTCACGGCGGGGCAGTGGTTGCCACGGGCACGCCGGCAGAGATCATGGCCTGCAGCGAATCGCTCACCGGAGCCTGCCTTGCCCGTACCTTTGAAACCCGCGCGCAACGGCAGCCGCGACCCCTTGCAGGCTGCTCCCCGGTCACCATCAAAGGAGCACGGGAGCATAACCTGAAAAATATTACCGTACAGTTCCCTGCAGAGCGGCTCATTGTGGTGACCGGAGTGTCGGGCTCAGGGAAAAGCACGCTGGTCAAAGAGACCCTGTACCAGGGAGTAAAAAAACTTCTTAACAGCTATAACGGCCCGGCGGGCGCCCATGACCGGATCATTGGGGCAGATCAGTTTAACCGCGCGGCAGAGATCGACCAGTCACCCATCGGTAAAACTCCCCGCTCGACACCTGCCACCTATATCGGCTTTTACGCGGATATCAGGACCCTGTTCGCCCAGGTGCCGGAAGCGCAGGTGAGAGGCTTCACGGCAAGCCGTTTTTCCTTTAATGTAAGCGGCGGCCGCTGCGAAAAATGCTCGGGCCAGGGAAAAATAAAGATGGAGATGAGCTTTCTGCCTGATGTGTATGTTGCATGTGACGTTTGCCGGGGAGCGCGGTTCAATGAGGAAACACGGTCAGTGCTCTTGAAGGGGAAAAACATTTCCCAGGTCCTGGACATGACGGTCGAGGAGGCATGCGATTTTTTCGCGGCGTTCCCGTCAGTATCCCGGCCGCTGCAGTTTCTGCAGCGCATGGGCCTTGGCTACCTGACCCTCGGCCAGCAGAGCCCCACGCTCTCCGGCGGGGAGGCCCAGCGCATAAAAATAGCCTATGAGCTAAGCAGAACCGCCCAGGGCCGGACGCTCTATATACTTGATGAGCCCACCACCGGCCTTCACCTGGCAGACATTGACCGGCTTATGGACGTGCTTCATGATCTGGTGGACCTCGGCAACACACTGGTCATTATCGAACATAACCTGGAAGTGATGCGGCAGGCTGATTATATTATAGATCTCGGTCCTGAAGGTGGTGACCAGGGGGGCTTTGTAGTGGCAAGCGGTTCACCGCAGGAGGTTGTTAAACAAACAGCAATATCCTATACCGCCCGCTTTCTTAATGAATATCTAAAACAGAAAAAGCTTCTTCCGGTATAATCCCATTAGCCTGGTAATAGGCTGGCTCCTCTCCTTGTGCTCTCTCATATAGCGCCCTGCCGGAAAAAACTCAAAATAAACCATCCACTAATAGCGGGGGAAAAACTGATCGTTCAATGCTTCCATCTGACCTGGTAGAGCACCTCGTTTACACCCCGCGTAAAATCAGCATCTTCTATGAGGCGGGGATCAATGTAGCCTGGGACAGGGGAAACAACATAAAGTCTATGATTGCCCAGGCGCTCACGAAATAATAAGGGATCATCAGAATAGCCGGGGAGCGGGTAACCATTAAATTGGACGGCAACGGAAGGAGCAAGGCTTCGCAGTTGCTGCGCTACCAATATCGGATATAGAGATGTGCCGTCAGCCAGTATGATACCATTTGGGGTCGCCTGTTTAAGCGCTGCAGCGACAAACAGTTCAGCGGAATGCTCAGTATGTTTCCACGGCACCAGCCAGTAGCGAACCTCGTCCCGGAACGGCAGCACCCGTGCACGATTTACTGCGATGCCGGAGGCTTCTACAAGCCGGGGTATAACTGCATAAAACAGAGGCTGTATAATAATAGCTACTATGCAGGCTGTAATAGCCGCATTTCTCCATGCTCTTGAAGTATCCGATAGCACCCGCAGGCCTATACCCGCTGCCACCGCAATCATAAACAGTGATGGCAGAAAGAAAGTGAACTGATCCGGCACATTATATCTTACGGCAAAAATTAGTTCGATCAGAGTAATAGCTCCCAGTGCAGTGGCAAGCATGTGACCAATCCGCTTTCTGAAAGCTATCCAGCCAAGCACTGCAAGGGGGGGCAATGTATTTATAAAATTCAGCGCAATCAGAACAGCATTAACTTTAAAAGACGCTGACAATGAAGTGAGATTTAATACTTCGGCGGCATATCTTCCAAAAAGCGCTGACTGGACTGTATTCCAGATATTACCGGTATGAAATGCAGATACAGCCACTAAGATCAGATATGGTGCAGCTCCTGTCAGGTAACAAAACAGTGCTGCCACTGCAGACCAAATCGGAAGGCGTTTTCTTTTGATAAGAAATAGCGCAACCATTCCATAAACAGGGAGGGGAAGTAATGCCAGGTTATGAATGGACAGGCCCAGCCCACTCACAAATGAAAGCGCTGCTAAAAAAAACCATCGTGGTTTGCGTATCAGCAGTAATAATAATAACAGCTCTGTGCTCAGACCTGCCAGGCTCAGCGTATAGACTTCAGCAATGGTCGCCAGCCACCAGACAGTGTGGGCAAACGCAAGCTGTGCTGCAATGATAAACCCGATCCACCGTTTTCCGGTGAGCATGAAGAGCACTACAGCCAGATTTGCCAGCGCAACCGCCATTCCTATACCGCTTAAGAAATTCAGCCGCATCGGCATATCTCCCCAGGGGAAGCACACAAACAGTTTACCGGCAGCAATATACAGGGGATGCGCCAAAGCAAGACCGAGATCACCCGTTACATCACTGTTAAGGACCCGCCACTGAAACATACCGCTGTCCTGCCAGCTCACCCCGCGCTGGCAGGACAGAAAATACAGCAGCGCAGCACAGATAAACGTAAACCACCATAGCCCCGTGGCTGCGGGTGTTTTTCTTTGACAATTGCTTGAAGACGAAGATGAAATAGCCATAACAAGTATGCTGCTGGTGTCCGGGGAGATTTTTATAATATGATTAATTTTGTTTGACGCTGCCGCCAGCTGCAGGGGTGTGCACATTCTCATAGAGCGTCCAAGGGCCCGCCTGCCTGATCTCCTTGAAACCCTGCATCTGCGCCCGTGCTTTCGGGGAGAGCTCGCCGCGCACCAGGATATACTCCATGGTGCCGTACCGGCCGTCATAGCTGTCATATTTCCCACTCCACTCGATAGCGGGGGGAAGAATTTTTTTGGTCATTTTTCTCTGTATCGGGAATGAGCGATCGTCAATGACGCGGGTATTTACAATGCCCTGCTTCCAGACAATGTAGTAATCGGCAAAGTTTTCATAGACCGACCTGCCCCTGAACCGGTAATCATAGATAAGTCCGGCAAGCCGCTTATCGTTGGAAACAGATGAAAAAAACTCCTTATTAAAAATTTGGTTCTCTTTATCGAAGTCACGGAAATAATCCGCCCACAGCAGAAAATGGATGAGACACATGATGCAGATGGCACCGGGCACTGCCTTTTTTAAACTGTTTGAGAAGAAAATGCTTCCAAGCAGTATAAGCGAAATAAAAATAAAAACAGAAAACCGTGCAAACAAAAAACTGTATCCCGGAAGCCGCTCCGGTATAAGAAAAAAGACCGTTGCTGAACAGATCGTAAATGTAATAAGCGTTTTCACATAGCCATTTTTGCCCGCATTCTGCGGTTTTCTCTTATATGAATATAAGGCTACGGCAAGAAGCGCAAAGACAAACAGTGAAAAGAGCAGAGCCAGAGCATAACCGAGAATACCTTCTTGCAGGCGGAAGTTATCAAAGATCAAAAGGCCACCTCGCAAATACATAGTTTCAACATATTCTCCCCTATAGTATTTGAGAAGAAAGCCTGCAAGGCCGCGGCCTTGATACTGTAAGGAGTCCCGGTACCACCATGCCGCAATCAGGACAAGCGCCGGAACCGCTGGCAGACAGTCTTTCACTACGCTGGAAAATTTTCTCCTGCCCGCAGCAGAAGAACAGGCACAAACTATGAGCAGTGCAAAAAGGGCTGCCAGTGCGTGCATGAAAAACAGCAGCACCAGTAATACCGCCAGTGCTATACCGGTAAGTACCGTTCCCTTGTCCATGTAGTGAAGCAAACTGCAAAATGTAAACATCACAAACGGTATTGCAATAATAAATCCGTTGAACCCGTACAGGACATTGATGTTGTAAAGGAATAAAAAGGAGAGCAGAGAGAACCACTGATTGCCGCCAATTTTTTTTATCACCAGAAGAATCGATAGAGGAAACACCAATACGTAAAGACAGTAAAATATTTTATTGGCTAATTCAACTGAAGGAAACAGTTTTGACCCGCAGAAAAAAAGGTGGAAAACATTTGGCTTAAGGAAAGTGTCAATCGAGTAGTAGCTGGCAAATTGATTTGTCGGCTCCCCGTAATACCGGTAGATTGTGGCTATGGCTAAATGATTGGGGGTGTCAAGGAAAGGGTATAGGTGCATGGAAGCAATTAGGTATACATGCAGTACCATGAAATTTAAGAACACACATGTAAAAACCTTTATGCCATTCCTTTTATAGTCTGTGGCCATAGCGAGTTTTACACCCGGAATATTTATGCATAATCAGAAACCTGAGCAAATAATAAGAAGATAAGAATCACTATTTGACTGAGTGGAAAGCGTTTTAAAATATTCATAAATCAATTACGTGTTCTCCTGCGAAAAAGAAGTAATATATTAGATGGCTTTGATGATGCATAATACAATGTAAAATTGCATGATTTAAAATTTAACAATGCCAACTATTTTGCACAGTGTTTGATTTAATCCAACCACATATCGTATAGACACTATAAGCAGCAAGCACTGTGGTCAAAGGGACAATGGGAAAAGAATATCGATACATGATACCCACAACACAATAGGGTATCGAAAAGCTGATTATGTAAATAAACAAAAGCTTATCATTCATCGTTATACTTTTTACTCTGATTAAAAGATATATGAGTAATGATAAACCCCTCAGAGAATAAGCGAAATTCATAAGCAATGTGACTCCCGGCTCTCTGATTTTAAGCGGTGGAAAAATAAAGAAAAAGTACAATATTTTCTTAATGCTTAATAATGCAAACGATCCAAGATCAAATTTATTTTTAAACTGAGCAAACTTGGAATCGATATATTCTCTCTCTCCCTTTACTTTATATTCTCTATACTCTTTTTGATTCATAATTGGATGATATTTTTTAAACAAATCAATAGTCAAAAATCCAGAGAAATCTGGTACGTTTCCCTGATATATCTCAAATGGACCATTTGATTTTACAAGTGACCAGATCTCAAGTTGATGTCTTTGATAAAGAATATAGGGGGTTACCATCAACAATGTTACTATCAAAAATATCATGCCATGTTTGAGTTTAAAGATGGTACGCTTTAAAAGAAAAAACAAGAGAAGGAAGATCGAGATTCCAAATGCCGGATTAAACAAAATTGCTGTTCCTGAAGCCAAAGTAACAAGCAACAAATTCTTAATAGATCTTGATTTAATACAGCGCATAAAAAGATAGAAAACGAGGAGAAATAAAAACGGGAGAGTATTAAAATCCTGCTGGTTAATTCTTTTGAATATAAATATATCATGGAAATCAATAGCCAATAAAAATGCACCAATATAGCCAATGATTTCATTCCTGAATAGTTCAATACAAAGGAGATAAACAAGAAGAATCATTAGTAAAGATACGGCCAGTGAAAATAAAAAAACAAAAATGATTGACTTAAAAGTAAAGCAGCCAAACCAATAGAATGAGAGAGCATATATAGCTACCATACCCGGAGCAACCCATCCAGTTGGTCCGGTATGACCGCCAAAAGGATTAGAGAATCCATCTCTTTTGCACACAATGGAATAGGCTACATTTGAAATTTCCGAGCCAAAAGAATGCTGGAACGGCTTATCATCTGCATTAATTTTTTTGCTTATCAATTCTGTATTGTTATGAAATAGAGAATAATTATCTTGAATATTGAAAAACAGCATTCCTATCCTTAACACACCACCCAGGATTAAGATTAAAAGCAAAATCCTCTTTCTAAAGAGATTGACAATAATTCTTTTCATATTTTTTACCAAAGAAAAACAAGGCATCTATAGCAGTTAAAATATATGGCATAGTGATTAATAATCATTCTATAAGTGATAAGTGCTACTTAAACATCTCAGATACTTCAAAGGCTTATAAGTATTTACTCGTGATAGCTAAAATTTCAACTGAAACATATTCCTGCGGTGAAATCAGTGACTTTCTGAGTTGTGATTGTCAGGTACTCATTCAAACCGTGGCTTCTCCCTGCGGGGTAAAAAAGAACTGCATCACCTTTCCATCGCGTTGTATCTTCTGCGGTTCCAGCCAACTTCCAATTATCAAAAATATAAACAACAGGGCTGAAAATCGCTCAAATAAAAAACTGTTCCCTAGCAATTAAAGAACATAAACAGGGAACATTAATAAACACTATCAGCAAATATTTCAATGTATGTCATAGAAAAAAGATGATACACACTTTGTTTAAGAAAGATATCAATGATGTAATAAAGGACAAATGCATTATCCGGATCTCTGAAAAACGATGATAGTGGCTATAGCAAGGTGATCGGGTATGTCGAGAAATGGATAAATGCGAATCGTACCCATTATGTGTAAACGAGCAGCTAATAAATGTTAAAAAATTTAAATGAATTAATTCCTGTTGTTCCGAATTGTTATTTTCTCCAATTGTATGCCTTGATTAAAGCTATCCGTTTATGTTCCTTTATGGTAATCGGTGAAAACTCTTTTTTGCTTAAAGTCATTTCCGCTATTGGTACATCTCATCACGATCCTTGCTTTTTTTTCTCATAATATCTGAACGTTAAAGTGCCTGTTTTAGTTGGCTCGTAAAACGTGTAAAATTTATCAAAAATCTGTATCGGCACTTCTTTAAGCCTGTAATGTTGCTGGAATTCAGGTGAACTTAGAATTTCTCTGTCTCCCAGGAACCAGGGGGTTAAAGATCCATGGCACGGCCCTATTATAATAAAATCAGGCTTTCTTGACAGCACATAACGGGCATCGCCTTTTGCATGCCCCGGGATCAATTGCCAGGGCAGGTATCTGCTGGAAATGTTCTGCATTATGTGCGACCTTCCACGAGCTGAAATAAGTTTTTTTATATCTAATAAATCTTTTATAAGAAAGGTAGAGTCATAAGTAATTTCTCTTTTTGCAATGGTATAATCCGTGAGACCCAGCATATCGAGAAAAGCTATTTCTGAATAGTACGGTATGGCGCCCGCTGCATTGCCGGCAACCAGCGCATTATTGGGCCAGTGATCCTTCATGTACAGTCCCACAACCTTGCCCACATATGCTGCCGGTTCCGGCACATTA
>Ga0209777_10010077_pt1 | contig 10063 bp, 9 predicted proteins | sample FrelakmetHBP12HB_FD_187147 | JGI IMG/M metagenome (GOLD analysis project Ga0209777, IMG submission 187147) | Freshwater lake sediment microbial communities from the University of Notre Dame, USA, for methane emissions studies -HBP12 HB (SPAdes)... | ecosystem: Environmental > Aquatic >...
GCGTGCTTGCAGAAAAAGCTCCCGTACCTGAAGTAGGGCCTGCCGCCACCTTCTTCTCAACCCCTGAACATAGAACGGCGGAAAGGCCAGTCGCTGAGAAAAAGCCCATAGCGACCTTGCCTCTGATGACGGAGGTTGCCCGCTCGGAGGTACCTCTTCTACGGGTGCTGGGACAGGCAGCCAGCACCTACATCATTGCGGAGGGACCTGACGGGCTGTATCTGATTGACCAGCATGCTGCCCATGAAAGAGTGCTCTTTGATAAGATACTGGCCGAGTGGACACAAAGGACGGTGGAAGTCCAGGCACTCTTGGAGCCGGTGACTGTTGAGTTCAGCTTGAAACAGGGGGAACTGCTGAAGGACAGAGGGGAGTTGCTGGCCCAGTTTGGCTTTACTATTGAACCATTTGGAGATAGGACTTACCTTGTGCGAGCTGTCCCGGCTATGCTGGTTGGGAAGGGGATCGCAGAGGCGGTGAAGGAGACCCTTGACTCTCTGGATGATGAAGCCGACACGACTAGGGTGGAAGGGAGGATAGCCCGTTCGCTGGCCTGTCATGGCGCTGTGCGGGCGGGACAACTCCTGAGCCAGGAAGAGATGAAAGGGCTGATAAGACAACTGGAAAAAGCAGTTTCCCCGCGCACATGTCCCCATGGTCGCCCTACTATGATTCATCTCAGCTCGGGCCGGTTGGAGAGGGAGTTTGGGCGGGCCTAGAGAATGCTCGGAGTCGGGCATATAGCCAATGTGTGAGTAGTAAGTAAGAAAACCGAAAGAGGAGATTGTGAAATGGATCTGAATCTGAAGGATAAGGTGGCTATAGTTACAGGCGCCGGTGGCAACGGTATTGGTACCACCGTTTGCCTGGAGTTGGCCCGGGAAGGCGCCCATGTAGTGACCAATGATATTGACCGGTCGTGGGCAGATAAGGTGGCCAAGCAGGTCAGTGCTCTGGGCGTTCGATCGATGCCCACCTACGCTGATGTGACCAAAATCAGTGATTGTGTCGAGATGGTGAACAAAGCCTTTACTGAGTTTGGCAAGGTTGACATCCTGGTCACGATCCCCGCTTACATGATGCATAAGGACTTCGCTCATTCCACACCGGAGGAGTTGCAGAAGCAGGTGGATGTAACCTTCTGGGGAGTGGTCAATGCTGCGAAGGCTGTGCTTGGCACTATGATGAAGCAGAGGAATGGCAGTATTGTCTGCATGGGTTCAGACTCGGGCAAGATGGCGCCTGCTGGGGAAACGATGTATGCCTCGGCCAAGGCTGCTATTATGACTTTTGCCAGCAGTCTGTCCAAGGAAATCGGACCATATGGCGTCAGGATCAATGTGGTGAATGCGGCGCTGGTCAGGTCACCGAGTTATGGGGCTGGAACAGAGGAGGCGTTTAGAGCCAATTATCCCTTGGGTCGTCTGGCTGAGACGCAGGAGGTTGCTGAAGCCATATTGTTTATGGCATCGGATCGGGCCAGCTTTATCACTGGTCAGACGCTGAGCGTCAACGGGGGACGACTCTAATAGCTCAAAGGGCAGAGTTCCACGGGCTTGCCCGTGGGTATCTACTCGACGGATTTCAGTGTCATTGCGAGGCACAAGGTGCCGAAGCAATCTCAAAAACAGTGGTACCATGGCCTGCAGATTGCTTCGCTGTGCTCAGAATGACACCTAAGAGCGGTGGCTGTCGGGTCCCTGCCCCGACGCAGTGGGCAATATGTCACCCTGAGCGAAGGCGAAGGGTCTCTTCCCACAAAGCGAATGACGCCTATTCCTGCGACTAAGCATTAGTAGGGTTTTGCTCCAGAGTTTCAGATTCCTGGAGGTGGTCGAGGTGATTCTGGATAGGTATCTGGCACTCAGTGGTGTGGCATAGACACACGATAGGGGAGCGAAAGTTGTCCAGTTATCATCTGGAGAATTGACGGTATCACAACTGCGAACTACGCACAGAGCCGACTAATACGGATCCCAGTCTTTCACCTTCTTATATTCCGGATACTCTCCGAATTCGTATCCGTGAAAGGCTCTTCCCCAATCAGTCTGCATGAATTCATCTATCCTCCGTTTGCCAATGGACGGATACCAAAGTCGGTCGTGATAGAATTCTGAGGCAAAAATGAAAGTCCTAAACATGGGAGAGCGGAACAGAATACGATGCAACCATCTGATATTGGCTGTCTTCTTTCTTAGAATCTGATCCCATTTGACCACCGGGCTTTTCTTGGTCTTGAATCCGAAATTCAGCCTGCGAAAATCCTCTTCATCCATACCAGCTATTTTAATTTGATCAATATCTCCGGCGCCGAGATCCCGTTCATGAGCCATTCTAATATAGTCTATCTGCAGTGGCTCAAACCCCATGATCTTAGCGGCTGTGGCATCTAAGGCCACCTGATCACCACCTGCAAGAATTACATTTCCTATGTAGGGCTCCATTGTTCTTGGGCCTGCTCCATTCCCGCAAACACAGCCGTCCATCACGGCGAATATTCCTGGATGGATTTCTCTTTGGATTGCCAATAGATCAACGAGCACCTCGTGTATCTTCTTGTGGGCGTGGTGCCGATACTTCGGAATTAGTCCTCCAAAAGCGTTTTTCATCGCTCCGGTCGTCGTGGTATGGCCGTGTGTCTTAACGGTGGGGAGGTGGATTATGTTGCTCCCGATGAAGATCTTTGGAACCAGGATTTCGTCGAAGATATCGTGCATTGCCAGCATCTCGGCCTTTGGTTTGTAGGGAACCCATTCAACATCCGTAAGCGGTTGGAACTCGACCCCATATTTGCGCAAGACCGGCAACCATTTGTTGTAGTAGGCTCCCTTCCATGGGTGTGTGACCACGGTCTGGTTCTCAACGGCCACGATGTCCTTGTAACCATCATCTCTCAGCGTCTTCAGAATGCCTTCAAGCTGCCATGGGGGGGTTGAGCAGGCGGGATAGAACAAAGTCCAGGAGAGATTGAGCTTCAAAACTGTTCTGTTCTTCTTGGGCAAGTAACGCTCATAGTCTGCATGATGCATAAGGCAACCATAATCTGTGATCACAGCGTTTGGAGACGTCTTCATCATTGCCACCTTCGATGTCATTGCACACCTTGCCTTATCTGCTCAATGTGTGTCCTCAAATGCGAATTGTCGGGGTCTAGCCACATCGATTTCTCATATACGCGAATTGCGTCGAGCACCTCCCCAGCCGATTCCAAACGTTGCCCCTCTTGCTGAAGCAAGCGGGACAGTTGTGCCTCGGTTTGTCCGAGGTATCTATCCAGGTTATCGTCTGATAACTGTGATCCATCTAGCGGATACAGTGCTTCAAACGCTTCAAATGGCTGGCCATCTTCGATCAGACTATTGACGAAGTCTAGTTTGCTCCTGGTGTAGGTTTTAATATATGTTCGGTAGACCTCTAGGTCTACGGCCCTGATCTTCCCCAAGGCAATTTCGGCATTGAGGTAGTCCCTGTCGGCTAGACTCACCATGAAATCATTGACAAGAGACCCCAGCGCATCTCCGGGTTCTGAAACGATCTTGATGCTACCAAGCTCGTTGGTGTCCACCGTTCCATCCGGATACGACACCCTGGCAACCAATCTGTAGTCTCCATCTGGGACATTCCTGACGCAGATCACGCGCTTGTCAACAATCTCATCGGATACATCCCACCTGCTTGGCAAGTAATACCCACCAGCGATTTGGTGTTCATCGATGACGAAATGGTTCTCCACGTTCTCCAGGCATATGTGCAGAACATGCTGATCTATGAGCTCCGCTGCAATGGGCGAGGCGCTCTTCTGCCAGTTCGTACACAACAGCATTTCGCCACCGGACGCGAAGACGCTACAGTTCACGTTGGAACCCTTCAATATTAGACGTCTATCTGACGAGTCAACAGGTGGACTCGATCCACCAACGAAAATGTCTGACCTGACGAAGTATCCCTGGGCTATGATCGCTCCCCCGAAATCACTGGTGCCCGGCCCTGCTATGAGCTCATATCCATCAGTGAAGTCGCTATAGGACAGGAGTGACGACTGGAATGACCAACTGACACTTGCGCAGATCAGCACTGGCTTTACGGTGTTAAATACGTACTCCTGGAAGAAAGCGCGTTCATACCGATTGTGCGCGAATGGTACGTTACCCAGCATGGCATAGTCTATTACCGTGTAATTATCTGCGTAATAGGCGGTTGCTCCAATATCAGGAACCATGTATGGCACATGCTTTGCATTGGGCAAGTAGTTGTTCGATATGAGGTATCCGCCTACCATGTTTCCCAGATCGGCGTGTGTGGCCTTCACGGACGAAAAGGGAACCCATGGTTTGGAGTACTCAGAAGCAGTATTGCTTCCCATTTGCAGCACAAAAGACACGACCAGCAAGGCGATTGAAGCGTACATAGCGAAGTCCAGTGGCCTCCTATGCATCTTTGCCAGTTTCGGGAACTTGGCTTCCTTCAGCAGTTCTGTGCAGATGAGAGCAAGACAGGCGAGTGTCGGGGTGAAAAAGCGGCCGATGCCGAAGAACGCACCTCCAACGTAAACGACATAGAGAGTGTTCGCGAGGATCAAGAAGATTGAATACCAAATGACTTTGTTCGATCTGATCTTGCGCAAAATGGAGCGCGTACTGAAGTCAGGACGTACTGCCATGTAAAGCAGAATGATTTCCAGCAGGAAAACGGGCCAGTAGTGGATTGTGAAGTCTAATGTGTAATCGATCCCGCGAGCGATGTTGAATTCGTCAAAAGTCACTTTTGCATAGTAGGTATTTGGCACTGTCCATGCGAAGACATGGTATCTTCCTATCAGGAACATGATGTAGAGTGTAGCAACGAGGAATCCGGAGAGCACCAGCTGCCGATAGCCCCCCCTCTTTTCCGTGACTCGCGCCATGAACAATCCTAGGTAGGCAAATGCTACTAGGAGGATTCCTTCGGGCCTGGTTATAGACACCAGGAAAGCGCACGCGGTGATGGGAACCAAAGAAGCCGATTTGTCAAACCTCAGACATTCGTATATCAGTCCTACTACAAGAAAAGCGTATAGGCCATTTTCCAAACCGGCCGCGCCCCATACTACAAATGCTGTCATACCTGCTAGCATGAGAGCACCGGCGGCGTTCATCCATCTTCGTGATTGACGGGGTTGCTTGCCATGCTCCCTATTTGTCCAGTAAACACCAAGTACAGCCATTAGACCGAAACCGTAGCTCATAATCTTGGCTGCGGTAGGAATACGTACGCCGACATAATTAGCGCCTGCCAAAAGCATCATCCACAGCGGATTTGAATATGCCTCTACCCTTTCTGCAAAGCGATCGATGGAGAATCTGCCATATTCAGCCAACGTTTTCGCGGAGGCAAAGGTGATCCCTGCGTCATCGGTGATGTAGTGCCGGAATAACAGATAATGGGCACTAAAAAGGACTGCGGCCATCCAGACCAGCCACAAATGCGGGGAACTAGCCTTGGATATCAGTCTTCGTGATGCTTGCAGGCAACCAGCAACACGGGGTTTTGACATGCCGCTTACTTCAATGCCGCCGTCCAGAATGCAATTTTGCCGAGACACTCCTGAATCCGGTTCTCCAACGCCTAGGCCTGTGTTATGAGAAGTTACCTGCTTGCTTAATGCATCTCTTGAGATAGGAGTGATCACGGTATCGACTCTCTCTCTAATGAACTTCCAATGCTTGCAGCTGACTACGAGTTATCTTCCTGCTGGACAGAAACAAGGCAATCAAACCCACCATGACCCCAAACCACAATGTGCACATACGGATAATCATTGTAGCACTGGCAGCAATCGCCTTCGAGAATCCGGCCAGTATGAGTAACCCCGTGGAGCTCCCCTCCGCCACGAGCAGGCCACCGGGAAGCATGGATACAGCTCCGGCCAGTGAGGAGAAGGAAAAAACAAAGGTGCCGAGCAACACTGAGGCATCAACCCCGAAGCCACGGAGAACAAAATACATCGCCAGACACTCAAACCCCCAGGACACGACGCTCAGTACCGTGGCCACCATGAGGTTCTTCAATCCGAAAAGGGTATGGGCACTTTCGTACGCTACTGCGAGGCTGTCCGAAAGCCTGTTGAGAAGGGGGAGGGACCTGGTACGCTCAAGCAGCCAAAGGCTTACTCTTCTCGACTTGATGATGAGCACAAGCGCTAGTGAAGCGGCCAGCACCACTATCAGCAACACTTTCCCGTATCGAAAGGCTGAGAAGGAAATGGCCGCCAGTATCAGCAAGCCGAGGACATCGGTGATTCTCTCAGCAACTACTACAGGAACTGACCGGCGCATCTCTGTGCCGTTCAGCCTTTTCAAAAGATAGGATTTGAAGACCTCGCCCAGTTTGCCTGGCGTCACTGACATGGCAAGGCCGCTCAAGAATATCGACAGGCTATCCCTGCCCCTCAGTTTGATGCCGAGGGTCTTCAAGTAGTAGTCCCACTTGTAGAATCTGAGGAGGTAGTTCAAAAAGGTGAGTCCCAGGATAAGAGGAATATAAGCCCACCTGAACTCAGCAAAGCTTTGTCCAACAGATCCGATGTCGCCATAGAGGGCTAGGCCAATGAAAACGGCCACCCCAGCTATGATGGAGACAACTAATCCTCTACCGAGTCCACTGGGTGGCTTTTCGCCAGAGTTTTCGGGTTTTGGTTCTGACATGATTCAGTAACGGTGAGCGTTTCCCAAATATTTCCAGGTCGTGCTGTAGGATCGCCATCCTGATGTCATCAGAATGGGTAATTATACCAGCCAGCCCTATCTCACTCGCATAGTGGGCATCACTTCCGCCAACGATCGGCAGATTGTACTGGGCCGCGAATTTGAGTGCTCGTCTATTGTATCCCGCCAGGACGCACCGCGAATTAAACCCTTCTATGGCATCCACGAGGCCAGCGTATTCCTCGGTGATATGAAATGCCGAATGCCTCAGCCCGTCAAAGGGATGCGGTACAACAACCATGCCTCCCTGGGCCTTGATTTCATTGATGACATCCTCCAGATGCCTTGACTCGATCTCTTTGGAAAGGAACAGCCCGGTTATCTCGCCCTTATCGGTCAATATCTCAGCACCTACAATGACCTTGAAATCATCAGTCTCGTATCTCTGTGCCTCCTGGCCACCCTTTATGGTGTTGTGGTCAGTTATGGCAATGCCAACAAGGCCCTTCTTCTTGGCGATCCTGACGATTTCCTCCGGATCAAGGACACCGTCATCGGAGTATTTCGAATGAACGTGCAGGTCGATTCTTCTGCTCCTGCTGTCTCTGCTGCCTTCAAGATCTTGCTTCATATAGTATTATTGCTATCACTGCTAATCCCCACAGAGCAAGGCTGATGAGTATAGGTTTGTCTTTGAGCACAACTTCGGGTTCCGCCGCCACCCCCTTCTGGCGCAGCAGATACAGGTAACGAAATACACCATAGACGGCGAAGGGCGCCGTAATCAGCATGAAGTCACTCTCAGTAGAGGTCGTGTAGAGTAGATAGGCGACTATAAGGGCCCCAGCGGTGATGCCAGTAAACTGTTCTACTATCTCGGTGGAGTATTCATCCAGAACGGGCCTGTGATTGCCGGCTTTATCTGAGAGTGTTGCTAGTTCATGCCACCGCTTCCCAAAGGCCAGAAAAAGAGCCAGAAGAAAGGAACAAACAATAAGCCAGGGTGACACCCTCACATCTATGGCCAGAGCCCCGGCGACGGCACGAATGACAAAACCAGCAGAAACTACCAGCACATCGGCAATGACGTGGTGCTTGAAGATAAGGGAGTATAAGAGGACTAACACCAGATATAAGGCGGAAATGATGAAGAAGTCGAGGTTTACAGTAAAATAGGCACCAACCAAAGAGGCAACGACCAACAATGTGGCAAACAGGAGGGCATGCGATACCTTCAGCTGTCCGGAGGCTATGGGTCTCTGGCTCTTGATTGGATGAACCCTATCTCTTTCCCTGTCCAGAATATCGTTGAACAGATACTCGGCTCCAGAAAGCATGCAGAAATAGACGAAGGCCAGCAGCACGGTCGCCCACATTGAAGCATCGAGGAGGTTGGCAGAGAATACTATGCCAACGAACAGCAGGACATTCTTGTACCATTGCTTGGGACGAAGCGAGATTATGAGGGCTCTCATAATCCGCCCTGCTTAAAGTGCGCGAGTCCTTGTTTAGGCATACATCTTGTTTGGATGAGTTTCCTCACTCTCCCGCATTTTCCTGCTTCTTACATGCGAGAGGGTAACTGCAGCCGGATGCCACGTTATTGTATCATGACCGATCGTCTACTACCAAGTTCTCATTATCTCTATTTCATAATCCCTTCCAAGATAGTGAGCAAGGCAATGCCTAATTGAAACTCTGATGAGGTCAATGTGGTTGATCAAACGGCCGTCAGCGAGAACTTGTGGGTGTTCTCTGAATATTGTTATCTAGGGTTAGGCTTCAAAATGCCTGGAAATTTTGCTGCTGGTTGATACTACTCGCATTAAGAGTAGGCTCTGTCTATCACATTTCTCGATGAAGCCCTCTTTGTATGCAAGCCGAGGCCCATGCTAGAATACACGCGATGATCTTGGATAGATTTGCTCTGACTGGCAAGGTGGCTATTGTCACTGGTGCTGGAAGGGGGATAGGCAAGGAGATTGCGCTGGTCTTTGCTGAGGCTGGTGCTGATCTGGTTTGCGTTGATATGACGGTTGGGCAGATGGAGTCCACCGTGGCTGAGGTGCAGCGCCTGGGGCGCAGGGCATTGGCCATACCTTGCGACGCCCGGGAGGGTGAGCAGGTGGACAGGATGGTGAACCAGGCTAAACAGGAATTCGGGCGTATCGATATCCTGGTCAACAATGCCGGAGGCAGCCCATTCAGGCCGAGCTTGAAGACGAATCAGCTTGCCTGGGAGGCTATAGTGCGGGAGAATCTGACCACCACGTTCCTCTGCAGCAGGGCGGCGGCAGCGGTGATGCTGGAGCAGAAGTCAGGGTCTATAGTCAATATCTCCACCCGCGATTCCCTGATACCCTGCCCCGGCATGATGGCCTATGGTGCTGCCAAGGCGGGCGTCAACTCCCTTACGCTGACGCTGGCCTGGGAACTGGCTCCCTACGTCAGGGTAAACGCCATCCTGCCCGGTGCAGTCTTGACCGAGGGCAGTGCTCTGGCCCTCGAGCCTGTGAAAGACAGGATCGTGGCTAATACTCCCAGGAGGCGCTTGGGCAAACCCGAGGATATAGCTCTGGCTGCTCTATATCTGGCTTCATCTGCTTCCGACTGGGTGACCGGCAGGCTGTTTGAAATAGACGGCGGGATAGAATTTGTGCCGTTGACGGCAGAGCTGATTGCTAATGATGGTGCGAAGGAAAGGCCAAAAGGGCAGACTTAGGCGCGTATGGCTTTCGGGGTTCGTGTCCTCCGTCAACTCAAGCCAGTGCCTGGCGGCACAAGTTGGAACAATCGAGATTCTCTGCTGCGCTCAGAATGACACAGTGGGCGATGTGTTACCAATAATAGAATTGGCCGTGTCAAAAGGACTTCTTTTTGATGAACGATTCGCTCACTTCTTATAGAGGGCTCACGAGTGACTTCTTAGGGCTTGGTTGCTTCCATGTTATAATCCTACCGAGCCCCGTCGACCGAATGGTTTGGCATCAGCATGGCTGTCAGGTTCTCTAGTGATCTTATATGACCAGTTTAGACGCAGCAGAGAAGATAAAGGTCTTCATAAGTTCAATTCAGAATAAGGAAGTTGAAGACTTGGAACCTGAGCGGACTGCTGCCATAGCTGCCATTCAGGGGTATTCGCCAACCAGGGCGTGGGCTTTTGAGTATACACCTGCTTCTGATCTCTCAGCTGAGGAGTACTACCTTAGAGGCGTTCGAGAATGTCATCTCTTTCTAGTAGTGTTGGGTGGTGAAGTTGTAAAGGTGTTGTTGTCCAGGGAAAATGTCGCCTTTATTGTTCAGCGAATTTGTCACCCCTTGTCATAAAAAGCCTTGTATGATCTACGCCATGGATGATGCAGACTTGGCTTGTGTCCATT
>Ga0209777_10010078_pt1 | contig 10062 bp, 3 predicted proteins | sample FrelakmetHBP12HB_FD_187147 | JGI IMG/M metagenome (GOLD analysis project Ga0209777, IMG submission 187147) | Freshwater lake sediment microbial communities from the University of Notre Dame, USA, for methane emissions studies -HBP12 HB (SPAdes)... | ecosystem: Environmental > Aquatic >...
ACAACAGGTCCAACGGTGGCCTGCCCGATGGACCTGTTGTCGACATAGAAGACGGCCGTCGTCGCGGTCGAGGGCCCCGTGCCCATGTTGCGGACCGTCACGCTGATAGTGAGCTTATCGCCATCGGTGGGGGACTTCTTGCTGAAGGTGATGTTGCCCACCGGTAAAAGGTCCGGCGCGATCACGGACAGCAGCGCAAAGGCCGTGGATTGCTTGGGCGGCGACAAGGGGTCGACCGTCGATATAGCCGTGACGTTTATCACGATGTTGCGGTCCCCCTTGATGTCCAGGGGAGCCTTGACCTTGAGGAGAAGAGGGACGCTCTGGCCCACGGCAACGTCCGCATCGAAGACCTGGGTCCCCACAAGGTCCGTCAAGGAGACGGTCCAGTCGTTGGGGGTCCCAAGGACGATGAGCGAGGCCGAGTTGTTGACATTGCCGCTGTTGATGAGCGAGAAGCTGAAGTCCTTGGAACCGCCCGGAGCGATGTCCTGGGAGCTGATATCGTTGTTCTTGAGCTGTAGGCTGTAGTCGAACTCCAGGACGGTCACGTTGAGAGGCACGAGGACATGCCCGGTCTTGCCGTAGGCAAGGTCCAGGGCCAAGGCCTCTGTCCCTCCAGAGGCGTTCATTGGGACCTGGACCTGGACGACCAGGTTCTTGGACCCCAGATAGGACAGGTTCAGCTTCTGGGGCGACAAGGAAACGGTCCACTGGTCGGTGTTGTTGGTGATGGTTGGGATGACGACATCGTCGCCGTTGCCGGTGTTGGTGAGGTTCACATTGAAGGTGGCGACGGTCCCTGGCAGAGCCTCACCGCCATCTAGTGAATAGTTTATCTTATAGACCTGCTTGATGCCGACTATCAGGGACACCGTTGAGCTCTTGTCGGGCTGGGGCACCGAGGTCCCTGTCAAAGTGAGCACCTGCCCGGCATCGTTGGCCTTTGCCGACTTGGGGGGCGTGATCTGGACCGTGAAGTTGACGGTCTGGCCCTTTGAGACCTTAAGGTTCTTCACCGGTTCCATGTAATTGTCCAAGATCTCGGACTTCCAGCCCGAGGGCAGACCCGTGAGATTCAAAGTGACGTTGTTGGTCGCACTGCCAAGTTGGTTGATGAACATTGGGAAGACCGCGATCTTCCCCGGCTCGGTCGATACCTTGACCTGGGGGCCGATGTAGAAGTCGTAAGGCTGCGGTGTGAGGACGATGTCGATGCGCATCGAGGCGTCCTCTGAGTAGGCTAAAAAGCTCTTCTCGCGGACCGTGATGCCGTTGGAGGCCGCCACCGAGATCTGCTCCTCTTCGAGGTATCCGGACGGGAGGGACTGAAGGCCCATAGTGTAATTGCCCAGATCGTCGGATTTGAGCGCGAGGGCCTCCAGCGTCCTGTTGTTGGTGACTGTGACATCGGCCTTGGAAACGGGCGCCCCCGAGGGCCAGAAGATGGTCCCGAACACTTTGTAGGGTCCGACGGCCGTGTCGGACTTGGCCGTCACTTGGACGCTCATGCAGTTATTGTTCTCGTCGAGCTCCTTGATGAAGCTGTTGGCATCGATGCAGGCCTTGACCGTGTGGTGCCCGACCTTGAAGCTCGTGTCGATCAGTGCATAGGCGACCTGGTCTGTTGCGATGTTGATGAAGGCCATGCCGGAAACGGTCCCGTCGATGGTGAGCTCCAGATAGACGCTATTTATTGCATCGATGTTGCCCAAAAGGTTCTGAACTGAGATATTGACGCGGGTCGTGCGGTTGGCGATGACATGCTTGAGGGTCCCGTCGGCCAAAGTGCCGTCCTTGCGGTAAAAGGTCATGCTGTTGATGGCCAGATCGACGGGAACGACATGGGTCGTGAAGGTCAGATGGTCCGTCAGGGCCGGGTTCCCGAGGGACTTGGCCGTGACCGTGATGACCTCGGTGTCCCCGATCAGGGCTTCGGTGGGGGGCTTGACCGTGAGGGTGACGAACTTGGAGCCGCGGGCCTCGATGTCAAGCTGGCCCGAGGACAGGAACACGAACCACGAGGCGTTCTGTGGTGTTGAGTTCGTGACCGCTATGAGGTCCTCCGAGTTGCCGACGTTGCTGACATTGATGTAGAAGCTGGCAAAGCCCTCGGCGTTGACGTTCTTCTCGAAATTATCGGAGGATAGGAGGACGCCGTACTGGCCCCGCAGGACCGTCATGAGCTGGGTCGTGTTGTGGTTGGTGGTCTTGTTCTGGGAGGTTCCGGTGACGTTGATGGGATACTGGCCTGCAAGCGATGAGGAGGAGGTGGATACGATAAGAGCCACCGACTGCTCCTCGTTGGGGTCCAAGGTCAGCAGGCTCTGGGTGAGGGCCGCCGACCAGGTATTGGGCGGGGTGGAAGAGAGGGCAAGGCCGATGACATTCTGCATGTCGCCAGTGTTCTTGACCTTGATCGTGTAGGTCGTCTGGTTGCCTGGGTCGATCACGCTCATGGCCGGCGATGGTGTTAGCACGAGGCTCCAGTGGGAGCCGACATTGACGGTCTTGGAGGCGACGTTATCGTTCTCATTGAGCTCTTCGATCTTATTGTCAGGGTCCACCACGACGATGATCTTGTGGTTCCCGCCGCCTTGGATCGTGTAATCAAGGTTGGCACCGGCGGTGTCGCCCGCGCTGATGTTAAGCATGTCGTAACCAAGGTGGGTGACGACCCGGTCGTAGTTGTCGTCGAACCGGACGGAAACGTTTTTGGCGTCCCTTGTGCCGGTGTTGTAGACGACCGCGCTGATGTGGATCGTGTTGCCCTCTTCCGGGGTCGGGTTGTCGAAGGTAATGTCGGCGTCGGCGATCGAGAGCTCGGAGATCTTGTGGGAGATCATCATGCCGTCGATGAACAGGTCGTTGATGCCGTTGCCGTCCATGTCGGCCACGGCCGGGGACGAGATTATTGGCGGGCGGTTGGTGGCAAGGTTCCAAAGGAGCGCGCCACTGGTCCCATCAATCGCATAGATGTGCCCGTTGTTGGCCCCTATTATCACGTCGGGAACACCGTCATGGTTGAGATCGATGAGGGCCGGGGTGGCGATGACATGGCTACTGTTGATACTATACGTTATCTGTGGCAGGTCCCAATGCCATATCTCGGTGCCGTCGGTCCCATTGACCGCGTAGACATGCCCCTCGGTCTTGGTGAGGGAAAGGTTGCACGAAACGATTATAGCATCGTCCTTTTTGTCCTTGGTCAGGTCAGCGACAACAGGCGTGGCCTCGATCATCCCGGTCGCGTCGAAGGGGTTGGTCCATACCTCGTCTCCATTGAGCTCGTAGGCCCTTAGCTGACCGTTACCACTTTCGAAGGGGGAGGCCACCAATAGTTCCTGGTCGCCGTCCTTGTCGACATCGCCGGCCGAAACGGAAGGCAATATCGTCAATACCTGTGGCGGGATCGCCTGTGGGCTGACCGAGACGTTCTTGGTCCAAAGATGTGTACCTGCATTGTCAAGCATCGTGATGTAAAGCTTTTGAGGCGGTGTAAGATTATAACTTGAATAGGCCACCCGCCGGTAGACCTTCCCGAAGTCCAAGATGGCCGGAGTTCCCGTCATACCACCTTCGAGGGTGTGGTTCCATAAGCGGTCGCCGTTGGTCCCGTTAATAGCTATAGCGTGGAGCTGGGTCGCCAGCACGATATCGTCGAGTCCATCGTTCGTGATGTCCCCAACCGCAAGGCTAGAATAGGTTATCGGCTCCGCGACATTGCGAGACCAGACCTGGTCCTTCATGGCATTGGTCTGGTTGAACAGATAGGCGGTCCCGTTCCATTTTATGGTCGGCTCGAATAGCGCGACCTGGCCGGCCTCGGTCGCAACCGCGACCTCGACCCGCTGGTCCCTGTCGGTGTCGGTAAGACCCGTTGCGGCCTGGATGTTAGTACCCAGGGCCACCTGCCACATGACCTTCCCGGAAAGGCCCTCGATTATCTGGAGCACCGTGCCGCGGCTGTAGACGCCGTCCATGCCGGGCCTGGTATAAGTGGTGACGTTCTCGAGCACGATGTTCTTGTGGAAATCACCGACGGTGGAGCCCCAGCAGGTCAGGAGGCCGTTGTCCCAGACCTTGTAAGGGTCCATGATGCCCTTTGGGGTCGAAGGTGACAGGCTCGAATGGACCCGGTCCTTGCCGAACATTGGCCAGGGGTTGACATAGGCCCTTGCACCGGCGTGCTCGCCCAGGCCGAAAGGCAGCGCTGGTACAAGCACCGAGCTCATCAGCAGGAGCAGGACCACGAAGGTCCCGGACATTGCCTTGAGGTTCATAACGTCCACCGTTTGATTATTTTGGATAGGATTGTTAACTAATGTAAAAAGTAGCGATTATATAAATAAATCTATTAATAGGAAAAAGAGAGAAAGGACGCCCCGGCTCATTGCTGGGGCGGCTGCTGATATTGATTGTATTGCTGGCCAGACTGATCGTAGCCTTGGTATTGGGTCTGGTCGTAGGCCTGGGGCTGGTAATTTGCCTGGGCCGACTGGTCGTAGTATTGTGGCTGCGGCTGCTGAACGACCGGAGGCGGGACCTGCGGGGGCAAAGGTGCCTGCGGGGCCTGTTGGGCCGGCGCGGCGGTCTTTTTGCCCTTCTTGCGCATCACGATGACCAAGACCACGACGATTATCACGATGACGATAACGAGTATCAGCAGCAACAAAGTGGACCCCAGCCCTGTGGCCTGTGTCTTCTTCGGGGCCTGGGCTGTCACTGATACCTTTGCCGAATTCAAAGACTCGAAGCCCAGGTCATCTTTGACCTTGACCGAGACCTCGTAGGTCCTGGGTGCCAGGTAGGTCTTGGTGATGGTCTTGTTGGTCTGCCAGCCGCTGTTGGTACCGTCCCCGAAATCGAAATAATATTCCTTGACGGTCCCCTCGGGGTCCGACGAAGAGGAGGCGTCGAACTGGATCGGCTTTTTCACGGTCTGGACAGCAAGGTCGGACACTAGTGCCGCCGTCGGCCTCTCGCCGACCGTGATGTTGACAGGGGCCGACAGGTTGCCCGCCTGTTCCTTGCCGTCCTTGACCTTGAGCGTTGCAAAGAACTTCCCGGAGCTCTTGTACTGGTGCGTGCTCGAGGAGGAAGAGATCCAGCCGCTGTTCTGGCCGTCGCCAAAGTCGTAAAGGTACTGGGCCACCGCGCCTTGCGCATCCGAGCTCTTGGAGCCATCAAAGGTGACCTTGTCGTTCTTGAGTATCAGGCCCTTGGAGGCACTGAGAACTGGGACCGGCAGGTCATCGAACTTCACGCGGACATCGACCGAGGTTGAGACCTTGTGGCCGTGGTCGTCGGTGACAGATAAGGTTATCTTGTGCGCCCCGACGGAAAGGTTCTTTGCAAAGGAGGCATCGGTGCCTAGATTACCGTCCAATGAAGAGGACCACTGATAGGACAGGTCCGAGCCCTCCGGGTCGGAGGAATCCGTACCCGTGAACTGTATCGTGTCCGTCGAAAGATAGGTGGACTTGTCCTCTGGGGAGGAGATCTTCGCGCTGGGTGCCAGGTTCTTGGGTATGACGGTGAGCGTCATCATGTCGGCCTGAACGGACCACAGGTTGTCATTGTCGCGGACCCTGAGGCTGAAAACGTAGGGCCCGATCGCCTGCGGCGTGATGTTCTGCACTGGGATATCCAGGACCGCAAGGTTGCTCCCTGGAGGCTGGGATTCTACGGACCAGTTGTAGACCTTTATCTGCTGGTCGTCGGAGGAGGCCGAGCCGTTGAGCGCCGTCGTGTTGCCCAGCTCGATGGTCTGGTCCGAACCTGCGTCCGCCGTCGGCGGGCCCGTTCCCGAGGGCTTGGCGACCACAACGACCTCGTCGTTCTTGGACCAGGTGTTATTGATGTCCTTGACGGTGAGCGTGAACTTGTAGGTGCCAACGATCTCGGGCGTGAAGGTCGGGCCCACGACGGTCTCATCGCTCAAGGTCATGGTACTGTCGGCGGGCTTGGAGGTGATGTTCCAGTTGTAAGCGGTCAGCTGCGCGTCGTCCCAAGAGGCTGAGCCGTTCAGCTTGACAAGTGTCAACACTGTGACGTTCTGGTCAGGGCCCGCTCTGGCGATCGGCCTTGCGTTGGGGAAGATCTTGGCGGTGACCTTGACAGTGGCCTCGACCAGGCCCCATTGATTGTCCTTGTCCTTTATGTTCAGGCTCAGGACATAGATGCCCGCGACCAGGGGTGTGAAGGTCGGGGTCACGTTGGTGTCATCGCTGAGGCTGGCCGAGGAACCGGTCGGCTGGGAAGTTATGTTCCACTTGTAGGCCTTGATGCCTGTGTCGTCGGTGCTGCCTGTGCCGTTGAGCTTGACAAGATCGCCGACCCAGACGGTCTGGTCGTTCCCAGCGTTGGGTACCGGCCTTTTCGATGGTGGCGCGATGGTCTTGAAGCAGATGATCCCGGAGGCCGAGTAGCCCCGTCCTAGAAGGAGGTCCCCGGTGCCGTCGCCGTTGAAATCGCCGATGTCCGCGGCAAGGAAAGGGACATTGGAAGGGAGCTTGGCCTGGCCGGCCTGCGTCCAGGTCAACGAACCGCCCGCGCCGCCGTTCCCAAGATACAGCTTGGCCCCTGTGCCCGCGTTATCGTCGGCGGATAGGATGTCAGGGTTGCCGTCCTGGTCCACATTGCCCACGGCCAGGGCCTCGTAATCGCCATTGGCCGGGAGGCCCACGCTAGAGTCGGTCCACTGGAAGGTCCCTCCGTTCCCGCCATTGCCAAGGAGGACCTTGAACCCGTTCAAATCGGTCGCGCCTGCAAGGTCCAGGTTGCCGTCCTTGTTGAAATCGATGGCCTTGACGGCCCAGACATTGTAGGCCTTGTTCAGACCAGTGCTGTTGGCGGTCCAGGAAAGGTCCGCATTTGAGGTATAGATCGCGAAACCGGCCCCCATGGGTGTTGTGACGATGTCGAGCCGGCCATCCTTGTTGATGTCCACAAGGATGATGCCATTGTAGTAGCCAGTGATGGGTAGGCCGACGGACTTGTTGGTCCAGGTCGTGCCGCCGTCGCCTTTCCAGAAACGGATGCCCCCATTGGGCGCCTGTGGTGTCGCGGCCAGGTCCAGGTGGCTGTCCGAGTCCACATCGCCGAGGGCGACCCCGCTCCAGCCGCCCGTGTCGACAGGGTCGGTCCCGTGGGACCAGGAGACGACCCCGCCGGCGAGGTTGCTGTCCCAGACCTCGATGCCGTTCTCGGCGCCGTTGGACTGGGAGTGCTCATAGGGAAGTACGAGGTCCACGTTCGTGTCCCCGTTGACGTCGCCTACGTCACCGAGGCCGTAGTTCCCGGTGTTCGGGAGGCCGGTGGACGCGGCCGTCCATGAGGCGCCGTTGTTGGAGGTATAGGCTGCCGCGCCAGTTCCAGGCCACCAGGTGGCCCCGACGATGTCGAGGTACTGGTCCTTGTTGAGGTCAACGAAACGCAAGGTCGTCCACTCGCCCTGGTTGGTAAGGCCGCCATTGACGGCCACAAGGTCCGTGACGTCCCTAGAGCTGGCCGAGGCGCTCAGGCCCGTGGGAACAACGGTCAGCAGGACTGATAGCACCATCAAGCACACCATCGAGATACTGAGTAGACGCCTCATCGCAGGTCCCAACCTATCGTCCCTCGGTTATCGTGAAGATAATTAAGCTATCTTGTACAACCCTGAAAATCCTTTATAAGTAATTTGGTACGGTTTGGTATCAAATGCAAAATAGTTTTTAGTATATATTCCCCTATTCTGCAACCTCGATCTCGACCTTTCTCTTCCCTGTTGGGACCAAGCTCAAAAGGGTTTCCTTCTTTATACTTAAGTACTTGGCGATCTCAGGCGGGATCGTGACGACGAGCGAATTGCCAGATTTCCTGACCCTCACCTTCCGCTCAATCGCGAAGATGCCGAGCCCCTTCGCCCTATCCTCTATCTCTTGCCATACCTCCTCGGTCAGGAACTCGTCACCGCACCTCGTGCAGACATTTCCCTCTCGGATCCCGAAATCGATCCCGAAATATTCGACCTGTATCGGGGCCTTCACAAGCTTCCCGCCACACCTGCAGGGATATGGAAGAACCTTATCGGATTTTCTCATTTTACCACCTTCACTGTGACAGGATAGATCTTTTTCCCATCCTTGTACGGGATCTCCTCGTAAACAATGGAGTAATATCTATAGACCGCCTCGATGAGCTTGTCCCGCTGGATCCTCTTCCTTCCCTTGGCAAGGGCCTCATGGAACTCCGCCCTAGATATCCCCCGAAGTATCATCCGTTCGAGGACGTGCTTCTGACGTTTTTGAGACCAGTCTATGATTGTTCTCATAAGTACTACATGTAGTATTTAGTAGTATTTAACGATTCGGTCAATTACAGTTTAATAATCATACCAGGACCGAACCTCGAACAATATTGTTCTGAATATAGGGAATGGAAAAGGAGAGGGGGGTGGCGAAATAGTTTTTGGTGACCGAAATCGGATCTGGAAATCTTTCTTGTTGACTGTAAATAATGAAATCGGGGATCTATTAAAAAAATAAGGCTCCTTTGTCAGGCGCTTCATCATGCCATTTTATTTTTGGTAGAGGTCATCCTGAACATCGTTGTCCTTGTCCGTTGTCCCCTTAGGAGGTTCAAGGCCTTTTTCCTGAGGCGGACCCTTTGATGCCTCTTCAACCCTTGGCGCCTCGGGTTTGGACCCGGAGGGATCTTCTTCTATTGATGAGAGCACATCCTCCGATGGCCCATCAGGTCCCTGGACCTCGGCGTCGTCCTTGTCCATCCTTTCGTCCAGGTCCTCGTTGCTGGCAGGGTCCTGGCTGTTTCCAGCAACCCCCCCTTGGGAAAAGGGCCCGTCCTTGAGCTTGAGGGCCCTTTCCTCAATGGCGTCCTTGAGGAGCAAGGCTTGGACCGGCGTCACCTTCTCGCGCTCTATGTCCGGCCGCACCTTCTTCTTGTAGTACTTCCTCAGCTTGTCCTGATCCTTGATGGCCCGTATCTTCTTCTTGTGCTCTGCGGTGAGACGCATCTTCCTGGTGGAGAAATAAGCGCCACCAATGAACGTCACGATGGAAAATCCGTATCCTAGGATGTCAAGCAAGGTCAGACCGATAGGCCCTATGACTATCAGATAGTCGGTGGGGACCCCAGGCACCTTCAGAGCTAGGGCCTCCGAGAAGACGGTCTTGTTCGCGTCCATCGGGTCGTGGGCCGTGAAGACGACGCCCTTGAGCGTCGTTGTCTTATCGTTCCTAGGCGTCCAGCTGGCCTCGTGGGTTATCGGGTCTATCTTGACGTCCTTCTTGTTGCAGGTATAGATCAAAGAGTTAGGGCTCTCTTCGTCAGTGAAATAGTTGTCGAGGTCGACCTTCCAGGTCCGCTCGGGGCTGTGTGAGGCGTTGGCCAGGCCACCAAGGTAGACCGGCGGTTGGTCGTTCACTTCGAGATAGGTCAGCGTTATGGGCTGGGATTCGGTCCTGAATTTACCATCCGAGGCAGTGAACGCCAAGGCCACGAGAGACGAGTTGCCGTGCACGGGGGCCCAGCTTGCAACATGGGTGTTGGGATCGATGCTCACGGCCTGATGGGTCGCCTCGAAGGTCAAGGGCGCCATCTCCTCATCGCTGAAAAAGTTGTCAAGGTCCACGGACCACAGGCTGTCCTCTGCGACGATCTCGCTCTGGAGACCTCCAAGATAGGTAGGCGGCTGGTCGTTGACCTCGTGGTACCTCAGGACCATCTTCACCGAGACGCTCCAATTTAGGTTCAACGGATCGACGGCGGTCATGTTCATGACGATATCGTGCGACCCGTGTAACGGCCTCCAGGTCGCAACATGGGTGACCTGGTCGATGCTGACCTCGGGCGCATCCGAGCGATATATGAGCGCGGAGCCGCTCTCTTCGTCATAGAAGTGCTGGCCAAGGTTGACGGACCACACGGAATCCTCGTCAACGATCGTTTCGTGGTCAAGGCCGCCCAGATATACAGGCGGCTTATCATTGACCTCGAAATAGTACAAAGTGAACGTGGGCGAGGTCGCTTTATACCACGGCCTATCCGGGTCTAGGG
>Ga0209777_10010079_pt1 | contig 10062 bp, 9 predicted proteins | sample FrelakmetHBP12HB_FD_187147 | JGI IMG/M metagenome (GOLD analysis project Ga0209777, IMG submission 187147) | Freshwater lake sediment microbial communities from the University of Notre Dame, USA, for methane emissions studies -HBP12 HB (SPAdes)... | ecosystem: Environmental > Aquatic >...
GCGCGAATCGCACCCTGGCCCGCGGCGATGCGGGGCCTGGTCAGCGGCGGTGGCACCCGCCATCGACGCCTGCAGGCCGAATTGACCGCCCGGCTTTCCCTGCCGCTGGAGGAGGACACCGCCTTCCCGTCCGGTGCGCGGGAGGCCGTGAGCTGGGCTCTTCTGGGTGCTGCCAGCGCCCTGGGGATCCCGGGCAACCTTCCCGAAGTTACGGGAGCCTCGCGGGCCGCGGTGTTGGGGAGCTGGGTGTGGCCGTGAGATGGGGCCGCTGGTCCGATCACCTGCCCCTGTGGATGGCGCTGGGCGCCACGGTGTCCTCAGGCATCTACGAGCCCGGTGAACTGGTGGTCATGGCGCTGCCGCTCGTGGCGGCGGCAGGGGTGGAGGTGCGGCGCTGGGACCTCAGCCGCCATCACCGCTGGCTGGAGATCGGGGCCCTGGCCTTTTTCCTGGGGGACCTGGCCCGGGGCCGCGGTCCCTTCACCGTGGCCATCCACACCCTCTTCGTGCTGGCCGGTGTCCGGCTCGTCCTCCCAAGGGAACTGTCGCATCGACGCCAGCTGCTGCTGATGGGCTTCCTGCTCTTCCTGACCACGGCCATCGGAACGACAGACCTCACATTCCTGGTCTGGACGCTGGCTTGGTCCTGCGCTGCCACCCTGGCCCTGCTCCAGCAGAGCTGGGAGCCTTCCGCCGCCCTCTGCCGAGGTACGCTGGCCCGTCCTCCCTATGCCCAGGTCCCAGGATGGGTGGGCGCCGCTTTGGTCTTCGGGGCAGGATTCTTCATCCTCATGCCCCGCCTGAGCATGGGCCTGCGCCCGGGGCTCTTCCTCGGCACGTCGCGGTCCTTTGGACAGGCGGGGTTGGGCGACCGGTTGGATCTTTCAGGCGGCGGCCCCATTGAGCCTAATCCGGAGGTCGCCGTAAGGATCGCACCGCCCGCTGGCATTGATCCGACCAGGGATCCCCAGTGGACAGGAGGGCTTGAACTTCTGCGGGGAATCACCTTGGAATCCGTCCATGGCCTGCGATGGGAGCCCGCGGAACTCACTCCACCCCTCGCCATTGTCTCCATCCAGAATTCCGGTTCCCGAGCGGCGGAATTCCTCTACACGCCCAGTCTCCAAGGCATCCTCGTCCTGCCGGCGGGGCTTGTCCGGATGGAACCCTCCGATCCCGTGATCGTGCCGGGTTCGGGCGCCAGCCGCCGCTGGCGATTCCTGAGAGCCCGCACAGTGCCCGTGACCATCACCTGGAACCCGAGGCATTCGGAGCCCAGCGAAGCGCGCCTCTCGCCCCGCCGACTGGACCAGCTGACGCGGCTGGAGCCGGAACACGAGGCCGCCCGTCGGGCCAGCTTCCGCTTGGCCCCTGGCATTCTCCCGACCCCCCAGCTCGCCTCGGTTCTGGAAACGTCCCTGCGCGGGTTCGCCTACACCATCGACAATCCATCAGGCCAGGCCCCCAATCCGCTTGAGGATTTTCTCGAGCGCACCAAAGCGGGCCATTGCGAGTACTTTGCCTCATCCATGGCCCTGATGCTGCGGGCCCGGGGCGTTCCGGCCCGGGTGGTGAACGGCTACCGGCTGGGGCCGTGGATTCCAGAGGGCGGCTACTTCCGGGTGAGTCAGAACGAGGCCCACAGTTGGGTGGAGTACTGGCATGAGGGTCGATGGTGGACGTCGGATCCCACACCCCAAGGCTCCGCAGGCAGTGCCTCAGATGGGCGTGGACTTCGAGCCTACGAACGGTGGCTGGATGCCGTGCGGTACCGGTGGGACCGTTACGTGGTGCGGTTCTCGGACCAGGATCAGCAGACCGGATTCTCCTGGATCCAAGACCAGCTCCAGGACTGGGAATGGCGGTGGAAGGCCCCGCCGAAAGCCGCAGGATGGACTCTGGGGTTGGCGGTGCTCGCCTGGATGCTATGGCGCAATCGGGACCACTGGCGACCCGCCCCGGAAGGCCCGGGCCGCATCCGCGCCCTGCGCCCACTGTTGGCGTGTACCCGCCGGACTGCTCCAGTGGAACCCGGCGATACCGCCCGCACTTGGCTGCTGCGGCTGGCCTCCCTTCGTCCAGAGCGAAGGGAGAACCTGCAAAGGCTGGCTGATACTGTGGATACGGAAGCCTATGGTCCAGGAAGCGCCACGGCTCCCGCCCTGGCAAAGGCGGAAGCCGCAGCGTGGCGAGGTTGGAAACCCGAGGTCGCTACTTCGCGCTGAATTTCTCGAAGGCCTTCATGAGCTCCATGGGCAGCGGGAAGACGATGGTGCTGTTCTTTTCCACCGCGATCTCGGTGAGGGTCTGCAGGTAGCGCATCTGGATGGCGGTGGGGTTCTGGCTGATTTTGTTGGCTGCTTCCAGCAGCTGCTCTGAGGCCAGGAGTTCACCCTCGGCGGCGATGACTTTGGCCCGCTTCTCACGCTCGGCCTCGGCCTGCTTGCCCATGGCGCGCTGGATCTGTTCTGGCAGGTCCACGCTCTTGAGCTCGACGCTGTTCACTTCCACGCCCCAGGGCTCGGTGGAGCGGTCGATGATCTCCCGCAGCCGCAGGCTGAGCTTCTCCCGGTCCGCCAACAGCTCATCCAGACTGACCTCGCCGAGGATGGAACGGAGGGTGGTCTGGGCGATCTGGCTGGTGGCGTAGTAGTAGTTCTCCACGCCGATAATGGCCTGCTTGGGATCCAGCACTTTGGAATAGACGACGGCGCTGACCTTCAGGCTCACGTTGTCGCGGGTGATGACGTCCTGGCTCGGCACCTCCAGCACCGTGGTGCGCAGCGAGACCAGCACGGCCTTCTGGAACGGGCGCCAGATGAAGACCAGGCCGGGGCCCTTGGGGGTGTCGCTCACCTTGCCGAGGGTGAAGACCACCGCTCGCTCGTACTCGTTGATGACCTTGAGGCAGCTGAGGGCCCAGATCACCGCGAAGAGTACGAGGGGACCAAGCAGTCCGAATGAGGCGATGAGGGTGTCCATATAGGATCTCCGGGGAAGGAACGATCCAGTCTACGCCCGAACGAAGGGGTTGGTCGCTGCTTCTGCTCCGAGGGTGGTGACGGGACCATGGCCGGGGATGACCAGGGTGGCGCCATCCAGCACGTAGAGTTCCCGGCGGATGCTCTGCTCCAGCAGTTCCCAGCTGCCGCCCCAGAGATCCGTCCGCCCCACTCCACCGCAGAAGAGCGTGTCCCCCGCCAGGAGCACCTTGCCCTTGACGAATTCACCGTGGAAACAACAGGAGCCCGGCGTGTGACCCGGTGTGTGGAGGGTGGACAGCTTCATGTAACGATCTCCCGCTTCCAGGTCCGCCATCTCGGGCTGGGGAACGGTGGGCATCCCGAACATTCCCGTCTGCTGAGGTAGCGCCTCGATGAGGAAGGTATCGTCCCCGTGCAGATGCGCTGGGCACTGCCAAAGATCCTGTAATTCACGGGTGGCGCCCACATGATCGAAGTGGGCGTGAGTATGGAGGAGGGCCGTAACCTTGAATCCGAGGGCCTCCACCCGTCTGCGGATCTTCGCACCATCGCCACCAGGATCCACCACCACTCCAAGGCCCGTGGCGGCATCCCACATCAGCGAGCAGTTGCAGCTCAGGGGGCCCACGGGGAAGGATTCCAGATGAAGCATGGTTCCAGTGTGCCAAATCCGGAGGTACATTGGGGCTATGACGTCGGCAGTCCTCTTGATCTTCCTTGTTCACCGGACCGGGCCCACCGGCTTCCAACTTGCCCCATGAGGATTCCATGCCCGACCTGCTCGTCATTTCCCTCCTTGTTATCGGCCCCATTGGTATCTGGTTCCTCATGCGGTTCCTGAATAAGGCGGGCTCCGGACCCGAGGGGAAAAAGCCCCCTGCCTCGCCCGAAGGCTGAGCCGTACGTCGTGGCCGTCCTCCGGACCAACCTCGAGAAGTCCCCGTTCCTGAAGCGCAAGCTGGGGGATCTGCCGTTGCGCCCGGGTTGCTACCTCTATCGGGACCATGGCGGAAACCTGCTCTACGTGGGGAAGGCCAAGGTGCTGCGGAACCGGGTGAAGTCCTACTTCCAGCAGAAGCGGCTGGATGCCAAGACACGGCGGCTGGTGGCCCGCATCTGGGATGTGGAACTCATCGTCTGCGAGACGGAGCTGGAAGCCCTCATCCTCGAGAACAACCTGATCAAGGAGCACTTCCCGCCCTTCAACATCCTCCTGCGTGACGACAAGTCCTACCCCTATGTGAAGCTCACCTGGAAGGAGGCCTTTCCGAAGGTCTTCGTCACACGCAAGATCCGCAAGGACGGCAGCCTCTATTTCGGTCCCTTCTTCCCCGCCAGCACCGCCTACCGCACGGCGGAACTGGTGTACCGGTTCTTCCAGATCCGCGACTGCGACATCGATATCGACGGCAAGCGGGGCCGGGCCTGCCTCAAGTACCAGCTCCACCGCTGCACTGCCCCCTGCATCGCCGCCGTGGGCCAGGAGGCCTACCGCGAGCAGGCCAAGGAGGCGCGGCTGTTCCTGGAGGGCAAGCGCGATGAGCTGAAGGCCCGCCTGGAGGCCGCCATGTGGAAGGCCGCCGAGGCCGCGGCCTTCGAGCAAGCCGCCCTGCACCGGGATGCCCTGGAGCAGGTGGACGCCTGGTTCACCCGCCAGAAGGTCGCCAGTGCCGACCTCGATGACACGGATGTCTTCGGCAGCGCTGTGCTGGACGGGCGCGCCTGTGTGCATCGTCTGCTGTTGCGCGAGGGGCGCATGGTGGGTCGCCAGGAGTACCTGCTGGACGATGTCGAGGCCTTTGATGGCGATGTGCTGGCCCAAGTGATCCAGCGGGTCTACAGCGCCGATCCTGTGCCAGCCCGCATCCTCGCCGAAGTCGAACCGGCGGACGGGGAGCTTCTGGGTGCCTGGCTTTCCGGACTCCGGGGCTCCCGGGTGCGCATGCATGTTCCCCAGAAGGGCGAGAAAGTGGATCTGCTGGCCATGGCCCAGGAGAACGCGCGGTTGGCCCTGGAACGCAAATTCGAACCTGCGCGACTGAACGAGGCCGTGCTGGAGGGTCTCCAGGCCTTCCTCGGCCTGAGCCACCTGCCTCGCCGGTTGGAGTGTTTCGACATCAGCCACGGCCAGGGCCGCGAAGTGGTGGCTAGCTGCGTGGTGTTCAGTGATGGCGTTCCGGATAAGGTCCGCTACCGCCGTTTCAAGCTGACCAATGAGCAGAACGATGATTTCGCCAACATGCAGGAGGTTGTGATGCGCCGTTACCGGCGCATCCAGGATGAAAACAAGGCATTTCCGGATCTCGTCTTGATCGATGGGGGACTAGGCCAGCTTCACGCCGCCGAAGCAGCCCTGAAGGAACTCGGGCTGGATCACCTGGAGTTGGCGAGCCTCGCCAAGAAGGAGGAACTGGTCTTCCGACCGGGATCCAGCGAACCACTGAAAATCCCGAAATCCTCGCCGGTGCTCCAGCTCCTCCAGCGCATCCGCGATGAAGCACACCGCTTTGCCATCACCTACCATCGGGCTCTGCGAGCGAAGCGCACCCTGCAGACTGAACTGACGCAGATCCCGGGCATCGGCCCGGCCACCGCAAAGAAGCTGCTCCAGGCCTTCGGCAGCGTGACCCACGTGCGCTTGGTCTCAGAATCCGACCTCGCCCAAGCCATTGGTGGGGCAGCTACCCGCAAGGTCATGGCCTGGCGAAGCACACAGGTCTGATGGTCAGTTGGTGTGGTTACCCGGCAGACCTAGTGCGCCTCGCCTTAAATCTATGGATCCACGAGGGATCGCGGGCGAGGCACCCCTCCATCAGGGCAATGCCCCTCTGGCGCCCGTAAATGCAGTGCATTTGTGGGCTGTCACCCCTCTTGGGGGTGCTGCCCTCCAGGTATTGCACGCATGGCCTGCTCCAGCTCGCAAAGACTTGCAGACCTGGAGCCTCTCCCCAGACCCCTGCCACGTGGTGCCCGCGAACGTGTTGAATGATCCTGGGCATATCGCGTGGGCACCACTGGTGGATCACCTCTCCAAGGCCTTCGCCCAGCGATCGTACCGGGGCATCAGTGCCAGATAGAGGATGGGTGTCAGCAGGATGAATCCCCAGACATGACGCGCCGCATGGTCACCGACGAGGATCCAGTAGACCAGCCCGCAGAGGCTGCTGGTCTCGAGAATAGATGCGTAGAGCAGCCCTTCCCGCAGGATCACGGTGGGGCGTCGGGCCTCGGAGTGGACTTTGAATGTGCGAAGAGTCCTTCCACTCCGCCACCACACCCAGGCGGCCGTCAGGAAAACCAGGCCCGTGAAGAGGTAGCCAATCTGTTGAAAGATACCCTCGGGAACCTCGTTCCCGGGAGGAACCGCACCCGATTTCAGCAATCCGGCGATCAGGCCTGGGGTGCCGAGGCAAAGGACGAGGCCCAACCCATAGGCCAGGCGGTGAGCCGACCGGAGGGTGTTGGCTGGGCCATTCACGCGGCCTCGGCGGCCTTGACGCGGATCTCGCCGAAAGCCTCCCCCTGAACCAGGGCGATGCGGCCCGTGCGGACCAATTCCAGGATAGCGAGGAAGGTGAGCACCAGCTCCTCTCGCGTGCGCACCTGGCCTAGCAGCCCCTGGAATGGCTTCCAAAGGCCATCCTGGAGACTCCCAAGCACCTCCATCACCCGCTGCTCAATCGACTTGGGCTGAGTGCGGACCTCGACCGGCGGCGGGGGCATCAGGTGCTTGAGGGCTTCCCGGTAGGCTCCCAGCAGATCGAAGAGGGTGGCGCGGATGGGCTCTTCCTCCACGCGCTTGTGGTCGTCCAGATCAATGCCCGGCGCGAAGGCGATCTTCTGCCAGTCAGACTCCCTGTCCAAGAGCATCTGAGCGGCGGCCTTCACCTGCTGGTAGTCCAGCAGCCGCTGCACCAGGGCCTCGCGGGGATCCTCCTCGCCGCACTCCTGGGGCGGACGAGGCAGCATGAGTCGCGACTTGATCTGCAGCAACTGGGCCGCCATGGCCACGAATTCCGCTGCGATCTCAAGGTTCAGCTCCTCCATGAGCTTCAGATACTCCATGTACTGCCGGGTGACCTCGGCCATGGGCAGATTCAAGAGATCCAGCTTCTGCTCATGGATGAGGTGAAGCAGGAGGTCCAGCGGGCCGTCGAAGGCCGAAAGATGGAGTGCCAGGCCGCGGAATTTCGTCTCGAAGCCTTTGGGTGGCTCGAAGGTCTTTGGAACCTTCGGTGCAGGCGCAACTTCAGCCACAGATTCGGGGAATTCCCGGGGGGTATCGGACATGGATTCATTCTACCCCGGGCCATGGTCCGTAAATCGCCACCGAAAAGGCAAATCGGACCACCGATGAATACCGAACAAGATTTCAAACGGTGGTCAATGAGACACAATGGTAGGCCATGGCTCGACCTCCCGTTCTCCCAGGCCCCCGCCCCGATTGGCTGAAGATCCGAATTCCTGCCCCAGAGGTGGTGGCCGAGGTGGAGGGGCTGATCCGGGAGCAACGGCTGGTGACGGTCTGCGAAGAGGCCCGCTGCCCGAACCTGCACGAGTGCTGGGGCCTCCACCGGACGGCCACTTTCATGCTCATGGGCGATATCTGCACCCGGCACTGCGGGTTCTGCAACGTCGGCAAGGGCCGTCCCGGTGCACTCGATCCCGAGGAACCCCAGCGAGTGGCCGAGGCGGTGGCGCGCCTGGGTCTGAAGTTCGCCGTGGTCACCTCCGTAAACCGGGATGATCTGGCCGACGGCGGCTCAACCCATTTCTCGGGGACCATTCAGTGGATCCGCACCTTGTCGCCTCACTGTGGCCTCGAGGTGCTCATCCCCGATTTCAGAGGCAGTAAGGCGGCCCTTTTCACCGTGTTGGAAGCCCGGCCCGATGTGCTCAACCACAATGTGGAAACGGTACCTCCCCTGTACCGGCGTGTGAGGCCTGACGCCGATTATGACCAGAGCCTTGAGGTCCTGCATCGGACCGCGGACTGGCGGGACGTTCATGCCCCTTCCATGAGGGTGAAGAGCGGCATTATGGTGGGCCTGGGCGAGACCCCAGACCAGGTGCTGGAGCTCATGGCCGATTGGCGGCGGAACCGGGTAAATATCGCCACCATCGGGCAATACCTTCCCCCCTCCGAACACCACCTTCCCCTGCACCGCTACGTAGAACCCGCAGAATTCGACATGTACCGACAGAAGGGCCTGGAGATGGGCTTTCAACGCGTGGAATCCGCCCCACTGGTGCGGTCCAGCTACCACGCAGGAGAAAACTTCGGGGGCTGACGCCCCCGAATCCTTAAATGCATGTCTCATTCGCCTAGGCGTGGGCCTGAGTGGTCGCGCCCAGGAACTGCTGCTCAAATGCCGTCCAGTCAAGGGTGCCGCTGCTTTGAGGACCATTAGGGGTTCGCAGGCGGATGATCTCGTCCTGGTACCAATCGATGACAGGTTGTCCGATCTTCAATGAGGCGAGTTCATTGGCGAGATCACTGGGAGTCATCAAGCAGACCCAACCCCGATCGTAGGGGCTGTGCATGAGTTCGCCAGGATCGGTCTTGAGGTGGGCATTGTCATGTTCAATGCGGCCTGAGAGCGGGGCGGCCACATGGACCGTGCCTGCTGCCCCCTTTAGGGTGAAGAGCGGCTCGCCCGATTTTACGGTTCTGCCGCGCTCTGGAAGCACCACTTCCTTCACGGTACCCAGGGCCTTCCGCACGAAGTCGTCAATGCCGATACGGACCTGCCCTTCAGGCTCGATTCGCACCCAGGCGTGGCCTGCCGACAGGAAGGCTCCGCCTGGCACACAGAACTCAGAGGCGGGCACCACTTCAGCCATCTCCGGAGATACGACCCGGACGTTGGGCCGCCGGGCCGCGTCCAGGCGGGCCTCACGCTTGATGAGCAGCTTCTTGGCGAAATCGCCAAGTTCATCGGCTGTGAATGGCTTCTGCACGTACTCGCAGGCGCCCTGCTGCAGGGTTTGGACCGCCGTTTCGATGCTGCCATAGCCGGTAATGACGACCACGTCCACGTCAGGGCGCAGATGCTTCACGGCCTTCACCACCTCCACGCCGTCCATGTCGGGCATTTTGAGGTCAGTGAAGACGAAGTCGTAGTCGTGACGCTGAACCAGTCCCAGGGCCTCGGGGCCATGTTCGACCGTGTCCACACTGAATCCCTCCAGCACGAGAATGCGTCGGAAGGAATCCAGCACCACGGCCTCGTCGTCAACGGCAAGGATCCGGGCCTTGGGATTGGGAACCTCCACCCGCTTGAGGCTTTTGGCCTCGTGGGTGAAATCCAATTTGATAGAGGTGTTGAGCACAGCTTCGCGAGCCTGGCGTTCGCGATGTTCCCGCCTCCGGCGCAGGGTTGTCCGCACCAGGAAGTCCATGCCCACGAAAGCCACGAACATGAAGAGAATCAGAATGGCGGTCATGGTGACCTCCTAGGTGGGGTTTGGAAGAGATGATGGCGAACCGCCTTCAGGTGGTGGGGCTGTCGACAGGCGAAGGGTGAAACAGGCACCATGACCTAGCTCGCTCTGGACTTCCAACGATCCACCGTGAGCCTCGACGATGCCCCAGCTTACCGCCAGGCCAAGTCCTGTGCCATGGTTGCCCTTTGTCGTGAAGAACGGCTCGAAAATCCGTGGCAGGTCTTCGGGCGGGATGCCACGTCCACTGTCCTCCAGCAAGAGCTCGATCGAGGAAGAGAGCCCATGCTTCGTCGTGGCGCGGATCCTTCCTCCCTCAGCTCCGATCGCGTCCGCAGCATTCAAAAGGAGATTGACCAATACCTGCTGGATCTGGTTCGCGTCCGCAAAGACGGATGGCAGATCCGAAGCCAGGTCAAGGGACAAGTCCACATGGTTCAGAGAGAGTTGAGTCATCACCACGGACACGGCCCGGCGCACCACATCATTGAGGTCCATGGGTTTTTTGGCCGGCGCCGTGGGCCGTGAGAAATCGAGCAACCCCCGAATGATGCCTCGGCAACGCACGGTCTCCCGTACGATCACGTCCAGGTCCTCACAGGCGGATGGGTCGTGCTCCATGCGCTTACGCAAA
>Ga0209777_10010080_pt1 | contig 10062 bp, 6 predicted proteins | sample FrelakmetHBP12HB_FD_187147 | JGI IMG/M metagenome (GOLD analysis project Ga0209777, IMG submission 187147) | Freshwater lake sediment microbial communities from the University of Notre Dame, USA, for methane emissions studies -HBP12 HB (SPAdes)... | ecosystem: Environmental > Aquatic >...
ATCACTGGCGCGCCGACGACCACCGGAACCTCCAGCTTTACTGCGAGCGCGGCCGATGCCAGCGTTCCCGCCCAGACGGCGACCAGTTTGCTCAGCATCACCATCAACTCCGCCGGCACCGGCGGCCTCATTGGAAATACGGCCGAGGGGACACTGACGGATGCGATGTGGGACAGTGGTGCCTGGATCAACGCCTGCCGATTTCGAGCTGCTTCCAACATGATGGTGTCCACGATGCGAGCCAAAGTGGCAGCCGTCCCCGGCAAGTACAAGTGCGCAATTTACTCCGACACCAGCAGCAAGCCTGGCCGGCTGCTGGGCTCTACGGCTGAGGTGAGCAACCCGGCCAGCGGTTGGCAGTCGTTTCCGCTGACGTCCTCGGTGGCGCTGACCAAGGGCAGCTATTACTGGCTGGCCATCTGGTCCGGTGACGCCAACGCCCGGGTCTATTATTCAGGCAACAACGGCACGCTGCGCTGGGGACGCTACAACTATGGAACGTGGCCTGACCCGATGAGCACGAGTGGCGGCAGCAGCCTGAATTACTGCATTTACGCTACGCAGTGAGTCCTCCGGCAGAACCAGAGGGTTACCTTTCTTACTCAGTGCGCAGAGGGCACCAGGCGGAAAGAGAGCACCGGCTTGCCGGCGCTGCCGAATTCGCCGGTGACCCGGATCGTGGCACACTCGAGGCCGTTCGTGCTCAGACCGGTCAGGCGCAGTGCCAACTCCTTCCGCTCGCCCGGTGCGACCTCTGCATCGGGCTGCAGCTCGGCACCCCACGGCTCAGTTGTCGCCGACTCGGTGGGCTGCAGCGACACGGACGTGCTTAGCCTCCCGCGAACTGTTTTCGGGCTGAAGTTATAGAGGTAGATCGGCACGGAGGCCGATTGGCCGGCTGGGATCTTGTAAGCTGACTTTCCCAGGACGATGCTTTCCGCGGGCAGCAAGGCCTGCAGCACCAGGGGCGCGGGTTTGCCCGCCAGCCTCTCCGGGGCCTGGGGCGGTGGGGCCAGTTGGAGTTGCGTCCCGGTCGGAAGCACAGCCAAGAGCGGCGCGCGGCCCAGCTTGAGCACGCGGCCCTCCACCCCACATGCGCGGCCCAGGTGATCGAAGCAGGCGCTCGGTGGCTTGGGCAACTCCAACTCCGCCTCGCCCTTCGACCACGCGACAAGGACATCCGCACGCCGGCCGTCAGGTCGTGCGCGGAAAAGGTAGGCCCGAATCGAATCGTTGGTGGCCTTGACTTGCCCGAGCGGCCTGGCATCCGCCAGCAGCCGGCCTGCGGCGGCCAAGGCCAAGTACCCCGGCCGCGGCGTCAGGTCCGGGCGCAGCACGCCGAACTGAGTCTGGCCCTCGACGTAATGCGGCAGCATGAAGTAGAACACCGCCTCGGCGCCTTCATGAATGGCGCAGGCGTAGGTCATGGTTACCCGCTCGCTTTGCACGCGCAGATCCTCATCCGTGGGTTCCTGCAACTTCTGATCCCCATGCCATTTCACCGTCACGCTGCACTCGGTCACCCACAGCGGCCTCCCCGCTGAGACCGCCCGGAAGTCCGCGTAAAGCTTAGGATACTTATCAAAGCCCTCGTAGTGGTGGAGGTTGAAGGTGTCGAAGTAGGGCCAGGCCGCATTCTCGTGCAGGTCGCGCAGAGAGGCCGCGCGATGCACCGCGAAGACGTTCAGGCACGCAATGACCTTCGGGTTGCCCGCCTTCAGGCCGAGATAGGCCGCTTTCTGGAGGGATGCCATCTCGCAGCCCGTGTGGCCGCCGAAGTCCGGAATATCCGCCTCATTCCACGGCTCGAAGGCCGCGACCTCTCCCCGCCAGCGTTGCGCGAGGGCGCGATGGAAGTTGTAGGTATCACGCAAATCCAGTGGGAAGCGCGCGCCCTTAGGATTTGCCCAGCCCGGTGAACGGTGGCCGACCTGAAGCACCTGCAGACCGGCGGCGGCCTGGGCCTGCGCCGACCAGTCGTAACGGTTGGTGGGAGCGAACACCCCTTTCTCGGGTTCCAACTCCGGCCAGCTCATCCGGTCCCGCACGCGGTTCACCCCGGCCAGCGCACACAGGCTGGCCACATCGGGCATCTTGTCCTTCGAGTAAAACCACGCCATAGCGACGTCAATGCAGATGGGCGAGCTGAGCGGCGTCGGCGCCCGCAGTCCTTCGAGGACGCCGAGCGAGAGCCGGTTGGTCGTTTGCGCCGCGCCGCGCTGGAGTTCGTAGTAGCCAACCGGCAGGCGCCCCAATTCGACCGGCCCAGCCTTGGCCGTGCCTTCGGCCACGACCCACCCCTCGTAATCCACGGCGCGCCAGGTATCGCCGTCCCCGGCGGGCAGCGCGGGCACAGTGACGTTTTCCCCAGCCAGAAAGATATTGCCCGGGTGAGCAGGTAGCGGATGGGGGATGGCGCGGGTGCCGGCGCCCGCGTCGGCCAGGACACCGGCCCAAATCAACGCCCCAAGGATTTCGGCGATAAATGTCCGTTTCATAGAACCCATTGCCCCCAAGAGAACGCAGCCAGACCTTGCAAGTCAAGCTTGCCCCCAGAGGAGGCCAAAGGTGTCCGCTCCTGCTAGCAGCCGTGTTGCGAATGCCGATACTTCGGGTGCTGTCGGTATCTGGCAGGTCGCTCGGTGGGCTGGAGTCGCTTTAAGCGGGCTTCCGGCGTCGAACATTGGCTTGTTTTCCGTCGCCCAGTTCTGCGCCTGCCCGCCCGCACAAGCCGAGCAATTCTACATTACGCTTGCCTCAATCAATATCCGCACTCAGGATGGCGCTGGTTGTTTTCGAGTAACGTCTGCTTGGTGCAGACTTGCGTGTGATTTGTACTACTATCCATAACAATTTTCTCAAGCTGCGCAAATTTTCAGGCCGCCAGCGCAGTGAGTTTATCGGTGCTGGCTTGGCGTGCGGCCAGCAGGGCCGTGATGATACGTCGGCCTTTGTTACTGACCACGTAACGGTGCGTCTTGGAAACCTTGCTGATTAACCCATGCGCTCGCAGCAACCGCAAACGTCGTCCGACCGCCGCGCTCTGGGTTCGCAGGCGCTTGGGGGCATCGGTGGGCCCATAGAGCTTGGCGCGGATGTCCCGGTTGCGGAATCCATTCAAGGCGAACTCCCCACGATTGACGGCTCCCAGGAGCTGAGCATCGGCTTCGCTAAAGGGATTGAGCGCCCGGTGGCGGCGACCGTCTTGGCGCACCGCTCGGCATACGCTCGCTGCTTCCTGCGCCAGCGGAGTCGATACATGCACCGCCGCCAGCGCTGTCAGGTAACGGTCCGTCGCCGCTCGGCTCACTTGGGCCCGCCGGTGCAGGTCGGCCACACTCCGCCGCAGAATCCGCCAACTCAGCTTCCCCGAGGGGCTGTTTTCCGGACCACGCCACACCCGAAAGTCCTTGGGCTCATTGATCGTGGCCTCGGCCCGAAACACGCTGCCTTTGTCGTAGCCCTTGAGCGAGTTCTTGTTGAGCCAGTGTTTGATCCGCACCCCATCGGGGCCGCGTCGCCGGTCGGTTTGCACCTCGTCGTGCGCACGGGCACGTCCAGGCCGTCCCATAAAGCGCAGGACCTGTTCGCTCCCAAAACTCATGACCGCATGATGCACCAGCGCCGGATAGATGCGCTCCAGTGCCGCCCGGTCCCGAAACATCACATCGGTAGCATATTCGCTCTCGGCCGCTGTCCAGTAATAGTCCCGCTCAATGGGCCGCGTGATCTCCCCCTGCAGGGGGTGGCACTGCTCCACCAGCGGACGCAGCAACTGGGGCCAGTCAGTGCGGTGCTGCTCATCCAGCAGTGCCTGAGCGCGCGCCACATCGGCGACCCAGGGGAAACAGTTGTCCTCCCGACGATAGGCCACACCGGCGGCGTCCATCTGACGGGCCAACCATTCCCGCCCGTTAATGCACACTTGGATCAGGTAGGGAAACCAAGTCTGCAGCCGAACGCTCAGCCAGCCCCATTGCTGATGCACCCAATAAAAGTACAGATGGACGCACTTGCCCCACTGCAGCTTGAGTTCCAGCTTCCGGGTCGTGCGATTGCCGCGGGCAAACCACGTGCGGCAAGGTTCTACGCAACTCAACACCGCGACCAGCCCCAACTTAACTGGCTGACGCTGCTGGGCTTCCAGGGCCACCCGTTCCTTGTTCGTTCGGCTGGAAGGCAGGTAGATCATGGGCCGACCATGCTCCGCCGCCAAGGCCGCCCCGGCTTGACGGACCCGCTCCGTAAGGTCAGTGGCAAAGCCCTTGAAATCCTTCCACAGCACGCCCGCACGTCGCAGATAATATCCCATGACCGAAGGGTGGTAGAGACTGCGCAGGGTGCCTTGGAGCCGCAGCCGATCCCAGCCGTGCAATACCCCGATGACATCGGCTTGATGACGCTGTATAAAAGGTTGCGGGACATCGTGCGTCTTAGAATCGAGAGTCGTTTCCATAACTCTCTTTTACAGGATGCGCGGTGTCCTGTCACTTTGGCGCCCAAAGGCTCAGCCGTTGGTCCAGGTGGCTTCATCACTCCATCACTCCATCACTCCATCACTCCAAGACCCCAACAGTCCATCCATCCAATAATCCATGAATCCGCGTGGCAGTTATAATTCATTTTGGTTGCGGCTGTGCCGCGCTGTGTCGCTCTGTGGTTGTGGTCTGCCTAGATGCACCCAAACGGAATGACCGCCCTCGAACTAGCGCAACAGCTCAGAGCCAAATTCCCCGGCTTGATTTCCGAGCCGGTCGAATTTCGAGGCGAGATCACGTTCAAGGTGTCCGACGCCGAGCGGATGCCCGAGATTTGCGCCCTGGCGAAGGCGGAACTGGGATTCGACTACCTCGTGGACATCACCAGCGTGGATAATTACGGCGACGACCCGCGCTTCACGCTGGTGTATCACCTTTATGGTTACGGCCACCTTTGCGCGCTCCGGCTCAAGGCCGATGTGAGCGAGGAGAAGGGCGAGGCGCCGACGGTGACCGGGGTGTGGCGCACGGCGGATTGGCATGAGCGGGAGATCTACGACATGATGGGCATTCGTTTCCGCGGCCATCCAGACTTGCGCCGGATCCTGATGTGGGAAGGCTATCCCCATTCCCCGCTGCGGAAGGATTTCCCGCTGGCCGGCAAACCGACCGACGTTCCGCAGGTCGCGTTCACTGACGCGGCGCCGCTGGCGGGCGGGCCGTTCGTCACCATTGCCGGCGGCAAGGATGCGATATCGCGCGAGCCGCGGGTGCGGATTCCGAATACCGATGCGCTGGAGACCAATGCGCGCCTGGAGCGGCGGCGGGACACTAAAGAGGCTCACGGCCATTCGCACGGCCCCGGCCCCATTGAACCGAAGCAGTGACCATGGCTGAGGCTCAGAACATTCAATTCAAGGACGCGGCGGCGCGGCTTGCCGAGTCGGCCCCCACGCCGCCGGGCCAGGAGCGGGGCGACCTTGAGGGCGAGAAGATGGTGCTGAACGTGGGGCCCTCCCACCCCGCCACGCACGGCGTGCTGCGCATCGTGCTCGAACTGGACGGCGAGATCATCACCGCGGCCAGGCCGGAGGGCGGTTATCTGCATCGCGGCGACGAGAAGATTGCGGAGAACTTCACCTACACCCAGTTCATCCCCTACACGGACCGGCTGGACTACCTTGCGCCGCTCGCCAACAACGTCGCCTACGCGCTGGCGGTCGAGAAGCTGCTCGGCATCGACCGCCAACTGACGCCGCGCTGCCAGTTCATCCGCGTCATCTGCTGTGAACTCGCGCGGATCTCCTCGCACCTGCTGGGCGTCGGCTGCTACGCGATGGATTGCGGGGCGATGACCGTGTTCCTGCACACCTTCACCGAGCGCGAGAAGATTCACAACCTCTGCGAGGCGCTCACCGGCGCGCGGTTCACGACGGCTTACACCCGCATCGGCGGCCTCTCGCGCGACATGCCGCCGGGGTGGGTCGAGCAGTGCCGGAAGTTCCTGAACGAGGTCGTCGTGAACATTGACGAGACGGAGACCTTCCTTACGCGCAACCGCATCTTCGTGGACCGCACACAGGGCGTTGGCGTGATCCCGAGGGAGGTGGCAATCGACTACGGCATGACCGGCCCGAATCTGCGCGGCAGCGGCATCGAGCACGACCTGCGCAAGGCACATCCGTATCTGGTGTATGACCAGCTCAAGTTCGATGTGCCGGTTGGCAGCACGGGGGATTGCTACGACCGCTACCTCGTGCGCATGGAAGAGATGCGACAGAGCGTGCGGATTGTACATCAGTGCCTGGACCAGTTGCCCGGCGGCCCTATCAATGTGCCCGACGGGAAGATCGTGCTGCCGCCCAAGGACCGCGTGCTGACCCGGATGGAGGAGTTGATCCATCATTTCATGAATGTGACGCAGGGCGTGAACGCGCCGCCCGGGGAGATTTACTTCGGCCACGAGAACCCGAAGGGCGAGCTGGGCTTCTACATCAACAGCAAGGGCGGAGGCACACCACACCGCCTGAAGATCCGCTCGCCGTCGTTCGTGAACCTGAGCATCCTCTCCTGGCTATTGCCGCGCCACATGCTGAGCGACGTGGTCGCGATCCTGGGCTCGTTTGATTTTGTGATGGGGGAATGTGACCGATGAGCGAGGTTCACCCAACTGAGCCGATTGCCAATCCGCTGCTGAACCAGCCGGATTTCGCGGTGCCCGCCGCGCTCCAGGCGGAGATCGGGGGGGTAATCAGCCATTATCCCAACAAGCGGAGTGCGTCCCTGATGCTGCTCCATGCGATCCAGGAGCATTTCGGCTACATTTCGCGCCAGGCTGTGGAATGGATCGCCGGCAAGCTTGAGCTTCAGCCGATCAACGTCTATGAGCTGGTGACCTTCTACCCGATGTTTCATGCGAAGCCGGTGGGAAGGTATCACCTGAAGGTGTGCCGCACGTTGAGTTGCGCGCTGGGCGGGTCATACGAACTGCACGAGCACTTTTGCCGCAAGCTCGGCCTGGATCCGCACGCACACGGCCCGCAGATGACCAAGGACGGGAAGTTCACGGTCGAATTCGTCGAATGCCTCGCGAGCTGCGGCACGGCGCCGGTTATGATGTGCAACGACGCGTTTCACGAAGGCGTTTCCGAGAAGCGGGCGGACGAGATATTGGGGGAGTGCAAATGAGCGCGTTGCACTGCAGGTTCCAAACCTCCTCCTTACCCGCGTCTTTGTGCTCGCTGGCCGCGGCGCCGTTTCCCTCTCCTCCTTTGGAGGAGAGGGGTAGGGAGAGGAGGTCGTCGTTCTCAGCCGGCAGCGTCGGATGTGTTGGTACGGTAACTCGCTGGAGTGTCGTCACGAGCCGCAGTATCGAGAATGGTGATGGGCCTCCTCTCCCCGACCCTCTCCTCCAAAGGAGGAGAGGGAGCACCGCTCGAAGGCTGCTCGAGTCCGTCAGATGGGTGAAAGGTGAAGTTCCGCGCTCCGCATCGGGAAGTTGGCTGCCCGACATGGATTTGAACCATGACAAACAGATCCAGAGTCTGCTGTGCTACCGTTACACCATCGGGCAAGCCGGCGCGGGGATAAAGGTAGAGATTCCCTGTTTGGAGTCAAGCCACTGATATGCCGCAGGAATACCGCCAGATTCTGAAATACGTCGATCAGCCGGGTTACACGCCGGACATCGACTGCTATTTGCGCAACGGCGGCCATGAGATCTTGAAGCAGGCCCTGGCGCTGCAGGCGAAGACCCTTCCCAATGGCCAGACGCTCAGCGGCCCGGAACAGCTTCGGCAGGAAGTCATGGTTTCCGGCCTGCGCGGCCGCGGCGGCGCGGGCTTTTCCTGCGGGCTCAAGTGGTCGTTCGTGGATCGCAAGAGCGGCAAGCCGATCTACCTTATCTGCAATGCGGACGAATCGGAGCCGGGCACGTTCAAGGACAAGCAGATCATTTACAAAGACCCGCACCAGTTGATCGAGGGCATGATCATCGCCAGCTACGCGAATGACGTGCACCTCGCCTACATTTATATCCGGGGCGAATTCGCCGAGGGTGCGAAGATCTTGAACCGCGCCCTTAAGGAAGCCCGGGCAAGGAACTTCCTCGGTAAGAATATCCTCGGTTCAGGCTACGATCTGGAAATCCACGTGCATCGTGGCGCCGGCGCTTACATCTGCGGCGAGGAGACTGGCCTCATCGAGTCCCTGGAGGGGAAGCGCCCCTATCCCCGGATCAAGCCACCCTATTTCCCCGCGGTGCTCGGCCTCTACCTGTGCCCGACGATCGTCAACAACGTCGAGACCCTCTGTGCGGTCAAGCACATCGTCGCGATGGGCGGCGCGCAATACGCGAAGCTCGGCACGCCCAACAACACCGGCACGCGCATTGTCAGCATCAGCGGCCAGGTCAGAAAACCGGGCTATTATGAGGTCGAGGTGGGCAAGGTTACCATTGGTGAACTCATCAACGACCCGGTTTTCGGCGGCGGCTTGCGCGACGGCCTAAAGCTGAAAGCCGTCATTCCAGGGGGCTCGTCGGCCAAAGTCTTCAAGGCGGGGGAGAGGTTCAAGCTCAAGCGCCGAACCCCCGACGGCAAGGAAACCGAGCAGGAGGTCGATATGCTCGATTTACCGTATGACTTCGACTCGCTCATCGCCGCGGGCAGCATGTCCGGGTCCGGCGCGATCATTGTGCTGGACGATTCGGCGGACATCGTCAAAGCGCTTGCGAACATTGCGGAGTTCTACGCGCATGAAAGCTGCGGGCAATGCACGCCCTGCCGCGAGGGGTCGCTCTGGATGGCCAAAGCGCTGCATCGCCTCGCGCACGGGGAAGGCCGCAAGAGCGACGCGGATTACCTGATCAGAATTGCTGACAACATTCCCGGCGGCCGGACGATCTGCGCCTTCGGCGAGGCTTGCGCCTGGCCGGTGCAGAGCTTCGTCGGCAAGTTTAAGGATGAATTCGTTGCCCGCGGCGCGGCCGACGAAGAACGCCGCGCGCAGCAAGGCGCCGGCCCCAGCGCGGAAATGAAACTGGCCGCCAGCCCGCAAGCGTGACCTGAGAAGATGTCCACCGTCGCAACAACTGAAAGCAAGCCGGCACCACCCGCCGCCGATATGATCAAGGTGAGGGTGAACGGGAAGGAAGTCGAAGCACCCCGGACGATGCCGGACCCGGTCTCCGGCAAGCCTCTGCCGACCACGATGATCCAAGCCTGCGCGATCGCGAAGGTGGACGTGCCGCACTACTGCTATCATCCCAAGCTGCCGGTCGCGGGCAATTGCCGCATGTGCCTGGTTGAGTTTGGCACGCCCGCGATAGGTCCGGACCGCAAGCCGATCCTCAATCCGGATGGGACGCCGAGAGTCGCCAAAGCGCCGCGTCCGGCGATTGCGTGCGCTACGCCGATTTCCCCGGGCATGGAAATCTACACGGATACCCCGGCGGTGAAGCTGATGCGCCAGGGGGTGCTCGAATTTCTGCTCATCAATCACCCGCTCGACTGCCCGATTTGCGACCAGGCCGGTGAATGCAAGCTGCAGGAATACTCCGTGGATTATGGGCAGTCCGAGAGCCGGTTTGTCGAGACAAAGGTCCACAAGCCCAAGCGCGTTGATCTCGGCCCGCGCATCGTCCTGGATGACGAGCGCTGCATCCTGTGCACGCGCTGCATCCGGTTCACGCGGGACATCGTGGGCGATGACGCGCTCGGCATCGTCAATCGCGGCAGCTATAACACGCTCACCGCCTATCCCGGCAGAGTGTTCGATAACAATTATACGCTGAACACGGTGGACATCTGCCCGGTCGGCGCGCTCACGTCGAAGGATTTCCGTTTCCAGATGCGTGTCTGGTTCCTCAAGGAGACCAAGAGCCTGTGCACGAGCTGCGCGACAGGGTGCAACATCGTCATTGGGTCGCGGGAAGAGAAGATCTATCGCTATGAGCCGCGCGAGAATGATGCGGTAAATGCCTCCTGGATGTGCGACTACGGGCGGCTGAATTACAAGTGGATTGGACAGAAGGACCGACTGGCTGAAGTCCGAAGTCCGAAGTCCGAAGTCCGAAGTCAGTCGG
>Ga0209777_10010081_pt1 | contig 10062 bp, 5 predicted proteins | sample FrelakmetHBP12HB_FD_187147 | JGI IMG/M metagenome (GOLD analysis project Ga0209777, IMG submission 187147) | Freshwater lake sediment microbial communities from the University of Notre Dame, USA, for methane emissions studies -HBP12 HB (SPAdes)... | ecosystem: Environmental > Aquatic >...
CTTGATGCTTAAATCGTCGTGCATATGCCATGGTGTACCCTAACAAACACCATAGCGCCAGACAATTCTGAAACAATTTTCATTTTCTGGCCGCGTGCTATTTGAGTAGAATTCCGTGAACGGTTACGCATGCGGAGGCAAAGGCCAAGGCAGGCGAGTCGCTGATTGAAGCGCTCAAGGCCCTCGCGGACGCCCAGGCCGCGGCGGAGGATGTCGACGGCGCCGGCGCCACGCTTAAACAGGCGCTCGCCGTGGCGACGACGATCAATTCGGAATCCAGGGCGGCCATTCTGGCCCAACTCGCGGGGCTGGCGTCCCAGCAGCAGGTCGAGAAACAGATCGCCGCGCTGAAAGCAAGGCTCGCGGCCGATCCGAAAGATGCCTCCTCCCGCAAAGAGATCGTGCGGCTGTACCTGGTGGAGATGGACAACCCCGCCGAGGCCGCGAAGTTCCTCGACGAGACCCTGGACGAGCCTATGCGTAAATACGTTCCCGCGGCCGCCAAGCCCGTTGAGGACGCGCCGGAGGCGGCATGCACGCAACTCGGGGACTGGTACATGGGCCTCGCAGACCAGGCGGCAACACCCGCGAGCAAGGGAGCGATGCTTGGCCGCGCCCAAGCGTACTACCAGCGGTTCCTTGCACTTCACACGGCCACGGACTTGGGCCGCACGGCCGCCACGTTGACCCTGAAGAAGATCGAGGACGCCCTGGCGAAGTTGGGGCCGGCGTCGGAGCCGAAGTCCAATAAGGAAGGCTTCGTCCCGATCTTCAACGGCAAGGACCTCACCGGCTGGACGGGCCTCCTGGACGGCTACAAGGTCGAAAACGGCGTCCTCGTGAGCCTCAAGGAGCCCTCGGGCAACATCTGCACCGAGAAAAACTACGCCGACTTCGTCCTGCGCCTGGAGTTCAAGCTCACGCCCGGGGCGAACAACGGCGTCGGCATCCGCACGCCCGACGGCAAACAGGGGTCAGTCTACGGCGGCATGGAGATCCAGATCCTCGACGACTCCGACCCTCAGTACAAGACCTCCAAGCCCTACCAGTTCTGCGGCGGGATCTACAATTGCGTCGCGCCCCAGCGGGGGCACCTGAAGCCCGTCGGCCAGTGGAATGCCTGCGAGATCACCGCCAACGGCCGCAGGGTGACCGTCAAACTCAACGGCGCGACGGTCGTCGATGCCGACCTCGACAAGGTTGCGGCCGCCGGCACGCCCGACGGCAAGGACCACCCCGGCCTGAAGAACAAGACCGGCCGCATCGCCCTCCTCGGCTACAAGTCGGTGGTCCAATTCCGCAACCTGCGCATCAAGGAGTTGAAGTCCGATGGGGCTGGAAAGTGACCGCGGGACGGGCCAGAAAACGGCCAGACCATGGTCGTGCCGCGCGGCTGCGGTGCTTGCGGTTATTTTGTGTGCGTCGCTTGCCCCCGCGGCCGAACTTCAGGCCCCCGGCCGCTGCCGCTGGTCTTCAGCCGCGAACTCCAGGGCACGCAAGTGCAGGAGTTGGCGCAGAAGGGGCTCGAGGAGGCGACGATACGGCAGTGGCTGCTGGCGTCGGGGCTGAGGTAAATCAGGGCGCGGGCAGGCTTTCAAACTTGGAACTGCCTCTGTGCCGTTTGCCATTCCCGATAACCGCAGCCAGGAAGGAATTCACTCCCGCGTAGTATGCCCGCCGATTACAATGCGCACCGTTCATCCAACAGCGGGATCTCAGAAATGGGGGCCTTATGAACTTTGCCCGTCGCTTGGCGCTGGCGGCAATTCTTCTGGCCACTTCGCTTCCGGTTCTGGCCGACGAGGCCGCGGATACCTTCAACAAACTCTACGGCGAAGACCTCAAGCGCGTCGCCGCCACGCCGTTGCCGGCCGACGATGTCGCCTTGGCCAAACAGATGCTGGAGGACGCGAAGAAGGCCGAGGGCCAGCCGGCGTTCCTGACACTGTTGTGCGAGAAGGCTTATGAACTGGCCGCCAAGGACGCCTCGGGGTATGCTACCGCGACCGCCGCGATGGACTTCCTGGCGGGGAAGGTTCCGGAGAAGAAGGTCGAGTGCCTTCAGAAGAACGCCGCCCTTTACCAGAAGCAGTATGCCACGGCGCGCGGCGATGCGCGGACGAAGGCGGGCGAGAGTGTCATTGCGGCGCTCGGCGCGCTGGCCGAGGCCCAAACCGCCACGGGCGATTCCGATGCCACCGTCATAACCCTGCGCCAGGCGGTCGCCGTTGCCACGGCCATCAAGTCTGAGAGCCAGGCGGCCATCCAGGCCCAGGTCGATAACCTGGCGTCCCGGCAGAAGGTCGAGAAACAGATTGCCGCGCTCAAGGCAAGGCTGGATGCGAATCCCAAGGATGCGGCCTCCAGGAAAGAACTGGTGCGGGTGTACCTTGTGGAGATGGACAGCCCCGCCGAGGCCGCGAAGTTCGTCGACGAGACCATGGACGATGCGACGCGTAAGTACGTTCCCGCTGCCGCCAAGGCCCTTGCGGACGCGCCGGAGTTGGCGTGCACGCAACTGGGGGACTGGTACCTGGGCCTCGCGGACCAGGCGGCCATGCCTGCGGCCAAAAGAGCAATGCTGCGGCGGGCGCAAGGCTATTACCAGAGATTCCTTGTGCTTCACACGGCCACGGACCTGGGCCGCACGGCCGCCACGCTGACCCTGAAGAGAATCGAGGACGCACTGGCGAAATTGAATCGGGCGCCAGAGCCGAAGTCCAACCTGACGTTGGACCTCAGCAACGGCGTCAAGATGAACCTGGTCCTCATCCGCGCCGGCAGGTTTATGATGGGGTCGCCGGATTCCGAGGAGGGACATAGGTCCGACGAAGGCCCGCAGCATGAAGTTACTATCTCTAAACCCTTTTATCTGGGTGTGACCGAAGTGACCCAGGCCCAGTACGAGGCGGTCATGGGCACGAACCCCAGCCAGTTTAAGGGTCCGACGAATCCGGTGGAAAGCGTTTCCTGGGAAGCCGCCGGCGAGTTCTGCCGGAAACTCTCGGAAAAGGCGCGCAAGACTGTACGCCTCCCGACGGAGGCCGAGTGGGAATACGCATGTCGCGCCGGAACCAAGACGCGGTTCTCGTTTGGCGATTCCGATAGCGTTTTGGGCGACTACGCGTGGTGGGGGCGGAACAACAGCGGGGGGAAGACGCACCCGGTGGGCCAGAAGAAACCGAACCCCTGGGGCCTGTACGACATGCACGGCAACGTCTGGGAGCGGTGCGCGGACAGATACGGTCCTTATTCAAGCGAGGCATCGGTGGATCCGCAAGGGGCCACTTCCGGCGGCCTCCTCGTGATGCGGGGCGGGTCGTGGAACGGTAACGGTGGCGGCTTCCGGTGCGCCGGTCGCGGCGGCTACGATCAGGCGCTCCGCTACGGCCTCGGCGGCGGCGCCGGCGGCGGCGACTTCGGTTTTCGTTGTGCCGTGACTCCTTGATTACCATGCAGTCGGGCTTCTGAAAAGGGGGCTTTATGAATCTACCGGCTTGCTCGGCACTGACCGCCATTCTGCTGGCTTGCCCGCTTGTTGTTCTGGCCGACGAGGCCGCGGACACATTCAACAAGCTCTACGGAGACGACCTTAAGCGTGTTGCCGCCACGCCGTCGCCCGCCGACGATGTCGCTCTGGCCAAGCAACTCCTGGAAGCCGCCGGGAATGTCACCAACCAGACGGCTTTCCTGGCCCTCTTGTGCGAGAAAGCCTACGAGCTTGCCATCAAGGACCCCACGGGGTACCCCACGGCCGAGGCGGCCATGAAGCTTCTTGCCGCCAGCGCTGCCGAGAAGAAGGTGGAGTCGCTCCAGAAGATTGCAGCCATTTACCAGCGTTCTTACGCCACGGCGCATGCGGAGGCAAAGGCCAAGGCAGGCGAGGCCCTGATTGAATCGTTCAAGGTCCTCGCGGACGCCCAGGCCGCGGCGCAGGATGCCAACGGCGCCGGCGCCACGCTCAAACAGGCCCTCGCCGTGGCGACGACGATCAAGTCGGAATCCAAGGCGGCCTTTCAGGACCAACTCGCGGGGCTGGCGTCCCAGCAGCAGGTCGAGAAACAGATCGCCGCGCTGAAGGCCAAGCTCGAGGCCGATCCAAAAGATGCTTCCTCTCGCAAGGAGATCGTGCGGATGTACCTTGTGGAAACGGACAACCCAGCCGAGGCCGCGAAGTTCGTCGACGAGACATGCGACGAGGGGACGCGTAGATACGTTCCCGCGGCCGCCAAGCCGACCGAGGACGCGCCGGAGTTGGCGTGCACGCAACTGGGGGACTGGTACAGGGGCCTGGCGGACCAGGCGGCGGTGCCGGCGAGCAAGGGCGCGATGCTTCGCCGCGCCCAAACGTACTATCAGCGGTTCTTGGTGCTTCACACGGCCGAGGACCTCGCGCGCACGGTCGCCACGCTGACGCTGAAGAGAATCGAGGACGCCCTGGCGAAGTTGCCGCCGGCCCTGGAGCCGAAGTCCGGCCCGGCAAGCGTGACGTTGGACCTCGGCAAGGGCGTCACGATGAAACTGCTCCTCATCCGCCCCGGCAATTTTCTGATGGGTTCGCCGGATTCCGTGAAGGGACGTCGGGCCAACGAAGGCCCGCAGCATGAAGTCACCATCTCTAAGCCCTTCTACATGGGCCTGACGGAAGTGACCCAGGCCCAGTACGAGGCGGTCATGGGCAGGAACCCCAGCAAGCTCAACGGACCGACGAATCCGGTGGAAAGCGTCACCTGGGACGACGCCATCGCGTTCTGCCGGAAACTCTCGGAGAATACAGGCAAGGCCGTCCGCCTGCCGACGGAGGCCGAGTGGGAGTACGCCTGCCGGGCTGGAAGCAAGACGCGGTTTTCGTTTGGCGATTCCGAGAGCGATTTGGGCGACTACGCGTGGTTCGAGAGCAACAGCGGGGGCAAGGCGCACCCTGTGGGCCAGAAGAAGCCGAACCCCTGGGGCCTGTATGACATGCACGGCAACGTTACGGAATGGGGCGCGGACGGGTTCGGCCCCTATTCAAGCGAGGCTTCGACGGATCCGCAGGGGGCCGGTTCCGGCCACGACCGTGTGGCGCGGGGCGGGTCGTGGTACCTCAGCGATCCCGACTGGTTCCGATGCGCGTTTCGCCAAAACCTCACCCCGACGTTCCGCAACAGCCACCTCGGTTTTCGTTGTGCCATGACTCCTTGATTACCCTTTGCTCTTCGGCTGTTAAGCGTAAACCAGGCCCTGTACACGAAAAGGAGCAGGCGATGAAACTATCAGCCTTCACCATGGCGGCCATCGGGGTCCTGGCGATCCTTGTGGCAGGCGCATCCGCCGAGGACAACAAAGACGCCAAGGTGACCGGCGGCAACCTGGCCGCCGACATCTTGCTCCAGGTCCCCAGCGTGAACCAGGGCAAGCCCTTCCCCGCCATCCTGGGCCCGGACTACGTCGGCCGGGACCAGGACGCCAGCCTTCCGCCCGGCACGTCGGGCGTAATGACAGGCCCGACTAATCGGCCAACCAGCTTCCACTACAAGAAGTTGCCTGTCCTGGCAATTGTGCCTTTCGACAAGAACCTCGTCGCTCCGTTGCCGAAGGCTTTCGCCCCGTGGGACTACAGCCAGCCGCTCTTCAAGGGCGAGAGCACCGCCCTGCTGGACCGCCGCTTCTCGCTGGCGCACGTCGGCTGGCTGACGCTGACCCTGGAGGCCGACGGGCAAGGTTACTCGGTCTCGCAGGCGACGTTCCACGACACCGTCGCGAACAAGGAGTATAAACTGACCGGGACGGCGGCTGTCGGGGCGCCTCCATCCGGCGCGGGGTACATCTGGTATGGGGTGAAGGGCCTGTCGCTCCACTCCGCCGACAACACCGTCAAGATGGACCTGAACGACGCATCGTGGAAAACCGCCGGCAACGGCTGGCCGGGGGCGCTGCTGGACAAGAACATCTTCCCCGTGAGCGGCGGAAACCTGGCCGCCGACATCTCGCTCCAGGTCCCCAGCGTGAACCAGGGCAAGCCCTTCCCCGCCATCCTGGGCCCGGACTACATCGGTCGGGACCAGGACGCCAGCCTTCCGCGCGGCACGTCGGGCGTGATGACAGGCCCGACCAGCCGGCCGACCAGTTTTCACTACAAGGAGTTGCCCGTCCTGGCGATCGTGCCTTTCGACAAGAACCTCGTCGCTCCGTTGCCGAAGGCTTTCGCCCCGTGGGACTACAGCCAGCCGCTCTTCAAGGGCGACAGCACAGCCCTGCCGGACCGCCGCTTTTCCCTGGCGCACGTCGGCTGGATGACGCTGACACTGGAGGCTGACGGGCAAGGTTACTCGGTCTCGCACGCGACGTTCCACGACACCGTCGGGAACAAGGAGTACCAGTTGAGCGGGACGGCGGTTGTAGGGCTGCCTCCGTCCGGCGCGGGGTACCTCTGGTATGGGGTAAACGGCCTGTCCCTCCACTCCGCCGACAACGCCGTCAAGATGGACCTGAACGACGCGTCGTGGAAAACCGCCGGCTCCGGCGGCCAGGGCCGCAACGGCTGGCCGGGGGCGCTGCTGGACAAGAACTTCTTCCCCCTGGAATCCTGGGGGCAGGCCACCAAGCCGAACAAGCCCTGAGCCCTCCGCACCGAACGCCTGTGCGTCCCGCCGTGTTCAAGGACAACGGCGAGCACTTCGCGTCCACTTAGGCGACACCGGCGCCGCCTTCATGTCATCGCGGGTTCATCAGGCTCACGCCCATCAGGCCGACAATCACTTCCTGCGAGAGGGTTTCGAGCGTGACGCTTTCCAGCTTAACGTCCGGCCGGAGGCGACGGTTAAGCAGTATCGCGCGGCAGTTGGCGCCGAGTTGCACCTGCGCCGGCGGGGTCTTGGGCAGGCAGAAACCGTCGCGCTGGTAGTCGTAGTCGTTGCGGCCGAACGGGCACATCGACCAGAAGTTCAGCGGCGGCACGAGTTCCAGCTTTTCCACCGTGCCATCGGCATATTTCATGCGAAGCTCGGCGTTGGCGATGCGGCCCTGCATCGGGTTGGTGAAGCCGCACACGAGCAACCAGATTCCCTCGGCCTTGCGGTTGACCGGCACGGCGACCTGCCGGGGCCAGTTGTCCCACATCGACGTGAAGGCGATGTTGCGCTCGCCGCCGGGCCACGCAAACGGGACGCCTTGCGGCGTGCGGAGGCGCGATGGGCCGTCCATGAGCGCGGCCGCGCGGGCCAAGTCGATCGCCGGCGCCTCGTTCTTCCCGCCCAGCGACATCTGCCAGGTGGAGTAACCGTCGGTGGCCAGCCGCAGGGAGCAGGTGTCCGGCCGCGGCGAAAGGTACTGCTGCTTGAAGATCGTGCGGATGTCGCCGCTAAAGTGCCGCGAGAGGTCCAGGCATTCCCACCGGGCATCGGCCGGCGCCTTTTCAAAGACGCGCGCGGCCGCCGCGGCGTCGGCCTTTGGATCGCTGACCTTGATCTTGAACAGCCGCCGCTGCGGCGCATCGCCGACCTGCACAAGCGCCTCCGCCAGGTGATAGCCCGCGCTTGCGGGCGGCACGGCCGGCTCGATGATCCGGGCGTCCGCGACCGAAAGGTCCGGCTTCGCGCCAACAGTTGTTTCCATCGACACGGCCGCATACTGAGGGAGCGGCTGCTCGCACGTCAGTTCGACGGTCACGGATTTGCACTTGGGCACCGCAATCTTCGCCACGCTGCAACCAAATCCGGGCAGCAGCTCCCATTTTGCCGGCTCGCCGTTGACGGTCACGGCAACAAGCTTCTTGGCCCGCACGGGCAGGCGCAGCTCCAGCGCCGCGGGGCGGGCGAGTTCGATGCGATATTTCGTCCGGCCGGCATCCAGCGAGAAATCCGGCGTCTTGATGGAGGCGTGGTCCCAGTCGGAAGGTATTTGGGGCGCGATCGTTACCACGCCGTTGGGGTAATCGGGCCGGTAACCGAAGAGGCCTTCCACCACCGTCCGGCAGAACGTGCTCGTGCAATCATTGAAGTCCGTGCCGCCGGCCGTGTGGCCCATGTCGCCGGGGGCCGGGCCGAAGAACGCCATGAGCGGAAACGTGCCGCGCAGCACGGCCCAGCCGTCGTCGGCCAGCCCGGTCTGGAAGTACGCCAGCGCCAGGGCGTAGTTGTCGCCGGGCCACATCTCGCGCAGCGACCAGACGGACGGCACCCAGTTGGAGGTCCAGCATCGCTGGCCGCCGTAGGGCATGTTCTCGCGCTCCAGGCCCCACTCGGTGTAGTAGAGCGCCCGGGCGGCCTGGCCGGCGTCGAGCATGCCGGCGTCGATGGGGCAGAAGATGGCGTACAGCCATGAGTCCTCGTGCAGGCGCGCGTGGCCGCCCTGTTCGACATATGAGCCGACGTATCCTTTGGACGGGATCCACAGCTTCTCCAGGAAGCTCTTGCGGATTTTTGCCAGCCGCGCCTCGTGCCGCCTGGCTGCCGCATCGTCGCCGGCGCGGCGGGCCAGCTCGAGGGCGGCCTTGTGGGCGGCGTACGCGTAGGCCGTCTCCTCCGCGGTGCCGCCGCCGTTGTACCACTGGTTGTCGGTCGGCCATGTGTTGGCGTAGCTCTCGTACAGGCCGTCATCGTCGGGATCGAAACATTCACGGATGTATTCCAGGTGCAGCTCCAGCGCGGGCCTGAGAATCTTTTCCAGCTCCGCGTCGCCGGTCCAGCGCCAGGCGTGGATGAGCTGGTCGAAGAACTGGCTCTGCATATCATAATGCCACGTGTGAAAGGCGTTGACGCGGCCTTTGCCGAACAGGCGCGAGTCGAGCGACTGGCAAGCCAGGCCGACCTTCGGATCGGGCGCCGGGCGCATCTTGTCGGACTCGGTGATCTGTTTATTTAGACAGGTGCGGGCCTCGGTTTTGACGCGGTCATGCCAGCCGTAGGCCGTGCCGCCGTAGATCGAGCGCCAGCCCAGGAGCGCCACGCCCCAGCGCATGCCCGAGTGGGTGAAGACGCCGTCGCGGTACACGCCGTCCATCACCGCGTTGGACGCCGCCACGAGGGCGTTCAGGCGCGGGTCGGGCGTCTCAACCACCACGCGGCCGCCGATCTCCTCGGCCCGCCGCAGCCCTGCGGCAAACACCTCGGCCGCCGGCGGCAGCGGAGGCGTGCTGCCCGGCTTGATGCTCCGCAAGCCCAGCATCGCCCAGTAGATCTCGCGCCGGCCGTCCAGGTTCACCACGGCGCACGCCAGCGGCGCGCCAGAGCCGGAACTGGCCGACAGTTTCAGCGGGTCCGACCAGGCGCCGGCGTCAGCGATGGTGATCTTGGAGCTGGCGCTGCAGCGCCCCACCGCAACGCCGGCCGCCTTGCCGGCGGTGGGCTGCACGAAAAAATAGTCGCCGTCGAGCGTGATGCGGTTGTCGCGGCAATCGTCGGGCGAAAATCCGCGCGTCATCGTCTTCTGGCGCCCGCCGGTCGTCACGTCCCAGGCGCCCAGCATGCTCTCCTTCTGCTGGACCGCGCCGCCGAAGACCCAGATGAGGCGGTCGCCGGGCTGCGCGTTTTCGATCCGCAGGCGCACCGCCATGCCCGCGCCGTCGGCCGGCGGCACGGCGTCCAGCATCACGACCGTCGAAGCGAATCCGCCGTCCTTGAGCGTCCATTCCATGCGATCCGGGCGGTACTTCGATGTGATGTCTGACCAATCGTGCAGCCACTTGGCCTTATTGCCGCGCACCAGCGCCGCCATGAAACTTCCGTTGAGCACCGACCCGTTGCCGCAACGGATCAGCGGCCGGTCCCCCGCGACGACGATCGCGCTCGTCTGGTTGCAATAGAGCGGCCGGTTGTTGAACCGGTCCCCGTTGTGCCGCACGATTGCATTACCCTCGGGGGTGTAAACCGGCGTGCGCAGGGTCTCCAGGTCCACCCGCCCCGCACTGCCGGCCCGCACCTCGCTCAGGGCCAGGAGTGCCGCCGCCAGGCCGAGCACCATCGCGATTCGACGCCATTTCATGGGTTTCCTCTCAAGTGTCCGTTCCGCCAACCGTATCTTCATGTAAGGCCTCAGTTACGTGCGCCCGCTCCAGATTGCGGAATGTGGCACGGCTGGCTT
>Ga0209777_10010082_pt1 | contig 10061 bp, 11 predicted proteins | sample FrelakmetHBP12HB_FD_187147 | JGI IMG/M metagenome (GOLD analysis project Ga0209777, IMG submission 187147) | Freshwater lake sediment microbial communities from the University of Notre Dame, USA, for methane emissions studies -HBP12 HB (SPAdes)... | ecosystem: Environmental > Aquatic >...
CCTGGGCCGTGGGGCGGCGTCCGTCGATCCAGCACGAGCAGAGGGTCTGGACGGCCTGGACCCTGTCGCTTGGGAACGCGGGCGTATTGAGCGGGATGCCGGGTCTGAAGAGCCAGGCCGCCGCGTTTACGCGTCCCGCGACTCCCGGAAGCTGTTTCTCCAGGAAGGCCATGAACTCTTCGGTCGTGATGGAGCTGAAACGAAAACGTTCCATGTAGGAGCGAATGAACGCGTCGAACTTCTCGCGGCCTACGGCCCTCTCAAGGAGGACGACGAACCGGGCACCCTTCTCGTACGGGATTTCAGAGTAGGTGGCATCGGGGTCGAGCCCCCACAAGTCCGTGCGAAGCCGCGTGAGCGGGGAGTTCATCCCGAACCTTTCGAGGGCTTCCCCGAGGGAGTTCTGGCCGATGGCCCAGGAGAGGGCCGCGTAGTCGTGTCCATGGAGGGCTTCGAGGATGCGTCTCTCGGCCCAAACCGTGAACCCCTCGTTCAGCCAGAAATCGTTCATCGTGGCGTTGGATACCAGGTTGCCCGTCCAAGAGTGGGCCAGCTCGTGCGCGACCGTGGCGACGAGGGAACGGTCGCCTGCCAGAAGCGTGGGGGTGAGGAAAGTGAGCCGGGGATTCTCCATGCCTCCGAAGGGGAAAGAGGGAGGGAGAATGAGCACGTCGTACCTTTCCCAGTCGTAGGGGCCGAAGATTTCCTCGGCCTTCGCGATCATGGATTCGAGCTCGGCGAATTCCCAGGCTGAAGCTTCGGCCAGCTCCGGCTCCGACCAGGTGCACGAGCGTGGGCCCACCTTACTAGACACGAGGTTGCCTGCCGCTAGAGCCAATAGGTAAGTTGGGATGGGCTGGGGCATTCGGAAGAGGAAGGTGCGTGTCGAGGGCTCTGGCCCCGGCTTGGAGCCTGCGAGTCCCGCGGACATGACCACCGTGAGCGGCTCAGGGACCGTCACCTCCGCCTCGTAGCGGACCCGCACTCTGGGGCTGTCCTGCACGGGCGCCATGGACCGGGCGTGGTGGGGCTGGCACTGGCTGAAGAGAAAGGGGTGGCGCTTGCCTGCGGTCTGGCTCGGGGAAAGCCACTGCAGGGCGATGGCGTCCGGCAAGGTTTCATAGGTCAGGGTCACTTCGCGCGTGGGCTCGGGGATCTCGAGCCGCAGGCGCCGGCCCAGGATGGGGTCTTCCTCTCCGAAGTGCCATGGGACTGGCTTCCCGGAAGCGGTCCTGACGGCGTGGAGGATGAGGTCCCTGGAATCTAAGTCCAGAGTGCCTCGCGCGTCCTCCTTAAATTCCAGGGACGCCTCGCCGGAGAGCGTCCTCTCCTGGAAATCGAGGCGCAGCCTCAGGCGAAGCTCCTTTGTCCGGGGCTGCTTGCTGTCGCAGTAGGAATGGGGGTCGAGGCGAGCCATGGCTGCTCCTCACGCGCTCTTCCGCTCCGGCGGAACCCTCCGCTCCGCCGGAAGACAGCATGTGCCCTGAGGATACCGGCTCCCGGGGCCTATGGCAAGGAGGGAGTTGGGGGCCAGGGGCTGGGGGATGGGGGATGGGGGATGTGCTTTCTCCTGCCTATTCCCGACCCCCGACCCCCGAGGAGCGAAAGCGCATCCCGACTCACGGTTCCCCTTGCCAAAAAGCCCTTTGTTTGCTAACATATAAAATCCGCGCGGGGTAATCCCCGGAGCTAGAGGAGCGCACCATGTCCCAGCATTTCATCGAGATAGAAGTCGAGCGCCGGGAAACCTCCGGCAAGAAAAGCCGCCGGGAGGCCGCGCAGAACGGCATGATCCCCGGGGTGGTCTATGGCGGCGGCAAGGAGCCGGTCCCCATCGCCGTGGACCCGCGCAAAATAATCCAGATCATGAGGTCCCAGAAGGGGCAGAACAGCATCCTGCTCTTCTCCCTGAAGGGGACCAAGTCCCAGCGGCACGTCATGGTGAGGGACTTCCAGATCGATCCCACCACGAACCGGCTCATCCACGCCGACTTCAAGCGGATCCTGTTGGACGAAAAGATTCGCGTGAAGGTGCCTATCCAGCTTGATGGGACGTCGTGGGGCGTGAAAAACCAGGGCGGCGTTGTGGACGTCGTCATGCGCGACGTAGAGATCGAGTGCCTTCCGGCCGACATTCCCGACAGGCTCCACGTTGACCTCACACCCCTCAAGGTGGGGGACAGCATCAAGCTCGCCGATCTCATGGTGAGCGAGAAAATCAAGATGTTGGAAGAGGACCTCCACCAGCCAATCGTGGTCATCGCGGCGCCGAGAGTGGAAGCCGAACCAGAGAAGCCCGCCGAGGAAGGCGCCGTGGAGCAGGAGCCCGAGGTGATCGGCCGTGGCAAGAAGGCCGCGGAGGGCGAGGAGGGCGCCGCCGAAGAGAAGCCGGCCAAGGGCGAGAAGGCGGAAAAGCCCGCGAAGGGCGAGAAGGCGGAAAAGCCCGCGAAGGGCGAGAAGGCGGAAAAGCCCGAAAAGGCAGAGAAGGGCGCAGAGAAGGGCAAGGGGAAGAAGTAGCTCTCCGGCCCGCTCCGATGCCAGTGGACTACCTCGTCGCGGGCCTTGGCAACCCTGGCCCAGAGTACATCCGGAGCCCCCACAACGCGGGTTTCGAAGTGGCAGAAAAGGTGCGGGCCGCCTGCGGCGGCCCGCGCTTCGCTTTGAAGGGCCAGGCGGCCCTCTCACTGTGCCGCTGGCGCGGAAGCTCCATCCTGGTCCTCAAGCCTCTCACCTACATGAACCTCAGCGGCGCCGAAGTGGCGCGATATGTCCGCAAGGAGTCCGTGCCTCTCGAGAGGCTCATCGTGTGCTACGACGACCTGGATCTTCCCCTGGGCCAGGTGAGAATGAGGGCCTCCGGCGGGGCCGCGGGGCACCACGGTATGGAGTCGATTCTGGAGCACCTCGGCAGCGGCGATTTTCCGAGGGTTCGCCTCGGCATCAAGGATCCGGCCATCTCAAAAGACGAGCACGTGGACTATCTCCTCAGCCCTTTTCCGGAGGAGGACTGGAGCATCCTCGAAGGGGCATGCAAGGCCGCGGCGAAGGCCGTTCTTGACGCCATCCACCTTGGCTGGGTGAAGGCCATGAATTTGCACAACCGGCGAAGCAGCCCTTCGAAAGATAGTGAGGAGTAAAGAGTGAGGAGTAAGGAGCAAAAGAAAAACATCGCTCCCGCCGGTTCGTCCATCTCTCTCACCTCACTCCTTCCTCCTAACTCCTCACTTTCTCCAAAGCTTTACACGCGAAGGGCGTCTGTGCTATAAAGACCGCCGCCTTCTTCCTCCCGTCGCAGAGCGGGGGGCTCAGGCCATGGGGAGGTGAACGAATGGCTCATTACGAAACCACTATCATCGCTCCGCCCATCCTCGGGGAGACCGACCTCGAGGGCCTCGTCACGGGGGTGGAGAAGGAACTCGGCGAGCGCTTCGGCGGAAAGAACATCGTCGTAAACCGCTGGGGCAAGCGGACGCTGGCCTACCCCATCAAGAAGTTCAACGAGGGGTACTACGTCCACTACGTGTACGAATCCGACTCCGAGAGCTGCGTCTCGGGCGTCGAGGGCCGCCTCAGGATCAACGAGAACGTGATGCGGTTCCTCACCATCCGCCGCGACGAGGAGCGGCGCTCCGAGGAGAAGATGAAGCAGCGGTCGGCCAAGCGCCGCAAGCACGGCGCCGCCGAAGACTCCGACTCAGGCGATTCGTACGAAGAAGATATCGAGATGGAGTGAGGATCATGAGACCGACGAGCAAGGCCGGCGCCAAGAAGAAGACTTTCTACAAGAAGGACTACCTCTTCAAGCGCAAGAAGTACTGCAAATTCTGCGATTCGGGGATCGCCTTCATCGACTACAAGGACACCAAGCTCCTCTCGGGCTACCTGAGGGAGCGCGCCAAGATCGTGCCAAGGCGAATCTCTGGGACGTGCGCCATCCACCAACGCCAGCTCACCACCGCCATCAAGAGGGCGCGCCACATTGCGCTTTTGCCCTTCACACAGGATTGAGCCCGAACCCCGAGCGTGGAGATTGCAGATGTGCACGGACGACCGGTCAGGTAGCGTGAAGTACCGGCCTCAAACGAGCCGGATAGGGTTCGGGTCGCCTCCGACCCAAGGGCTTGCCATGGGGGAGGAAGCGCCAAAGGTGGGGTGGGGCCCCACGGGCTTTGCCCGGGGGGCGGGGAGGGAATGGCCCTCCCCGTTCCGAAATGAAAGGGAAACGCCATGAAAGTCATCTTGAAAGAGGACGTCGAGAACCTCGGCGCCCGCGGCGTTGTGGTCAACGTGAAGGACGGGTTCGCCCGGAACTACCTTCTGCCCAAGGGCATGGCCATGCGCTTCACCGCGGGAGCGCAAAAGGTTCTGGGGCAGGAGCGGCGCATGTACGAGCTGCGCCAGCTCAAGGCCAAAGAGGAGGCCATGGCCGTGGCCGACAAGCTCTCGGCCGTAGAGCTCAGTGTCAGCAAGCGGGCTGGTGACCAGGACGTCTTGTACGGCTCGGTGACCCCCACGGACATCGCGGATCTTCTCAAGAGGGCCGGCTTCGTGGTGGACAAGCGGAAGATCGTCCTGCACGAACCCATCAAGAAGCTAGGCGACTTCGAGGTGAGCATCCGCCTCCACCATCAAGTGGCCCCCAAGGTGCGGCTCCACGTTTTGAAGGAAGAGTAGGGCCCTTAGATGCCGCAGACCTTCCCGAGCTGGAAGGCTTACGCCTGCGCGCTTGCCGCGCTCGTCGTCCCGGGGTTGGGACACTGGACCCTCGGACGGCGGGGGCGGGCCCTCGCTTTCTTCGCCATCGTCACGGCCACCTTTTCCCTCGGCCTGGCCCTCCACGGGGCCCTGTTCCCCTTCCATGCCCCTAACTGGCTCTACCGCCTCGGGGCCGTGGCCCAGGCGGGGCTCGGGCTCCTCTACGTCTTGGGGCGGCTCCTTCACTGGGGCCATCTCGAGGCCAAAGAGGTCGCCGACGTCATGTTCGGCTACGGGAATACGTTCCTGGTGACGGCCGGCCTGATGAACATGCTCCTCATGATGGACGTCTACGACATCGCGGTGGGGAGGAAGGCCTGATGCTTCCCCAACGAGGGTATTGGGATGCTTAAGGACCATTTTCTCAGCCTGATCCTCTTCTCCATCCTCGTTTCCCTGTTTTTCGCCACGATGAACCACCGGGACGGGCGCGGCTTTTGGAGGTCATTCGGGAAAACCATGGCATGGATGGTGCTCGGGTCTTTGGCCTTCGCGTACCTCATGCTCTGGACGTCGCGGTGACCTGGCGAGCCTTCGTCTTTCTTTGGGCTCCCGTCCTCGCTTACATCCTCCTCATTTTCACGCTCTCGGGCATGTCCCATCCGCCTGTCCCGGCGGACGTGTCGGGGGACCTGTTGCACTACCCAGAGTACGCCGTCCTCGGATTCTTGCTGGGCCGGGCTCTTCAAGGCGGGAAACGGAGCGTCCCCGGTCTCTTTGTCCTCTCCTTGGCCTTTGTCCTTTCGGTCCTTTTCGGGGCTAGTGACGAGTTTCACCAGGCCTTTGTTCCCGAGAGGGTCCCCGACGTCATGGACTGGGCTAGGGACTGCGCGGGGACGGCCGCGGGCGTGGCAGCGTGGTGGCTCTGGCGCCGTGTGAGGGCATCAACTGGTGCTTGAGCCATGGTGCTGAAAGCTCTCTTCAAGTCCAAACGGCGTTGGCTCTCCAAGGACAAAACCAGGGGTGAAGAGGGCTGGCAGCCAGATCCAGAGCTCGTGGACGGCCACAAGCCGCCCGACGCGGAGGGGCTGTCGAGCCAGCTCCTGGGAGTGATCCGCCAGCTTCTCGAGGCCGAGGGGGTGGCGGTCCTGAGGCCGGGAAACCCAGGCTGGCTGGTGGTTGCGGCGAGTCCGGGCTTCAGCCCCATCCGGAGCGTATCTCGGGTGGAGGGCCTTTTGGCCCTCGCGTGGGACGGCGAGAAAGAGATCACGGCGGCATCGGTCCATTCCGCGACGCTTGGCTACCTCCCTTCCCAAAAGGGGAACGTGAGCCTCGGCCTCGTCCCTCTCACCCACAAAGGCAAGGTCCGCGCTCTCCTGGCCTGCCACAGAGCGAGTGGCCGCCCGTTCGTCGAGCGGGATCTCGCCGTCCTCAAGAAATGCGCGCGCATCCTGGACGGGTGGGAGAGTTTTGCCGCACACGCGCAAGCCCTTTCGGCCCTTAGGGACCAGGAAGAGAGGCTGGCGCGAGGCTTGGAAAAGATGCTTGGGGAGGCCGATCCGCTAGACATGGCGGGATTCGCCCTCGACGCGCTCTTCGACCTCCTGCCCGCGATTTACGGCTTTGCCGTCATCCAGAGCGGCTCCGCCAACTACTCGGGTGTCATGACCAAGCGTTTTAAATACCCCGAACACTTCCGGTACCCCGAGCGCGCAACGTGGTGCTACTGGGTCATGAGCAGGGGCCGCGAGCCGCTCTACCTGGACGGAGCCACGAGCCGGGAGACGGCCATGCCGCTCCTTTTCGAAGGGGAGCCTTTCCCCGCGGGGGCCGTGGCCCTGCTCCATCCGCTGGAAAGCGGGGGCGAGCTTTTCGGCGCCGTGGGACTCGTGGGCAAGCCCGGAGCCCCTTTCCCCCGGTCCTCACAAGAGGCGGCCGGGCGCTTCCTCAAACAGGTGGCCGCCCTCATGACGGTGGCCCTCTTGAACAGGCTCAACCAGGAAAACGCCATGAAGGACGCCCTTACGGGACTATTCAACAGGCGCTACTTCGAGGAGAGGCTCGTGGCGGAAGTGAACCGGAGCCAGCGCGACGGCAAGCCCGTTTCCCTCGTGCTGATGGACCTAGATCATTTCAAGCGGATCAACGACACCTACGGCCACCCCGCAGGGGACGCCACGCTGAAGGAGGTGGCCCAGCGCGTGCGAGCGGCGGTGCGCAGCGTGGACGTGGTCTGCCGCTACGGTGGCGAGGAGATCGCCGTCATCCTCCCCGCATGCGGGCTGGAAGAGGCGTCGGACGTGGCTGAGCGGGCGCGCAGCGGCGTGGAGGATGCGTCTTCGCACGTTTCGGCCGCCTTTCCCGAGCCCGTCACGCTCAGCGCGGGCGTGGCTTCCTGTCCCGCCCCCAACACCACCCCTTCGGGTCTGACCAAGGCCGCCGACTCCGCCCTTTACGAGGCCAAGCGCAAAGGCCGGAACAGGGTGGAGCAAGCGAAAAGATAGAGAGCGCGAGAAAGACAGATGGGGAGCTTGGCGGGCGTGCCTTCGAAGATGAGCGCTTGCACTCCTTGCTCCTCACTCTTCACTCCTAGCTTCTTACTTGGCGATTGCCGTTGACCACCGGTCGTCCAAACCCTTAGAATCCAGACTTGTCCTTGGGGGTGGGGGATGAAGGTTCTGTTGGTCGGCGGGGGCGGACGGGAACACGCCCTCGCTTGGAAGCTCAAGCAGTCTCCGAAGGTGAAGCATCTCGCCTGGGCCCCGGCCAATGGCGGCCTCTCGCCCGAAGACGAGCACGTGCCCCTGAAGGCCGAAGACATTTCAGGCCTCGTAAGCTTCGCGGCTCGATGGAAGCCTGACCTGGTCGTCGTGGGCCCCGAGGCCCCGCTTGCGGCGGGCCTGACGGACGAACTGGCCGCCGCAGGCGTACTCTGCTTCGGCCCGACGATGGCTGCTGCGCGGCTCGAGTCCTCCAAGGTTTTCGCCAAGAATTTCTGCGCGCTCCACGGCATCCCGACGGCGCCCTACCAGGTTTGGGACTCCTCCAAAGTGTCCCGGGCTTTCCTTGAGAGGTACTCGGGCTCCTTCCCTCTCGTCCTGAAGGCCGATGGCCTCGCCGCGGGCAAGGGCGTCCTCATTTGCCAGAGCCGCGAAGAGGCCCTGGACGGAATCGAAAGGATCCTCGTCAAGAAGGAATTCGGAACAGCGGGCAATAGGCTCATCGTGGAGGCTTTCCTCAGGGGCGAGGAGGCCTCCCTCATGGTCTTCTGCGACGGAGAGCGCGTCGTCCCCATGCCGCCGGCCCGGGACTTCAAGCGCGCTCTGGACGGTGACAAGGGGGCCAACACGGGAGGGATGGGCGCTTACTGCCCGGCCACGAACGTGAGCGAAGCCCAGATCCAGCAGGCCATGGAGAAAATCGTCCTCCCGACCGTAAGGTCCATGGCCGCGGAAGGGCACCCGTACCGCGGCGTCCTCTATGCGGGCCTCATGCTCACGGCGGAGGGACCGAGCCTCCTCGAATTCAACTGCCGGTTCGGGGACCCGGAAACGCAGGTGGTCCTGCCCAGGCTGGACGGAGACCTCTTCGACCTGCTCGCCTCTTGCGCCGCCGGTAAGCTCGGGCCCGAGCCCACCTGGAAAGGAGATGCCGCCGTCACCGTAGTTCTCTCGAGCGCCGGCTACCCGGCATCCTACGTAACGGGAAAAGAGATCACGGGACTCAAGGAAGCCGGGGAGGCGCCGGGAGCGGTGGTCTTCCACGCCGGGACGAAGCGCGAGGGCGACAAGCTCCTCACTTCTGGGGGGCGGGTCCTGAACGTCACGGCGCTGGGCGCGACCGTGCGGGAGGCCCGCGAACGGGCTTACGAGGCCGCCTCGCGCATACGGTTCGAGGGCAAGACCTGCAGGGCGGATATTGCGGCGGGGGTCCGAGAAGCGAGGAGTGAGGAGTGAGGAGTCAGGAGAAAGTGAAAAGTGACCGCAAAGCGGTCATCCTGAGGGCTCCATCGAGGTTGAGCTTCCGAAGGATCTCAAAAGTGAAAAGCAACAAAACCTGCCAGACTCATTCCTTCGGACGGCTCCCCGCGTCCCCGCGTCCAGGCACCCAGTGTGATACTCGTCACAACGGGCTCGAAGGGTTTGCCGTCCGGCCCTAACTGTGTTATGTTTCCAGCCGGGGATATTTAGATGAAACTCACGTTTTGGGGAACGAGAGGCAGCGTCCCCTGTTTTTCAGCTGAGAAGGTCCGCTTCGGCACCAACACGTCCTGCATGGAGATGCGCCTGCCAGGGAAGCAGCGGATCGTTTTCGACGCCGGGACCGGCGTCATCCTCCTGGGGGATTATCTCCAGAGGAGCGGCTCCCTGGACCACGAGGTCCTACACCTCTTCTTCTCCCACTTCCACTGGGACCACATCAACGGCCTGCCCTTCTTCAAGCCCGCCTACAGGAAGGGTACGTGTATGGAGATCTACGGCAGGTCCGGCGTGGACAGCGTCTTCACGGCCCAGCTCACGGCGCCCTTTTCGCCCATTCCTCTCGAGGCCCTCACGGCGCAGATCCATTTCAACACGCTGAAGGCGGCCGTCAAGATCGGTTCGGCTACCATACAGCCGTACGAGCAAAACCACCCGCAGGGCTGCTTCGGCTACGTGGTGAGGGCGCACGGCAAGAAGATCGTCTACGCCACCGACACCGAACCGGACAACGGCCCCCTGGACGAGGTCCTCCTTGAAAACGCGCAGGGCGCCGATCTTCTCATCATGGATTCGAACAACAGCCTGGATGAGGCCAGGGAGCGCAGGGGCTGGGGCCACTCCACCTGGAGGGACTGCGTGCGCACGGCCAAGGAGGCGGGCGTGGAGAGGCTCGTCCTTTTCCACCACGATGCCCACCACAACGACGAGTCCATCAGCCGGAAGGAGAACATCGCCCAGCGGGAGTTCCCCGAGACGGTCTGCGCCTACGACGGGCTCAAGATCACCCTCTGACATCCTTCTCTTTTTCTTTCACCACGGAGAATACGGAGAGCACGGAGAAATTTGACGAAACGGTCCGTGTTCACTCCATCGTTGCCGCGTGCTTCCTAAGGGAAAACCGCGACGAGGATTGTGAGAAGCTCCCCTATGGTGACCTGTGGGCGGAATAGAAAGAACTTGTAAGGAGACCTGGGCGGTACTCTTGGGGAGCAATCTGGGGGACCGGGAAGGGTACCTCCGCTGGGCCATTGAGGTGCTGGATGCCGGCGGTTTCTCCACAAGCGCCTCGTCGGACCTCTACGAAACTCAGCCCGTGGAGTGCGGGCCTCAGGCCCCTTACCTGAACCAGGTCCTGATTGGGACGGCATGCGTTCCCGCGGGGCT
>Ga0209777_10010083_pt1 | contig 10061 bp, 21 predicted proteins | sample FrelakmetHBP12HB_FD_187147 | JGI IMG/M metagenome (GOLD analysis project Ga0209777, IMG submission 187147) | Freshwater lake sediment microbial communities from the University of Notre Dame, USA, for methane emissions studies -HBP12 HB (SPAdes)... | ecosystem: Environmental > Aquatic >...
TTTTTATCATTTTTCATATTTCTTTTTTCGCTTAAAGATTATCTTATGGTCTTTGATTTCGTGGAATCGAAATCCTTTGGGTGTGACACCCTTGATACCTCTGACTTTGTATTCTTGGTGAGGTCTTCCTTTTTTTTTTGATATTGTGTATGCCATTTTTAATAATTTTCTTCTTCTGATTTATTTTCTTCTTCAACTTCATAGGAATCTTTTTCAGACTCTTCTTGATAAGGTCTTTCTTTTTTCACTGGCTTTTTTTTGACTGAAAATAATCCAATTTTATAATGTTTCAGCAATTTCAAGAGATTTTTTATGATTGAATCCCTCAAATCTTAAATCTGAATATGCTTTTAATTGTCTATCATTCAATCTTCCCATCACTTCATATTTTTCCTTATCTGATAATACAAAACTTTTTTCCTTATCTTTAAACATCTCAACTTTAAATTTATCTTTCTTATCTAATTCTTGCGGAAGTCCATACGGCTCTGCAATATAATGCGGTTTTTTATTTTTAGTTTTGTATGCCATTATAATTTTGCTTTTTTTAGTTTAGTATAATAATTTGGGTCTTCTTTAAGATGGTCTTTTGCGATTGATGTCTCGAATTGTCTTGCAGACATCTTTTTTCTTTCAATCTTTTTGTAAGTGTCGTAATGCTCTCTTTCGACAAGGCGACCTTTTTTGAGTTGGGTTTGATATGACATTTTAATCGTCTCGATGTTTAAAATATTCAACTTGCCTTAATCTTCTCTCGGCTTCTACTCGGGTCTTGTATGTCCCGAGATTTCTGTGAGTCTTTTTTGACTGCACTTGATATTGACCTTTTTTATGGACTATCATTTTTCTCTCCATAATCCGCCATGATTTGTTTTGAAGACTCAGCTTTGAATCCTTCTTGTTTCAAGAATTCTTTTATGTGACGAGTTGTTGTTGCAGAATAAAGACCATTGACATGGGCTTTTCCGTCTTTGATATAAGCGACTTCTGTGTTATAAGAAATTAAGGTCTTTTTTCCGTCAGATTCATAGACTCTGGCTTTGTCATAAAAGTCTTTTCTTGAATCATAGCGTGGCTCTAATTCATAAGATGGATTTTTTTCAGGTTTAAGATTATCTACTTCATAAAGATAAGAAGTCTTTTTCTCTTTCATATAATCATCAGTCAATTTCTTTGCTTCTTGATATTTGTCAGTCTCAACAATCAACCATCTTCGAGTCATAAAAACATTTGAACTCGATTGATTTTCAATCTTACTTTTGATTCCATGTTCTGAAAGATATTTTTGAAGACCTTTTAATTCATCATTGACTTTATAAGAATTATTTGGGCTATCTTCCCAAGTCCCAGTATCATTCGCCCCTGCAACTGCATAAACAGGTTGTTCTATTCTTCCACGACCCCAAGCGTCACCTTTATCAGTGACCTGTGTTCTCTTTGAAAATTTTACATTGTATGCCATTTTAATACTTTTGTAATACGAAAAACAAGTTTATAAATCTTTTGTCGGACAAAAATCAGTCGAATTTTGACCCTTTTTTTAGATTATCCTCTGCGAGAAGCCATTGATGGTTTTCTGGCTTAAATGCTTCTTGAATTTGCAATGGGTCTGTCAAATCAAAAGAAGACAATGGACAAATATGGTCGATGTGATATTTTGAAAGGTCTTTTGGAAAGGGCTTGAGATGTTCAATTATGGCATAAAAATCTATGCCATACTTTGATTGTTTTCTTTTTGCATGAGGATTTTTAAGATAAAAAAGAAAATATTTTCTTAATAAATCTTTCAGTTTTACTCTCATATAATAATTATTATCCTCTTTTTTTCTTTGTTTTTCTCTTTTGTTTGTATATTCCCTGAAATATTTTAAATTATCTTTTTTCCACTTTTTATGTCTCAAATCTATCTTATTTTTATTCAAATGATAATATTTAATATCATAATTTCTTTTATGCCTTTTGTGTTTCAGTCTATACAATCTATGATGTTCTTTGCATTTTTGATAAGAACGCTTACTCGCTTTTCTTCTATCTTCAATATTTTTATATGGCAAAATTGTTATCAGAACTCTTTATATTTATCAAAAATATAAGAAAAATGACTTTAAAAATCTTACTTATCCAAATCAATTCCCTTTTCAAATAACTTAGTGATAGCAAATATTTCATTTATTTCCGATATTGTCCACTCGCTTCCAAGTCGCTGACCTATATAAACAGTTTTCTCTTCACGAGTTTTCAGCGATAGAAATTGTTTGTCTTTTATGAAATTTCTTGCAGAATCCCGCTTTATTTCTGAAAGGACATCACCTTCTCCTCGCTGTTCAGCATTGACCCATTTCTGCTTTTTATCAAGATATTTCTTTTCAAGGATATCTGCATATTTTTTTGAAAGAAATATTGTGAAGATAGGGATATAAAGCATTCCCATAGGAGTCACAGCAGATTTATTTCCAGTCAGATTATATAACATGAATCTTGAAATCTTTGATTTGAAATCCCTTCCGAATGCACGAAGACCATAAAAAGCATTTTCATTCGCCCAAGAGATAGGATTAATCATGATTGTTGAAATATTATTTATTGCTATGATATTCTGAACATCAGTCATCTTCATCTTCTTTGCAGTAGAGCCGACGCCATAGACTGTCTGCTTTTCCTCGTCAATAAGAAAGATATGGTCTTTGAGTTTATCCTGCGGAAATGTCTTTAATTTTTCCATGAACTCGAACATATTTGCACAAACATAATCAATATCAAATAATCTCCCATAACACGCCTGATGAAAAATACAGACAGACATCATAGTGTATGACTTACCGCCCCTCACAGCCCCCATTACAGATAAATGAATCGGCTCGTTGAGTTTGACCTTATCCTGAATGAACTTGAAAAAATCAGAAGTATAATTTGTATAGAAAGCCCTTCTGAATTTTATATCGAATCGAAGATAACCTTGCAACATCTTTTCTTGAAGGGCGTCAATTTTGAAGTCACAGTCTTTTAATTCAAATCTGAAATTCAGGTCTTTTGGATTGAATTCTTCTGACTTCTGCATTACTTTTTTTGTTTTCATTCCACATTTATTTTCTGGATTCCAGAACTCCCGCCAAAATTCATCAAAGGGATATCCATTGAATATTTTTTTGCAATCTCAATCACCATCATTGATAACTCTGCATTGATACCATCAAGGATATAATAAAGTTTTGATAGTGGAAAATCCTTGTCTCCGATGGTGACCTCAAAACTGACTCCCTTGTCAAGATTTTTGAAGACAATCAATTCAACAATCGAAAGATGACAATTAATCTCTTCATGGGTGTTTTCAAAAATCCATTTGACTCTATTCTTATGCTTGGGGTCTGGCTCTGGCTCTGAACTTATCAGGGCTTCAACAAGCTTCAAGAGGATTGTTGAGATAGGTTGCATGGGTCGTGAAGAAAGAAGGACACCAAAGAAATTCATTGTGCAAAACCTAATAAGTGACAATTCGGCGTCTGCCATTTTAAATTCCTATCCTGATTTCCTTGAAAAAATCACATCTTTTATTTTTGCATTTGAATATTTGGGTGACATAAAGACCTTCTCTTTTTGCTTTTGTTTTCCAGACTCTTTTATTGCATTTCGGACAGCGTCGATATGCAGGGTCTTTGAATGGCATTAATGGGACTTCTTGCTTTAATAAAGGGATAGGGGTCGCTTCAACTTCCCCTATCTCTTTTTCCTTCTGGGAAAATGTTTGTATGGGCGTAATCTTAGCAATATTATTTTCTTCTGATTCAATCTCTTTCAATAAACCATCGGCAGAAAAAGAATCCAGACCACCAAACTCTTTTTCTGTTTGTCCGATGGTAAAAAGAGGTGTATCTTTCTTATGTGTTTTCAACTTTTTATATTTTTTGGTTGTCATTGTTTCTTCTTTTTCAATTTATTTTTCTTTCTTACAATCCACATATCTTTTATGTGACAACTTTTACATAACCATTGAAAATCCGAAATATCTCTTTTGTATTTTCCTGACATATTTGCCACATCGAGTTTATCAGTAATCTTTCCACATCTTTCGCAAAAAAAGGATTTTGGTTTGTGTGTTCTAATCCAATAATGCAAACCCCTATATCCAACTTTATTTCCTTTCCATCCATAATTCTTATTTCCAGAATGAGACAAACTCAATTTCTTCTTTGTTTCTTCTGAATGTTTGAACTCTCCAATTTTATGTGGCATTTTTATTTTTTCTTGAAAGCAGAATCTAATCGAGATTCATACCAAGTCAGGAATTTTTCTCCCAATTTTATTTTCATGAACAGAGGGGAAATCAATATTGATATGCAAAATGCAATTATCAAAATCCATAAGAGAGGTGTATGAAATTGCAGAAGGATAAGAGTCAAGATGAATCCCACGAATATGAATGAGATTAATCCTCTTATCATCATGTCAAAATAAAATATTATCACTTCACGATATTTATTTTGAGGTTGATTTTCTTGCTGTTGCGTGTTTTGGTTTTTCTCTTCCATTGTCATTGTGAATCCCGATATTGTTCAATCTCTGTTCGGTGATTGCGATTCTTTCATTTGTTGAATCTCTGTATATATCCAGAAGTTTTTTTCCTATTGTCTTATTTCTGGCTTCAATCATGCAGATTTTTATGAGATTGATAAGGTCTATCTCGGATAATTTGAATGTATCACTGCAATAAATCAGATAATCGTCGGGTTTATTGCTGTTCAGTGTGCAGATAAAAAATTCCTTATCTTCGTGGGTCATTTTCTCTTATTGCACTCCTCAATAGCGAATTTAGATATTCAGTAAGGACATAAACTTCAATCTGCTTCAATTTTCCGCTTGTTATCATTATCGATACTTCAAATATTTCTTTTTTTGCAAGTGGTGTCAGATTATCAGTCATTTTCTTCACTCTCCTCTTCCATGAAATCCCATTCATTATTTTCTTCTGATTCTTCAAAATAAAAGGGGATTTCTTCATAAGATTCTTCATTTGTTTGTTCTTTTTTGTTTTTTTCATTTGTCATTTTTTTGTTCTTCATTTATAAATTTAACATCTAAAATTGTATCATTCAAAATAGCTTTTATTAAATTCTCACAATTATTCATACTCTTACATTGAGGACAAAGCCAATATCTTGTCTCTGAATTACCATTGAACATGACTTTTGAATGACATATATAACAATGTGCAGTTATACTTTCAATTTTAACATTTTTTTCATTTTTCATTTTTCCATTTCAAATTTTGTCTCCACAATTATTTTATGGTCTTTGAAATATATTTTGATTTGTTTGCATAATTCTTTGACAGTTTTCTCGGTGACATTGATAAAATCAGGAGTCTTTTGAAGGAGATTTGAATCAATCTTAATATGACCGACTTTCAGGAATTCAACTTCTATTTTGGCTTTCATCTTCCACCCCCTTGTGTATTATTACTTGGGACATCTATCGAAGACGAAGCGTCTTTTGTTTTAATTTCATATCGAAGTTGTGGAGACATATCAATAGATTTCTTTGCAACTTTCGTGAATTCATCAGTCTGCACATAAAGATAATCACCCATGACAACATCACGAAGAGATTGATATGAGGGCATTGATAAATCAATTATCTCACCATTTGTTGCTTTAAGAACAGGGACATAAAATTGACCGACTTTCGAAACACTTTCTATATGCAAAAGAATCTCTCCCTGATTATACTGGATGATATCCTTAGAACGAGGGATATTTTTTATCTCAATCGGTGCTGATTCACCTTTTGCATTTTTGTTTGGAAGTTTAATTTGAGAATAATTTGGAATTACTAATAATGAGACCTTTGGAAAAATAAGATACTGATTGTCTCCGATAAGATTCATGGCTATATTGACATTTCCCTCATGAGAGGTAGAATCCCCTCTATAATAGCCAATAGGAGAGGTTATGAAAGCTTTTCCATTCTCCTCATGAATCAATCTGATAGGGACATTTTTTGTGATTCTCCACCAGTGATTTGAATTATATCTCGAATGTATTTTTGCAAGTTTAATCCTATCATGTTTTAACATATAATAGATGTCCTGCTGTGATTTCAAAAATTTGACAAGCCATCTTACGAGAAAAAAGACTCCGACAAGCAGAATCATGATAAAAATAAAGATTACTACTATCCACCAAAAGATAGGGCTTTTTAGAAATCCGAAATAAGTTGCAAAGAATCCTGATTTTTGCTGTTGCTGTGGGACTTGGACGACCTGATTTGTCGGAGTTGTCGCAGAACTGACAAATTGTGTCAGGAATAATGCCATAAACAACACACCTAAAAACTTCTTTTTTTCCATGAAATCAGAAGAATAATTCTGTTTATAAAGATTATGGGAATAAGAAATATAATTAAAAAAATAAAAAAAATAAAATTAAGTCAAGAGATTTTATCTCTTGTGCATATTGATTGAATGGAATGAATGTCCTATGACATACGCAATTCCATAACCGACAGCGACTATGATACCTACCATAGCAAGTATAATAAGCAATACTGGGAGTGCTTGTCCCATATACTGAATAAATACTCCTAATCCTGCACCCGCAGAATTCATGGTCTCACAAACGCCTGCCGAATCATTACTGGGGCATGTTATTGTCATTTGATTTTTTACTCCTTTCATTAATCCGAATTTTGCAGATACGGATTTTATGATATCAAATTAAAAAGAAAAAATTTATTTATAAATCAATAAGTCGGAAGAATCTGTCAGTTAAATCTGTCAGTGTTTTTTATGGACTATATATTGTCGCAGATTGAAAGACCATCGCATGATATTTTCTTTTATCTTTGTGAAATTTTTAAGACCGATTGTGAATAATTTATAAAAACAGAAGACAACTGACGCTTGAAGGACAACCCAGACAATTACTATTATTATATAATTTATTGTCGAAGAAAGCCCATTTATATTCGGGAAAAGAGATATCCCTGCGACTGACATCTTTCCGAGAAGAAATAATACTCCCCATGTTACAATCAAAAATCCGACTATATAAAAAATAGTTTTCCAGTCTGTCTGTGATTTTTTATTTTCCATTATTTTTTTGAGATATCATTTTCTAAGTTTTTTATGAATACATAAATCCAATAGACCCCCGCAAATATCAATGCTATACAGATGAAGATGAATAATATCCTGACAATCCATTCTATAATAAGCCAGATTTCCCAATTCCAGTTTATTGCGGTCTGGATATTGTCATAGATTGAATTTGTGTTTTGATAATTCACAGATTCCTGAAAAGTATGACCATTACATTGATTGCATGAAAAAGCAGGTTGTCCCATCGACACACTCATAAAATCAAGAAGGTCTGTCATGCTTGAAGTAAAATTATTATCACTAGAATGACAAGAGAAGATGACCTGAACAGTGTCCTGATTATAGACATTGAAATCTGCAAAATAATGAACACTTCCAGAACTCCAATTCTGACTGGCATTGATAAAAAAACTTCTTGAATTCCAGATATATCCGAGAGTATTGACCCAAGTATAATTATTAAGATTATGATTTATTGTCATATTACAGGAATCAACATGGAAAGTCTCATTCAATCCTGCCAATCCCATCGGAAGACTTCCAATCATTCTCACATCGATTGAAAGTGGAAGAGGATTGAAATTTCCCACACCCTGCGAACTTGAATCGTCAAATAAATAATTTGTTGTCATGATTGCGATATGATGGTCAGTTGAGATAGAACTTAATTGATTTATCTGCACTTCTGCATTTATCATTGATATCATTCCAATTATGAAGACCATTCCAAGCAATATCATTATTTTATTTTTCATTTTTCAAGTTGTATCAACCATAGATAGACCCAGTATAGAGACCAAAATATCATTCCAATCACAAAAAAGAACATAGCAATCAGGATAAGCCAGAAAATATACACCATGAATTCAAAGATAAGTGTTGAGAATTTTTGTATGTAAGTCAATACTATTGCAGTGTTGGTCTGCATTGTCTTCGCCTGAACATTTCCCTGTAATTCATACCAGTCAGTATATTGACACGCTTTGCAGTATTGGGTCGGTGAATTTATGGAAAGAGTTATTGGCATATCGACACCGCTATAAGTCGGGTCATTAAAATAACAATCAAATCTCGCAGTGTCGCTGTCACCATCAGAAAACAAAATAAAATATTTTTTATTCAGAACATCTGTATCTTCTGTAAAATTCTCGCTGTAAAGAGTTGTATAATTCCCACCTGCATATTTTGTTATATAAAGAGTGCATAAAGTAACTTCATTATTCAGATTTAACTGATTCCATTGAAGGATATTTGTTGAATAAAGAAGATAATTCTCATAATATTGTCCCTGAATCACTTGGTCATTTGAAGAATGATTATAATTCATATAAAAAAAATCATAGACATCAGTCTGATTATTTGCTGTCGGGATTTGAAGATTATATCGCTGTTCATGATACAATATTTCTGCATTGATTAAATTTATCATTATGAAAGTGAATAATATCCCTATTATCAACATAGATTTCCCTTTATGATTCTTTTTCTTTTTCATTTTTTTTATTTTTGATTTTTGTCCCATGTTATTGTTGCATTTTTTATTCACCTAAGATAAAAAAATATGATTATCCGCAAGATTAATGTCCCCACAATAGATATGATGAAAAATCCTATTGAAAGGACTGGATATCTCGGAAGCATAAAAAACATTATCAGTGAAGCAAATAAACACAGGATTATGACCCCTATTGCAATCCAGTTGAACAAAGCAAAGTATGGTCTTTTATCTGTCTCTGAAAACAAAAGATTATAACCACTTGTTGAAGGATTCAGATTGAATGTCCCAATGAATATCTTTGTGCCATAACTTTTTGTGATATTCATTTTTCCATAATTATTATTGAAAGTTATCTGTCCGTCAATCAGTCTTATTGCATAAGAACTATTGTCATAAAGTTTTAGAGTCCCGCAACCATCGATATAAGGAGTATAAAAAACATTTTTCATCTGCAAATTAATATCAAGAGGGTCTGAATATGATTCAAGAATCGGAGAATAAGTCTTTCCGTTGGTGAATTCAGCAGTGAGATAAGCATAATCATTCTCATAAGAACTTGTTGTATCCCCGAATATTACAGAATTAAGCCAAGAACTTTTTTCAAATCCACAGAAGGTCACATTATAAGGATTTCTTACAAGGAATGTTCCAGTAAGATTTGAATAACTGGAATTATGGGGAAAGATTATAAAAGGATAATCACCGACCCCAGTAAAATTCAAAGTCTCTTCATATTCGCTATTTCCAGAATTCCAAGTCAAAGGAAATACAGAATTATTTATTGAAAGATTGACGATTCCTATATTTGTTGAGACATTATTGACAATGACTTTATAGGACATGAAAAAAGATGTATTGACATCGACATAAGGATATTGCACTGGATTGAATATTTCTGTGTATGTTGCAGAGACAAAAGATAAATCCACGATTGTCAGGAAAATTAAAAATATTATAGACCACTTCAAAAATTCTATTCCTTTTGTCATCGTGATAAGTCACCAACTTTCACAAATATCGCCTTGATTAAGAATCCTATTGATAATAATATCAGACAGAAAAATAATACAAATCCAATTATTATTATTGGCATTAAAGATTCTGAAAAGAAAGAAAGAGTCCCATAATAAATACTTGGAAGTATTGCAGAACTATTGACACCATTGGTTGTATCATTGATATCAACAAGATTTCCAGTGAAATTCATATCAGCAAAGACAAAGTTTATCATGATAAGGATTCCAAGTGCAAAGAGGATTAATTTTTGTTTTTTCATATTTTTGTGATTATATTTTTAATTTGATATGCAACAGCAAGTATGACCAAGACTATAAATATTAGTGCAAAGAAAATAAAGAACACAAGAAAATTATTTGAGAAAAAAGTTGTGAGACCATAATAGACATCTGGAAGAAGACCCTGATTGATATTCGAGACATTGACGATATTTTGTGAAATATTCATTGTATA
>Ga0209777_10010084_pt1 | contig 10060 bp, 5 predicted proteins | sample FrelakmetHBP12HB_FD_187147 | JGI IMG/M metagenome (GOLD analysis project Ga0209777, IMG submission 187147) | Freshwater lake sediment microbial communities from the University of Notre Dame, USA, for methane emissions studies -HBP12 HB (SPAdes)... | ecosystem: Environmental > Aquatic >...
CTTCTGAGTCGTAACCTGGGTTCCGTTCGGGATGACCAGCATGAACGCGAGCAGCGCAATAATCGCGATGACGCCCAGCAGCAGGACCTGCCCGTCAGTATCGCGCAGCATTCGCCGGCCGAACTTCCTCAGTTCATCGTTCATCGTTCCGCGTTCATCGTTCATCGTTTCGCCGCTATCCTGCCCAATAGTCCATTACTGCGCGGCCGTGGATTGGGACATTCCATTGCCACGAATTATCAAGCGACGTGACCACGGCGCTGATGACGCCATAGAACGGAAGCAACCGGAGCGTGTTGGTGTACGCGCTGAGCCCGGTGTGGCCCCAGAATTCCCCGAACGGGAAGGCGGAACAGCGATAAATGTAGGTGACATTCACCACCACGTGCTTGCGGGTCGTGCCTGAAGACGTGCCGGTGCTGCACACCGGCTGGGATGTCCGGACGTAGGAATCGGCCAGGCGCGCGGACCACTGGACACTGTCCTGCAGGCCCGGGATACCGCAAACGGCGTGCATCGCCTGGGTCGGGTTCGGCAGGCCGAACGCGCTCAGAATCGCAGAGGCGTTCGGCGGGGTCGCCGGCGAAATCGGGCTCATCGCCATTGCCGCCGCCAGGTGCGTTTTTGCGGTTGAGTCAACACCGTAGACCGACGCCGTGCGGGCTGCGCAGAAGGCCGCGTAGTTGGCCAACTGCTTGGCATTGGCCAACAGGCACGACTCCATTATCATCATCATGAACAGCATGAGCACCGGCAGGACAATCACGGTTTCCAGTAGAGCACTGCCTTCGGTGTCCCGGGCCAGGCGCTGCCAGCGCCGCCCGAGAATCATGGGGACACCAGCCTTAGCGGAATCCATGCGTAACCCATGATCATTGCCCAGAGCGTCCCGAGCACAATGGCGAGCCCGAAGGGTATCTTCTGGGTTTCTTCACGATTGATGTCGCGTTTCGGAATCAGCGGCGAGAGACGAGACCCCACGACGAAGAACAGGTTCTTGAATGTCCGCAGCGTCTTTCGGTTCCAAATCAGCATGATGACGCCGAGGAGCACACCCACAATCAGGGAGTAGAACAGCGCCGAAACCACGAACGGGTAGCCTTTTAGCGCCCCGACCGCTGCCATCAGCTTGACATCGCCGCCGCCCATCCAACTGAGCACAAACAGCACAAGCAAGGCCCCGAACCCGACGAGAAGACCGATGCCGGAAGTCCTCATCCCGCCCCAGCCCCGAAGCAAGCCGTTCATTCCGAGCCCCAGGACGATGGCGGGCAGGGTGGCCCAGTTCGGAATTTTCCGGTATCTGAGGTCCCAATAGGCGCACACCCCCAACAGGAGGAGCGCACAAACGTCGGTCGCAACCGGCAGAAAACCTGTCATAATCAGTGTCTTCAATAGTGTCGGCAGCCCGGATTCCGAGGCGGAATATTCACCGCCAGGAATGCCAGGAGTGCAAGAGCCCACATCAAGGTCATTGAGTCCCCGCTCTCGTCACCTCGGCATCCTGGCGGTCAGATTCCGGATTCTGCGCCGGCTGCTAACCAATCGAAGCCGACGCCTTCGCGGTGCCGCGGCTCACGATGCCCTTGACGAGTCTGAACCCGATGATTGCGGCGATGACCACGAAGACCACGATGACGATGTACTCAAGCATCGTCTGACCGCTCTCATCGAGCAGTATGGACTTACAGGCCCCGATGGCTTTTCGAGTCATGATGACCCCCTTTAGGTTATGTCATACTCTTTCATTCATTACTCATAGGTTGTCGCCAACCGTGTCATGTTCCAGTGCATGTGAAACCACCAGAAGGTGGCGGCGGTGCCAGTCAGTTCCAAGTTTGTTTCACCCTCTGCGACTAGCAGGTGAGGGCGAGTTTATATGGAGTGTAACAGACAGTTGCTGTGCCATCATTCTGTTCAAGAGCGCTCCATTCCATAACTCGTTAGTCCTGACCGGGTTTCCGTTACGAAATGGCCCTGCGCCAGACCTTCGCATTGCTCGCGGCAAGAAACCCGTGGACTTGAGCTCACTGTGCTAACGTCCATTCTGTCAGTGAGTTGGTGGTGCGACACAGTGAAGCACGAAGTCGCTTCCGGGATAGTCATCGTACTGCTCGTCCTTCAGTTGACCCGACCAGATCTGCTTTGTCCACATGGCTAAGTGTCTGCTGGCCCGACAGTTCCTGATTCTGCCCACGCCGACTTGCCAACGAACACGGACTCGGAATCCAACCGTGGACAGCACACAGGGCGCAGAAACGCCGTGCTCGCCCGGGTGCTGCCCCCCGCTCTGGGAGGAACGAGCCCATTAAAGGCACTACGAGCTTCGCAGTGGCGCTCTGGCCACTCACCGACAGTTGCAGGAATCGAGCACCGGCCGGAGGGGCGACTGGAACCTGGAGGTCATGCCAACCGCTGACGTGATATCCCAAGTCCTCCGTGCCCAATCGTCGGCCCGCGCATCAAACCGCTCGATTCGCGCTCTTCCCGCAATTGGCTGGAAGTACTGGCAAATCAACTGCCCAGCGACGAGCCCTGGCATCCGGATGAGAGGAACCGACTCCTCCGGTCGTCGGTCCTCTCGGCTCTCTGCTATCGCCGCCGGCAAACCACCTGTCACCGCGTACCCGCCGTCGCGCGTCGTGGTCAGTACTTTGATTCCCACGGCGTCGCTTCCGCTGGGATTGCACTCGCTGATCCAAGTCGTGTCGCCCGCGCTATCCAGTTTCACAGACCACATGACCGGGGGTGGCGTAGTCGAACCGCCGAAGATGCAGCCCCCGTCACTGGTCTGGCTAATGTCCCTGAGGTTGCCGTCGCTTACCGGCCCGTCGTACCACCGCCCCTCGCTGCACTCCGAGAGCGAGCGGAACGACAGAAAACACCAGGATAGCCAATATCTGAAGTCGCTGAAGGGCGAGAACGGGAAGGCAACAGCCAGACCAGTCGTCGTTCGACGCCTCTCCCCGACTTGACAAACTGGATTATCTCATTCAATCCTTCTTTCGCTGTCCCTCCGTGCTATCTCAGCCGCGTCAACTATCAAGTCCTTGCAGCTCGCACCGGCCGGTCAATCCGCCTTCTGTGCGCTCTTTGCGGTCAGCCGAGGCGGAACCGCTGGACTCGAAACCCCGAATCCTGATCCGAGTCTTGCGTTTCGCTTGGCGTCTTGGCGGTTCGGGTTCGGATTTCCGGCGGCAAAAAATCCACTTGCAAAGCTGTCGCGTTTCCGATATGATTATGTCGGTCGGATGCAATAGGGAGCGATTCGAAAGGATTGAAATGAATCGCTGCAGTTTTCGGTTGGGGGTAAGACACTCTAGCCTTCTCAACGGGATGCGCCGGGCATTCCCAGGCCGATCCCGGCCTGAAATCACGGGAGGCGCCTGATGCACCGCATCGGCAATCGCCTGCTGGCGCTGACCCTGACCGTCGCGGTCAGTTCGGCCATCGTGGTCGCGGGCCTGCTCGGTATTCAGCGGCTGCGCGCTCAGGGGTTGATGGCCGAGAACGCGCGCCAGCGAATCGAGCAACTGAACAACACGCTGGCCATGGAGGGCGATAACCTGGAAGCGTTTGTCCGGGACGACACCCACTGGGACGACATGGTGCAGTTCATTGCTCATCCTGACGCCGGCTGGGCAGATAATAGCATCACGCAGTCGCTGCCGACCTTTGCCGCGAACGCGGCCTGGGTTTGCCGGATGGATGATTCGCAGGTCTACTCGGCGACCGACACGAGCGCGGCCGGCAAGCTCCTGGCCGGGCTGGCGATACCCGGGTGGCGGGCATCATTCGGGGACGCCCGGTTTGCCCATTTCTACCTGAACACTCCGGCCGGGCTGACCGAGGTCTGGGGCGCGACCGTGCACCCGTACAGCGACCCGGAGAGCCAGGGCGAACCTGCGGGCTACATGTACGCAGCCCGGGTCTGGACCCCGGCATATGTCGCGATGCTGGAGAATGCGTCGGGCGCCCAGTTGAAGTTGAGCCCGGCGGCGGGCCGTGAAAAGTCGCGCGACAAATGGGATGTCCGTACCGGCGCGATAACGCTGACCCGAACGCTGAACGGAGATTCCGGCGCGCCGCACACCGTGCTCACTGCGGGCTACGTCTTCGTCGGAATGCCGGTTTTCAACCGCACTTCGCAAATGATGACCCTGCTGTTCTTCGCCTTTTCGCTGCTCACGCTGGGCGTGCTGTTCTCGCGCCTGGACCGGTGGGTAACGCGGCCGCTGCAACTGGTCACCGACAGCCTCCAGACCGAGAACCGGCAGTCAATCGAGCGCCTGGAGCGCAACCCGACTGAATTCGGCCGCATCGGACAACTGATGCGGGAATTCGTGGACCAGCGGGTGCGGCTGGTGGAGGAGGTCGGCCGGCGCGAGAAGGTTCAGGCTGAACTCAGGAAGACCAACGGGCAGCTCGCGGCGACCAACGAGCGACTCGTGGAGACGGACCGCCAGCACCGGGAGCTGTTCGATCTGGTCGTGATGCACGACTTCGGCACGCCGCTGACCGTAATCCAGGGTTACATTGACCTGCTCAGCGACGGCCTGTTCGGGGAATTGAGCGAAGGCCAGCGCAAGGTCGTCGCCACCATTGCGGCCCGGCTGAAGGAATTGAACTCGGTTCGGGACCGGGTGATGGAAGCCTCGGGTCTTGATTCCGGGAGCGTCACCCTGGCGCCGGAGATGGTTGACATGAGAAACCTGGTCAAGACCAGCATCCGGGCAATCGAAGGCTATGCCCGGGACCGGGGAGTCGAACTGACCAGCAGCGTACCCGAGGTTCGGGCGCGCTGCGACCCGCGCCGGATGCAGCAGGCAGTAGACAACTTCCTGCTCAGCGCCCTGAAATATGCTGGCAGCGCCCAACGGCTCGAGGTCTCGGCCAACATCTCCGGTCCGGAACTCTTCCTGTGGTTCAGCGACAAGGGCGACGGCGTCCGGTCGATTGACCCCGCGACCGCCGAATCCGGCACGGATTTGAGATTCGCGACCGGCATCGAACTCGCCCTGGCCCGGGCGATAGTCGAGGCTCACCATGGACGGGTCTTTGTCGAGTCCAAGAACCGTCATGCGCTGTCCATCGGGTTCTCGGTGCCGCTCCTGGCCGACCCGGCAGCGCAACGCGAATCCAGGGCCGCGACGCCCGCCGAGATGCGTCGGTCGCCGGCCAAGTTGCAGGGCACGCTGGTCGGAACTGGTGTGAAATAGCGCGCGGAGTGCGTCGGCCATTGCCGACGCCGCACCGGAATGCCGAATCTGGGCCGGTTTGGACCTGAGCCGCTCTTGCCGGCGACCTTTGCAGGATTTCCGGTTTCCGGCGCCGCCGACCGAAAAAGGAGTGAGGGGCCGCGCGCGACCGGTCGGAACTCTTGAGTCCGCGAGTTCCAACCGGACTGCGGCAGCCCCTCTAGAGGCAGAAGGAGACAGCGAATCAATTTCTGGTGAGTTGAGACCCAAACAACCACTACCCGATTTCAGGTTCAAGAACCGCTGGTCGCGGTCCTGAGAGCGACACTCAGTAGTCATCGGTCCTAACCGGCCAGCGTCTCATTTCTCCTGCGCCATGCTGAAGTCGAGAAAACCGGCAGGAGCGATTCCTGCCTTCACTATCAGCTTACCCATGACGGTCCGGGCCTAGGTCTGGGCGGGATAATGATGCCGCCGGTGCTGTTACTATCCGCGATCCACGATGGGTCGGGCTTGGGCGGTATGAGGAAACCGGGCTACAGCTGGCGGAGCGGTTCTAATGCAAGCTGTTCTTGTTGATTCCGTAGCGCTTCATCAGGCGCTGAACCGAACGGCGGTTGAGATTGAGCAGCTTGGCGGCGTCACTGACTTTGCCGCCGGTCTGAATCAGAGCTTGGACAACCTCGTTGCGCGGGAGAGGACGTCTCCAGCGTCCGGTCTCGGGTTCTGGTTCGGATGCGGCCACGGGTCCGGTTTGCGTCTCCAGAGCAGATACCGGCATCACGGTCGTTTGAGTCGGCTTCAGACCGAGGTCGTCCGCTCCAATCTTCCGTTTATGGCACATAATGGTGGCTCGCTCGACCACGTTCTGAAGTTCCCGGACGTTGCCGGGCCAGGGATGTTGCATCATCAAGGCAGCCGCATCCTCTTCAAACCCGACGATTGGCTTGTTCAGTTCCTTGGAGTATCGGCGCAGGAAATACGCGGCAAGGTCCGGGATGTCCAGTGCGCGCCGGGCGAGCGGGGGTACAGTGATGGTGAAGACATTCACGCGGTAGAACAGGTCTTCCCGGAACCGACCCAGCCGGACTTCCTCGGCGAGGTCGCGGTTGGTGGCGCAAATCATCCGTACGTCGATGGTCCGGTTCTCAACATCGCCGACCCGGCGGATGATTCTCTCCTCGATCGCCTGAAGGAGTTTGGCCTGGACGGTCATGCTGGTATTGGCGATTTCGTCAAGGAAGATGGTGCCGCCCTCCGCGGTTTCAAACAGACCCTCCTTGTCGCGCACCGCGCCGGTGAACGCGCCCTTGATGTGGCCGAAGAGCTCGGACTCGAACAGGGTTTCGGGCAGGGTACCGGCGTTGATGGAGACAAAGCGCTGCGCCTTGCGTTTGCTGGTGCTGTGAATCAGTCGGGCCAGCACGCTCTTGCCCGAGCCGGTGGCGCCGAGGATAAGCACGGTACAGTCGGTGTCGGCGATGTGCTCAATCATCTCGTAGACTTCGCGCATGGCCGGCGACTTGCCAGGCAGGTAACCGCTGGCGGCGTCGGTGAGGATCTCCTCGCGGAATGCACTGACGTCTTCCTGGATTTTCATGAAGGCCAAGGACTTGTCAATCGTCCCGGCGAGCAGGTTGGCGACCGAGATGAGCAGACTCTTGTCTTCCTCCCAGAAGAGGTGCGCGTTGGCTCGGCTGTCAAGATAGATTACGCCCACGACTCGATCGGTGACGATGAGTGGTACGCAGAGCATGCTGCGAATCTTGTTGATGAGAACCGAATTCGAGGCGCTGAACCGGGCATCGGTCAGGGCGTCGGCGGCCATGACCGGTTCGGCCTTGCGTTTGACCTGCCTAAGCAGGGAACGGCTGATGGACTGGGCGTCCTCGAGCGTGGACCGGTCGATGCTCCGGGCCGCGGCGGTGGCAAGCCGGTCGTTCTGGACCAAGAAGAGCAGTCCGCGTTCGGCGCCGGTGACTTCAATCACAAGGTCGAGAACCCGGTCCATAAAGTCTTCCTTATCCAGTCCGCGGCTGATGATTTCGGTGAGCTCGTAGAAAAACCGGAGATACTCGGTCTGGTGCCGGGACTGGGCGTCCGAGGAACTCACGAGCTGGGTGAGGCGTTCGTCGAGTTCCCCGACCTGCTGCAGGTCGTATTTCGCGCCCAGGCGCTGAAAGATTTCCTTGGTCTCCTGCAGATGCCCTCGTGCATCTGCGAGGTCCTGCTCGGTGAGGCTGCGCAGCGCGACTGAGGGCTTGAACCGGAGGATGGACTCGGGCTGCTTGATCGTGGTGAGCACGGCGGCCAGCGAAAACAGGCTGCGGCCGAGTTCATAGGGCAGCCGCAACTCCCGGGCGTGCTGAATGCTGCTGCGCAGGGCGGCGACGGCGTCGGGCTGGCGCCCCAGCGCGTTCAAAGCGCTGCCCTGGATGCGTTCCGCCGAGAGCAGGACCTTGGCCCGGCACTGCGGACTGTGAGCTGCTCCGTCCCCTGACCCCTGACCACCGGCCCCTTCCCCCTTGGCTCCGGTCTGGAACAGGGGACGAAGAGTGACGAGCGTCTTTCCCGGTTCGCCGGCCTGGGCGTGGACTTCGGCCGCCACCAGGCGCAACTCCGGGCGCGAGCGCCGATCCTGCAGGGCGTGGTTCAACCGGCACGCCCTGACAAGGTGCTGGCGGGCGAGCGATACGCGGTCCCGGCGGAGTTCCAGACGCGACTGCTCCATTTCCAGGGCCTGGGCACATGCCTTCTGTTCAACGTGCGCGACGATGGTCTGGGCATCGCGTAACAGGCGTTCGGCCACATCGAATTCGCCGCGCTTATTGGCGAGCGCCGCGAGATTGCTCAGAACCGCGACCAGCGAGGGTTCGGAGTCCCTCTCGACCGCGAGCTTCTGGCTCCGAGAATAGTATTCCTGCGCCTCCTCCCAGAAGCCCAGGTCTTCCCGGATAACGCCCAAGTTGTTCAGGATCCCGATCATGTCCGACTGGTTGCCAATCCGCTCAGCGATGTCGTGAGCCTCGTGCAGGTTGGCAAGAGCGCCGTCCCAGTCGCAGGCATCCTGCTGAATCATCGCGATTCCGACCAGCGTCGGGAGAAGCTGAAAGACGTCATTGCGCTGGCGCTGCAAGGGCAGGAGTCTCTCGTAGAGTTCCCGCGCCTGGTCGGGTCGAGCCTGAGACCAGAGAAGAGTCGCCGCGAACTGAGTCAGATAGCTCAGGGACCCGACCCCGGAAGGTTCGCCGATGTGGTCCTCGTACTCGTGAATCACCTGCTGCACGCGTTCCAGCGCGGTCCCGGTTTCGCCTTGATACCAGGCGAGCACCGCCATGTAGTAGCGCGTGCGCACCGTAGTCGCAGAGGATTCGAGGGCTTGATTCCTGGATTCCTTGATTCCCTGTTTCCTTGATTCCTCGATTCCGGCAAGTTCCAGGGCCTGTGCGTAAAGTCTTCCGGCGCGGGAGTACGCCCCCTGGGCGGCGTGAGACCAACCCATATCGTTCAGCAGGTCAATGGCCAGGGTGTCGACTTTGCCCTTGCGCGGGGCCGCGGCCTGCTCAAAGTACTGAAGTGCCTCGGCGTGCCTGTCTTGTTTCTGGTGGACGAGCCCGATCGCGCGCAGATAGCCGGGCAGCAGGTCCGAGGACGCGGCGAATTGTCGGTCCGCGACAACCAGGCTGATGCCCTGCACATAGCTGTCGATCGCCTCGCGGTAGCGGCCCAAGGTCTCGCGCAGGCTACCGAGCCGCTCGGTCAGGTCCAGGCGCTCGCGGGTGGCCAGGGTCCCGGGCGCGTTGGCGAGGGCGGTCTCAAAGTACGTCAGGGCCTGCTCGGCGAGGTGGTATTCCAGCGCGCGCGCGCCGGCTTTCAGGCAGTAGTTGTAGGCGCGGTCCTTTATCCCGGCTTGCGCATAGTGGTGCGCAAGGTCGAAAATCAGGCGCTCCTGGGCGTCGGAATTGAGCAACTCCAGGGCCAGCGCCACGCGGCGATGGCTCTCCCGACGCTCGGCCACGCCGACGGTTTCAATCACCACGCTCTCCAGCATCTTGGACGAGAGAATCAAGCTGCCTTTCGTGTCCCCGACGTACGGACGCATCAGGCCGATCGCCTTCAGCCGGCCGACCGCGCTGAACAACTGGCGTTCGTCATGACCTAGCACTACGCGCAGGAATTCGACCGAGAGCGGCGCGCCCGAGACGGCGCCGATCTTGAGAATCTCCATCTCGTCCGGGGCCAGGCGCGTCAGTCGGCTCTTGATTGCCTCGGCCACCGTCTCCGGGACCTTGAAGTCCTTGAGTTCCTCAACCCCGGCGGTCCAGCGGCTCGCACTGAGTCGCAGGATGCCTTCGTCAATCAGGGAATAGACGGCTTCCGTGACGAACAGCGGATTGCCGCCGGTGGCTTCGTGCAGCCACGCGCTGAGTTCTTCGAGATGGGGAATCGGACCCAGCACCGAGACGGTCATATCCCGAGTTTCGGCCGGGTCCAGATTCCGCAGTGCAAAGTGCTGGACATAGGGCTTCGCCCGGAACTCGGAAACGAGGTCGAGCAGCCTGCGCTCATTCAACCCGGCGACCACGACGACAATCCGCTCGTGCTCCACTGAGGAAACCAGGTAGCGCAGGAACTCCAGACTCGTCGGGTCAAACAGCTCGAAATCATCCACTAGGAGCAGGAAGCTGTGGCAGACCGGTTCCGACCGCAAGTCCCTTCCTTGCGCACTTCCTGATGTTTCGCCACGCGCAACTCGCCGCAGGTAACCCGCAACCGTCTCAAACAGCCGGAACTTCTCGGCCTCGCCCAGATGCTGCTCCGGACTCAACTCAACTGCGGGCTGCGGACTGCGGACTGCAGAC
>Ga0209777_10010085_pt1 | contig 10060 bp, 15 predicted proteins | sample FrelakmetHBP12HB_FD_187147 | JGI IMG/M metagenome (GOLD analysis project Ga0209777, IMG submission 187147) | Freshwater lake sediment microbial communities from the University of Notre Dame, USA, for methane emissions studies -HBP12 HB (SPAdes)... | ecosystem: Environmental > Aquatic >...
TGGACATGGGCATGGATCGCATCCATCACGGTTTCTGGAAATACCTCGATGCCGCCCACCCGAACTACCAGCCGGGCAGTCACTACGAGCAGGCGGTGCTGGCCTATTATAAGTTTGTTGATCAGAAAATAGCTGATATTATTGCCCGCCTTGATACGACTACCGCCGTGCTCGTGGTTTCAGATCATGGCGCCCAGGCCATGCAGGGCGGGATTTGCATTAATGAATGGCTGATCAGACACGGCTATCTTTGCATTGCCGAGAAGCCGCCCGGGATCGTTCCGCTATACCGGGCAATAATAGACTGGGCCCGCACCAAGGCGTGGGGAGAAGGCGGTTACTACTCCCGGATCTTTCTCAACGTGCAGGGCCGCGAATCGCAGGGGATTATTCCCGCGCATGACTATGAAACCGTCCGGAACGAGCTGAAAGAAAAGCTGGGAGCGCTCACCGATGAGGCGGGAAGAAACATCGGCACCAGGGTGTTTAAACCGGAAGAGGTGTACCGGCAGACCAACGGCATCCCGCCTGATCTCATCGTGTACCCGGGCAATCTCGCCTGGCACTCGGTGGGCAGTATCGGGCTGAATCGTATTCACACCTTTGAAAATGACACCGGCCCTGATGATGCCAACCATGCCGAGCAGGGCATCTTCATTTTGTATGATCCCGCAACCACCATACACGCTTCCACGCACCTGCGCACGGATCTGTCACTGACCGACGTGGCGCCCACGCTGCTCAGCCTTCTCGGGGTTGCCGTGCCGCCGGATATGGAAGGTAAACAGCTGACCCGTCCTGAAAACAGGCAAAACAACGGTGAGCAGGTTTATTCACAGCGGGAACAGGAAATAATTAAAAAGCGCCTGGAAGCTCTGGGATACCTGTGAAACAGACTCTGCAGAGATAAGAGTGTCAGAATACAGAAAAGCGTCTGCCAGTATAATGTCTGAAAATCTTTTGTCTTTTATCGTAACAGATGCTGAGACACATTTCATTCGTACCAACAAACCGGGTAACATTTTATTCTGAGGTTTACCATGGCAATTGATCTTCACACTCACAGCACCGCTTCGGATGGCACGCTGTCTCCGGCTGCGTTGATCGGCTACGCCCGGACCAAGGGTCTTGAGGCGCTGGCAATTACCGACCACGACACCGTAGAGGGGCTTGCAGAAGCTCTCGCGGAAGCCGCTAAAACAGGGTTTGAGGTGGTTCCCGGCGTTGAAATCAGTGCCCAGTATCCCCGGGGCACCCTGCACATCCTGGGCTATTATATGGACTTTACCGGAGCTGCCTTTCTTAAACAGCTTTCCGTGCTGCAGGATGCCCGTGCCGACAGAAACCCGAAGATTGTGGCAAAGCTCCAGGCGCTGGGACTTGATATCACATTTGAAGAAATAGAACAGGAAGCCGGCAGCGGTCTTGTTGGCCGCCCCCATTTTGCGCAGGTGCTGGTGAAGAAGGGCTATGTTAAGGACCCTCAGCAGGCATTTGACCGCTATCTGAAAAAAGGCGCTTCGGCCTACGAAGAGAAATTCAGGTTCCCGGTGAAAGATGCTATCCGGATGATTGCAGAAGCGGGCGGGATACCGGTGCTGAGCCACCCGGTCACGCTAAACTGTAATAACCTGCAGCTTGAGACTGAAGTTAAGGCCTGGCGGGACTTCGGGCTGCAGGGCATCGAGGCCTACTATTCAGAGCACGATCAGCTTCAGACCAGGCTCTATGAGGAACTGGCGCGCAGGTACCAGCTGGTTACAACCGGAGGCAGCGATTTTCACGGTAACATGATTAAAGGAATAGATCTGGGAAGCGGCAGAGGAAATCTGGATATTCCCTATAGCGTCCTTGAAGGGTTGAAGAAGAAAAAACTGTCCCAGTAAACGTTATACAGACTTTATTCTCCAATAATCTCTTTAACCAGTGTCGGGAATTCCTCTCAAAAAAACGCTTATCGAGCGCTGCATAATTTCTCTGGATTTTAGCACCATAGTTATCATTGAGGAGCTGTCTGCGAATAACGTGTGGCAGGGCCTCTATGCTTCGTATCTCCGCTCCGAGAACATTTTCTTCGACAAGGGATACATTCATCTTTTCCCGGTGAATAACCTGCATGGTATACTGTCTACAAACATCGGGAGGCCGCTATGAATAGCAGCAATCAGAGAGTTTTGCTAAATCACTTCCCCGGTAGAGGCACTGATAGCTTTCCGCCCTGGGCAGAAGCCGGCCTATTGTACTGTGGAAGCTTGATTGACGGGGGCCTCTGCTCCTTCTCTATTATAACGAAAAAATAGTATTGACAGCAACTGCCATGCGGCTATGCTGTATTACAGTAGATACCGTTTGATGGTATCTGTATAGTGCGACCAGGAGACACAAACCATGAAAATAGATTCACGGGGATATGCCTATCTTGGAGAGAAATTTGCCAACGCGGAATTTATTGTTAAGGAAGCAGAAGAGGGCAAGGTCCTTATTCTTGAAAAGGTTGTGAAGATTCCGGCAAAAGATGCCTGGTTCTATTCAGCAGAGTGGCAGAAAGGTGAGCGCAGTGCGCAGAAGGATATTAACGCTGACCGGGTAAACGCGGTTAAAAATACTTCTGCCTACTTGAAAGGTATCCGGCAGAAACGGGCAAGGTGAAGTCTGAATTTATCATTCCCCTGTAGAATTAATGCGGCGAATGGGGAGATATTTGCAATCTAAAACGCTTGACAGTCTGCTTCTATCTATTATAAGCCAACTAATTATGGGGTATGTTTAAAATAACTGTTATACATAAAATAAAGGGAGGCTATGAAAATGAAAGAACAATTTAAAACCTTTATACCGCAGAATGATGTGATGGCTGAATTTGGCGAAATGTCAATGAACCAAATAGTGGAACTAATGAGGAAATATAAAAAATCGCCGGATGCGATTCAGTTTATAGCCGACATGCTTGAAGAGTAATTTGTTATTCATTGTGAGAGGGCGTTCTTAGTGAAATACAGTGAAGCTACATCAAATGAAACATTTCCCCTGAAAGTGCTGGAAGCAAGTTCTGAGTATTCACCAAATAAGTGTGAATTCAGAAATGATAAATTTGGAGTTTGGCTTTACCATGCCAACTGCATCGAGTTCATGGACATACTCATTAGCAAATATCCTCTTGGCAAATTCGACATGATATTTGCAGATCCACCTTATTTCCTATCGAATGGCGGCATTACCTGTCACGCCGGGAAAATGGTAAAGGTTGACAAGGGGCAATGGGATAAATCGAATGGGCCAGAGCTTAACCACGAGTTTAATAACGCGTGGCTTTCCAGATGCCAGAAATTGCTAAAACCAAACGGTACGATATGGGTTTCTGGCACGCACCATATCATCTATTCCGTAGGTTATGCGATGCAACAATTAGGCATGAAAATTTTGAACGATATTACATGGGAAAAGCCTAATCCCCCTCCAAACCTTTCCTGCCGCTATTTCACTCACTCCACAGAGACGATCATCTGGGCAGCCAAGAATGAGAGGGCCAAACACCAATTCAATTACGCCATTATGCGGGAGTTGAACTCGGGTAAACAAATGAAGTCTGTCTGGAAATTAGCGGCTCCAAATGGTGAGGAAAAAGATTTAGGCAAACATCCTACTCAAAAACCGGGTGCGCTTTTAGAGCGCATTATGCTTGCCAGTACCAACGACGGTGATTTGATTTTTGATCCATTTTCTGGAAGTTCTACAACTGGTGTTGTAGCAATAAAACTAAAGAGGCGGTTTGTTGGATGCGAATTAGAATCTGAATACTTGGCATTATCTGCTAAGAGACTTAGTAGAGCAATTAGCGAAAGATCATCTTCATTATGCTTTTAAAAGGGCAGGCCATATGAAAACGGGTGGTATTGGTGGTGCAAAAACTCTTACTGGATTAAATTTTGAGCGCAAAGTTGATTTTCAAAAACTTATTGACTCCGTTCCCGGCTACAGTATCCGAAAAATCCCAAATAAGGCAGGGATGGGGGTCTTCTTTGAGGGTGAACTTGTAGCAAGATGTTTCAGAAAATATGATTTCTATGAGTTTTTAGACGAGTCGAATATCGATTGGCACCAAGTACTTTCGAAAAGGCTTTTACCTGATGATGCACTGCTCGTCATTGTTCGTGAAACCTTGTTCATAATTGAAGTCAAATATCAGCAAGTTGCGGGATCGGTAGATGAGAAATTACAAACCTGCGATTTCAAACGTAAGCAGTACTTGAAATTGGTATCACCATTAGGTTTAAAGGTTGAATATGTTTACGTTTTGAATGATTGGTTCAAGAAACCAGAATACAAGGATGTGTTGACCTATGTACATAGCGTAAATTGCCACTACAAGTTTAATGACCTGCCGCTTTCGTGGTTAGGTTTGCCGACAAAAAAAGTCTAAATAATGCGCTGCACCTGAAAGCTATTCCGCTTTACTTTAGAGCAGCAGATGATTTATTCAATCCTAAAATTAAAAATAACCGCCGTAGTTCTAATACTCAAACATCCAGGTGCTTCTTCTCCTCCAATACCCCACACCCCTTCTTTAAATCTTGACTTTTCGCGGGAAAACGGTAATTATTAGTCAACCACAGAGCACTGATCTCCGTGCCCCCTGTGGTTTAATTTATATTATTAGATACATATACTTTCCCCCAAATGAATTGGAGGTGCTGAATGAGCAGAGAAGAACTTGAAAAATTGACCGCTACCAAGCTGCGGGAACTTGCCCACGAGTATCCTGAAATTGAGGGCGCCCATGCCCTGAAAAAAGAAGAGCTCATCGTGGCAATACTGAAAGCCCGAGGCGAGCCAATAAAGGTTGCCAAAAAGAAACCCGCCCAGATTCACGAGATTAAGAAACACGTGCGGGCTCTGAAGACGGAAAAGCAGAAGCTTCTGGAGGAACAGGCGCAGGATAAAAAAAAGCTTACCCAGCTGCGCAGGAAGATTAAGAGACTGAAACGCCAGACTCGGCTTATGGCAGGCGTGAAAGCAGCAAAGGTGAAAGACGCTCAAGAGGAAAAGGCATCGTGAAGAACAGGATAAGACAGGATTTAACAGCCGCCATGAAGGCGCGGGAGGTCCTGCGCGTCTCAACCCTGCGGCTGATACTGTCTGAAATTGAACGCAAGGAAAAAGAAAAAGGCCTGCCTGCAGAGCAAGAGGCAATCATTCAGATTCTCTACACCATGATCAAGAAGCGCAAAGAGGCCATAGAGCTTTTTATCAAGGGCGGCAGGCAGGACCTGGCAGACAAGGAAGAAAAAGAGATACCCATTGTTGAATCATACCTGCCGCAGCAGATGCATGAGGATGAAATCCGGCAGGAGGTTCTCGCCACTATTGCTGAGCTTGGTGTCGGGAGCGTTAAAGAGATAGGGAAGGTAATGGGGGTGCTGTCAAAAAAACTTGCCGGCAAAGCACAGGGAAGCGCCATCAGCCGCATTGTCAAAGAAGAGCTGCAAAAGCTTGGGGGATAATGTACTGCAATCGTCATTGCGGGGAGTCCTGTTTTCTCTCGGGGCGGGAGCGCGCAATGATAGTTAGTAAGCTCAACAGGGGGATAATGTTTTACATTGTCTCCCTTATGTTTTTTAGAATCAGCCCCAAAGGCACCAAAAAGCTCTCTTTGGAACGCTGGGACGAATAAGGGTATCTTGAGTTCCCGATTTAAATGTATGACTCTCGCGCTCAGCGGCTTTGATTAGTGGGAAAAAAATTGACAAATTGTTCAGCAGTACGTTAGATTATAATCTTTAAATAATTTCAGGACTGTTCATGAAGGGACACATTCATATCGACCAAGAGCTCTGCAAAGGCTGCAGCCTGTGCATCGAGTTCTGCCCCAGGGGCGCCATCGGCATAGCCAAAAAGTTAAATATCAAGGGCTACTACCCTGCTGATTTTGTAGATAAGAAAGAGTGCACCGGGTGCGCGACCTGCGCGGTCATGTGCCCGGAAGCTGCAATCGAGGTCTATCGCGATGAAAAGGCTGATGAGCGGAAATAACGCCATAGGTGAAGCGGCCGTGCTTGCCGGCTGCACCTGCTACTTTGGCTATCCCATAACGCCCCAGAACGAGCTGCCCGAATACATGGCAAAGCGGCTCGCAGCAGTGCCGGACGGCGTTTTTATTCAGGCTGAAAGCGAGCTGGCTGCAATCAATATGGTGCTGGGAGCAAGCGTTGCCGGTGCCCGTGCCATGACCTCCTCAAGCAGCCCCGGCATCAGCCTCAAGCAGGAGGGTATCTCGTTTCTAGCCGCCCAGGAGCTGCCGGCAGTTATTGTCAACATGATGCGGGGCGGCCCGGGACTGGGAAACATTTCTCCCGCCCAGTCTGACTATTTTCAGGCAACCCGCGGCGGCGGCCACGGCGATTATAAAATTATAGTATTGGCGCCCGCATCGGTGCAGGAGCTTGCCGACACAACCGCGCTGGCCTTTGATCTGGCCGACATGTACCGGACCCCGGTCATGATCCTGGGGGACGGGATGCTCGGGCAGATGATGGAGCCGGTTACCTTCCCCGCCAAAAAAAAGGAGCGGCACCTTGCCCACGCCGACTATGTTCTTACCGGCGCTAAAGGTCGTCCGGCACGGCTGGTAAAATCCCTGATCCTGGACCCCAAAGAAGCAGAGGAGCACAACTGGAAGCTGTTCCGGAAATACCAGCGCATCGAGCAGCAGGAAGTTCGCTATGAAACATTTCTGCTTGATGATGCGGCCATGGCGGTCCTGGCCTATGGCACGGCTGCCCGCATAGCCAAAGGGGCAATAAAGCGTCTCCGGGAAGAGGGCTTGAAAATCGGCCTGATCCGCCCCATTACGCTCTGGCCCTTTCCAAACAAGATAATTCAGGATACGGCAAAGCACCTGCATGACTTTTTTGTGTTCGAGATGAGCACCGGACAGATGGTCGAAGATGTGAAACTGGCACTTGAAGGAAAAGCCCGCGTTCATTTCTACGGACGGCCCGGCGGAGTGGTGCCAACGCCGGTTGAGCTGTCGCGGATTATTTCCCGGCATTACTACCAGTCGCAGAAGAGGAAGAAGTGATGAAAAAGGTTTATGCGCGCCCGCGCTCGTTAAAGAACGCCCCCTTTCACTACTGCCCGGGATGCGGACACAGCATTATGCACCGTCTGATTGCTGAAGTGCTTGATGAAATGGACCTGCGGGAAAAAGCCATCTGCGTGCCGCCGGCAGGCTGCGCCGTGCTGGCCTACGATTATATTGATATAGACATGGTGGAAGCGCCGCACGGCCGCGGTGCAGCAGTGGCAACCGGCATCAAGCGGGTGCGGCCCGAGAACCTGGTCTTTTCCTATCAGGGTGATGGAGACCTGGCTGCTATTGGCACTGCTGAAACACTCCATGCTGCCAACCGCGGCGAACAGATTACGATTTTTTTTGTCAATAATGCGGTCTACGGGATGACCGGCGGGCAGATGGCTCCCACCAGCCTGCTGGGGCAGAAAACTACCACCTCTCCCGCAGGACGGGACCCGGGACGTGAAGGGTACCCCATAAAAGTCTGCGAAGTGCTCGCTCAGCTTGGCGCTCCGGCCTACCTTGAGCGTGTCGCCGTAAACAAGCCGGCAGCTATCAGAAACACAAAAAAAGCTATTGCCAAAGCATTCCAGTACCAGCTCAGAAAAACCGGCTTTTCACTGGTTGAAATTCTTTCCCCGTGTCCGACCAACTGGAAGCTGAACTCGGTTGAGTCATGCGCCTGGATCGATGACGTGATGAGCAAGGTATTTCCTCTGGGAGTGATAAAAGAGACAACATGTTAATCAAGACGATATTTTCAGGATTCGGCGGTCAGGGGGTGCTGTCCATGGGGAACACCCTGGCAAACGCTGCCATGCTGCAGGGAAAGTACGTCACCTATCTTCCCTCCTATGGTGCTGAAGTGCGCGGCGGCACTGCCAACTGTACCGTGGCGATAGGAGATGAGGAGATAGCTTCGCCGGTAGCTTCTGAGCCTGATTTCGTTGTTTCCATGAACCAGCCGTCTTTTCTCAAGTTTCAAAGCACGCTCCAGACCGGCGGCCTGATACTGGTCAACTCCACGCTGGTGAATGTTGCAGCAGCGCGGGGTGATATAGAGGTCATTGAGGTTCCGACGAGCGAACTGGCAGAAAAACTGGGCAGCATCAGGGCGGCCAACATGGTAATGCTGGGGGCTTTCATCAAGGTGAGCAACCTGGTCTCGTTTCAGCTTATGCTGAAAAATCTGCCTGAAATACTGGGGGAAGGAAAAGCAAAGCTTATAAAAATAAATAAGGAAGCCCTGGAGGCAGGGTATAATTATATAAAGGAGTGAGCGGCCCATGTTCATAAAGCAGATTTCTGTGAGCCTTGAAAATATCCCGGGAATGCTCTCCAATATCAGCGAGCTTTTGGGCAAAGAAGGTGTTAATATCCGGGCCATATCAGTAGCTGATACCTCTGATATCAGCACCGTACGCTTAATCGTTGACGACCCGGTTAAGGGGGTAAATATTCTGCGGGGTCATGGCTATGCGACGAAAGAGACCGAGGTGCTGGCCGTGGAATGCCCTGACCACCCGGGAGGCGTCAATGCGGTGCTGAAACCGCTCAAGAACGCCGGCATTAATGTCCTGTATCTCTACCCCTACCTGGGCCGGGTGAGCGACCAGGCGATTGTGATCCTCGGCGTGGACAGAACCGAAGAGGCTGAGGACGTGCTCAAGCGCAACTGGGTCAAGACCCTGGGGAAGGAACTATATAATATATAAAGCAGGCAGCCAGTCAGCTTCGTGGTTAAAAAGGCTGAACGATGACGGCTGACAGTTCTATTAATGAAGAAGAGGTAACTAATGTCTGATAAATTCTGTGCCCGCTGTGGAAAATCGCTTACCGAGGGAAGTCTGAATTACATGGTGCATATCCAGATACTTTCTGATTTTGATGGCGTGCTTCCCTATGCTGAGGACGACCTTTCTGAAGAGATACAGGCAGTGCTGAAAAATGTGGATACCATGGATGCCCAGGAGCTCGAGGATGATGTGTACCAGGAGATTTCCTTTGTGCTCTGCGAAAAGTGCAAGAAGATATTTGCCCGTGACCCCTTCAGCAGCGACAAGGTGGTCTTTCCGTATAATAAAAAACTGGAAAATTTAATTCACTGACCCTTCACGTTAGCGGTGAGGTTGCGGCATGTTCATGAATTATTTTGACATCTTTCTTTGTGCCATAATCGCCTTCTTTGCCATCCGCAGTATCCTGCGCGGCGCAATCCGTGAAATATTTTCCCTCCTGGCCCTGATCGCAGGTGTTATTATATCGTGCCGCTACTACGCCATGCTTTCAGCATTCATCATCCCCTATATTGATAACCCGTGGGCCCGAACCATTATCTCATTTACCGGTATCTTTATCCTGGTGTATCTCGGTATCACTATAGCCGGCTGGCTTATAGCAAAATTCATTAAATTCATTCGCTTGAGCCCGCTTGACCGGTTGGCGGGCTTTTTTATCGGGATTGCCAAGGGCTATCTTATTGCCTGCTTTATTATAATCATGCTCCTTATGCTTGCTCCTCCCGGCAGCAAACTGCTCAAGGAGTCCCGTATTTCACTGCAAAGTATTCCGTTTATTGAAAAGATGGCAACCATATTCCCCGCCCCCTTTAAAACCATTATCGAGGAAAAAACCAGGGAGCTGAAAAAACCGCTGCACCCTAAAATTGCCGTATAAAAATCCAAGCCACGGTTCTTCTCCTGTAGGTATTTTTCACCTTCTTTTTTTAAAAATCCTTGACATTCAATCGGTTTTATATTTAAAGAGTTAGCTGCACCATATTGGTTTTCCGCATGCTAAAACTGATCTTATGCCGTCCAGACGGAGAAGGGATAATCGATAGCTCACTAGTCTTTTTCCATTCAGGCTGTTGATTTGAAATTTTCTTATAGAGAAACAGGATAAGTAATACCTCCTGGGGAGCGCATGTGATATAGTGGCAACAACAAATAAGGAGGATATTCCATGCGCAAATTCATAAAGCCCCAG
>Ga0209777_10010086_pt1 | contig 10059 bp, 4 predicted proteins | sample FrelakmetHBP12HB_FD_187147 | JGI IMG/M metagenome (GOLD analysis project Ga0209777, IMG submission 187147) | Freshwater lake sediment microbial communities from the University of Notre Dame, USA, for methane emissions studies -HBP12 HB (SPAdes)... | ecosystem: Environmental > Aquatic >...
TGCTGGCCCGGCAATTCCTGATGCAACCCCGATAAGGACAAAAATTCCGGTACCAATAATTGCACCAATGCCTAATCCCGTGGCTCCCCAGAAACCCAGAGAACGGTTCAATTCAGCCATTTTGGTGTCTCCGTTATCCTCCGTTCATAAAGTATTCCTTGTTGTATCCTGACTGTTACTCATACATTGGTCCTGGTTCGGATACCGCTCCGGGAGTGGTATGGTCGAGGTCCATTTTTTTGCATTTTCAGGAACCATCTATAAGCCCCCCCGGGATTGATGGATTGATAATCATGCATGGGTGTATTGTTCTCTGTTCATGATTTTCATGTCGTGAAACAGTTGTACTTTTCGCGAACATTATCAATGAACAATAAAAGAATGTTTCCTCAAAAATCATATTTTGAAACAAAGTATGAAATTACGAATCGTTTTTCATATCATTGAGGAAGAAGATACGTCCGATAGGAATAAATGGACTGTTGTTATATTTTTTGAAAAATGGCCATATGCATAAATTCCTCCGAAACGAGCACATTCGATAGTTATCAGGAAAAAGAGCCATGACCGATCGCCTGTTCCGCTACTGTAAAGAGGATTTCGGGAAGATCCCTGTTCGCGTCATCCATATGGATCTTATCTTTGATGTCTTTGACGACCACACAAAAGTACTATCTGATTTATATGCTGAATCCCGCGACAGTCCCCTTTCGGAAATTGTTCTGAATGCAAAAAATCTTGAAATCATTGCCGTGAGTTGTCCGGGACACGAATGTTCACCCATGTACGATGATGCCGAAAGTAAGCTGACGATCCGGTTTAACGATCCGGTTTTACCACAAACCCGTTTTACTGTTCATACAGAAACAATCTGCCGCCCGACAAAAAATATTCTTGAGGGTTTGTATTACGATGAAACTCCCCCGGGTGCACCGCCCCAGCAGATTACCCAGTGCCAGCAGTGGGGTTTCCAGCGCCTGGTCCCGTGTATCGATGATATGACGGCAAAGTGCACGTATACCACGACGATCATTGCTGACGAACGATATACAAACCTGATAACCAACGGGAATGTGGTTGCCCCGCGCCAGCCTGCCGGGGCTGGCAGGGTAAAAATTACGTATGAAAATAGTATCACCCCTATGGCCCCGTACCTGTTCTTTCTCGGGTGCGGGACCTATGCAACCTTCAGCCAGGAATGCGAATACCCGGATGGGCGGCGGTGCACCCTCGAGCTGTTAGTTCCCCCGGAATCCGATCCTCAGATAGCAGGACAGGCCCTCGACATCCTTCACGATGCCGTCCTCTGGGTGAATCTCTTTACCGGCCCGGGCAGGTATGACCGGGAGTCAGCACGGGAACGACTGTACCTGCTGATGCGGGGTCTGGAACGCATCAAAAAGAGGAGTCCGCACCATCCGCAACTACAGCCGGTAGGCACAGAACTCAAAAATCTTATCCAACAGATTGTCCCCGGTTATGAATATACCGGGATGACCTATCGGGAGATCGGCATGCAGAATTCGGATTTCGGGGGAATGGAAAATGTGGGTAACACGACCGTTACCACAAACCGTATCATGCCATTTCCTGCCATGACTGATCCCGCGTACGAGTATCTTGTTAAAGTAAAAGTGCATGAGTTTTATCACAACCTCAATGGCTCGGAAGTGACCGGCTGGTCGCCGTTTGAGATCTGGCTCAATGAAGCAGTTACTGTTCATACAGAGAACCAGTACCACGCATTTCATTTCGGGGAAGATTATTCCCGGCTCCAAACGGTTCTTGCATTACTGGCACCCGGGAACGGGACACTCGAACTTGACAGCGGAGCTGCATCCCTGCCTGTCGAACCGGACGGGTTCAATGATCCCAACGAGCTCATCACGGATATCACCTACATGAAAGCCCCGGAATTTGTGAGAATGATCGAGACTCTCATGGGAAAAGAGACGTTTGTAAAGGGTCTGGATCTCTACCACCGCAGGTACCGGCATGGAAATGCGACCCGTGACCAGTGGGTGCAGGCAATGGAAGAGGCATCCGGACAACATTTTGCCCCTATGGCAGACGGGTGGCTTAAGCAGACCGGTTTTCCGACGCTCTCGGTACATGCATCCTACAACAGCGACCGCCATGTGACTTCCCTGCATCTCCGGCAGGAGGGGAATAGCCCGGAAAAACACTGGATCTTCCCGGTCAGGATCGCGTTAGTCGATGCATCGGGAAATGATATCACTGAGGTTCTTTTTCATGTTGAAAAAAAAGAAGGATCCCTCGAACTCAGTTCACCGGAACCGCCTGCGTTCATTTCCCTGAACCGGGGGTATTCATTCTACGGAAAAGTCAACTACGATGCACCGTTAAGGGAACTGTACCTGCAGGCTGAACGGGACACGGACCTTGTCAACCGCTGCCTCGCGTTTATGACTATCATGGATCGGGAAAAACTCAAAATGCTCAACGATCCGTCTGCCCGCCCTGACCTGGAATGTATCGACCTCTATTTCAGGCTCCTATCCAACCGCGACCTGATGATGCAGGGGGGCGGGCAGTTTTTAACCGTGTTCGAATCCGTACCGGATAAAAAATATGCACACCGTTACCAGGCCCTCTATGATGTCCGCGAGAGAATACTGCAGTCCATTGCGACACGATATAAAACAGACCTGCGTGAACTCTACACTTCCGTGAATTTTCCGGATACCCGGCGTGATGCTCTGGACCAGGAACTCCTTGGCATAAAACGGAGGCAGATTAAAAATACTGCTCTTTTCGTACTCTCACGGCTTGATACTCCCGATATTCACCAGCTGATAAAGGATCAGTTCACCAGCTCATGTAGCGCGACGGATAAGCTGGTTGCCTTCAGCCTGTATATGGACAGTTCGGCAGGAGACCGGCCCGGTATTCTTGAATCTTTTGAACAGGAATCAAAGAAAAATCCTGTCAGCTGGGAGAATTTCCTGTCGGTTATTGCCGCAAACAGTAGTCCGGATATACTTGATCTCATCTCAAGGGTCGAGAAATCGGATGCGTTCCGGATAGAGCAGGCAAATGACCAGCGTGCGCTCTATGGCAGGTTTGCCCTGAACCGGAAAAAATCCCTCCAGACTGAACAGGGGCGCTCCTTTTTGGAAAAGACCTTACTCAGGCTGGCACCCATCAACGAGCACAGCACCGTATCGATGCTCAGGGTATTTGGAGCTCTTGATGCGATGGAAGTGGCAGACCAGATCCCGCTGGTCGGGATTCTTGCCCGGCTTCTCATCGATCTTGACCCGGAAAAAACACCGAGTGTCTATAATACTGCACGCCGTATACTGGTGGGGGCACCGTATGCAGTTCAGAAATATGAACAAAAACAAGGGAGAATACCGGCACTCCGGGCATGAGGCCTGAAGGATCGTATACGATAGAGGTATGGTATGATGACACGTGCATTTTTTTATGAAAAAAAAATTTACTGGTGGAGCCAGTGGGCAAAATGAGATTAAGGGATGAAACTGTATGATCAACGCATTACCCCTTGAGAATTACCGGGCTTCCTATAAGCCTGAACAGGTGGAGTGTTCTACGACCGAGACATTGAAACCTACGGACGAGATTATCGGGCAGGACAGGGCGCAAAAAGCTCTCCGTTTTGGCCTTGAAATCCAGGAAAAAGGATTCAATATTTATGTTGCAGGGATGCCCGGTACCGGGAGAAAAACGGCAGTAAGGAAGCTTGTCCACGCACTGGCAAAGACCAAACCAAAAGCCGATGACTGGATCTATGTCAACAATTTTGCCAACCCGTACGAGCCCAATGCAATCCGGCTTCCCCCTGGTATGAGCAGCCAGCTGAAGGCAGATATGTCTGCTTTCATCGCAGAAACAAGAAGGGCATTACCAAGAGCTTTTGAGAGTGAGGACTATGCTGCAAAACGCCAGGAGGCTCTCGGGAAAATCGATACGGAACGAGAGGCAATCGTAGGGCAGGTTACTGAGAGAGCTGCAAAACAGGGCTTTACAATCCAGATGGGGCCTACAGGACTCATGGTTATCCCGGTGATCGAGGACAAGCCGCTCACCCAGGAAGATTTTGAAGCGCTCCCCAGTGAGAAGAAGGCAGAGATACTCCAGAAAAGAGAAGCCCTTGATGCGGATCTGCGAAGCGGATTCCACCAGTTGCGGGAACTCGATGCGAAAGGGATGGAGGTTGTCAGTAAGCTCAATAACGAGGTTGCTCTCTATGCCATCGGCCATCTCCTCGCCGGGCTCAAAGAAAAATACGGAAAGATCAGCGAGGTCATCCTGTATATTGACAGCGTCCAGAAGGATATCCTTGAAAACCTCGGTACATTCCTGGGATCGGGGCAGCAACAGCAACAACAGCAGGAGCAGGAGCAGGTCCCGCCACAGTTCCAGCAGTGGCTCGCCAAGGACCTTGCTTTCAGGAAATATGAGATTAGCGTGGTGGTAGATAATTCCACCCTTGAAGGTGCCCCGGTCGTCTTTGAGGAGACCCCAAGCTACCAGAACCTCCTGGGGAAAGCAGAAAAGGAGGTTCAGTTCGGCATCGTGACGACTGACTTCATGATGATCCGCCCGGGTTCAGTCCATAAAGCGAACGGCGGGTACCTGGTAATCCCGGTTCTGGACCTCTTCAGGTATCCCCTTGCCTGGGACGGGCTGAAATCAGCTCTTAAAACTGAAAAGGTCAAAATTGAGGAACCTGGAGAACAGGCCGGGTTCATCACAACGAGGGGACTCAAACCCCAGCCGATTCCCCTGAGCGTGAAGGTTATCCTGATCGGCACCCCCGATATCAACCAGATCCTGAACCAGGGAGACCCTGACTATCCCGAGCTCTTCAAGGTGAGAGCGGACTTTGACACCGTCATGGACCGGAATGAAGACAACGTCAGGAACTACGCTGCGTTCATCTGCACGCTCTGCAAACGGTTTAACCTGACCCACCTTGATAATACCGCGATAGCAAAAGTCGTAGAATATGGGTCCCGGCTCGCAGAAGACCAGAAAAAGCTCTCCACACGATTTTCAGGAGTCGCAGACCTTATCCGGGAGGCAAACTTCTACGCTACGCAGGAAAAAGCAAAGAATATTACAGTCAGGCACATCCAAAAGGCAGTCGAGGAGAAGATGTACCGCTCCAACCTGATCCAGCAGAAGATCCAGGAGTTCATCGAGCGGGGAGTCTACCTCATTGATACTGAGGGATCACAGGTCGGGCAGATCAACGGGCTTTCCGTGATGGAGCTCGGGGATTTTGCTTTTGGCAGACCCTCCCGGGTGACCGCCAGTGTTGCCGTGGGGCGGGGGGGGATTATCGACATCGAACGCCAGGCACAACTCGGCGGACCGACTCATACCAAGGGGGTCCTTATTCTTGGCGGCTACCTGGCCAACAAGTATGCTCAGGACAAGCCGCTCTCCCTTACTGCAAAACTCGTCTTCGAACAAAGTTACGGGGGAGTGGACGGCGACAGTGCATCGAGCACGGAACTCTATGCGATTCTCTCTGCCCTGTCAGGTCTGCCCCTCAAACAGTCCATCGCGGTTACCGGATCCGTGAACCAGCGGGGGGAAGTCCAGGCTATCGGGGGGGTAAACGAAAAGATTGAAGGCTTTTTCGAACTATGCAAGGCCAAAGGCCTGGCCGGGCACCAGGGAGCCATGATCCCGGCAAGCAATGTCCAGAATCTCATGCTGAAAGAAGAGCTCCTTGAAGCGGCAAAAGCGGGAAATTTTGCCATCTATCCTGTCAGGACCATCGATGAAGGCATTGAATTTCTCACCGGTGTACCTGCAGGGGAACGGCAACCTGACGGATCCTACAAGGAAGGAACGGTCAACTTTCTTGTCAACAGGAGGTTACAGGAGATGGCAGAAAAAATCAGGGAGTTCCGGGTCCCTCAGTGATAGTGTTTGTTTTACCTCAATGATCAATCAGACGCACTTTTCGGGACTGGAATCAAACTTCTTTTTGCGATGCGGCCGGAACCGATTGGGACCCGGGCGCGGGTGTCGTTGGGAACGGGCCTTCCAGCCGGGGGCTCTCCCTGCAAAATCCGCTCTCTCTGCCGCTCCGGACACCCCATGGTGGTCAGCAGGCCAATGACCCCCAGGAACGCGGGTAACCAGTACTTCACGCGTCTCAGGCAACCAGTCCTCGGGAGAAGGGGATTATAGCCTTGATCACAACAAACGGTTCTCCGGGTCTCAGGAAGTATTAATCCAAGGCGGACTGTACCGGAGATCAGGTATCATGACGGTTTTCATCTCTCTCATAAGGGGGATCAATGTCGGAGGGCGGAAACGGGTCGGGATGGCAGACCTGGTGCAACTCTGCCAGTCCCTTGGTTTTACCAACGTGAGGACCTACCTCCGGAGCGGGAATGTGCTCTTCGAGTCACCGCACGGGAACCCTGGACAGTTGTCAGCCATGATCGGCGAGAAGATGTCCCGGGAATTTGGTTTTCCGGTAAAGGTGATTCTGCGGACTTCGGAGGAGCTTCGGTCTATCATTGCCAATAACCCTCTTGCAAAGGAGGGTCTGGAAGCCGACAAACTCCATGTGGCGTTCCTGTCCGGCATTCCCCCTGAAGCGTTTCCGGAGAACATGATGAAAGGACACGATGGTCCGGACAGGTACGTGATCGCTGCCCGCGAGGTCTATCTTTCCTGCCCGAATGGTTACGGGAGGACGAAGTTCTCCACTTCCTTCTTTGAGAAGAAGCTGGGTGTCGCCGCGACAACGAGGAACTGGAAGACGGTAACCACGCTCGCCGGGATGGCGGAAGGATAACGGCTGAAAAAACACATAGACTGCACCACAAGCCCGGAGAAAACACAATTATGGAAATAAATCATAATTTTGTGATAATTGTTCGCAAGGTTGTGCGCCGTGATGATGATGAAAGTTACCCCGTCTGATTTTAAAGGGAGTTACTAGGTATTTTAATTCCCGCGAACCTTTTACTTCACCACAAGCACCTTGCAGGGCGCAGAGCGTATGATCTCTTCCGCAACACTCCCCAGAAGCAGGCGCTCCAGCCCCTTTTTTTCCCCGCGTGCTGATTACGATTAAACGATCTATGTGCAGAGTTCTGTTCATGCAAACTCCGGTCCACTCCTCATACCCTGCTTCGGATCATATCGTCGCTGTTTTATCGTACTCAGTCTAACGCTCGGTAAATTGTTCGTGCCAGACTTCTCACTCAACCATTTGCCGGCCAGCGCTCACGTCAGGCAGTCATGATACCCTGTGCTGCCAAAACCGCAGGAACCAGAGCTGGCCTTCCACAACCTTCTTTACAGTCCGTGCCGAAAATGGATCACAGGCTGTATCATCATGGCGGAAGAAGAGTTCCCATTCATTCCAGTCGATCAGCTGATGGAAACACTGCACACATCACTACAGGGGCTCTCCTCCCGGGAAGTTGAATCACGGCGGGCATCCTATGGCCCAAATGCGGTGGTGCGGCAGAAGAAGCTGGCAGCCTTTAGACAGTTTGCCGCCCAGTTCAAAAACCCGCTTATCATAATCCTCTTTCTCGCAGCGGTCCTCTCCGTTTTTCTTGGTGAATTTGTCGATGCGATGATTATCATCGTGATTGTGGTCCTGAGCGTGTTTATTGACTTTTTCCAGGAGTACCGGGCAGAACGGGCAGTCGATCTCTTAAAGGAAAAAATCTCCACTACTGCCACCGTTATCAGGGAAGGAGCCCGGCAGGACGTGCCATTATTGGAACTGGTCCCCGGGGACATCATTTCCCTTTCCGCCGGTGATATTGTGCCTGCGGATGCCCGTGTCATTCTTGCCCGGGATTTCTTTGTTGACCAGTCGGCACTGACCGGGGAATCGTTCCCGGTGGAAAAAACAGCTCAGATCCGGGCGGGTGATAACCAGGATCTCCAGCAATGGGGACAATACCTGTTCATGAGCTCTCCGGTAGTCTCTGGCAGTGCGACTGCAGCAGTAGTAAAAACCGGGATGTCGACCGAGTATGGGAAGATTGCAGAACGGCTGACCGCCCGGCCACCGGAGACGGAATTTGAACGAGGACTGAACCAGTTTTCATACCTTATCACCCGGATTATCTTCCTCCTTGTAATATTCGTATTTTTCACCAATGCCCTGTTTAAACATGGTGTGCTCGATTCCCTCCTGTTTGCGGTCGCGCTTGCAGTCGGCCTGACACCCGAGCTGCTCCCCATGATCCTGACGGTCAATCTCTCAAAAGGTGCACTCGCGATGTCAGAGAAAGGGGTCATCGTCAAGCACCTGGTCTCAATCCAGAACTTCGGGAGCATGGATATGCTCTGCACCGATAAGACCGGGACACTGACCGAGAACCGGATCACGCTGGTGTACCATGTAGATGCAGAGAGGAACACCAGTGACCAGGTACTGTTGTATTCGTACCTTAACAGTTATTACCAGACAGGACTGAAAAGTCCTCTCGATCAGGCAATTCTCCAGAAGAGCGGTGTGGAGATCGGGCAGTACCAGAAAATCGACGAAATCCCGTTTGATTTTATTCGTAAAAGGATATCCGTCGTAGTTGCAAAAAACCAGGATCGTATTCTGATCACCAAGGGGGCGCCCGAGGAGGTCCTGAAATTATGTACCCGTATTTCCCGGGAGGGTGTGCCGGAACCTTTTACCGGGGATTGGCATACGCGGGCTGTGGGTTTATACGAAACGCTCAGTAGTGAAGGATTCAGGGTCCTTGCGGTCGCTTCAAAAGAGATCACGGAAGAGAAATCCACCTACACCTTTGATGATGAAACCGATCTTACCCTGCATGGCTTTGTTGCATTCATCGATCCCCCCAAGGAGACCGTACATGAATCACTCCGCATGCTCCATGACACGGGCATTGAAGTTAAAATCATTACTGGTGATAATGAACTCGTCACCCGTCATGTATGTACCGCGCTCGAGTTCCCGATCACCGGGATAATTGAGGGGAGCGAGATCGCCCGGATGGACAGTGACACCCTCGCCAGCGCAGTCGAGCAGGCGAACATATTCACCAGGGTTTCCCCGCCACAGAAAGAACGGATCATCAGGGCACTGATGAAGAATAATCACGTGGTCGGATATCTCGGGGACGGGATCAACGATGCCCCCTCGATCCGGGCCGCAGATATCGGGATCACGGTGGACAATGCGGTCGATATCGCAAAAGAATCTGCCGACATCGTCCTGTTGAAAAAAGATCTCCGCGTGCTCAGGGACGGCATCCTTGAAGGAAGGAAGACGTTCGGAAACACGATGAAGTACATCATGATGGGGACAAGCTCGAATTTTGGTAACATGATCAGTGTCGCGGCCGCGTCACTCTTTTTGCCCTTCCTTCCCCTTCTTCCTGTCCAGATACTTCTTAATAATCTCCTCTACGACCTCTCCCAGTCGACAATTCCGACGGATGCGGTTGATAAGGAGTATGTACTGGCACCAAAACGGTGGGATATCGGGTTCATCAAAAAATTTCTGCTCGTATTCGGACCGGTCAGTTCCCTGTTTGATATCCTCACTTTTACCAGTCTCCTTGTGATATTCCATGCACCCATGGAGCTATTCCGGACGGTGTGGTTTCTCGAGTCGCTCTGCACCCAGACGTTCATCATTTTTGCCATCAGGACCACCAAGGTACCTTTCTATAAAAGTCATCCCAGCAGGCTCCTTATCATCAGCAGCATAATCGTTGTCCTGGCCGGGATAGCAATCACCCTCTCACCCGCAGGTGGTCTCTTCGGTTTTGTCCCCATCACGTTCCCGTATTTCCTTCTTATCGGGGCACTTGTGATCGGGTATATCGTCGTTGTTGAGATCGTCAAAAAAAGGTTTTACCGTCACACTACCGACAGCGACGGCGCTCATTGAATTAAGTTTGCGCAGATTAATTGTGCTGTAAAGTGTTTGACGGTGATTCCGATGTGATCATAGGCCATCCCTGGATGACAGCTGATGGGTGGAAAATAGGGTAAATAAATCTGCGCAACTGAATCGTAAGGAACGATGCGTTTACTCTTTGCGTATGACGG
>Ga0209777_10010087_pt1 | contig 10058 bp, 6 predicted proteins | sample FrelakmetHBP12HB_FD_187147 | JGI IMG/M metagenome (GOLD analysis project Ga0209777, IMG submission 187147) | Freshwater lake sediment microbial communities from the University of Notre Dame, USA, for methane emissions studies -HBP12 HB (SPAdes)... | ecosystem: Environmental > Aquatic >...
TAGTAGTGCATTGGGTAATAAATTAAATATAAGCACATATCAAACTTATACTGGTACAACAGCACCCGGACAATTTGCAAGTAAATCTTTTGTAAGCACATATACTGGTACAACAGCACCCGGACAATTTGCAAGTAAGAGTTTCTTAAGTACTTATACCGGAACAACTGTTCCAAATACATATGAAACAATAAGTAAATTTAATGCTTATACTGGTGCAACAAAAACAATTCTTGACGGAAAAGCATTCTTAAGTGGTGCAACATTTACAGGTACTCTTCGTGCAGTTAATCCAGCACAGAATGATAAAAACACTTGTGTTGCAACTACTTGTTGGTATTACTGTCAATGTGGTACTGCAACTCCAAACATGGATAGTGGTAGCGGTACTGTTGGTACAAGTGGATTATGGACACATAGCGACCACGTTCACCCAAGTGATACAAGTAGATTATCTACAGGTGCATTTAGTACATATACTGGAACTACAGCACCCGGACAGTTCGCAAGTAAAAGTTTCTTAAGTACTTATACTGGTACAACTGCACCCGGACAATTTGCAAGTAAATCATTCTTAAGCACATATACAGGTACTACAGCACCGGGACAATTTGCTCCAATTAGTGTTGTTACTACAAAAGCATATTTAAGTGGTGCAACATTTACGGGTAAAGTATGTGTTTGCACTCCCGCAGTAAATGATAATACAAATTGTGCAATAAACTCAGCATGGTATATTGGTCAATGTGCATCTGCAACTCCTTCAATGGATAGTGGTAGTGGTACTGTTGGTACATCAACATGTTGGTCACATAGTGACCATACACACCCAAGTGATACAAGTAGACTAAGTACGGGCACATTCAGTACATATACAGGAACTACTGCTCCTGCAGCTTTTGCTTCAAAATCATTCTTGTCAACCTATACGGGTACAACTGCTCCTGCTGCATTTGCAAGTAAGAGTTTCTTAAGTACATATACCGGAACAACCGTTCCAAATACATATGCTACAATTGCTTTGGTTAATTTAAAGGCATATTTAAGCGGTGCAACATTTACGGGTAACGTAATAGGTATTACTCGTGCAGTTAACGATAATAGTACTTCTTTTGCAACAACAGCATGGTACTTTGGTCAATGCGGAAGTGCAACACCAGCAATGGATGGTAGTGCTAATGCGGGTAGTTCAAGTTGTTGGTCAAAATCAGACCACATACACCCAAGTGATACAAGTAGATTATCTACAGGTGGTGGTACATTAAGCGGTACATTAAAAGGCACTATCTTTAGTGGTAGTACATGTGTTACAGCACCAATAACTTGCGGTAGTTCATGTGTCGTAACACCAATAGTATTGGCAAGCACATATGTTTGTTCACCAATAATTACGGGTAGTACAAAAGTTTGCTCACCAATTGTTTGTGGTACTTCATGTGTAAGTTCTCCGGTTATCTTAGGTAGTACAAGTATTTGTTCTCCAATAATTAGTGGTAGTACTAAAGTTTGTTCACCAATTGTTTGTGGTACATCTTGTGTACAGTCAGCATTATTGTGTTCAACAGGGGCAGTGAAAGGAACTATCTTAACTGGTAGTACTTGTGTTTGTTCACCAACAATTTGTGCAACATCATCAGCAATTGCTCCTACTCCTGCAGCAAATAACAACAGTACTTGTGTTGCAACAACAGCATGGTACTTTGGTCAGTGTGGTGTAGTAACACCATCAATGGATGGTAATGCAACCGCTGGTACATCAGCATTGTGGGCACATAGTGACCACGTACACCCAAGAGATACTTCAAAATTAAGTCTTAGTGGTGGTACAATGACTGGTACTTTAAAAGGTACGATTTTCAGTGGAAGTACTTGTGCAACAGCACCAGTTATATATGGTAGCACATGCGTTTGTGGTCCAGTTATCTTAGGTAGTACAAGCATTTGTTCGCCAATCATAACAGGTAGTACAAGAGTTTGTTCACCGATTGTTTGTGGTACATCTTGTGTACAATCACCAATAGTTTGCGCAACAACATGCTTTGTTGAAAATGGTTCAGCACTTTCTGCTAAATATTATCCATTCAATCAAACTATTACTGGTAGAACAACAACAACTACGGTAGATGCAAGTTATGCAAATAAAATAATTGAAGCAAATGGTACATTTACAATTACCTTCCCTAATGGTATGGCAACAGGAATGATGGTAGATGTTATTAATGTCGGTACAACTCCAATTACTTTGGCAGCAAGTACAACAATAAATTCAAAGGGTGGTAATTTAATTTTAAGAACTCAATGGGCAGGAGCAAGTGTATATCACAGAGGTTCTAACGTTTGGGTTGCAGTTGGTGACTTAGTACCATAATTTATACTGATATGAGTCAATTTTTCGGTACAATACAGCAACATACAACTACCACATGTACTTATACTACTGTTGGTACAGCCACGCTTACATTACCATCTGGTGTACTGCAATTATGCTATTTAGTTGTTGCAGGTGGTGGTGGTGGTGGATATAGAAGTAATACTAATCCATCTGCTGGTGGTGGCGGTGGTGCAGGTGGTATGTGTACTGGTATTACTTGGACTCCTGTTGGCGGTTCATATACAATAACAGTTGGTGGTGGTGGTACAGGTGGTGGTGCAACTCCAACCAATGGTGCAGTTTCATGTATAAATGGTACTTCACTTGCTGTTTGTACAACAGGTGGTGGACGTGGCTCAAGCACTGGCGGTGCTGCAAATATTGGTGGTAGTGGTGGTGGTGGTGGAACGGCAACTGCTACTGGTGCTGCAGGAACTGCGGGTCAAGGTTGCGCTGGTGGTAATTTTGTAACTGCAGGTTCAGGCGGTGGTGGTGGTGCAGGTGGTAATGGTACTAATGGTACTGCAAGTGCTTGTGGAGTTGGTGGTGTGGGTTTATCATCAAGTATAAGTGGTGCTAATGTTACATATGCTCACGGTGGTGATGGTGCTTTTAATGTTAATAAAGTAGGTGCTGCAGGTGCAGCCAATACTGGTAATGGTGGTGGTGGTGCAGGTAGAACATCGGGCACACAAAATGGTGGCGCAGGTGGTTCAGGAATTGTAATTGTGAAATTTGAATATTAATTGTATTTATATTAAAGAATAATTATGAATTACAGCACATTTGATCTTAATAATTTTTTTATAAAGAAGGATAGCACACTTCCTGACTTAACATATCCCTTAACTCAGCATACTATGGAGCAATATAATGTTACTCCTGACATGCTTAATAACGTAGCAGTAACTTTCTCTATGATGGATGCCGATACAGGTTTATTGCGAATAGCAAACGTGCCTGCCAATCTTGTGATCAATAGAAACAGACCTGGATTTCCTGATGAAATAGAATATACCCTTATGTATAAATTTAAATTGCCACAAACATCAAAATCAGGTCGGTATTATGGCGAATTTACCGTAGATTTTTTAGGACCTACTAACTGCGGAAAAATTAAATTACCTGTTGATAATCAAATTAATATAATTATTTCTGACACTCAGACAAAAACAACTGTAGTATAATCCTTGACAGTTATAAATTTTTTATTATCTTTGCATGATATATTAGGATCATTATGCAAGAACAGCCGATTTTTACAGTGCACTGTGAGCGAATCTCAAGAAGATTAGTATATTATCTTAGATTCCAAATAAACGATCAACTCATAGAACGTCTCAAATCATTACCTGAAGAGACCCGTAAATGGAATCCTGGCATGATGGTATGGGAAGTCAGTACACCTTCATTACTTGCTCTTATCAAGAAATACAAGGGTTCAAATAAAATTCGCTTTGACTTTGGCAGTGAAGATAGTCGTAAAATATTCATACAGCAAATTAAGAAAATTGAAATTGCCGAAGAAGAAAAACGCAAATTTATTGCCGATCTTAACATCAAAAAAGAGCATTGGGTAAAATATAAACAAGAATTAGAACTAGATTATGTTAAATACTCGGATCAATGTCATGCTTTACTGAATGAAGGAATCAAACTATATCCACACCAGATTGTTGCAGCAATGTTTATGAATGTTACCCGTAATACGCTGATTTCTCACGACATGGGACTCGGTAAAACACTTTCAAGTATTCTTTATGTTGAAATGAATGGCTTTGGAAAAATTATTGTAATTACTCCTAACTCATTAAAATTTAATTATTTTAATGAAATTCAGAAGTTCACAAAAAGTACTGCATATATTGTAAATTGGAGAAAAAATAAGTGTGGTCTTGCGGATTCCAAATATATAATATTAAATTATGATTTTTTTAATTCGGGTAGTAAGGAAAAATTTCAAACAAAATGGGATAAATTAAATGTTGGTAAAATTGACTGTGTTATTTGTGATGAATCGGTAAAAATTAAAAATACTAAAAGCAACACCTATAAAAACTTCAAATCAACATTTAGAAAAAATATATTTAAAGATGAAAAGATTAGTAAAATTTTTCTTTCTGGAATTCCTTGCCCCAATTCAAGTCAAGAACTCTATAGTGTTATGAATCAAATATCTCCAACTGATTTTGCAACCAAGAAATATTTTCTAGAATATTTTTGTGGATTAATCTACGATTATAATAGTGGGTGGGGTTATATAAAAGATACTGGTGAGGCTAAACTTGAAGAACTTTATCATAAAATAGAACCGTTTGCGCATCGAAAAAGGAAATTTGAAGTATTAAATCTTCCTGAAATAACATATCAAAGAGTAATGTTGGATATGGAAGATAAAGAATATGAAACATACGAAAAAATAGAAAAGGGTGTTTTTAATGAATTTGTAGAACATCCAACACATAATCCACTTACTATTATGATTCGTCTTCGTCAGTATTTGGCATCATTAAAAATTAAACATGTATTAGAATTGATTGATACTATATTAGAAACAGGAGAAAAGGTCGTAATTGTGGATTTTTTTAAAGACAGTTTATACCAATTAAAAGAAAAACTTGGTAATGTCGGTGGTCTTCACACAGGTGACCAAACTCCTGAAGAACGTGCTGAAATAGTAAAGCAATTTCAAGACCCCAATAGTGAAATGAAAGTTTTTATTGGCAGTATACAAACTGCTAATTTTGGATTAACCCTTACAGCAGCATCAAAAATGTTTATTATGACATTACCATACTCTGTTGGTGATTATGAACAACTTGCGAGTCGTATACATCGAATCTCGCAACGAAATCCCGTAAATATTTATCCGTTAATATATGAAGATACAGTAGATAGCCATGTATTTTCTGCTATTGAAAACAAACGAAAGGAAATTGTTAAAGTACTTGATAATGAAGATTATAAATCAAACGTTGAAGAATCTGTACTTGGTGAAGTAATTGAAAAAATTAAAGAAAAATATAAAAAAAGATAAACCATCAAATGGCAACAATATATCGTTGGAACAAGAATCCCTTTAGAGATTTTCTATTGCAGTCATTAATATATAATATTGATATTTCCGATAAAAATCTGAAAGGAGATATTAACAATACCTTTAATTATATTTTAGAAAATATTTTGGAAAATGAAGAAGATGCTGTATATTTGGATTTTAATATTACCAAGAAAGGTAATTATTTTAAATTAACGGGGAAAAATGCAGTTTCTGCACTTTGGTTTTCAGGCATATTGCCAAAAAATGCCTCAGAAATGTTTAAGCATGACACATTTATTTTTGGCAACAGAGAATATTCATATAATAAAAAAACGAAGAAATTGACATACGAAACAATTAAGAATTAAATGGGTAAAAAAATTAATTTATTTTATATTTTAGAGTATTTATATGTAGTAACAAAGTATTAACAATATGAAAAGAGAAAAAATTTTTATTGAAACACTCACAATTAGAATATCAGATGCGTTAAACAAAAGATATAAAAGATATTGTGACGAAAATGGTTTATCTTTATCAAAAAGATTAAGATATTTAATTGAAAAGGACATTAATGGGAAAATTGAAATTAAAAAATGATATTAGATAAAAACATTAAACAAATATGGCGTAATGATAATAAGAAATATTATCTTAATAGGGGTTATATTTTTACTAAAACCTATGATATTTTTTTTGTTAAAATCAATGATTTATCCAAGGGAAGCAATTGTTTAATTTCCGTAGTTTGTGATGTGTGTGGAAAAGAGAAGAAATTAAGTTATAAAGCATACAATTATAATATCAAAAGAGGTGATTATTATTGTTGTTCCGAAAAATGTTCAATGGATAAAAAACGTAAGAATAATTTAAAAAAATATGGTATCGAATATCCGCAAAAACTTAATCATGTTAAGGAAAAAATGAAATCTACCAATATGAAAAAATATGGTAGTGAGTCTCCAATAGGAAATGATAGTGTAAAAAATAAAACTGAACAAACTAATTTAAAAAGACACGGTGTTAAATATCCTATGCAAAATAAAGGAATTTTAAAAAAAATGTTAAATACTGTGATTCAAAATTATGGGGAAGTTTGGTTGAAACACGTGCCATCATACAATCTCAATTCAATTATATATTTAGATATAATTTCTCAAAAAATTAATTTATTTATTCAACATGCATTAAATGGGGGTGAAAAAAAATTTATTAGATATTGGGTTGATGGGTATATTGAGCAGTATAATATTGTTCTTGAGTGGGATGAACAACAGCATGAAACTAAAAGAAACATAGAAAGAGATATTAAAAGAGAAAAATTTTTAAAAGAAAATTTTCAGTGTTATATTATAAGAATAAATGAAAGAGAGTTTTTATTAGATGTTAATAATCAAATTAATGGTGTTATAAATAAAATAAATAATATTATAAAAAATGGATAAATTAAAAGTACTAACAGAAATAAAAGGTTTTCTCGATGGATATAATGGCTTGAAATATTTGGTTAACGTAGAAACTGACTCCAATAATAATATTGCCGAATGCATTCTACATGAACCAGGGCATGATATTGAATTCAAGAAAATAAAATATACTCCATTCATGTACATGAAGGATTTGGAACAATTCAAATTAAAATTATATGCGCATTTTCCTGAAATTTACGAAAGTAAAATGATACAATATGGTATCACTATTACTAAACTTAAAACGGGTAATCATAAAAGACTAAAGAATGGTTATTGCTTTAAATTAACAAGCAGTAAATCATATAATGCTATTATTAATTTTTTAAAGGATGGTAGAATATATCCTTATGAAAAATTAAAGGATGATGATGGCAATGAAATTAAGGATGCTAAAGGTGAGTCAATATATTTATACAGGGATATGTTCTATGCTCCGAGAACTACAGAACAGTTCTTTATTTCAACACAAACAAGATTATTTAAGGGCATCGAAGAATATAAAAATGTACATAAGGTAACATTTGATATAGAAACCACTGGTTTGCGTTATCAAATAGCAAGGGTGTTTGCAATTGGTGTCAGGGATAACAGAGGCTTCGAAGTAATATTGGAAGCAGAAAAACTTAATGATGATGATGCAGAAATTAAATTAATTCAGGATTTCTTTAATCTTATTGCAAGTAAACGACCTGCAGTTATTTGTGGATACAACTCTGAAGATTTTGACTTTGAATTCATTTTAGGTCGTGCCAAAATACTTAAAATGGACCTTACACAACTTCCTACTGGTTTAAAAGAAGGTATTCAATTAAAAAGAAAACCTAATAGTTCTGTAAAATACGGTAATACTGCAGATAAATTTACTGCAACAGAAATGTGGGGATATTCAATTATTGATATTCTACATGCGTCAAAACGTACTGCGGCAGTTAATACAGAAATAAAGGAAACGAAATTAAAATATATTGCAAAGCATGAGAAAATAGCGAAACCTAATCGAACATACATTCAAGGCGAAGATAATTTTATTGGTAGATATTATAGCGAAAATAAAATGTTTGTTATTGATGAAAATAATAATTACATGCAAGTTCCAGAAGAGTATCAGGTAGTTACAAGAGAATTATATGTGTTGCAAACCAATAAGAAAAAAATGAATGATAAGCAATACAAAGATTTTAAGAAAACATACTTAGATGAATGTCCGGCTTTCATCGATTGGTTTAAGGAAGTAGCAGCACCGAAGAAAATGAATTCTTTTATTAGTGGTAAAAATCTTGTAAAGCAATATCTTCTCGATGACCTTTGGGAAACTGAACAAGTAGATGAACTTTATAATCAATCATCATTCATGTTAGCAAAGATAGTACCTACGACATATCAGAGGATTTGTACGATGGGTACTGCTGCAATATGGAACTTACTACTTACCGCATGGAGTTATGAGAATGATCTGGCTGTTCCACATTGTGATGTTAAAGAAGATTTTTCAGGTGGGTTAGCAAGGTGTTATAAGATAGGATATAGTACAAGATTAGTTAAAATCGATTATGGCTCACTTTATCCTATGTTACAATTGACTTGGGACATCTTTCCAATGTTCGACATTACAGGTGTTATAAAGAAAATGTTACTTTATCTCACCACAACCCGTAATATTTATAAAAGACTTGCAAATAATGATAAATTAAACGCAGAAGAACTTGCATTATTAAAAGAAATTGATCACGATGCATACAGGAAGTTATTAGAGAACAAAATAACTGATGCTGATAGAGCAATGTTCAAGATTAAACAGTTGCCTATCAAGATTTTAAACAACTCACTTTTCGGTGCTTTAGGTTCTGATATATCATTCAATTGGTCTGATAATAATTGTGCCGCACGTATTACTTGTTGTGGTCGTTTGGAACTCAGACATGCAATAACTTGGTTTAGGAAATATGGTTGTATTGCATTGCTTGCTGTTACTGATGGTATAAACTTTCAGATTCCTGATAGAACAAATATTTATGTAAATGATTCTGGTGAAGGTAAGGGAATTGTAGGTAATTTAGGTTATGACGGACCGATTGAAGAAATGTGGAAGTATGGTGATAAGACAGGTATTGCAGCACTTATTGAAAAATTTAATAAAGAAGAAATGCGACCACCTTACATGAGTGTTGATAATGACGGTGAATTTATTAGTTGTTTGAACCTTTCACGTATTAATTACGCTACACTTGCACTTGTAAAAGACAAAAAGTCTGGCGAAATGAAAGAGAAGATCAAACTTACTGGTAATACTATTAAGTCCAAAGTAATGCCTGAGTACATTGAAGAATTTATTGACAAAGGATTTGAATTGATTCTCCACGGTAAAGGCAAGGAATTCATTGATTATTATTATGATTATGTTGACAATTTACGTTTCTGTCAGATTCCCCTGAAGAAAATCGCAAGTAAAAGTAAGGTGAAAATTACAATAAGTGCTTACAATAAAAGAGGTAAAAATAAAAATGGTCAGGATAAAGGCAAGCAAGCACATATGGAGTTGTTGATTGAAAAGCGTGAAAACATTGCAAGACAATTATTTGAGCAACATAAACACGAATTCAATTTGGAAAAGGTCAAGGACTTGGATGATGTTAATATGATGATGAAATTAGTTGCTAATTACATGCCACCTGAACCTGAATTAGATTCGGTTGTATATCATGTTAATACTGGTTACATGGTGTCACATGGTGGAACAAAGCAGATCGAAGACAAAGAAACCAAAAAAATGAGATATGCTGCCGAATTAATTGATAATAACAACTTGCTTGAAAATCCCGATATGAAAGGTAAATATAATGTTGCCAAATATTTGGATGCGTTCAACAGTAGAGTTACTTCACTATTAGTTGGTTTTGATGATGAAGTTGCCAACACTGTGCTCTCAAAGATAGTAAAGAAAAAAGTTAAGGACGAACTTGGCAATACTAAAGTAGTTGAAGAAGTAACTAAACAAAGTTATAATCCGGATAAATTAATACTTAAGAGTTTCGATAGCGATATTTATGAGGAATCAATGTTCTTAGAGCCAAAAGAAGTTAAGTTTTGGAATAAGACAGGTTATGATCCAAGGTTAGTATGGAATGGTTTCAGTATGCATGAAGACGATAAAGTGTATTATGAAATATACGAAGGT
>Ga0209777_10010088_pt1 | contig 10058 bp, 6 predicted proteins | sample FrelakmetHBP12HB_FD_187147 | JGI IMG/M metagenome (GOLD analysis project Ga0209777, IMG submission 187147) | Freshwater lake sediment microbial communities from the University of Notre Dame, USA, for methane emissions studies -HBP12 HB (SPAdes)... | ecosystem: Environmental > Aquatic >...
CGCGCGGCCGTCCGGGCCTCGCAGGCCACTGATCCCGATCCGGCCGACACGCTCAAGTTCCTGTACACGGAGACCGCGGCGGACGTGGTCCCGGCGGGCCGGGGCGAGGTTGTCCCGTTCGTCCCGGTGCCCGAGTCGAAGCGCGGCCCCGACGGCTCGATCACGTACCGCGACGCGCTCCGCGAGGCGCTCGCGGAGGAGATGACGCGCGACGGGCGGGTCCTCTTCTACGGCGAGGACGTCGCCGACTACGGCGGCGCTTTCAAGCTCACCAAGGGCCTCCTCGAATCCTTCGGCCGGGAGCGCGTCTTCAACACGCCGATCAGCGAGGCCGCCATCTGCGGCACCGCGGTCGGCGCCGCGATCGTCGGCCTCCGGCCGGTGGTCGAGCTGATGTACATGGACTTCGCGCTCATGTCCTCCGACCAGATCGCCAACCAGGCCGCCAAGTGGCACTACATGAGCGGCGGGCAGGTGGAGGTGCCCCTCGTGATCCGGGCCTCGGTCGGGGCGGGCAAGGGCTACGGCGGCCAGCACAGCCAGTCCCTCGAGAGCCTCTTCACCCACCTCCCCGGCATCCACGTCATCTACCCTTCTAACCCGGCGGACGCCAAGGGCCTCCTCAAGTCCGCCATCCGCACCAACAACCCGGTGCTGTTCGTGGAGAGCCAAAGCCTGTACCCGACGAAGGGCGTCGTACCCGGGGGGGAGTACCTGGTCCCGATCGGGGTCGCGGACGTCGCGCGCGAGGGCACGGACGTGACGCTCGTCGGCTGGGGCCCCGCGGTCCTCGACTTGTTGGCGGCCGCCGAGACCCTGGTCGCCGAGCACGGGATCAGCGCCGAGGTGGTTGACCTGCGGAGCCTCGTCCCTCTCGACATGGAGACGGTCCTGGTCTCGGTCCGCAAGACCGGGCGCTGCATCGTGGCCAGCCAGGCGGTCCTCGTGGGCAGCTACGTCAACGAGATCGTCGCCCGCGTCCAGCTCGAGGCGTTCGACTTCCTCGACGGACCGGTCGGCCGGATCGGGGCAGCGAACGGCATCTCGCCGCAGGCGGAGAGCCTCGAGAAGGCCTTCCTGCCCAACGCCGGCGATGTCGTCCGGGCCGTCCTGGCCCTCCTGTAGCCGGAGTCCATCGTCATGGTCCACGCCGTCCGCATGCCGAAGCCCGGCCAGATGACGGAGGAGTGCGTCCTCACCACCTGGCACAAGCAGGCGGGAGACCCCGTTCGCCGAGGCGACATCCTGTTCGAGATCGAGACCGACAAGTCGGCCATGGAGGTGGAGTCGTTCGAGGACGGCGTGCTGCTGGCGCGCCTCGTCGCGGAAGGCGAGACGGTCCCGGTCAACACGATCTGCGCCTACGTGGGTGAGCCCGGCGAGGCGATCCCCGGGGAGGCGCCCGCCGCCGTGGCACCCGAGGCCGCCCCGGCGGCGGCCGGGGAAGGCCGCCTGCGAATCAGCCCGCGCGCCAGCCGGCTCGCCGCCGAGGCGGGGGTCGATCCCCGCACGATCGCCGGCACCGGCCCCGAGGGACGGATCACCGAGCGCGACGTCAAGGCGGCGGCCAGGGGAGGGGTTGCGGCGGCCGTGACGGGACCCGCCCCGGAAGCCCCCGCGGCGCCGGCCCCGCGCGGCGCACCCGCACCCGCACCCGTGCCCCTGCCCGCGGTCCCCGCCGGGGGCGAAGAGGAGCCGCGAGCGCTGAGCCGGATGCGCCGCGTCATCGCCGACCGCCTGACTCACAGCTGGACGTCCACCCCGCACTTCACGGTCACGGTCGCCATCGACATGACCGCCCTCCTCGCGCTTCGGGCGGAGCTCAAGGCGGCGGGCACGAACCTGACGGTCACGGACTTCGTGCTCGCCGCCACCGCCCAGACGCTTGCCGAGTTCCCGGACGTGAACTCGCGGACAGACGGCGTCTCGGTCTGGCCGCGCCGCCGGGTGCACCTCGGCCTCGCGGTCTCGCTGCCCGGAGGCCTGGTCGTGCCGGTCATCCGGGACGCGGACCGGTTGACGATTGCCGAGCTTCACGACCAGGGCGTCGCCCTCGCCGCGAAGGCGCGCGAGGGTACGCTCCCGCTCGACGACATGACCGGCGGCACGTTCACGGTCTCCAACCTGGGCATGTTCGGGGTCGACGAGTTCAGCGCGATCATCAACCCGGGCGAGGCAGCCATCCTCGCGGTCGCCAGCGCGATCCCGACAGTCGTGGCCGTGGGCGACGCGATGGGGATCCGCTCGATCTTGAAGCTGACCCTCTCGGCCGACCACCGGCTGGTGGACGGCGAGATGGGGGCCCGGTTCCTGGGCGCGATCCGCCGACGCCTCGAGGACATGGCCGCGTTCCGCAACGAGGCGCTGAACCACTGACCCGCGGAGCCAACCACTCCGCGGGTTGAGCGCGGTGCCGTCCCTGTCGCCGTCGCCGCCCCAAACGACTGGGAGGGAGATGGATGATCCAGGTCGGGTTCCTGGGGCGCATCTCACCTGCACGCGCGCGAGCGGGTGGGCCTGCTCCCGCGTGGCCGGATGGAGCGACCGGTAGACCCGGCGCAGAATCGCTGGCCCCGACGGAACGAGCACACGGAGCGACTACACCCGCTTGACGTGGCGTGGGCCAGAATGCTAGCGTCTGCGCAATCGGTTGCGCAGACGGCGAGGACCGGTCGCGCCCGAGCATAGACTGCGTGGAGGTTCGAGGGTGATGCGAACAGCCAAACGAGGTGCGTTGCTCCTGGTGATGTCCATCATGGTCGCAGCGTGTTCGCAGAGTGCGTCCGTGCAACCTTCTGCGACGCAAGGGGCTCCCGGCGCATCGTCTGGAGCGACGACCGATCGCAGCAAGATCCACATCGTCTTCGTGACAGCATCGCAGCCGAACGACCCGTTCTGGAACGTCGTCAAGCGCGGCGCCATGGACGGCGGCAAGGATCTTGGCGTCAAGGTCGAGTACGTCGGGAGCGAGACGTTCGACCTGACCAAGATGGTCCAGAACATGGAGGCTGCGATCGCCTCCAAGCCGTCGGGCCTCGTCGTCCCGATCTACGACCTCAGCGTCCTGGGTCCGGTCATCCAGAAGGCCATCGATGCCGGCATTCCGGTCGTTGAGATCGGGAGCGAGGACATGCCCAAGGGCACGCTGGTGACGGTCGGTTCCGACGACTACGAGGCAGGCAAGATCGCAGGTCAGCGCATCCTCGACGCCGGCGCGAAGAACATCATCTGCATCAATGCCGAGCCGGGCAACACCGGTCTCGAAGAGCGCTGCCGCGGAATGACGGATGGCGCCGCCCCGGCGAAGGTTACGCAGAAGGCGATCACATCCGTGGACCCGGCCGCGTATCAGCAGCAGCTGACCGCCGCCCTTAGGGCGGACCCGACCGTCGACGCGGTCATCACGAGCGGTCCGGTCGAGGCCACCCTTACCATGCAGGCGCTGAGCGACGGCGGGCTCACGGACAAGGTGAAGCTCGGCACGTTTGACCTGTCGCCTGAAGTGCTGAAGGCCATCGACGCCGGAACGATCCTGTTTGCCCTTGACCAGCAGCAGTACCTCTTTGGGTATCTGCCCGTGGTCTACATCACCAACTACGTGCAGTACTTGGTGAGCCCAGTGGGTCACGTGCTGACGGGTCCTGGCGTGGTGACCCAGGCCGACGCCAAGCGGATCATCGAACTCTCTGCAGCCGGGACGCGTTGAGCGCCCCTGCCGCGCCGGGGAGAAGCGTGACCGGCCGGTCCACCGTCGTGCGCCGAGTGATGGTCCGCCCGGAGGCGGGGGCCATCCTCGGCGCCCTGCTCCTCTGGACGATATTCGCGTACCTGGGTGGAGGCAACGGCTTCCTCACGGTCGCCGGAACGGCCGGCATCCTGGAGGTCGCGGCCCAGATCGGCATCGTCGGCACAACGGTCGCCCTGCTCATGATCGCGGGCCAGTACGACCTGTCGGTCGGATCGACCGTCGGGGCGACCGGGATGGTGCTGGCTCTCGGGCTGAGCGAGTTCCACCTGCAGGTCTGGGCTGCGGTGATGCTCGCCCTGACGCTCGGTCTCGGCGTTGGACTGGTCAACGGCCTCCTCGTCATCAAGACGGGCCTCCCATCGTTCATCGTCACGCTCGCCTCGTTCTACGTGCTGAGAGGCGGCACGATCGCGGTGACGCGGGCGATGACGGGCCTGACCGTCGTCGGCGGTCTCGACGAGTACACGAAGAACGATCCGTTCGCGATGCTGTTTATGGCTCGCTTCGGTGACTTCCGGGTGGCCATCGTGTGGTGGTTGCTGCTCGCGGCTGCGTCTGCCTACGTCCTCCATCGGACCCGCATGGGGAACTGGATCTTCGCCACTGGGGGCAATGCTTCTGCGGCCCGGATGGTCGGAGTGCCGACGAATCGCGTTCTTGTCGTCCTGTTCATGCTCACCGCGTTCAGTGCGGCATTGCTGGCAGTCCTCCAGGTTCTTGCCTTCAACGGTGCAGACGCGCTTCGCGGCCAGCAAAAGGAATTCGAGGCCATCACCGCCGCCGTCATCGGTGGTACGCTCCTGACGGGCGGCTACGGGACGGCCATTGGACCGATCTTCGGCGCGCTGACGCTCGCGATCGTGCAGCTCGGCATCTTCTTCGCGGGGATCGACACCGACTGGTACAAAGTCATGGTGGGCTCCCTGCTCCTGCTTGCCGTGGGTTTCAACGAGAGCATCCGGCGCCTCGCCATGCGAGTCCGAAGATGACCGCCGGGACGCCGGTGATCGAGCTGCGCGAAGCCTCCAAGTTCTTCGGCCATGTCGTCGCCCTCGAACGGGTGTCGATGTCGGTCCGGCCGGGCGAAGTCGTGTGCCTGCTCGGAGACAACGGCGCGGGCAAGAGCACCCTGATCAAGCTCCTGTCCGGCGTCTTTCACCCCGACGAGGGATCGCTGTGGGTCGACGGGTCGCTGGCCCGGTTTGGCTCGCCGCGCGATGCGGTGGCGGCCGGGATCGCCACCGTGTACCAGGACCTCGCGTTGTTCCCGCTCATGACCATCTCCCGCAACTTCATCGTGGGGACGGAGCCGGCTCGCGGACGCGGGATGCTGGCAGCGATCCGGTTCCGCGAAGCCGACACGTTGGTACGCCAGAACCTCCTGGAGATCGGGATCGAGGTTCGGGACACCTCCGACCTCGTGGGCACGCTGTCCGGCGGCGAGCGCCAGACGCTGGCAATCGCCAGGGCCGAGCACATCGGGGCCAGACTCCTGATCCTCGACGAGCCGACGTCCGCCCTCGGGGTCAAGGAAGCCGCCATCGTGCTTCGGAACGTCCTCCGTGCGCGGGCCAAAGGCCTCGCGATCGTGTTCATCACCCACAACGTCCATCACGCCTACGCTGTCGGGGACCGGTTCCTATTCCTCAGCCGGGGTCGCGTCCTGGGCGTGTACGACCGGGATGCCCTCACGGTCGACGAGATGACGCGCCTGATGGGTGGCGGCGCGGAGCTCGAGGACCTCACCAACGAGCTCGAGCAGCTGCGCCGTCAGGGCGAGTCAGACGGCCGCGGTGCCGCGGGGAACGGGGGCGGCGGGACCGATGTTGCCGGGGGTGGGGGCGCCGTCAGGGGAGCTATGGGCACCGACGCCGGTGGTTCAGCGGCCCGCGCCCAGGAGTGAGATGAGACAGGCGTCCTTTCTGCCTCTTGGGCGAACCCTGTCGAAGGTTGTCCTGGGAACGTCCTCGATGTCGCGGGACAACCGGACCGGCGCGTTCGCGCTGCTCGACGAATGGCTGCGGGTGGGCGGAAACGTGCTCGACACCGCCCAGGCCTACGGCGACGGCGAGGCGGAGCGCGTGATCGGCGAGTACGTCGAATCAGCCGGGTGCCGCCCGGACGTCGCGATCATCACCAAGGGCTGCCATCCGATCGGGGACGACTCGGCACGCGTCACGCCCATGGCCATCAGCGACGACCTGTCCGCCAGCCTAGCGAGGCTGCGGACGGACTACGTCGACGTCTACATGCTCCATCGGGACGACCCATCCGTCAGCGTGGCGCCGATCATCGAGGCGCTGAACCAGGAGCTCGAAGCGGGTCGCGTCCGGTCATTCGGTGCCTCGAACTGGTCGCGCCACCGGCTCGAGGAGGCCAATGCCTTCGCCGCACGGAGCGGGCTGACCGGCTTCTCGTCGAGCAGCTGCCAGCTGAGCCTCGCTGTCCAGCAGGAGCCGCTGTGCCAGGGTTGCCTCTCCGCCCACGATCCGGCGGACCTGGAGTTCCATCGCCGGACGAAGTTGCCCCTGGTCGCCTGGGCGGCGCTTGCCGGAGGCTTCTTCCGCGAAGGCCCCCAACCCGACCCAGACGTCGACCGGGTCTACGAATCGCCGGAGAACCGGGAACGGTGGCGCCGCGCGTCGCACCTGTCCCGGGTGATGGGCATGAGCCGCACGCAGGTCGCGCTTGCTTGGCTGCTGAGCCAGGACTTCCCTGCCTTCGCGGTGGTCGCTACACAGCGGGCGGAGCACCTCCGGGAGCTCGCGGCCGCGTCAGACGTCGTCCTCGGCGCCGAACAGGTCGCTTGGTTGGACCTGGAGACCCAGACCCCAGGATGAGCGGTGGGAGGAGGTCGGGCAGGACCCGCGCAGGTCGGGCAGGGTCCTGCTGGTCAGGCGCGGTCCACCTCGACGGTGCATGCCGGGGTGCAGACAGGGCGGCGGGCACCTCTTGGTTGAGCAGCGGGAGCGGCGCGTGCTGACCGGAATCACGGTCGTGGACCTGACGACGGAGCGGCGCGTCGACCCGCTGGGCATCGACGAGCCTAGACCCCGCTTTGGCTGGCGTGTGATCGCCGATCGCGACGGCCACTCCTCCTCGGCATTCCGGATCCAGGTCGCGACGAGCGTCGACGCGCTCGATCACGGCAGCCACTGGGACACCGGGGAGGTGGCGGTCGCGGGCACGACCACGACCTCGTACGCTGGTCCGCCGCTACAGTCTCGCGGCCGGTACCACTGGCGGGCGCAGGTCATCGACCAACGCGGCGTCCGCTCGGGATGGAGCCGGCCGGCCACATTCGAGATGGGGCTCCTGCGGCGTGACGACTGGCGAGCACGCTGGATCGGGTCTGCCCGGACCGAGCTGGCGTCGGAACGGTCGGACCAGTGGCACGCCGGGGGGCCGGCACCCTACCTTCGGCGGGCCTTCGAGCTCGACGGATGCGTTGTCCGGGCGCGTGCCTACGTAACCGCCCTGGGGCTCTACGAGCTCAGGATCAATGGCCGGCGAATCGGGGAGCAGCGCCTGGCGCCTGGCTGGACCGACTACCGCCACCGCATCCAATACCAGGTCTACGATGTCACCGCCGATCTTCGGCCCGGCGACAACGCCATCGGCCTGGCACTCGCGGATGGCTGGTACGCGGGCGCAGTGGCCTGGTTCGGTTCCCACTTCTACGGGGATGCGCCCGCCGGATTCGTCCAGATCGAGGTCGACCTGGACGACGGACGGAGCATCGTGATCACCAGCGATGGCTCCTGGCGAGCGCGATCCGGCCCGGCAACCCTCGCCGACCTCCTGGCCGGGGAGCATCTCGACCGCCGAGCGGAGCCGGATGGCTGGGATTCGCCCGGCTTCGACGATCGAGAATGGGCACCCGTGCGTCTGCTCGCCGATCCGGGGGTCCCGCTGGTGGCAGGGCGAGACGAGGGCGTCAGGGCGATTGCCGATCTCGCCCCGCTCACGATCGAGAGCCGCGGCGACGGCCGTTTCGTGGTCGACTTCGGCCAGAACATTGCCGGCCATGTCCGGCTCGTGGCCCAGGGTCCGGCCGGGACGACCGTCACCGTCCGCCACGCCGAGGTCCTCGACTCCGACGGCGAGCTCTACACGGCGAACCTCCGCAGCGCCGCTGCCACCGACACGGTCACGCTCAAGGGCGGGGCGTCGGAAGTGTTCGAGCCCCGGTTCACCTTCCACGGGTTCCGGTTCGCAGAGATCTCCGGCTACCCCGGCCCGCTGTCCGCCGATCTGGTCACGGCCCGCGCGTTGAGCTCTGTGGTCGATATGATCGGCAGCTTCGAGTGCTCGGATCCGCTGGTCAACGCCATCTTCCGGAACTCTGCGTGGAGCCTCCGCGACAACTTCATCGGCATTCCCATGGACTGTCCCCAGCGCGACGAACGACTCGGTTGGACCGCGGATGCCCAGCTCTTTGCACCTTCGGCCCTGTTCATCGCCGACGTGGCCAACACCCTCGAGAAGTGGCTCATCGATCTCGAGGATGCCCAGCATCCGTCCGGTGCCTACCCGGACTATGCTCCCGCCGTCTTCGAAGTCGCCTATGGCAACGCCGGGTGGGCGGATGCCGGAGTCCTCGTCCCGTGGGCCCTCTTCGAAGCGACCGGCGATCGCCGCATCCTCGAGCGGCGGTACGCCTCGATCCGCCGCTATCTCGCGTACCTCGAGGGCGACCAGACCGACGGAATCCGGTCCGGCGGGCGGTACGGCGACTGGGTGAGCGTCGGTCGGCGAGCGTCCGGGGACCTCGTGGGGACCGCCTACCTGGCCCAGACCTCCGATGTCGCCAGTCGGATTGCGCGGGTCCTGGATCATCGATCAGACACCGCCCGATGGGGACGACTGGCACGCGCGGCTCGGCGGGCGTTCGCGGCTGCCTTCGTCGAGCCGGACGGCCTGATCGCCGGCGCCACGCAGACCGGCCAGGCCCTCGCCCTCGGGTTCCACCTGCTGCCGGAGCGGCTGCGGCCGCTTGCCGCCGCCCGCCTCGCGGCAATGATCGAGGAAGTCGGCGTCCACCTCCAGACAGGGTTTCTCGGGCTGCCGTTGGTCCTGCCCGCCCTTTCCGAGCACGGCTACCACGAGCTTGCCTGCCAGCTGGTGACCCAGGAGGAGCCGCCATCGTGGGGCTTCGAGGTGCGCCAGGGTGCCACGACGATCTGGGAGCGGTGGAACGGCTGGGCCCCCGAGGCCGGATTCGCGGACCCCGACATGAACTCGTTCAATCACTATGCGTTCGGCGCGGTGGTCGAGTGGCTCGTGCGCCACCTCGTCGGGTTGGCCCCTGCCGAGCCAGGCTACCGGCGCGTCCTCATCGCCCCTCGGCCTGCTCCGGGCTTCACGTTCGCGCGCGCGCGACACGAGGCTCCACGTGGTTCGACCGCGGCGGAATGGACGCTGGACGCGACGCGCCTGACCGTGCGTGCCACGATCCCACCTGACGCATCCGGCGCGGTCAGGCTTCACGGGGTCGATCGAACGACAGTCACGCTCGATGACCAGCCGCTCGACCGATGCCGGTCCGCGGGTGGCGACTCGCTCAACGCCGCGGACTTCGAGATTGGCCCCGGTGAACACGTCGTCCGGGCCGAGGTTGTGCCCGCCGAGTGAAGTACCCCGGTGACGATGCGACTCCCTGCGCCGCCCCGAGCGGCTGGGCCAACGGTCGAGCGCGTCTCGATGCGTGCGGAGCTCGGCACACAGCCCCGCGACCTGCTGGTCCTCTTCCCCCGACGGAGCGCCACTGGGCGCCGGTATCCTCCCGTGGACGATCTGAACCTATGGTCCAGGAAGGGCACTTCTGATCGCTTGCCCCTGGCAGATCCACCACAGGTTCGCGCCATGAGCATCGGAGCGGAGGCCCGCTCCTTCATGGCACCAGAGGGCCGCAGCGATCCGGACCTCTTCGTGCGAAAGTCTGCCTGATCAGGGCGGCAAGGTCGGTGAACCGGACGTCCCGAACGGACAGACCGTCTTGACGCGGCGCAGGCAAGGATGCTAGCGTCTGCGCAATCGGTTGCGCAGTTGGAGGATCGCCTCGGTGCCAGGGCCTGGTCTCGATCTGCTGGGGCCAGAAGAGCTGGCCGAAGTCGCCGACGTGCTGGCCAGCGGCCACCTGAGTCGCTACGGTCCTGACGACGACTCGTTTCCGGCCAAGGTGCGGCGCTTCGAGGAGACGGTCGCCGAGCTTTCCGAGACGAAACACGCCCTTGCCCTGAACTCCGGGACGAGCGCCCTCTACCTCGCGCTCGCCGGCCTCGGCGTCGGGCCTGGCGACGAGGTGATC
>Ga0209777_10010089_pt1 | contig 10057 bp, 10 predicted proteins | sample FrelakmetHBP12HB_FD_187147 | JGI IMG/M metagenome (GOLD analysis project Ga0209777, IMG submission 187147) | Freshwater lake sediment microbial communities from the University of Notre Dame, USA, for methane emissions studies -HBP12 HB (SPAdes)... | ecosystem: Environmental > Aquatic >...
GATGAAGTGGAACTTGAGGCGACCCGTGGATCAGGGTCCGAACGGGGGCAGGCTGACCGGGTGGAAGTATGGGTCACGATGAACACCGGCCAGACGTACAAGGTTGCAGATGTCCTGCGTGAATACCGTTCCCGCGGCTGACACCAGCGGTTCCGGACCCCTCATTTTTAAAATTATCCGCAACCCATGAAATTCAACTGGCGGCTGGTTCATGCCGCCCGCAACTCCTATGCCACGCTGTATGCCGCGTGTGAGAAGGAGGGTATCACTCTCAATCCGGTAAAAGGACCCTCTGCGGATGTCACCTGCTACTCCCTCAACTCCCTCAATGAACCGGCCCTGCGGGACGAGATCAGAGGTGCCGGCTGTATAACCGTTGCGGGAGGCCCCCATGCAACCGCACGGTACCGGGACGTAGCCCGGTATGCCGATTATGTTGTTGTGGGGGAAGGTGAATACACGCTTCCCCGGTTCCTTTCTGCACTTGAGCAGGGAGACGATACTCAAATCCCCGGTGTTGCGACAGAAGGCGGGTACGAGAAAGCCGATACGAGCGTCCGGCTCGATGCGTTCCCCGCATTCTCGCAGCTGAAGGGGTACGTGGAGATCTCACGCGGGTGCCCGTTTTCCTGCGGGTACTGCCAGACACCCCAGATCTTCGGGCACTGCATGCGGCACCGTTCGATAGAGGGGATCGCAGCGTTTGCGAACCGGTACGGGCATTCCCGGTTCGTGAGCCCGAATGCATTTGCCTATGGTTCGGACGGGGTCCACCCAAGATTTGAGAAGATCGAACGCCTGTTCAAAGCCCTCAACAAAAAGATCTATTTCGGCACGTTCCCGTCAGAAGTGCGACCGGAGTTCATCAATGACCGGTCGCTTGAACTGGTCACGGGTTATTGTGCCAACACAAAACTCCATTTCGGTGCCCAGTCCGGCAGCAACGAGGTGCTGCAGCGGCTCTGCCGGGGCCATACGGTTGAGGACGTGATCGCTGCTGTCGAGCTCTGCCGTGACCACGGGATCCTGCCGGTGGTAGATTGTATCCTCGGGCTCCCCTTCGAGACGGACGAGGACCAGAAAAAGACCGTGTCGCTGATCCGGTGGGTGGCAAAGAACGGCATGGTGCACGCACACCGGTTCATGCCGCTGCCGGGCACGCCTCTTGAAGGCACAGTGGTGCGTCCCCTGCTTCCGGAGACTGCGCATCTGTTGGGAAAACTCGCCTTTTTAGGCAAATTGACCGGTTCCTGGAACGATCCTAAAGATAAGGTTTTTTAGACTCCCTTCAAATGATATACCATGAAAGATGTGCTATTGATAGCAGATCTCCATGGTGAATTCGGTAAAATTGATTCATTTCTTGAATTAGCGCCCGAAGCCGTTTTTATCGCCGGCGATATCACCAATATGGGACCTGTGGACGCGGTCGATGAGGTTCTTTCACGCATCGACGTCCCCTGTTTTGCAGTCCCCGGGAATTGCGATCCCCGTGAGATTATCGATACGCTCGAACATTCCGATACCGTATGCATGCATGGCGCGAAGATCAACCTCGGGACGATGACGATTGTCGGTGTCGGGGGTTCGAACCCGACCCCGTTCAACACGCCGTTTGAGATGACCGACAAGCAGATCGATGACCTGCTCAAAAAAGCGATGGGGACTATGGAAAAGACGGTTCATAATGTCCTGCTCTGCCATGCCCCGCCGTACGGCAGCCTTGACAAGCCGGCCGGGGAACATGTCGGGAGCAGGAGTATCCAGCGCCACATGAAGGCGTTCGATCTCGTCTGCTGCGCCCACATCCATGAGCAGCGGGGGGTTATGGATATCGGGGGAACCAAAGTGATCAACCCGGGCCCCGCGATGATGGGGTACTGTGCGATGCTCCACTTTGGCACCGAGCCAAAAGATATCAAGGTCGAACTGCTCACTGTTTAGATTGTAACAGTTCCAGGTACGAAGCGAGGATCGCGTCCCCAGAAATTCCCAGTTCTTTTTTGATTGTGTCTATTCTTTTGAGCGCTGCCCCTGTCTCTCTATCGGCAATAACTTCGATCTCGACAAAGGTGCCGAGGTGTTCGACCTCATCAAGCGCGATGGATGCGTTGCCGTACCGGTAGTGCTCACGCCACTTGTTCACCTCGGCAGTTTTCATAAACCCGAGCCGGGCAAGGATCTCGTGAAATACCTCGCCGGACTCAACCGCGGTGTTGAGCTCTTCGCGTGCCTTAAGCCCGAGGTTTTTTATCCTTGCGCCCTTGTAGGTCACTACCGCCTTCCCGTCAGCGTACCGGACCCTGAGTGCCTCGTCGGTGCTGGCAAAATTGCGGTGCGGGGCATTGTAATAGATGTCATGCTCGTGCACCCTGCCGAAAGACTCTGCGTTGAACTGCTGCAACCGTTGCCGTACTGGTCCGAGCGCATCGACGCGGACTTTGAGTTCTATCTCGAGCATTTCAGTGCCACAGTTTTATCTGGTGTTGCTGCGATTTAATATAGTCAGGTGATTTATGCCGATAAAAGAAGGAGATTTTATCAGATTATCGTATACGGGCAGCACAGAAGGCCGGATTTTTGATACGACCGATGAAGCGGCCGCGAAATCTGCCGGTATCCACAGCCCCTCTGCAATCTATGGCCCGGTCACGGTCTGTGTCGGGAGCCAACATGTCATCCTCGGGCTTGACGAGGAGGTTGCCGGGAAAGAGGCCGGGTCAACCGGTACGGTTACGGTTGCGCCGGAGAAGGGTTTTGGCGAGCGTGACCCCAAGCGCCTCCAGTCGTTCCCGAAGTCCAAGTTCAAGGAAAAACCTGTCCGGGGAATGCCGGTCAATCTCGACGAGATGGGTGAAGGGACGGTTGTCGATGTGATCGGCGCCCGCGTGATCGTGGACTTCAACGCATCCCTTGCGGGAATGACGCTTTCCTATAAGTATACTATAGAGGAGATTGTGACCGATGCGCTCGAGCAGATGAAAGGGCTTATCCGGCTCTATGCAGGGCGGGACATCGACGCCTCTCTCGATGATGGCAAGGTCACGATCACCCTCCCCCCCGGCATCACCTATGACCGCCGCTGGCTGCTCTGGCGCGGTAGGATCATCCACGAGGGTTTCGAGCTGATCAAGGATTTAGCGGAAATCACCCTTATTGAGAATTTCAAGAGACCGGAAAAGAAAGAAGAGTAAATTAAGCGTTCATCCCTTTTTTCAAAAAAAAATTTAAAAAATTTGAATTATTTCTCATCGCTGGTTTCGGGAGTATTGTCTGATAAAAATTTTTCAATTGTGCTGACAAGAACTTCCAGATGACGTTCGAGTGGAGGGTTGATCGCGTCGAGCCAGTGCGGAATACCAATGAGATATTCCATCGATTTCGTTGGTTCCACATTCTCGATCCTGAACGGGATAATAATCAGCTCCTTCTTGAGTGCAGTGGTCAGTTCCCGGATTACATGCTGGGATTTATTTGAATGCGATGAAAAGATCAGCACCATGATCCTGCTTCCTGCTATTCCCTCAACAATTGCCTCCGGAAAATTTTTTCCGGGAGAAACATCCCGCGGCGCAATCCAGCACCTGATATTCCGGGATTCGAGTTTTGCACATGCGGCATCTGCAACAGGTTTGTCAACCTGCGCAAAGCTGATAAAGACATCGTGATGGGATTGTGCAAAGGGAACTGCAGACGCTGTTGCCTGGGGGGAAGGTATCGGCACCGGCCTTTTTTGTTTATATTTGACAAACGCGTATAATCCTCCTCCGGCAGTAATAATGAGTATGACAATGACCAAAGGTAAAAGGTATGAAAGGGGAATTGGCGAGGGTGGAGTTGGTGCCGGGGGTATTGAGGTTGCGACAGGAAGAGACGTTATTGATGTAGGTGTGCTATTCTGAAGGAGATATGAGAGGATAATTTGTCTGCTGTTTATTGCCGGTTCAAAATTTGGATCAAGTGAGAGGGACTTGTCATATGCTGCCAGTGCCTCCTTGTATCTTCCAAGGTTTTGCAATGCGTTCCCTTTGTTTGCCCATGATTTTGCATAGGCTGAGTTGAGTTCAATCGATTTTTCAGATGCATCGAGAGATTCTTGGTATCTGTTGAGATGATAGAGAGACACGGCTTTATTATCCCACCCGACGTAATTATTGGGATCCAAAGAGAGTGCTTTTTCCGAGGCGGCCAGAGCGTCCTGGTATTTTCCCAGTGAATTAAGAGCAGAACAATCAATCAGCCATGCATTGATAAAATCCGGATCAAGCGAGATTGCTTTTTGTGCGGCGTCATGTGATTCCTGGTATCTGTTGAGGTTCTTGAGAGCCGTTGCTTTACCCGTCCAGGCAGTTTTAATACCGGGATCGATGGCAATGGCTTTTTCTGCAGCGTCGAGGGATTCATTCCACCTTCCTGCATTTCCCAATGATTTGCTTGCCTGAATCCAGTAAGTTGCGCTTTCTGCAAAAACATGGGGCACAAGTGCAAATACTACCAGAAAAAGTACGATGAAATGAGCTGCACGGAAATTTCTCCCGCGATACCGGAAAGTCATTTTGCACCAAGATTCTTATCTGGCCAATCTCAAATGGGAAATAATTAACCTTTGCTTTTCCATCGGGACATTCCACCCTTTTTATCTAATAAAAATTATAGCAAATATAAATCAGGGATTTAAAAAAATCACTTCGATATTTTATATCTTAGCAGCGCCGCAATCCCGCCCAGTGCATCGAGCCGTTCGCCGGGTTCGAAGCTGCTCGAGAGCACAGTTATTTTCGAGCGCATGCCTTCAGCGGTTTCAACGAGCTTCATAACCGTAACATCCCGTAACAGCGAGTCTGTGATCACGAGATGTTCTGCGGCGCCATACCCGATTGCATCTGCAACCTCCTGCATCCCGTACGCCACAGGGCCGTCCTGGGATATCCGCAGCAGGATCTCATCGACGATCTTCACCTCCCGGGCGAGCTGGAGGTCGCCGATCAGCTTCTCGAGGGCGCCAAGGCCGATGACTTCCTGCACTGCTCCGCGTCCGATCCGCCGTGTTTCGACAACAATGGCGCGTGTTGCGATTGCACTGTCTTTGTTCTTGGCAAATTTCATAAAATCGTCTTTGACAAACCCCGGCCCGGCGATGATGAGCGGCCCGGTGATCTCTTGGAGGGACCCCAGCACCTGCTCAAAGAATGCCTGCCGGGTGTCAGTGTCAGCACCTTTGCCGCTGCCCATCGTGATGGTGATGACACTCTCGGGACCGTACTGCCGGAGCCGGAAGAGCTCTGCCTCGCCCTCCTCGATGGTCAGGATATGGATCACACCGTAGACCGAGGCTTTGACCGCACGGTCGATCCGGTCGAAGTCGACCTGCTTCCATGCCCGGATCACTGAGATCTCGTACCCGGTATCGACATTGAAGGTATGGTGGGCACCGGCATCCACCCCGTGCTCGATCACTCCGCTGATCCGCAGCCGGACTGCATGCACTGAGAACTCCGCATGCCCGACCCGTACACCGAGCCGGACCGGGCGCTTCTCGACCTTCTCCGGCCGGATCTTGTCGGTTGCAGCCGTGACGCTGCGCAGGGTCGTGGCAAAGACAAGGTCGCCGGGCGCTATAAGGTGCTGGAGGTGCCAGAGGTCATCGATGCTCTCCGGCAAAAACCGGATCTCTCCGTAATTGCCTTTAAGATCACAGAACTCCGCTTTCATGACTCCCCCACGATACCTGACCCGCCGGGCGGGACGAATGCGGCCACAGTTTCGGTGTTGAGGATACCCTTGATGCCTTTGGATACTTCATCAGGAATTGCCCCCTTTAGGATCCGGAGCACCTTTTTTGCCACGTCGTTTGGCTCAAACTGCCCGGGAATAAGTTCCACATATGCTTTCGCACGCTTCCGGATCTCTTCCGGGGGCCCGCCGATGACCGCTGCCTGCGGTTCGATCTGCAACCCGATGGCCACCCCGAGCGGTACGTTGCGGTACCAGGTGCGTTCCCCCCGCACGATAAACGAACCACGGGTGACAAACTCCCCGTGCTCGGGCGTCTTGCTCACCTGTGAGGGGAGCGCACTGAACACGTCTGCGGAGAAGTGCCCGCTCTTCCATGCCCCGGAGTAGGATGCGGCAAACTGTGCCACCTCGTCCATCCGTTGCGTCGGGCCTTTTACAATCACCACGCTTGCGCCATGCACGTCGGCGTGGACAAAGAGATCCCCACCCGCCAGGTATTTTTTTACCAGCTCCTCGTTCTGCCCTGCATCCCTGCCGCCGATCACGACCACGTTATCGCCGGTCACGAACCAGCGGAACCGGTGGTACCATTGCTTTTTAAGGGCAACAATATCGCGCTTTACTGCCTTTCTTCGCACCACCGGCTTTGCCATTGCGATTAACGCCCCCTCTTTTTTCCGGCGGAATTTCTTGATCTCATCGTAATACCTGCCGGCATTCTGCTCAACACTGTCGTTGACATAGATCATCACCCGTTCGCCAAGATCGACTTCGACTGCCGCCTTTTCAGGGTGGACTGCGGTGATCCGTGTCCCTGTGCCGTCACGGCTTGCCGTAAGGATCGCTGCGATCTCCTGCCATGACCGTCCTTGGCTCTCTTTTGACAGTGTGGAGATCACCCCTGAGACAAGCGGGTAATTCTCATAGATAATTGCGGCGATCCGCTCTGCATGTGCAATTTTTGATTCGAACTTTTTTACTGCAGATTCCTGGTGCCGGCGGATAAGTTCGTCTTTGGGGATCTTTTTCTTTGCTGCCTTTGTGACTTGTGCTTTTGTCATCGGGTAAAAGGCGTCAAGTGCGGTACTGAAATCAGGGAACTGCCGTTCAATAGACGTTCCCAAAAGGTCGACGGGCTCACACCCCTTTGCCGAGGTCACGGGCGATCGTTCCTGCTCTACACGATCAAGCAGGATTTTTATTGCAGCATACACTTTTACGGCGTCAGCGTCCCGCGCCGGCATGCTTTTTTCCAAACCTGCCTGCCGGCAGATATACTCTGCATAGGCACCTCCCAGCATGCAGCCCATGGCAAGTGCCCGTACAAGGTCGCGGTCGTCGTTGTTGAGGAATGCTGCAAGCTTGTTTTCTGAAACAGTCGGATCGGTCGCGCTCAGGACATAGGGGACGCCGGGCACCACGTCCCGGTCCTTGAACCGGTGGTGGACAAGCGGCTTTACAATCATGTATGCCTCATCGGCAAGCACGACATTCCCGTCATCGAAGAGCTCGATGATGAGCCTGTACACGGCATCCCCTTTTCCGATATCAAAAATCAGGATCCGTTCCAGCCCGTGCTGCCGGATTGCTAGCACTTTGCCGCCGGAGATATGTTTGCGCAGCAGCATCGCAAACTGAGGGGGGTTCTTGGGCGGTTCCGGGAAGTCGTGTACAAGGTGCGCCCTGCGTCCTGCTTCGATAAGCAGCAGGTACTTCGCGTGCTTCTCCCCGTTGAGCCGGATCCCGAGCGTGCGGGGATCGAACTGGTAGACCTTATCGATCCAGAGCGGGAGCTTCTCCACAAGTTCCACGACGACTGCCTTTACGTCAATTCCGCTCATGCCGGTTACGGTGGCCATTGCTGATACCAGTTTTTTTTAACGGTTAATTATTGATTTGCAGGTTTTGTATAGTTACCCCAATAGTGCCGAGTGATTTATCAATTGCATTAAGCCGGTTTTGTGACTGCTCAGAAGTATTGAACGGAATATCATTTTTTATTCGGTATTTATCAGTCATTCACATGGCAAAAAGCGGGAAGGGAAAGTCCACAATTGAATTCTTCAGGTCATAGTAATTTTTATCAGGAATCCACTCCTTTTGCCTCAACCCACAGGCCGGACACCATACGTCAATAATTCATGCCTTCAAAATAAGGGTTCTTTTGCTATGATGAGCTCTTCATCCCACTGCCCGACATTTACCGTGACAGTGACTATCCGATTATATTCATACCGCTCCTCTACCAGCGGGATACATATTGACGTATCAAGCCTGCCGGAATTTTTAAGAACAATGGTCCATTTGGACATAAAACAAACCCCGGAATACACGTTTTTCAATAGGTAATTAATCCCACTTTATGAGAATGAAAGAAGATCAGAATAAAAAATGAATGATTTTGTTTAATTATTGAACAGTTATTGTCCCTTTAAAAGCACCGTTCGTGGTTGACACCCAGTTGTAGGTTCCTTCCTTGTCAAATGTGTAACTGAACAAGCCTCCCGTGTAAATAGACGGGGATGTAAACAGACCTTCGACTTTGATGATATTATCCCGAGACATCATCTGGTTTTCCCATACGACTTTGGTTCCTGTCTTTACAACAACCGTGCCGGAAGGATCTACGGTATTATAATTGGTCATCCTGATGGTGACCACGATCTGCGGTGTCGATGTCGCCGTTGGTTTTGCTGTCGTAGTAACCGGGGCGGGGGTTACATTTGTTGCAACGGGAGTTGGTACTACCGTGGTTCCCATCGCTGTCGGTGCAACCGTTGGCGCAGCCGTAGGTGCAGCCGTTGTAGTTGGTTGGGTTACAGGTTGGGTTACGGGTGGTGCAGACGGAGCCTGCGATGAACATCCTGCAATACCTACAGAGAGAATTATTAAAAATGTCATCAAAGTGATAGAATGTTTTTTCATAGTGGACTCCCCCGGGGCGGACAGAATTTTACCATACTCTTTTCCCTCGTTTTCTCTCCCCATTTTATAGAAATGGTTAACAATTTACTGTTTTCTTTGAGGATATATATTCGCACGATTTAATTACATTTTTTCAACTCAAAAAAAGAAGATAATTGTAAAATATCAGATATCCCCCAATCGGAGCAGAGAAATGCCAACATGAACACAACACGTGGTCTCCTTATGGTGCGGGAATCAATCCGGCAGAATCATCCTGCAGACCGGGCAGTTCTGCCGGGGGATCGCTTGCAAGCGCTGCGATCACATTGAATTTTAAAGGATCAGAACCCTATTAATTTACACGGAAAATTCGGAGTTACCCGGAAATTTTCAAATTGAACCTTTCCCAAAGAGTTACCACAATGTGTTCATCCGACACTAAACTAAATTACATATGGCTTGTGCACTAAAAAATAAGACTACTGGTGGATCTTTTTAAATGAGCGTGGATAAGGAAAAAGAACAGCCGGCGTTATTAAAAAAGGTAAAAACGCAGGCGGAGAAACAGGAAGAACATATCGACCGGATCAAGCGGACGCTTACTGCATGCCTGCTGGGGATGGTTGCGGGTGTCCTGTCCTTTGTTTCAGGAGGGGCTCCCAATGCACAGGGGCTCCAGAACAACGGGTTCCTCGCATTCATGCTGATGCTTGCCGCAATTGTCGTCCAGAAGCACATCTTCATGCTCATAGGAATGGACATCTCAAAACTCGGGGCAAAGGACTGGTTTTACCAGGGGTTCATGACCTTTGCGCTCTGGTTCATGGTCTGGACCATCCTTCTTTCATCGCCGCTGCCCATCGCTGATTTTTCTGCAAATATCACCTCCGCCACAGCCCCTGTGGCAGTTGCCTTCACTGACACCTCAAGCGGTCCTCCGACAAGCTGGATCTGGGATTTTGGCGATGGGACGAATTCAACGGTCCAGAACCCGGTGTATACGTACTCGAATCCCGGGAAGTACAACGTGTCCCTGAAAGTAACCAATGTGCACGGCAACAGTTCAAAGTCAAAGACAGATTACATCGTTGTTGCCCCGCCAATCCAGTACTGACCTCAGTTGACCTTCTGATCCTCCATGCGCATTGCTATTGTCCATAAAGACCGGTGTCATGCAAAGAAGTGCGGCACCGAGTGCATTATCTACTGCCCCCGGGTCAGGACCGGCGACGAGACCGTGATCATCGGCGAGGACGGCAAAGCGCTCATCTCCGAAGAGCTCTGTGTCGGGTGCGGGATCTGCATCAAGAAGTGCCCGTTTGAAGCGATCGATATCGTGAGCCTTCCCGAGGAGCTGGAGCACCCGACGCACCGGTACGGGAAGAACGGGTTTGCCCTCTATGGCCTCCCGATC
>Ga0209777_10010090_pt1 | contig 10056 bp, 10 predicted proteins | sample FrelakmetHBP12HB_FD_187147 | JGI IMG/M metagenome (GOLD analysis project Ga0209777, IMG submission 187147) | Freshwater lake sediment microbial communities from the University of Notre Dame, USA, for methane emissions studies -HBP12 HB (SPAdes)... | ecosystem: Environmental > Aquatic >...
GGATAACGCCGATCGATTTTCCCCGCGACAGAAGCGGCACCACGACAAAGCGATGAGTGTTCAGCGCCTGAAGGACGCCGGTGTCGTGGACGACGGCTTCGCACAAACTGTCAATGTTGCACCACTGACCACTCTCCATGACTTGCCGGAACACTGTCGGTGCACTAAGGTCGATCTTCAGCGATCGCACAATGCGATTGACTTCGATATCGTGATTGGCGACGTTCTGGAGGTATGCCGCCAGGACTTCCGAAAGCGTGCGATTCCCCGGCGGTATTTCTCCCCAAATACGACCGGCCTCTTCGGCGTTGGACGGACCAATCGCCATTTTGCCTTCCAGGCAGTTCTCGCCTTCATTCAGCAGAAAGAGAAAGGCGCGGTTAAAGCCGAGTCCTTCCTTGCAGGTTGCTCCGGTGAGAATGATGCGCAGTATGTCGTCGGTCTTCATCGTGGAATGCAATGCCTGTGAGATTTCCTCGATCGTGTTGAGCTCTTTGATACGTCGTCGCAGACTCTCGCTGGCGTCCGCAGTCTCGGTGAAGTCTTGCAGGATACCAAACACGCCGTAACAGGTGTCGTCGAGCATCAGCGGAGACAGAGAAACTGACAGGAGATAGTATCGACCACCGGCTCCCACGAAGATGAATTGTCCGGATTCAAAGGTCGTGCGTTGTTCGATCGCCTGGCGCGCCGGTCTGATTAATTCAGTTGAAAGAAGGTTTTCCAGGTCAGCAAGCCCATGACAACAATCGACGGCGCTGCTGTGATGATCGACGATCTGTAAGAAGCGGTCATTGGTGTAGAAGATTTCGCCGTCATTATCGGCAGCGAAGATGGCGACCGGTATTCGGTCGAACTGCGTCAACGCCGAAGCCATTGGAGTCTGCCGCTCGGATTTGCCGGTCGACAATTCTGTGGGGGTTGAGTGATAGGCGCACATTGTTCACAATCCTCTGTTCTCGTAGTTGGCACAATCGGGCACACCCGCGTGGTCATTTATTGATAAGGCGCTGCTTGGAATTCGATCCCCCATCCGACAAATACCTTGGCGGATGCAATCTCTTCCGCGCTAACGCTGCCGAGCGATTTCGTCAAAAGCGGCGACGAGCTTCTTCGCCGCGTCATTCTCGATGCGGTCAAACAGGGCCTTCTTGTCAGAGTACGACAACAACAGATTTGGGTCGGCATCGGTAAAGTCGATGCACTGCAGGGTGGCCGGTCCGTTCCCGTGGACGACAATGCGATCGGCAGCGACCGATCGACCACGGCTGCAATCGAGGATGTGATATTCAAGTTCCAGCGTTGCTTTGACGCGCTTCTGGGTGAGCAGAATCGGCAGACTGAAGCCGTCTTCAATCGTCAGTTGCTGTTTGACGATGTCGCACCAGAGGATATAGCGATACTTCTCGGACTGTCCCTCGGCCAATACGGCTTGCTTGTTGAATCGACCCGCGAGACGGCGCACCAAGTTTTCCGAGCGCTCCGGCGACACCAGCAGCAGATCGCTGCGATCGCAGAGAGAGCTAACGACTCGCTCCCGCAGTCCGCAGTCGGGCCAGATATTGCCTGTGCCATTTACGATCAGCAGCAGCGTTCTTTCGTTTTGGCCCACGACGCCGATCGACAGCAGAAAGGTCAGCAAGAGCGCTGCGAAAGCAATCCTATTCGTCTGTTTCATCCTTCTCGCCACCGCCATGCAAACGCTCGCTGACTTTGTTGGCAAACACGTAGCGCAGCAAGTAGCGCTTGACGCGGTTATCGAAACTGGAGATCACGCTGCCAATGTTCGCTTCACCAAACACTGTTACCAGTTCCTGTTCGGAGCAGAACTCGACACCGACGAGGTATTCGCCATCGCCGTCATCGTCAACACGTTTCACCTTTCCGACGACACCGGTGAGCATTTCCAGGCCGGTCAGTTCGAGATTCATCGAAAGAAAGCTGTTCTCGCTTAGCGGCTTTGGGCATGCAAGCAGCGCACCGCCACCTGAGATGTTGAGAATCGAGCCAGTCAGTTGGTCCAGGTGATCGTAGTCTAGCGGTCGGTCAATGTCGATGGACGCGAAGACCACGGGAGCAGCGATCTCCAAGCGCACGTAGCGACGTCTACGCGCTTTGTAGAGCTGTAGCGCTTGCTTGATTACGAAGCCCTCGCTCGGCGGGGCTGTTTGATTGCGTTTGGTCATTTGTATTCTCCTGTCTGTCTTTATTAGATGAGTCCTTTTTTCTTGAGAGCTACCTGCTTGGCGAAGATGTGATTGAGCAGGAGCGAGCGCTGATTCTCGTTGAACGTCAGGTATTGCTTCGGCAGTATGTGGGCGGGAAACGAGCTAAAGAGCTGGCGCACTTCTTCGATCGTGAAAAACTCGATACCGTAGCCATACCAGTTATCGCCGAGACTCTCCTTGCGTCGGATGACTCCAATCAAGAAGAATTCGCGTTTCAAATCCCTGAATCGAGGCGTCAACAACACTTTGGCTCCGGCGCCGGCGTCAAGTTTCGACCGGAGGTGCATACCGTTGCCGGAGATATCAAGCGCGATCCCTTCGAACACTTTGACTTCAGCCTCAGGATTTTGCTCCCTGATCAGATGGTCTGCGAGAATAACCGTGACAGGCGAGTCGTCAGCGATGCGGTAGAAACGACGACGTTGATTTCGGTCGACGGAGCTCGGCTTGCTGATCCAGTAAACGTTCAGATCGCCGTCGACCCTCTTGAGCACTCTGCCCGCGAAAGTGTATGCCGAATCGGACTTGATAAACCAGGCGACAAAAGCGGCGTCGACGCGAAACAGCGCATCACCCGTCAACAAAGACGGTCGATCGATTACCAGCGAGTTGCCTTCAACGTCTTCAATTCGCGTGCGATATCGACCTTGCTTGCCGTCCTCTTCGAAGACAAGTTCCAGTTTGTCCCAAATCTTCAGTGGACCGACGATTATGCGCTCACGATTAGCTGTTTTGTCCACTAGTCACCTTTGATTGCAGCAAGATTTGTTCTTCCCTGCGCCAGAGCCAATTCCGTGATTTTCTTGGCCAGGGCCGTGCGTGTCTGGTCTCCCCTGTTTTCAAAGATGAACTGTTGGCCCGCCTTGATCGTATTGTTGAAGTACTGCTTGGCTTCAACATTGCGAGACACACGCCGCGACAATTCGGCAATCAGATATGTTGCCTGAATTTGTTGGTTGCCCTGCTGAATCTCATGACCATCTTCCAGCGCCGACTTGTAGAATTCAATCGCATAGAGCAAGGCGTCGTGTTCATTAAGGGGAGCAAATTCCCAGCGGGTTTTGACCTGGCGCAAGAAATCCTCAAAGGAAGGATATCCGCCAAAGCCAATCGTACCCTGCCGGCCAGATTCGGGCCGATGATGCAGAACGCGACTGTTGTCTTCAACCGTCTGTCCCATCTGCGCGATAGTATCTGCTAGCGCAGCCTCTTGCTCGGCGATTCGGACGAGATTGGTCTTGAGGATTTCGCCAACGGAGAGAAATTCCGCTGATTGCTCCATTGCGCCTTCACGATCAGAGAAAGCCATGGCGACGAGGTCGGAAACATGGCTGACATTTGTAGCCAAAGTCTCCCGCGCTTGCTTTAGCCCGGCGTAAGCTTTCTCCATGTCGTGGGCAAAATGTGCCGGTTGCGACGTCGTGACGTTAGATTCTCCGAGATGTTCGCGGTAAAGCCAGGCGATGCGCAGATAGAAGCGGCCAACGTCAAGTTTATGAGGGTGTTCATTGAGCAACTCGTCAAAGATCCCGAGTAGGAATTTGACAACGGCCGTGCCGAGCGGATTGCCCTGTGGGTCACGCCTCTGACCGAGCAACTTGAGAATGGATCCGTCAACGGCCAAGGCCTCGAGGTGGCGGCTCTGAATACCTTTCTGCCGATAAGTGCGGAACGCGGAGTCATTCTTCCAATCCCGGAACGTCTGATTGAACTCGCGTGTGTAATAGCAGTTTTCGCAGGTCGCCATAAAAAAGAGTAGTGGATTGTAAATCGCGTATTTGGGGTTGTGCCAATGGCGGCCCTTGGGGCAGAAGTCTGTGTCGTGGTCATCCTCGATATAGGCGCCAACCTTGATAGTCTCGAATTCGTTAATGGTCTTACAAACCGGACACTCAACCTTCGTCAGAAACAGGGGTGATTCCTTGCTCATGATTGTTTTCCTCTGTCAGGCGCTACTACTGTCGTCATTTGAGCCTCCCGAGCAACTCCAATTCCATAAAGGAAATGCCGAGCGCTTTTTCGATTGTGCCCTTGTCACTACCCTGTCGGTACATGCGCACCGCTTCGAGATACTTCTCGGCGCGACTTGCAGTAACAGCGCCAGCTCTGCGGACAGGCTTCTGTGGTTTGGGTGCAGTCGTGGCTCGCGGGGCGCGCGTGTGCACCGGTGCAGGTTCCGAGACTACGGGGATGCTTGTCTGAGCGACGATTGTCCGGGGTGTGATCACCGGCTCGGGCAAGCGGTTCAGCATATCGGTGAGGCGAGTGCACATTCTCTTTTCGCGGTAGTACAAGAGTCCGACGACGATACCGACAATCGTGACGGCGAAAACTGCATCCAATAACATCTGGGCTACACTCCATGTGTCCATAATGGCTCCTGTTCAGGCGGTCAGATCCAATCCGCCTTTCTTATCGTTATCTGCATCGTCTTGATGCTTCTTCTTCTCTTTGTGTGGCTGCTCCCTCTTTTCACCGTCGCGGTGAATCACGGCCTCATCGGTCTTTTCCGGGGCGACAGCTTCATGCTGGCGCTGAATGTGCTTGTCCTGTACCATCTGGGTTGCTTGACGCTGATCGATATCGCCGGCAGTCCTCTGCAGTTGATTTACCCGCTCAGCCAGTGGCGTCTTGGCAAGGTTGTCCGGAACAGCTATCGAGTCGGCCATGGTTCTTCCACCTACATCGCGAATTTTTCTCTTACGAGATTTCGAAGTTTTGACACTGATTTGGTGTGTATCTGAGACACGCGCGATTCAGAAATCTGCATCACTTCGCCGATTTCCTTCAGTGTCAGTTCCTCATAGTAATAGAGAGCGACGACCAATCGCTCCTGTTCGGTCAGGTTGGCAATTGCCACACCGAGATAGGCGCGCAGTTCCATCTCCTCGATCTCCCCCAGCACGGACATGTCACGTCTGCCTTCAAGCGTCTCCACTCGGGGAATTTGGCGATTGTCCTCTTCACGGTAAATCAGTTCGTCAAGTGACAGTAGCGTTGCGCCGCTGACATCGTCAAGGGTGGAGGCGAATTCATCAACGGTGATGTTCATGTATTTGGCCAATTCGCGATGCGAAGGCTTTCGTCCGGTGCGCCTTTCCAACTCCTGCACCGCACGTTCGAGCTCGCGCGACTTGGCGCGAGTTGAGCGGGGAACCCAATCAAGGGAGCGCAGTTCATCGAGGATGGCGCCTCGAATGCGGGGCACGGCGTAAGTTTCGAACTTAATTCCACGATTGTGGTCGAAGTTGGCGAAGGCTTCGATGAGTCCGATGACGCCGGTGTTGACCAGATCGGCAAGCTCTACGGTTTTGGGAAAACCCATTGCCAATCTGCCGGCCACGTTCTTGACCAGCGGAAGGTAGTACGAGAGCAGTCTTTTTCTGATCTCCGGGTCGCCGGTAGTACGGTAGTCCTTCCATGCGTTTGCTACATTCATACTCGTTCTGCGCCTTTCCTGACGAACATAGTTATCACGATCATTTTAGACATGTTTAGTCTCTATACACGTACCAGCACTCTGGTATCGTCAAAGACGTTTTCACTTTTTAGCAAAATCGTCGCTGATAGGTGTTCCCAAATTGAACAGCCGCCCTGGGGTAGGCTCATATGCCTTTCCAGTAGGGTCTTGATCATCTTTTCGGCTTTGCCGCCGAAGCCACCTGGTTGCCGGGTCAGTTCCAGAAGTGATTGGCTTTCCGTGGCTTTGGTAATACGGGGGTCTGTTTCCACGATACCGAGCGCGGGAATCGAGTGTCCGAGGAAACGGCCGACCAACTCGCCAAATTTGGCGATCGTCTGGTTGCCTTCCACTTCCGACTCAACTTGATTTACGACAAAACCGGTGGCGACTTTGCCTCCGGTCTGGGTAATGCACTTGAGTTGCACGTAAGAGTCGGCAATTGCTGGGATTCGCGAGGTAATGATGGACAGAGCAAGATCACTACCGGCGATGAGATTCAGATTCAGAGGATCGATTGTCGAAGGAGTATCGAGCACGATAACTTCATAGTGCGAGTCAAACTGCCGACAATTGGCCAGTCCCCGTTCATTAATCATTGCCGCTTCGAAATGAGCACCAGGGAGTGTGCCGATGATTGATAAGCGAGGTCCGAAGCGAAGGATGGCCTCTTCGAGATTGGCTTCACCGGCCAGAATCTGTTCGAAACCGACCAGAGGAGTCTGGTTTGTCATCGTTGCGACATCGCCGATGCCAAAATCGGCATCGATCAGGAGCGTGCTCTTCCCGGCGGCGGCCAATCGGGAAGCGACGAAGATTGCCAGCGTTGACTTACCGACGCCGCCTTTGCCTGAGCAGACGGCTATCACCATAGCACGATGCTGTTTGGTGGTTGGGCCGTTAACCATTGTCATCCCCAATCAGCTTGTCGAGATAGCGTCGCGCGTCAAACGGCGTGACTCTACCGGTGGGAAGACGTGATTCGCTGACACCGATGATCGGTGGATAGTCATGCGCCGCGATGTTGACAATGGCGCCACAACTCTGAGCCACGTCGAGCTGCGTGAGAGTGATCGCATCGATTCCGAGTGGCAGACAGTGATCGAGAAAACGACGGTTGTTTTTCCAACTCGTGGTCAGCGAGAGCACGAGAATCGTGTAGCGACCGCGAATCTTCTCCAGCGATGTCTGCAAATCGGCAAAGCTTTCCTCATCTCCGACGACCAGACCAGTTGTGTCGACGAGATGGCAACTGCTGTTTGCTTTAGGACGTTTGCCGTTGCCATTGCCGTTGTCTTGCGCGATGCTGAGAACATCGGCAATGCTGCTAACCTCTTGTTCGGCTCCAGGACGGAAGTAGTCGAGAGTCGACAACGTGACCTGCCGCCTGCGGTTGAATACCAGTTCCGCCGCGAACTTGGCCAGTAGGGAGCTCTTGCCGGAGCCACATGGTCCGACAAAGACGATATTCTTTTCATTTTCCGGAAATGACGCTTGTTTCACTGTCATCTCATGAATAATCTTAGCCAGATCGTTACGGTTGGGGCTTTTTGACTGCTGGAGTTTGCGACAAATCTGCAGCGCCAGATCCGATTCAACTTCGTTGATGCGCAGCGCCAGATAGTAGCGTTTGATTTCGCCGGTCAGCAGTTCCGGCAACATGACATCGAGAATCGCCGATTCTAAACGACCCTTGCCACCACCAGATTCCGCTGGCTTCGGCGGTTGTTGCTGAGCAGCAGGTGGCGGAATCACGGGAAATGATGCCGGTGCCGGCCGCTTAGCGGATATGGCCGGAGGCGTCGCGGTCGTCGTAGCGACTATGGACTCGTCTTGAAAGTCCTTGGCGGCAGTGACGGAGAACAGTCTTCTGCCTTTGTCCTTGATAATGTCTGTCTTCAGAATCACGGCCTCGTGTCCAAATTCTCTTCGCACCAGACTGAGGGCTTCTTGAATGGTGCCTGCTTGAAAGTTTTTAATCAGCATCGTATATGCTCACTGCTTGTTTAGAGTAAACTTCAACGTCAGGTAGGACCTCTGAATACGAGATCACTACGATGTTCGGTATTGCGCCCTGCACATAGCGGCGCAAAGCGAGACGGATATTGGGACTGACCAGCAGCACGGGCGTGAGACCTTCGTGTCCCATCATTTCGCACGCTGCCTTGATCTTGCTGATCAGCACTTCACCCTTGGCCGGCGGCAGCACCAGCATCAAACCCTGTTTGGTTGCCTGCACATTATCGGAAAGGAATTTCTCCGTTTGCGGGTCGAGGGTGAACACGTTCATTTGATTGTCGCTGTTTCTATAGCTATTGGTAATCGTGCGTCGCAACGCCATCCGAACGTATTCGGTCAAAACATCAGAGTCTTTGGTCTGCTGGGAGTAGTCGGCCAGCGTTTCCAATATTGTTACCATGTCGCGGATGCTGATGCATTCGGTCAGCAGATTTTGAAGCACTTTTTGCAAAGTTGATAGTGGCACAAGATCGCCAACGACATCTTCAACCGCAGCGGGCGCTTCGCGTTTGACGCGTTCGACAAGGTTCTTGACATCCTGGCGGGTGAAAATCTCGGCGGCATGGGCCTTGATGATCTCGGTAAGATGAGTCGCCATCACAGCGGCCGGCTCGACAACCGTGAAGCCTTTCAATTCCGCCAGTTCCTTATAGTTTTGAACGATCCATTTGGCGGACATGCCGAAGGCGGGCTCGTATGTTAGGAAGCCTTCAAGATCGTCGTCGAGATGACCCGGGTTGATCGCCAGATAGTGATCGACCATCAGTTCGTAGTGGGCGACGGGACTACCCTTGAGCTTCACTTCATAGAGATTGGGTTTCAGCTGCACGTTATCGCGAATGCGAATCGGTGGCAGGATGACGCCCATCTCGGTGGCCAACTGGCGGCGAATTGTGGCGATGCGGTCAAGCAAATCGCCACCCTGCTGAGTGTCGACCAGCGGGATCAAGCCATAGCCTATTTCAACTTCGAGCGTGTCGAGATGCAGCGAATCTTCGGCTTGTTCAGTAGGTGTCTTTGTCTCCTGCGGCACGATATGAACCCCTTTAGAGACTGTTTCCGCTTCACGCCGCTTTTCTGCTTGCATAGCGAGATAAGCAGCAAGCCCGACCGCAACGCTGAAGACGGTGAACGGCACAAACGGCATGCCAGGGACAATGCCGAGCGCAAAGACCAACCCGGAAGCAATCGCAAGTGCCTTAGGTTGAAGTGTGACCTGCTTTGCGATTTCACCTCCCAGATTCGAATCGCCGGCGGCGCGTGTCACGATGATGCCGGAAGCGGTAGCAACGATGAGCGCGGGAATTTGGGTGACCAGACCATCACCAATTGATAACAACGTATATTTCTTGACTGCTTCCGTCAGCGGGAGCCCCTGCTGCGCGATACCGATGATAAAACCGCCGATAACGTTGACCATGGTGATCAGGATGCCAGCGACGGCATCACCTCGGACGAACTTGGAAGCGCCGTCCATCGCGCCATAGAAATCGGCTTCACGCGTGATTTCGCTGCGACGACGGCGAGCGTCGTCTTCATTGATTAGACCGGCGTTGAGATCAGCATCAATTGCCATCTGTTTGCCGGGCATGGCATCCAACGTGAAGCGAGCGGCCACCTCACTGATGCGGCCGGCGCCCTTGGTGATTACGACGAATTGGATGATGACCAGAATGATGAAGATGATAAACCCGACGACGTAATTGCCTTTGACGACGAAATTACCGAAGGAGTTGATCACCGTGCCGGCATAACCTTCACTTAGGATCAAGCGAGTGGAAGCCACGTTCAGTGAGAGTCGAAATAGCGTGACGACCAACAGCAAGCCGGGGAACACGGAAAATTCCAGCGGGCGCTTGAGATAGAGCGTTGTCAGCAGGATCACCAGCGACAGGGTGATGTTGGCCGCAAGCAGCAAGTCGAGTGCCATGGTCGGAATCGGGATAATCAACACGCCGATAATCAGCACTACGCCTATGGCGAGGAAGATGTCGGCGTACTGGCTGAACTTGAACATTGTCGTTCCTACCTACTCTTCCCATTCAGGCCATAGACGTAGGCGAGTACTTCGGCAACCGTGCGGTAGAGATGCCCCGGCACCTGCATGCCGATCTCGACAGTTTTGAACAGCGCCTGAGCCAACGGTTTGTTTTCGATGATGGGAATACCGGCTTCCTGAGCAATCTTCTTGATTGCCTGTGCCACCAGCCGTTCGCCTTTGGCAATCACCGTAGGAGCGTCCATCTTGTCGGCATCGTATTTGAGCGCGACGGCAAGCTGAGTCGGGTTTGTGATCACGACATCAGCTTTGGGGACATCCTGCATCATGCGACGGCGCGCCTGTTCTCT
>Ga0209777_10010091_pt1 | contig 10056 bp, 17 predicted proteins | sample FrelakmetHBP12HB_FD_187147 | JGI IMG/M metagenome (GOLD analysis project Ga0209777, IMG submission 187147) | Freshwater lake sediment microbial communities from the University of Notre Dame, USA, for methane emissions studies -HBP12 HB (SPAdes)... | ecosystem: Environmental > Aquatic >...
CCCTTTAACCTCTCGGGCATCTCACCATATTTGGGGTGACCGGTTGGAATTAAACCAACATCAGGACTCGGGCCACAACCGAGTGCCTTGTCATTAGGCTACGGCCACATCATTAACTTTTTTCAAATATACTTGAAATTCCATCTTGTTATTTTTTCCAATAATTCATCTATAGTTATTGATGAATCAGTACGTTTTTTAGCATTCTCTTTAAGAGTAATCAACGAACAGTTAGCTGGATGCCTTATATTCAGGTTTAATACATTTCTTAAAACCGTCAAAAATAGATAACATATGATCACGAACATAAACATACCCATCTGAATATTTCTTTGAAGAATACATATGTGAAACTTTGTAAAAATCAAATTCATTTGTGAAATCACCAAAATAAAAATCAAAGCTACAAGCAATTTTGTACTTCTCAAATTCTGTTTTATTTGGATTAAAGCTCGGATTACCTTTGCCTATATACTCTCCACGCTTAGCTCTACAAAAATAACATTTGCAATCATCTTTGTGTTTAGGCCTAGATTCGCCTCGTAAAGCTTTACATTTAAAGCACCTACATCCATCTTTATGTACTTTGTTATACTTATTTACACAAGAAATGCATCTACAATCTTCTTTATGCGGTTCTTTTCTGATATTTTTACAAGTAAGGCAATTACAACTTATAAAATGTTTTCTGTGATGTTCTATCATTAATTTTTTTGTCTCTTCAGTATATTTATGCCCAAACATTGGATTGTTTGAGCCCTTATAACCACCTCTTTTTGCTTTACAAGAACCACAAATATCTTTATGTTTAAGTTCACCTCTTTTAGCTTTACAAAAAGAACATGTACAATCAAATTTATGATTTTTCATTTTATTTTTACCATGTAAGTTTTTTATCCATTTAATTTATTCTTTTAAATATGGAGCCCAGAGATCATGTATCATACCTAATTTTATGCGCACAATCATCAAAAATCCTCTTGGTTTATTAGGAATCCACAACAACTTCATTCTAGCTTGTTCTGGAGTTCTATCATCTTTTAAATAATTACAACTCTTACAACATGTTGCAGTATTTGACCATTCATTCTTACCACCTTTTGATTCAGGTAACAAATGATCAATAGTTGTGTTGCCCTTACCACACTTCTCCCCACAATAAATACATTTATAATTATCACGTCTATGAACATTATTCTTAGTATAAGATACATAAGAAATACGCTCGTAAGCAACCCGAACCCACTTTTTAAGTCTTATTACAGCTGGAACTTTCATAGTAATACTTGGAGAGTGGACTTCCTTATCATATTCTTCTTCAACAACAGCCTTGTTAGTGTAGACAGCGTTGATAGCACTCTGCCATTGACAAATACCTAAGAAGGTGTAATCCATATTAAGAACCAGTACTCTTTCCACTTTTCTTCTCCTTGCACTTCCCACATTTACCATTTATTGTATAAGTCATACAAAAACATTTAGGGCATTGACTTAAAGATTCTAACCATGATGTCTTTTTAATCTTTTTGTACCAATCAGGCTGACTTGCTTCAATAACATCATCAAATCTAATTTTTCTGGCTTGATCTATACTGGTTAATAAATCTTTAAAATCTTTCTTTTTCATATAGTTCTCCATTAAAATGGTCGGGATGGCTGGAATTTAACCAGCGACCTCTCGGTCCCAGGCCGAGCGCTCTAACAAGCTGAGCTACACCCCGATAAAACTGAGAAGTATGGGCTCGAACCATAAATTGGAGTTCCAGAGACTCCTGTGTTGCCATTACACTACTTCTCAATATGGCTGACGGACTTGGGCTCGGACCAAGGATAGTAGCTTCAAAGACTACCGTGTTACCTCTACACTATCCGTCAATATGGTGGACCCGTCTCCCTTCAGGAGGTATTTTATTCAGATATATAACTGTTGTCCCCAGCTATATCTACCAGGCCCATTTATTTCAAAAAAGGAAAAGGACAAACTGTTGCATTTGGTAAATAAGACTTCATAGATTGAGCTCCATAATAGTTCATGCTATGAATTATATCTGTCCTTTATATTCCTTATTCTTTAAAAACTTAGCTATTTCAGTTCCTGTCTTCTCATTAAATCCATCAGCTCCAAGTTGTGCACCACCAAGATCATGGTCTAAAAATATGCAATCCCATTGAAGATCATAGGTAAGCTTTTTAATTGCTTCTTCAGCTGTACTTACTATAATTAATAGTTCATCTTTAAACCTTTTTTTAAACCAACTGATTCTCTCCTGAGCATCTTCAACAACTAGTATCTTCATAACTCTCCTTATATATGGTGGGTGTATACAGAGTCGCACTGTAATTGACTGGTTAAGAGCCAGCTATTCTACTATTGAATTATACACCCAATAAAATTGGTGGGTCTGGTGAGACTCAAACTCACGATGCCCATCTTAAAAGGATGGTGCCTTATCACTTGGCTACAGACCCTTTGGAAACGGTGAGAGGATTTGCACCTCCATAAAGAAGCTCTGCAGGCTTCTGCATTCTGATCTGCCACACCGTCTTGGTAGCGGGCCCCGGAGTTGAACCGGGATATGAGGCTTATGAGACCTCTGTGCTGCCGTTGCACTAACCCGCAATAAAATTTGGCGAATCAGAGAGGAATTTAACCTCTATCAGCAATTTTGGAGATTGCGATGTTAACGTTACACTACTGACTCATGGCGGAGGAAATAGGATTTTAACCTATGGTCCCGGTAAAAGGACTCTCGTTTTCAAGACGAGTGCATTAAACCGCTCTGCCATTCCTCCAGCGGAAAGTGCGAGATTTGAACTCACATAGGATTTGGTCCTAACAAGTTTAGCAAACTTGCGCAGCCAACCGTATCTGCCTACTTTCCAATTTGGCGGTCCGTGCGGGCATTGCTCCCGCGATCTCTTGATTGACAATCAAGCGTGTTTCGTAGCTACACCAACGGACCATTTCAAAGAACTGGTACCCCTGAGCGGTATCGATCCGCTACTCCTAGGCTGAAAACCTAGTATACTTCCACTATATGACAGGGGCTTTTTTAATCCATCCTTTTGTTACAGAAAATTTACCATCATAACATGCACACTCATAAGAGCAGTATAACGCTGGTGGTTTAACTTTATGCTTACAATCTTTAGTTTTACATTTTTTCATCTTTCACCTTTAACAAAAAAGACCGAAATCCTTTTGCTTTGCATACTCATCCTTTTTTACTTCTGGGATTTTCTGCTTAGCTAATTGATTCGGTCTTATTAAAATCTGGAGCAGAATCTCCTGTTTTCGGACAGAGCATGGCCTCTGGCGTATGTATAACGCCTTGATATCGCCATAATTGTTTTGCCGACAACAGTTGCACTTGATTCTTCTCCTTTATATTAGAGGCCAGTCGCTAAGCGTCCGACCTCCATTATTGCTTCTATATACATTTATATAGTAATATTCTCAGTATAAGAATATCATAAATCAATCCAAGTATGAAACCATACAAGCGTAAACCACCTAAAATTTGGGCTCCAACACCTGTTACACCTTCACCACTTAAAAATGCTGTTAACCATAATAAAAATATACTCATAATTTCTTTTCTAAATAGAGAAGAAAATTCGTCTGGGTTTTTTCCATAAGTGAAGTATCCCAAACATCACTTTCCCTAAAAAGATTATTTGTGATGTTCTTCTTCTCTAGCTGGCTGTTGAACTACAGGTTGAACTATAACCGGTTGAACTATTACAGGCTGAACTGGCTGTTGAACTACAGGTTGAACTATAACCGGTTGAACTATTACAGGCTGAACAGGTTGTTGAATTATTGGTGGAGCTACAACAACATATCCTCCATTAGCAGATGGAAGATAATAGTATTGTCCATCAGTATAATAAATTGCTCCATTAACAGTTACTGGCTGTATTCTTGGAGGCAGTGAATTTATCATCGCTCCGACCACTAACGCTTCAACTGCTGTCTGAGTCCAGAATGCTCCACTACGATACCAATGTCCACCTCTATACGAATAGCGATCGCCGCCACCATGGCCTCCGCCATGGCCGCCATGACCATATGCAAAAGCATCAACACTTACCAACAACATCATACAAGCTACTACTAAACACAAATACTTCTTCATTTCTATTCTCCTTTCTTTTTGATTAATCTTATTGCATTATATCACATTTATTTGAGGGTGTAAACGTTTTTATTTTTCTTTTAACCACCACTGCATGGTTTCATTTATATTCTCCAAAAATGGTGGAGGTGGCGGGAATCGAACCCGCGTCCCTAAACATCATTACAAAAGTTTCTACATGTGTATCTTGTTATTAATCTCCCCATTAAAACTTCAACAAGCAGAATTTCTAATGAGCAGTCTTTATAATTTCATTTAATACCTAAAGACTAAAGTATTAAACTATCCTACTAATTTCATCTTTACAGTCCTGTAGGATTGATTGCAAGATGGATTACTCTAAATTAAAGAGCAACGCATGCCAGTGGAGCGCCTTCAACTATTTGCATAGTTGCAAGCAATTTGTCCACTGTTAATACTGAATCGTCTATAGTTTCAGCATTTGATTTTAGCCAGGTTTTTAAAGAGGCCTCCCAGCAACCTCTACATGCAACTTTTATAACGCTTATCTAGATCGATACCTTTCACCCCCAAATAATTGTAAACGCGCTAACCTGCCAAGTAAATTAATTATATACTTATAAATAGCAATTGTAAATGATTATTTTACAATTCCCCATTTATAATTGATGCCTCTAAATGGTACAATTGATTTATTCTTAGGATTGGCAATTGAATCTTGATCTGCAGCATTGAAAGATAATGTGCCAGAAAATTTAGAAGGTTTTTTACGTGCAATCCAGGCACCTTCCTGAATATCCTTCCACTTCTTCATTAATTTCTCTATAATTTCTCTCTCTTCGTGGATGTTCATGCTAATTCTTATGTATCACTATTTTTAATCATTCTCACGTCGCAATTGCCACCATTCGCATAGCCATAAATATCGCCAACATATGCTGACACATTTACACCATACATTGGTGCTACAAGTACTGGTATTTGAAATCCAGTAACGTTCGTTGTAAGGGTGTCCGGACCAATATAAAGAAGGCCAGGGCCAAGATTCTCTACAAATGCTGCATCTCCAAATTTTATTGTTGTTAATTTAACCGCTGCTGCTGCAGCTACTACTGCTAATACTGTAACTTTCATTTAATTCTCCCTCCAACTTTATAACTTCAATGCTAAAATCATCAAACCAAATTCCAACCCAGACTCCAGCTGCATCAATCCAGCTATATGAATGGATTACTTTTTTCATTTTTTGCATGCATCTCTCTGCCTTCTGTTTCTTCTTTAGCTACTAATTCATTAAAATCTTTTAGTATCTTATCTTTCTCAGGCATTCCTTCTAACGCTTCTAATACAGATTCAGTCGATTCAATAATATCTAAAGATGCTCCTTCTCCAAATATAATGGAAATAGTTTCTTCAACATCTGTACTTATTATTTCTCCATCTTTTAGTAATCCATCTTTTCCCCAAACATAACCTTTATCCATTGCTATAATTTCTAGTAATGCATTTCTTGCTGCGGTCTTCCAAGCACTATCTTTAGATCCTTTAAACCAATAAAATCTCCATTTATACATAATATCATCTTCGGCTAATATTAAATCTACTTGTACTTTATTATCAGTAATTTGATTATTATCGTCAAATATAGGAGCTAAAAATGATATAACTGCATATACAAATGATGTTTCTTGTATTTTATATTCTCTTGCTTTTTCTGATAAATCTTTAACTGGAATACCTTCAGAATATAAATAATCGTATATTGTATTTTTAAAAGTATCAAAATCAAGAGCTTTATATGGTTTAACTAATAAGTCTAAATCACCTAACTCAGGTTTAGATAGTGTATAAGTTGAGCCTAAAGGTTGTATAGCTTCTACATCTATAATTTTAGTTCCTTCTAGAGTTTTATATACTTCTTTTAAAGTTGAAGGTACATATTCTCTTTTGATTGAAGTAGCTAATAATTCACCTTCCAGAGATTTAAATGTTTTTCCGCCTTCATTCTGAATAAAGCTTTCTCTTAAAGAAATCGGATAAGTACTAAATCGTTGTGTAGAAGGATATCCGTCTGCAATCTGTTCAAATAGATATTGAATTTTATATAATAAATCCATATACTGATATTTAGTTAAAAAACCATTCTTTAAGCGATGAAAATCTAACGCGGTTATATTCAAGGTGCATGATTAAATCTGTTCGTCGTCAAACTCTTGATTTATATCATCTAATTCTATATCATCATTTTCATCTTTATTTAATTCATCAAGTATATTATCATTTTTCTTAATATTATTTTTCTGAATTTTTTGTTTGTTAAACTTAAACTTCTGCTTCGCCAATTTCAGTTTCCTCCATCATGAACAAAGTGTATATCCACATTGTGAGCATTTCTGACATCCTTCACTAAATTCTAATGCTCCTCCACAATCTGGGCAAGTTCCTGTGCCTTTATGCTCTTCATTTATTACTTTTTCTATTTCTTCTCTATTACTTCCTTTTTCTTCTGCGTATCTTTTTAATGCTTTTGCAATAGCATCTGGACAAGACAATACTTTTTTGGGTCCCATACCAAAAGGTTTATGACAACCTATAGAAAGCAATTGTTTTATAATTTTCTCTACAGGTACATGATTTCTAAATGAAAGTGATACCATTCTGCCCAAGGCTTCCATATTACACTTTTGACAATTACCACTTTTGCCAATAGTTGCAAAAAGCTCTACAGGTTTACCATTTTCTGTTTCATTTATATTAACGAATAGTCCACCACAACCAGTAACAAATTTATAATTCTTACCTATAGTAACCTCTGGCCTTATAAGTTCAGCTTTTTCAGTTTCTATCTTATTATAAGATTTTGATGTAGATAATGGTTGGTTTTCTTTACTTCCATCTCTATATACTGTAACGCCTTTACATTTTTCTTCCCAAGCTAATTTGTATGCTTTATCTACATCTTCTTTAGTAGCATTTTTTGAAAGATTTATTGTTTTTGAGATAGCCGCGCAAGTATGCTTTTGAAATGATGCCTGCATTTTTACATGATATTCATATGATATTTCTTGTGCTGTAATAAATATTTTTTTCATTTCAGCTGGTATTTCTTCTATTTCATGTAAAGAACCACCATTATCAGCAATCTTCTGTATTAATTTCCTATTATAAATTTCTTCTTTTTTCAATGCTTCTTCTAAGTACTTATTTGCATATACTAATTTTTCACCATCCATTACTGTTTTTACAAATGCAAGAGAAAAATTAGGTTCTATTCCAGAGGAACAGTCTGCTATCATTGAAAGAGTACCAGTTGGTGCAACAGTTAAAAGTCCAGCATTTCTTCTTAGTTCTTCATCTTTAAATATTGAATTATTAAAGTCTGGAAATGCTCCTTTTTCTTTAGCAAGCTTATGAGTAGCTTCTAATGCACTCTCTTTAATAAACTTCATAATATTTCTAGCTAAACGAAGAGCATGACCAGAATTATAAGGTATTTCAGCCATAGTTAATAAATCTGCAAATCCCATTATTCCAAGACCAATTTTTCTTGTTTTTAACGATTCTTCTTCAATTTCTTTTAATGGAAATTTATTCATTGTAAGTACATTATCTAAAAATCTCACTGCTGTTTCTATATCTTTTTGTAATTCTTTCTCTGTTATACATATTTCATTTCGTTTACTAAAATACTTAGATAAGTTTATACTCCCCAAACAACATGAACCATATGAATTTAAAGGCAATTCTGAACATGGATTTGGTGCCTCAATAGGATTATTTGGAAAAGGATTATGTCTATTTATTTCGTCAATAAATATAATACCTGGATCACCATTTAACCAGGCACTCTCTATGAGTTTATTCCATATAATTTTTGCTTCATATTTATTGATAATTTGTTTTGTTTTTGGATCAATTATGTCATATGATTCATTATTTTCAAGTGCTTCCATAAATTTATCAGTTAAAGCTACTGATATATTAAAATTTTGGAATGATATATTATCTTTTTTACAATCTATAAATTGAACAATTTCAGGATGGTCAATTCGTAATACAGCAATTGCTGCTCCACGTCTTTTTCCACCTTGTTTGATAACATCTATACAAGTATCGAATACCCGCATAAACGAAACTGCTCCTGATGCAACACCTTGAGTTGATTGAACTGCAGATCCTGCAGGCCTAATATTTGAGAATGAAAAACCAACTCCACCCCCAGATTTATAAATAATAGCACTATCTGCAACTGATTTAAATATACCTTGTATTGAATCTGGTACGGGAAGTACAAAACAAGCATTCAACTGGCCCAGTTCCCCTCCGGCATTCATTAATGTAGGAGAATTAGGAAGAAATTTGAGCTCTGACATTAATCGATAAAATTCTTCTTTATAATATTCTTTCTTCTTTAAATCTGTTTCAGCACTTGCTATATTTTCTGCAACTCTACGAAATAATTGTTCTGGAGTTTCTATCAGTTCACCTTTTGTATTTCTTTTTAAATATCTTTTTTCTAATACTTTTATTGCATTTTCACTTAATTCAATTTTAGACATTAAATCTCCTGTTTATACGTTTCTTTGAATATATCTGGCTTACAAGGATAAAATTCACCTTTGATACCTTTAATGATCCAATCTCCTTTTGACACACCCATATCACCTTCTAAAGTTTTTATAAAAACCCTTGGAAAATTTTGATAATCATAATAAAAAGACTCACCTACCCAGGCTCTTATTTCATCAAAAGATTTTTTAGAATCTAAAAACTGTACTGCTTCAATTACTACTGGCTTTTTTCTGAATTTGGTTGGTATGGACATTTATAGATTTTTGTTCCTTTTGGCTGTTTACATTCTTTAATACAGGCTAAGCACATTTCGTTTATTTCTTTAAAAAGCTCATCTTCATTATCTATTTTTTTTCTCATATGATTTCCTTAATGATTGATTTACAAAACATGTTAAGATCTTTATTTAATATTATATAGTTTCTAATTTTTATTAAATCTTTAGGATCGGGAATATCATATCTCAAATCAACATCAATTGAAGCATGATAATCTTTATATTTCTTGTATATAGATAAAAACGGTTTTGTGATACTATAGTTATTTATCCAATTGAAGCTTTCAGGAATTATTGCTCCTTCTTTTTTATAATTTAAAACTTCTTCAATGGTATTTAAATTGTATTCTTTCTTTTTCTTCGCTAAAAATATTATTGACTGTTTTAATGATTCTAATACAAGTTTCTTATATTCGTCTTTATAAACAATATTTATATTATCTCTTATTTTCAGAAATTCAATATATCTTTTAATTGCAGATTCTGTGGCTAACCATGAAGGATTGCAATAACGATTATTCTTATTTGCCCAGTATACTTGGGCCTCTATGAATAAATCACTATTTATATTTGGAAAGTTATTTAATATATCTACTAGTTGTTGAAAATATTTGTAGTTTTTAGATGCTGCTATGTTAGAAGTTTTTAATGATCTGCGAGGTTTGCCAGTATATTTTATTATAAATCCATCAAATTTTGCGGCTAGATTAACTATTAAAAGTTCATTGTACATAAGTAGATAAATAGTCTTTTGTGAAATAATTTTCTAGAATGTCTTGATATAAGTCTAAATAATCTTTTATTGTTTCTTTATCTTCATTTCCATCTTCAAAAGCTGATACTATTTTAACTGCTTTTGAATAATCTGTTTCTGGAGATCCATATCCTATTAAAGGATTTTCATCTTCATCTTTTTGTATTGTTCTTAATTCCCAATTTTTGTATGCTATTTTTTCGATTAGCAGCTCCCTTCTTTTGCTTTCGTCTAACATTTTTCTTTTCCTCACGAATATTAATAAATTTGTTATCTTTCATTACTTGGTATATAGCTGTTTCTAGAATAGAAATAACATTATGCTTTAATCCTAGTTGATAATGATAATTAAG
>Ga0209777_10010092_pt1 | contig 10054 bp, 9 predicted proteins | sample FrelakmetHBP12HB_FD_187147 | JGI IMG/M metagenome (GOLD analysis project Ga0209777, IMG submission 187147) | Freshwater lake sediment microbial communities from the University of Notre Dame, USA, for methane emissions studies -HBP12 HB (SPAdes)... | ecosystem: Environmental > Aquatic >...
GATCTAGGGGGGCCGTGACCGGTACGACTTCCAGCGGCGGGATATGGGCCTTTTGGAGTTCCCGTAGGATATTCAGTTCTTCCAATAACGGGAATTCAATAACCAGATCGCATCCGCGCTGAATCTCCGGAGGAGGTCCCATGACCCGTACTGACCAGCCTGTTTTTTTAAGGACATTTTCAGCCTGAATGACTTCACTGGTATTCTCAAAAACCAGGATGCCGCGATCAACGAAAAACTTCCCGTCCTTTTCTTTTTGATCGGACCCTTTTTTTTTAAAAAAACCAAACCTCATTTAGTCCTTAACAATCCGGACGCGATACCCCTCGCCCTCCGGAGACACCTCATTAATACGGCATCCCTGACTGGTGGCAGCCCGCATCACATTTTCTTTTGAGGTATCGGTATCCACCAATACGATAATGTCCTTGTCTTTTCCCTTTTTGATTTCATCCAGAGTCAAAATAACCGGCTGAGGACAGGAAAGACCTCTTGCATCGACAGTAGTTGCCATTTTCTTCCTCCTTAGGCAATTTTTCTTCTCATGGTAAAACCGATGAACAAACAAACCAGAAGACCAATAAAGACAGCGGCGATACCGTGGGGACCTACGCCAGTAGGTGAACTGGCCAATCCGAAGTTATGGGCAAATCCAGCGCCCACGATCATCCCCAGCACAAATACAGCGGCATCCCCATCCCCTTCACCGGAGAGAAAAAGCTGTCTCCCGGGACATCCGCCGGCCAAGGCAAAGGCCAGCCCGGCCAAGGCCATGCCGGCGAAATTCCAGATATGCATGGTGTGGGCCACCGGTTGACCGGCAAAGCCCGGGTGAAACTGAGACAGGACCAGATTAGTTAAGAAAGCAAAGACCAATAAACTTATGAAACCTGACAGCAAATGGATCTGGCCGAACAGCACCAGGTCTCGAATGGCACCCATGGTGCAAAACCGGCTCCGTTGGGCCAAAAAACCGATCCCGAGTCCCACGATCAGAGACAACAACAGAGGGGCATGCATGGAACCGGGACCTTTTACGCTGTAGAACAGAACACCGCTTTGTCCCTGGCCCTGAACCTGAGGAAAAACAAGCATCAATACCAGAAACCCGAGCATAAGCAACGGCAGCATCCAACCCACCGTGGTATGAGTTGTTTGGGTGCGCCCCAGACTGAATCCATTTTTAAAAAAAAGGGTGCCGATCCAGATACCGAAGGTCAATCCCAGCAGGCCCAGGATGGCATTGCCGTCTCCTCCGGCCAGACGCAATAGGGCCCCCAGGGACACCCCAGGAAAACCAGGGCGCCGATCATGGCAAAGGCACCCAGTACGAATCGAACGATAGGTGCTGATCCGACCCTTGGCCGGAACTCCTTAAACAAATAGGCGGCGATCATCGATCCGAGCACAAAACCGATGATTTCCGGCCGTATGTATTGAACGACTTCGGCTCGATGAAGGCCGAGGGCACCGGCAACATCCCGTTCAAAGCAGGCCACGCAAACACCCATGTTACCTGGATTGCCCAGTTTCTGTAACACGGGGGCCAGGATGCCTATAAAGGCCCCAACCCCGATGATTCCCCATCGAGAAGCAAAAATATTTTTCCCCGCCATCAATCCTTTCCTCCTTTTTTATTTTTTTCCAACCTCGTCGTTTTGACATGTTCTCATAATCCGTGGGTTGCATGAGGCCCAGTAATATATAAACGCTCCCTATAGGTCAAATAGGAAATAATAATAGGTTTCCTTAGAAGCATCGGTTCGACTGATTTCTAAAGAAAAGCGAAAAAACTTCAGGTCGGACATATTAATAGTTGATCTAAAATTTTTTCTTGACTTATATGTCATTCAAGTAATATATGTCACAAAAGACATATAGTGTTTAACAAGAGAACTCGAAAGCCATTTCTTATTACCCAGACCCCGGAGACCTGGAAGGGCTCTTTTCTGTAATGGGGCCTTCGGGAAATGCTGGAATGATTAGGATACGGGAAACTCAAGGAAGGGCGCACCGAAAATCTTAGGAGGAACATCCAATATATGACGGTACCATTAGATCTAAATCTCCGCGAGGATTATGTAGATCCCAATTTGGAATTTATTGTCAATTACAACAAGACGCTCGAAAAAGATGCCAAGCTGAGCAGGCTAAATGAAAAATTCTTCGAGGACAAGATGGCGGAACTTGATGCATTTTGTCCCATCCGTGAAGAAGCCTATTTTTTCACTCGATTAAGGCTTCATGAATTACTCCTGTTGTGCGCTGCCAACTATGCCAACAACTTCGAATTCAGCGCAGTGGGAGACCTCATGTTCAACCCTCGACTCATTTTGATTCATATAAAAGGCTGCCATGACCCCGTCATAAAAGAGCGGCATACACCTCTTACCGCGCAATTTATAGACAAGGCAGGGTCACACATAGGAGTTATTGATTGGCTCAAGAAGGAAACAACCCTGGAGATAAGGGAAAAGCCTCTTATTCCCCATTCGTTCGAGCTCCTTAAGAATTCCGGATTTATATCCAAGGGCTACCTGGATTCAGCGCAAAGCCGAGCAATTCGGATTGCTGACTTGAGCGCTTTCTTGAGTTGTGGAGGATTTGAAGAGCGTCTGGCATTCGACCAATGGTTAAAAAGTGCCAGCCAAAATGACCAATCCTTAATGGCATCAAAATTTATTCGGCTGGACTGGAAGTTATTCTGGGAAGCGGGCTCTCTCATTAACGATCTCTTCTATGAATCACGAAAATCGTCACCCCCTGGGAAGGAGTTGTCTCCATCGAAGTCTACGGTCCCATCTATTTCTTCAAACCAGGTGCACGCCTCCTCAGGTGTCTTGGGCTGATCAATCGGTCTTTCTCGTGTAGCCGGATGAAATCCATTCAATACAATTGTCTGTCCAATGGATAGCCAAAATCCTATGCACGCTCAAAACACGTTGATTGCCTAAAAAAATCGAATAGGTCGGCGGCCCGAATCACCCAAAAACAAGAAGCAATCCAACGGGACCATAAAAGGAAGATGGGATGAAAAAGATACATCTAAAAATAAACGGCCAGGAAAGGCAGTTAACGGCCGATCCGGATAAAGTTCTCATTGATCTCTTGCGCCAGGATCTCCATCTGACCGGCACCAAGCAGTCCTGTGACCGTAAGGGACAATGCGGGGCCTGTGTCGTAATCGTAGACGGGAAAAAGGTCCACTCCTGCCTCCAAAAGGTGGTGGATCTGGAAGGGGCGTCGGTAATCACGGTGGAAGGTCTGGGGACACCCGATAACCCTCACCTGATTCAAGAGGCCTTTGTGCTATCGGGAGCGATTCAGTGCGGATACTGTACACCGGCCATGATCATGGCCACCAAGGTCCTCCTGGACCAAAATCCCAATCCCGACCTCCCGGCCATCAAACAGGCCTTGGCCCGGCATTTATGCCGCTGCACCGGATACAAGAAAATCATCGATGCCGTTGTGCTTTCCGGCCGGTTTCTTCGCAGGGAAACGACTCCGGAAGATGTTCGCCTCCGCCTCAATAATAGGTTGATCGGTGTATCCCACCCGCGTCCTTCTTCTATTCTAAAAGCCTGTGGATTGGCTGAGTTTACCGCAGACATAAAACTTGAGAATGCCGTTGAACTGGCCTTGGTGCATAGCAGGAAACACCATGCCTCAATTACATCTATCGATACCACGGCAGCGGAGAAGATGCCGGGCGTCATCGGTTTCATGACCGCCGCGGATATAAAAGGGACCAATCGCATCAGGGTGGTGGCTCCGGATCAACCCGTACTCTGTGAAGACAAAGTTAGAATCCTTGGTGACCCGATCATGGCCGTCGCCGCCGAAACCAGAACCCAGGCCCGGGCGGCAGCGGCAGCGGTAAAAGTGACCTATGAACCCTTGCCGGTCGTGATGACCCCTGAAGAAGCCCTGGCCCGGGGTGCCTTTCAGATTCACAAGCATTCGCCCAACCTCTGCTATGCCCAACCTCTTGTCAAGGGGAATGCCGAAGAGGCACTAGCCAAATCGGCAACCATTATTGAAGCAGAATTCTCAACACAAATGAACTACCAGGCCCCATTGGAACCGGAGGCCTGCGTAGCCTATCTTGAGGGGAAAGGAGAGAAGGCAGAATTAGTAGTGATCGGTCGGAGTATCAATATCCATGCCCATGCGGCCCAGATCAAGGAAGCGGTCGGGTGGGAAAATATACGTTATAAGGAAGCGTTTTCCGGCGGGCAATTCGGTATCAAGGCGACGATTACCACCGAGGCCGTCACCGCTGCCGCAGCCCTGCATTTCAAGCACCCCGTACGTTATATTCCCAGTCTTGAGGAATCGATTCTGATTACCTCCAAAAGACATCCTTACCAGATGAAGATAAAACTTGCAGCCGATGCCAATGGACACCTAATCGCCTATTTAAACGATTTTACCATCAATAAAGGTGCCTATACCATACTGGGGCCAGTGGTGATTCTACGTTCCCTGCATATGCTGTCAGGGTCTTACTATATTCCCAACATTAGTGCCCACGGGAAGTTGGTTTTTACCAATAACGGATTTGGGGGAGCTGCCCGCGGAGCAGGACCCCCTCAGACGATCTTCGCCCTGGAATCGGCCATGGACATGATGGCGGAAAAACTGGGAATCGATCCGTTGGAATTCCGTCGGATCAACTCCCTGAAACCGGGGCAGACCAAAACCACCGGCATGGTCGCCGATGAATGGCCCTTTCCGGAGCTTTGCGAGGCGATCAAACCTCACTATGAAAGGGCCCAAAAAGATGCAGTGGCCTTTAACAAGAAAGGCGGACCCATCAAACGAGGTGTCGGTATTGCCGCTGACTCATTCGGCATCGGTGGGGCCGGTGATAGCGCCAGCTTGGCGGTGGAAATCGATCCTGATGATGGGCTCACTATTTATGCCGCTGTAGCCGATCCTGGTGAAGGGAACGAATCCATGCTGACCCAGATCGCCGCTCATCATCTGGATCTGCCTTTGGAAAAAATCCGTTTATATACCAGGGATACAAAAGGGACTACTGGCATGGGCCCATCTGCCGGGAGCCGTATGACCTGGATGGCCGGTGGCGCCTTGCTCCATGCCCTGCAACAGATGAAGGAAGCCATGAGTGAAGCCGGGTCAAAGACTTACGCAGGTCTGATAAAGGCCGGTAAACCCAGCCGGTATGAAGGGTTCAGAAAAATCGAGGGTGGATCTATGCTTAACCCGAAGACCGGCCAAGGCGACTCCTTTGTTTCCGAATGCCACAACATTCAAATGGCGGAAGTGGAAGTGAATACGAAAACCGGTGCAGTGCGGGTCGTCAAGATGACAGCGATCGTGGATGCGGGACCGGTGATCAATCCGCTAAATCTGGAAGGCCAGATTGAAGGAGGCATGGACCAGGGTGTCGGATATGCACTCAGAGAGGAGTATGTCCACGGCCGAACCAAGGACTATTTGACTTTCAAGTTCCCGACCATAGGGACGTCCTTTGACATGGAAATTCTTACCCGAGAAACTGCCCGCCGGAACGGCCCGTTGGGTGCCACGGGTATCGGTGAGATGACCATGGTTTCAACCGCACCGGCAGTGACCAATGCCATAAAAAACGCCTGCGGAGCCAGAATATTGGATTTACCGGCCACACCGGGAAAAGTCAAGACAGCCCTGGCGGCCCTAAAAAACAGGTGATCATGGATATCGAAATATCAATAGAAAAAATCAGAGGAGATTTCCCGTCCTTAAAAAATCGACGAAACGGAAAACCTCCGGTTTACTTCGACAATGCCTGCACAACACTTGTTCCGGAACAAGTCATTCGGGGCCTTGTGGAATATTACCATGATTTTCCGGCCTGCGGGGGCGGAAGAAGTCGACACTGGTTTGCTGAAGAAGTCAACGCTCGCATAGAAGGAGATCTTGAAAAAGGATTGAAAGGTGCACGCCAGATCATTCAAGATTTTATCAATGCCGGATCTAGGAAAGAAATCATCTTTACCTTGAATACCACCCATTCCATCAATTTGGTGGCCCTGGGATTCCGGTTCAGCCCGGGAGACGTTGTCTTACTGAGCGATAAAGAACACAACTCGAATCTGGTTCCCTGGTTAAGGCTACAGAAGATGGGACTGATCCAGGTGGAAACCATAGAGTCCAACCCAGAAGATACCTTCGATCTGGAGAAATTCAAAGACAAGTTGAAAAACCGCCGGGTTCGATTGGTCAGCATGGCTTACACCTCAAATTTGACCGGCTATACCCTACCGGCCAAGGAGATCATAACAATCGCCCACCAGTATGGTGCAAAAGTCTTGCTGGATGGAGCCCAGACGGTGCCCCACAGGACTGTTGATGTTCAAGACCTGGATGTGGACTTCTTGGTTTTTTCCATACACAAAATGTGCGGACCCAGGGGTGTGGGGATTCTTTACGGAAAAAAGGAACTCTTGGGATGGAAGTTAGCAGAGCAAGTCGAGAATAATGATGGTATAGAACCGGTCCTACTGGGCGGCGGCACCGTCAGTGACACGACTTATGACTCCTACAATCTTTTGGATCCTCCGGAAAGGTTCGAGGCGGGAGTCCAGAATTATCCCGGGCAGATCGCCACCGGAACAGCAATCCGATATCTGCAACAGATCAGCATGGATCAAATCCAGGCTTATGAAACCCGCCTGAACGATTTTCTGACCGAGCAACTTCTCAACCGTTATGGAGAAACAGGATGGCTCAAAATACTCGGGCCGAGTGATGTTCGTCTGAGAGGAGGAATTCTGACCTTCGAGGTAAAAAGACCGAATGCCGTGGGTATAACCGAAGAACTGAATGCCAAGAATAATATCATGATCAGAGATGGTCTTTTCTGTGTCCATTCCTATTTGAACAAGGAATTCGGGCAGGGTTGGACCAGACCCAGATTGCCAGAAGAACACAGAATGGTTTATCGCCTGTCCCTCTATTTCTATAACACTATTGAAGAGTGCCGGATATTTTTAGATACATTAAATGAAATATTTGAGGAACGGAGTTATTTACTATAAAAATAGGGTTCAAGGATTCGAGGGTTCAGCCGCTCGACTTCGTCGAGCTATAGAAAAGGTTCCCCTCTGGGGAACCGCGTGGTTTTACCTTCCACGCCTTTCACTTGAATCCTTGATCTTCTGGCACCTTGAATCCTTTTGATCAGCTTTAATATTTTGTGCCCACCCTCGTCGGTTGGCCCGAAGATTCAAAATAAGATGGACCAGGCCGTTATACAATATTACCGCCGTTTACTTAAAACAGGGTTTAACTATGCCGGTTCTCTGGAGAACCCTTCCATTTTCTTGGATACCGTTAGTGAAAATATTCCTATTTGCGGAAATATCGGGGATTATTTGCATCTATACATCAATGTCCATAACGGCAAAATTGATGATGTTAAATATTTATGTACCTGTGACCCCACGACTAACGTTGCCGTTGAGATTCTTTGTGTTTTAATTCAAGGTAAAACGACCGAGGAAATAAAAACCATAACAGAAGATTTATTTTTTAAGGTATTAGAAAGCCGAAGCGAAGAAATAAGCAAAAAAGCCAAGGGCTTGATGGATCTCCTGAGCAGAGGACTCGATCGATTAAGGAAAAATCCGGCATAGACACCTTTTCTTCATTCAAACTTTTAGCCGAAGCCCTGTATATGATCTCCATCCTTCTTTATCACCTGAAGTAATCCATTAAAGGGAATACACTTCCCTGATCGGCAGCCAAATTTTTTCTTGACAAATATGTTTTAAATGACATAGGTTAAAAAGTAATTCTCAAACAATTGGAACGGGAGGAGGTGGGTTACAAATTTTATAGTGATAAATAGAAGTTAGCAATTTTGGAGAATACTTGTAGACTTAAAAACTTAATAACTAAGGAGAGAAGAGAGAGAAAAAAAGCGGCTTTGATGATAGCTTGACTTCTTGGCTGGTGTTATTTCCAGTGAGAGTGATCGCCGGACCCTTTACAGGCACCGTTTAGATCGGGTATGGCCAGAACTTAGGGATATCTTCATCCGCAGCAGGTACTGCTCTTATGACACGAATGAGTGAGTATCATAGCTACCAAAGGGTTAGTGGGGCAATTAAAAATACAACCGGCTTAAACGGGTTTATTGACTTGGGTTACACCTTCGGTCCGGCTACCCCACATATCTATTTCGGCTATGATAGAGCCCAAAATAGCGATGCCTGGAAAATCGGAGAGGACAACAATACCCGAAACATGTATGGTGTGTCCCTTGTCTACCAAGTCACTCCCAATATGTTTTTAGTTCCGGAATTCACCATTTATGATTATGGTACCAAACCAAACGATGCGGCCAAGACCAATCTTGGTAAGGAATGGATCGGCGGTTTACAGTTCCAGTTTATTTTCTAATTTTACACAACATTAAACCACCAAACACATAATGGAGATTCCCTGTCCTCCAGAGGCGGATAGGGAATCTCCAAATGTTAGGCAGATTATCATTTTTTGCATTTTCTCGCTGACCCCATCCGTTATAGCGTCCCACGGGATTGCACTCGCAAGGGATTTTTACATCCTAAAACTATTAATATTGTAGTTTGCATTTTTAGCCTGCGCTCATGGCCAGCTCGCCATCGGGCGAGAAAAGGAGGAGTGAGCATGAAAATATTTCTTGCCCCCTGGTTGGCGGTTTTGATACTCTGCATTCCCAGGTTAATTCTTGCAGCCGAAAGTAATCAATTTGTTTTACTCGCCAGCACCATCGGTCCCATCGATGCCGGCATCGTGACGGTCCTCGAGGATAAATTCGAACAGGAAACAGGCATCCGGGTCCGTCATGTCGGTGCGGGGACCGGCGAAGCCCTGAAGATCGCCCAGCAGGGAAATGTCGATTTGGTCATGGTCCATGCCAAATCCCTTGAGGAGAAGTTCATTAAGGACGGTTACGGGACAAAGCGAATCTCGTTTATGTACAACGACTTCGTAATTGTCGGCCCGGCCGGAGACCCAGCCGGGATCAAAAGTATGAAGAGCGCCGTGGAGGCCCTCAAAATAATCGCCGCCAAGGGTGCACCGTTCATCAGCCGTGGGGACAAATCGGGAACCCACGTGGCGGAGATGGGGCTCTGGGAAAAGGCAGGACTCAAGCCGACCGGCCCTTGGTATAAAGTTTATGAGAAAGGGAGCGAAGGGAATGTCCCGACCCTCAAATACACTGACCAGCAGGTAGCCTATACGGTCATCGACCGGGCCACCTACCTCTCCCTCCAGAAGGGAATCAAGCTGGTGATCCTTGTGGAGAAGGACGAATTGCTCCTCAACTTCATCTCGCTCATCCCGGTGAATCCGGCCAAGTTTCCCAAGGTCAACCATAAGGATGCTATGACCTTTGTCTCCTGGCTGACTGCCCCGAATAAGGGACAGCAAATCGTCCGGGACTTCGGCAAGGACAAGTACGGAAGCCCCCTGTTCTTCCCCGATTCTCTGGAGTGGAAAAAGGCCCAGGGGAAGTAATCATTATAGTTAGAAAAGATAAAAACGATTTATATCTATTAACTTATTTAATAGAGCAAAAGGAGAAATGAACATGAAATATTTCGGAAATAAGTCCGTTATGCTGATGGCCGTCCTCTTTTTCCTTGTAGCCTTTTTTCTGTCTCCATCCATTGCAGCGGAGAAACAGCAGAAGAATGTCATCCTGGCAACAACCACAAGCACCCAGGACACAGGCCTTCTCGATGTCCTGATTCCAATCTTTGAAAAGGAAACCGGTTACTTTGTCAAGACGATCTCGGTCGGCTCAGGCCAGGCGATGAAGATGGGAGAAAAAGGGGAGGCTGATGTTCTCCTGGTCCATTCCCCCGACGCTGAAAAAGCCTTTATCGCCCAGGGATTCGGAATCAACCGGATGCTGGTCATGCACAACGATTTCATTATCGTCGGCCCGCCAGCCGATCCGGCCAAGATCAAGGGGATGAAATCATCGAAAGAGGCCTTGAAGATGATTACCCAAGCCGGAGCCCTGTTCCTGTCCCGGGGCGATAATTCC
>Ga0209777_10010093_pt1 | contig 10053 bp, 8 predicted proteins | sample FrelakmetHBP12HB_FD_187147 | JGI IMG/M metagenome (GOLD analysis project Ga0209777, IMG submission 187147) | Freshwater lake sediment microbial communities from the University of Notre Dame, USA, for methane emissions studies -HBP12 HB (SPAdes)... | ecosystem: Environmental > Aquatic >...
CTCCGCGCACGACCGCATCAATGCTCTCGATGTCGTAGTCGCGCGGCGCCACGGTCGCGTGATGACCGCCCACCACGACCTTCGCTCCTGGCTGCTCACGCCGCACGGTCGCAGCCAGGCGCTTGACGATTGACGCTTCATGGCTGTAGCCGGTGAAGCCGACGAGTTCGGGGCGAAAGCCGCGCAGCGCGGCCACGAAAGCGCGTTCCGGCGCGAGCGCTAGGCGCAGGTCAAGCACCCTGACCTCGTGGCGGCGCGGCACCGCGGCCGCGATGTAGCCGAGCTCGATCGGTTCGAGGAGCTGGAAGCCCTGCACGCCGAGGATGGTGCGCAGCCGCGCCCGCGGTTTGACGAGGAGGATCCTCACCCGACACCACCCCACGGACGAACCCGGGCGTCGGCACGCGTCAGATCGCGGTCGTCAACTCCACGATGCATCACCTCTCTCCGGCGCGGGAGCATAGCATCGCCCCCCCAGGCGCCGGCGCTCGGTAGTGTCCTATTTCGGAGTCTGGCGGTCATTGGCCGTGGCAGATCTTTCCGTCTCAGGTTGACCGCTCCTCTGGCATTTTTGACGTTTACGCCTTATGTTTTCGTCATGGACGCCAATCCTGAAGTGGGGAGTGTGTGCAATGATCGGACACAAAGGCGGAAGCTCCTTGAGGAGCTTCAGGAACTGCGAGATGGACGCCTGGTCGTTGCATACGTGACGTCCACCCGGCCCGGACATGAGGTTCAGCTTGCCGATGACATCCTTCGGCTTCTTTTCGACCACCTTGAGAGCAACAAGGAACGGGCCAAGAAGGGAATAGACCTCTTTCTCCATAGTCACGGGGGGTCAGGCACTGCACCGTGGCGGATTGTCAGTCTGATTCGGGAGTACACAAATCCGACGAAGTTCGCCGTGTTGGTGCCCCACCGTGCCTTTAGTGCGGCGACACTCCTTGCGATGGGTGCCAACCAGATCGTGATGCACAGGATGGGATGCTTGGGTCCGATTGACCCTTCGGTCATGAATATCTTCAATCCGCCTCACCCAACCAATCCTGGGCAGCTAGCGCCGATCAACGTTGAGGATGTCTCGGCCTACATGACCCTCGTCAAGGAGGAGGTTGGCATCACACACGAGGATGAGTTGGTTCAAGCGTTCGTGGCGCTCACCGAACAGATTCATCCGCTCGCCCTTGGAAACGTGCAACGATCCCACCGTCAGGCGAGGATGATGGCCCGTAAGTTGCTCGAAACGCATATGTCAGCAAAGGACCAGCAGCACGAGATCGATGACATCATCGACAAGCTCAAGTCCAAGCTGTTCTACCATGGCCACCCAATCAACCGTCGCGAGGCCAAGAAGGACCTCGGGCTGAAGGTAGTCTTTGCGCCAGAAGCCCTCGAACAGGCCATGTGGAAGCTCTATCTCGAGTACGAACACGCGTTGTCGATCAAGGAGCCGTTCAATCCGGTTCATGAACTAGAGATTCGTGGCAGTGGAACACCACAACCGGCTCTCACGACCGAAGTTATCCTCAAGCAAATGAGACAAATGGCCCAGCTAGGGGTCGGCCTAGGAGCGCCCAATGTCAGTGAGGAGCAGTTGGTCAGGCTAGCAGCGGCCATGGTAAAGTGCATCGGGGATGGCGGTGACGCCGCTAAGAGGGCGGTGATCGATGACATCCCCGGTGCGTTCCTGGAATCGGACCGGCTCAGTCACGTGTTGAAGACTAATGTGACGATCGAACGTGCTACGATCACCACGAAGTCCGGGCCTCAAGATGTTGTTAGGCAGGAAATACGCTGGCAACGCTGGGAGGAAGAATCATGAAGACTCCAAAGGTACCTCAGAAGGAAGAGTCGAAGTCTTCTCCGCTCGTGCCTTCCCAACCTGAAGCAGGATTGGGTTCCGTGATCGGGACGATGCGGGTTGATGTCGTTGCAACCGGAGTGTTCGAGCTGCCGAGTATCGGCGTTCCTATCATGCGGGAGGACTTTGTCACCGAAAGCGGCCTCATGACCTCATGTGAAGTGGAGTGGTAGCGCACTGGATCGCCTCTAACCTAATTCTCCTTTCCTGTAATCGCCAAGGGTGGCTGCCCGTAGGTCGTCTCCTCGAATCAGATTGGGACACTACCCGGCGCGCCGGTTCCTTGCCCTTTGCCGGCGCTTCTGCTAAAAGTCCCAACTCGTGCGCAAACGATCCGGCACCCGGACGCGAAACATCGTCGTCGTCGGCGGTCAGTGGGGAGACGAGGGCAAGGGCAAGGTCGTCGACCTCCTCGGCTCCGCCTTCGCGCACGTCGTGCGCTTCAACGGCGGCGCGAACGCGGGCCACACGGTCAAGTTCGCCGACCGCCACTTCGCGCTTCACCTCATCCCCTCCGGCATCGTGCAGCAGCGCAGCCGGTGCTACATCGGACCCGGTGTCGTCATTGACCCCGTGGCCCTGCTCGACGAAGCGCGCACGCTCGAGCAGCAAGGCGTGGCCGTCAACACGCGCCTCGTCATCTCGCCGCGGACACAGCTCGTGCTGCCCGGCCACCGGGCGCTTGATCGGGCGCGTGAGGCGGCGCGCGGCGCGGACAAGCTCGGCACCACCGGCCGCGGCATCGGCCCCGCGTACGAAGCGCGCGCGGGCCGCCGCGGGGTGCGCGTCGGCCTTGCACGCCGGCCGCGCCGCCTGCGCGAAGCCGTCGCCGTAGCAAGCCAGGAGCTCGAGGCCCTGCTGCGGGCCTTCCCGGACGCCGAGATCCCCTCAGCCGAGGAGATCGAGCGCACGATCGAAGCCACGGTCGCGCTCGCGCCCATGCTCGGCGATGTCGCGGGGGCGCTCTGGCGCGCCGACGCCGCCCGAGAGCCGATCCTCTTCGAGGGCGCGCAGGGCTCCCTGCTCGATCTCGACCATGGCACCTACCCGTTTGTAACCTCGTCCGGATGCCTGGCCGGCTTCGCCGCGCCCGCGTGCGGCCTGCCCGCGCGCATGATTCACGGCGTGCTCGGCGTCTTTAAGGCGTACACGACGCGCGTCGGCACCGGGCCTTTCCCGACCGAACTGATGGATAGCGCTGGCGAGCAGCTTCGCCGCCGCGGCAATGAGTTCGGCACCACCACCGGGCGGCCTCGTCGCACGGGCTGGTTCGACGCCGTCGCCGCGCGCGCCGCCGTCCGCTGGAGCGGCATTGACGCGATCGCGCTCACCAAGCTCGACGTGCTCGACGAGCTCACCGAAATTCCAATCGCGACCGACTACACGATCGGCGGAGAGCGTGTCGAGGAGTTCCCCGACGACGTCGAGGACCTGGCCCGGGTCACGCCGGTGTACGAGGTCCTCCAGGGATGGGCGACTTCGACCTCGGCAACGACGTCGTTCGAGAAGCTCCCCGAGCGCGCGCGCGCCTACGTCGCCCGCCTGGAGAAATTGCTCGGGGTCCCGATTGTGATCGCCTCAACCGGCCCGCGACGGGAGGAGACGATCTTCCGCAGTGTCGCGCCGCTGTCGAAGTGGCTCCCCGGATTGTTTTCGGCCGCGTGAGCGCCGCTGTGCTCGCGACGCAGCGCACGGCCAACGCGTCGCCTTGACGCCCACAGCACGCGCGGCTAGGCTCGCTGCCGGGCCGTTAGCTCAGCTGGCAGAGCAGCGGGCTTTTAACCCGAAGGTCGTGGGTTCGATCCCCACACGGCCCACTTTAGAATCAATAACTTACGAGTTGAGAGAATATCTAAACAGCTCGGGTGCCCCACCTGTGCCCCACCTCCGGCCGATCCACCTCGCTGCCCGTGGTGTGGCGCGGCAATGCGGGAGCGGACCCCTGCAGAGCTGGCTCGCCTCCACGTCCCCTCTCGCGACTGGTCAAAGTTGACGTGCGACCGCTGCGACCTGGCTGAGAAGACCCGCAACCGAGGCCGACGCGCGTTGCCGGTGACAGCCGAGCTCCAAAGGGACTAGACTTGAGTGCAACGGATCAGGAGAAGCTTGGAGCGAGAACGAATCGACAGCGATGTGAGCCAGGTTGTTAGATGAGAGAGACCCAGTATGGGCATAATGACCTGTCCCGATTGCGGCAAGGAGATTGCCGACCAAGCGCCGGCATGTCCTAACTGCGGCAGGCCAGGCCGGCTGTAAGACCGCAAGCGGCGAAGAGGAAGGCCGTGGCGAGGGCTGGAAAGCACCGCAGGGGGGCCTGACGGTCGCCGCGGCCGAGTAGAGAGCCGGGACACCGGCGAGGAGGAGTGATGCAAAGCGTGAAGCTCAGCGTAACGGTGCGCAGCAATCTGGCAAGAAAATATGATGCTGTGGGACTCACCAAGATCGACGCGGCGGTCAAGCGTTGGATCGCGGCGGACAAGAAGCGGTGGATCGACACGATCCACGTCGCAGTCGACGACGCGGTGGCTATGAAGGCACTGGGCACGAAGCCGATTGAGGGGCGCGCCACGGCGCAAAAGGTGAAGCGGGCGATCGATGCCCTCTGGCCGAGGGTCTCGCCAGAGTACCTGGTGCTCTTCGGCGCCTACGACGTGGTCCCATACTTCGTCGTCGCCAATCCCTCGTACGATTCGAGCGGCGATACCGATGCCACGGTGCGCACGGACAACCCATACGCGTGCTCGCAGCCCTACCGCACCTCGAGTATTAACACGTATCTCGTTCCGGATCGTGTCGTTGGCCGCATCGCCGACGCGCCCGGCGAGAGTGATCCGATCTGGTTCCTCGACTACCTCGCGACCGCCACAGACTGGGCCTCGCAGCCCAGGAAGACCTATACGGGCGCCTATGCGATCTGCTGCGATGAATGGAGCGGCGCGGGCGTGGAGTGCGTCCAGGTTATCGGGGAACCGGTTACGCGCTTGATGATCAGCCCGCCCGAGGACGACACGTCGGCACTGGCCCAATCCCGGCTGGGCGCGCGACTCCACATGATCAAATGTCATGGCGCGCAGCTCGATCCCAACTTCTATGGACAGAAGGGGAACTCCTTCCCCGTCTCGCTCTCTAGCGCGTCGCTGCGCAAGAAGGTGAGCCAGGGGACGGTGGCCGGGGCAATGTGCTGCTATGGTGCCCAGGTCTTCTCCCCAGTGGACGAGGCCGTTCGGCCTGTCGGGGCGTGGCCGATTGCAAGCACCTACCTGCGCGGAGGCGGCTACGGTTTCGCGGGTTCCACAGAGATCGCCTGGGTTGGCGGCCCACAGAAAGCCTGCGCCGACTGGATTGTCACTGGGTACTTGAAGTCCATACTCGGCGGCGCTTCGCAGGGACGTGCCCTCCTCGAGTCGAAGCAGGACTTCATGCGTTGGCTCGCCCAGCAGGGGAGCGCTCTGGGCCGCGATGATGAGAAGACGCTGATCGAGTACGTGCTGCTGGGCGACCCAGCCATCCAGCCGGTGGGTGTCCAGCCGGCGGTCCGGGCTGGCGTGGGCGCACCGCGCGCGGCCGCTGGGGAGGCGATGGCCGCCATGCCGTCGGCTGTGGCGGTGCAGGAGCGGGTGCAGAGGCGCCTGTTCCAGGCGCAGCTCGCCGCACAGATCCGCGAGGCGCTCCCGTCGCGCCGCGATGCGAGGGGGGCTGTCCGGGCGAGAGCTAACCAGCTTTTCGGGCTAGTCGACGATCTGCTGGGGGGGGAGGCGGAGGCCTTCCAACTCTCGAAGGCCAAGGTGCGGGTCGACCGACTCGAGACAGTCTTCTCCCGCGCCCAGACGGTTTCGGCGGGCTTCCGAGCAGGCCTGACCGGTTCGGCTAGGCGGGTAGCGCTCCCCGCGCGCCGTGAGACGTTCCAATTCTACTGGAGCGGCAGCCGCGTGGTTGAAGGGCACCTGCAAATCCGGCTTGCGCGGGTTGAAACGGACGCCCAGGGCCGCGTACTCCGGACGCGGGTTGTGCAGAGCAGCTGATCGAGAACGCCGAGAATGAGGGATCCTCAACGACCGCTGGTGCGGGTGAAGGGCCACGTGAAGGCCGAGGTCGTCCAGCGGGGGACGGCGAGCGAGCACGAGGGCGTTGTGCTCGTGACCGCCGCCGGGAAGCGACTTCGGCTCGTGCGGCTCGGCGGTAATCCTTTCGCCGACGAGGAGACCCAGCGACTGGTGGGGCGCGAGGTCGAGGTGAAGGGGTATCGGATCGGCGACGAGCTCCGGTTCGTGGATGCCCGCGACGTCGAGTAAGCGACCGCGACCCCACCCCGCGGACCGCGTACCTTTCTTGCGGGCGTGCGTCCGTAGGTAGGCCGGAAGCCAGTCACGCCCTGCCAGCAAGCTCTGTGGCGATGCGCTTCCAGACGTTCCTGGTGGCTTCGATGGGTGCACCCGCGGAGGTTTCGTCCACATGGATTGCGGGGTCTAGGTTGAGGCTTGAGCGAGAGAGTCTTGCTCCGGCAGGAGCCACGGCCATAGCGGCAGCCTCGACCAACGGTTGCGATTCCTGCATCACGAAGAGAACGCGGCGGACGGGCCTCGTTTTCTTCGAATCAAGGCTGGCGACGCTAGGCGCCAAGGGGCGGCTTAACCCACCCAAACACACAGGTGACGACGACGAGAATGACTGACGCCACCGCCAGGTTGTACTGGGGTATCCAAAGCGGCAATGGATTACCCAGAGCTAGGCACCAGACGACGAAGGCCACCGTGGCCAAAACGATCTGGCGCCAGAGCGGGCCCTTTGTACCATCCCATGTTGTCGTCAGGAAGTAGACGAACGTCAAAACAACGCCGACGAAGAAGAGGACCGTTTTCCCCAGGTTGGAGTTCCAGATGTTGATGCACGTCAGGTACACCGTGACGATCTCGGCGGGGATGTACTTGACCATGCGGCCGAGATAGTCATCGATGGGTGCTCCACCCGGACCCGCAGGGGCAACCGCCGCGCCTGGTTTAGAACCCGTTGCAATGCGACGTGACCTTGTCATTTTCGACCTCCGTTCTTTCTCTCGCAGGCTCAGGGAACCAGGCGAGATCACGTGGGTCATCAATCCTCGATTGCTCGCTGCGTCCACGCCTAACGCGGTGAGCAATCACTCAGCAGAACGCTCGATGCACTCGGACCACGCGGACTTCACTTTGGCCCGCTGCCGCTCGAGTTCGTGCCAGATGTGCCTCCGGTTGCACCGGGACTCTTCTTCCCAGCATCCGTCCACTTGAGGGCCGCATCCAGGTTGAAGGAGATACCCCAGACGAAATTGATGTTCTGTTTCGTGCCGAGAGAGACCACGCCGTTCTTCGTTTCATCGCTCCGCGTCGCAAGAGCGCCTACGAACGGGGAGAATGCCTCCATTCCGAGGAAGCGTCCACGATAGGCCAACGCCAGTCCGTAGCTCGTGGTTGGTCGGCTGGAGAACTCAAAGAGCGCTCGCAACCCGACGTTGTGGTTGTTCTGCGTCGCGAGGTCAGAGAACCAGTAGTCCACGCCGAGCATGAACTTCTGGGGTGTCTCGGCCGTCGTGAGAGTCTTCGTGTTCGAGTCGTAGTTGAACTGCTTCGCCGTCGTGATGGGAACGTTCGCCGAAAGGCTGAAATGCTCCGCAGGCCCTGTGAGAAACGTGTTGTTCCTCAGCTCGGTGGGCGACGTGGCCGGTGGCACAGGATCGCCGGTGATCTTGATTCCGAGAGTGCCATAACGGTGGGTTAGGCTATACGCCCTTTCTACGCACTGTTCCTCAACGCCCGCTGTAACCGGTTTCCCCCCCGCTCGCCCCTCAACGAGCTTCAGCAATGTTTGAAAGTCCTGCTGGAGCTGGGGTAGGCGCGCCTGCTCGTCAAACGCAACATCAACGAGCCCCTTGCAAGGCTTGGGCGCGGTCACGGTTACCGTGACGAGATCCTTCGGCTCCGACAGCCAGCGGTAGGAGCACGCCTTGTTGTCGCTTCCCGTCACCTTGAAAGCGACAACGATGAGCTTCCCCTGCGGGTCCTTGCCGAGCTTCACGGGAATGTTGATGTTCCCTTGGGGACAGCTTCGTTCGGTTTGCGTGGGGTCGGAGGCTTGGTCGGCGCCTGCGCCGAGCGCCTGGAGGCAGAAGCTGGCGATGAGGCCGAGGATCGTGGTTCGGGCCATAGGGCGATGTCTTCGCATCGACCGACCTCCAAGCCTCCCGCCGCTCACCACGGAGATCGGGTGAGTCGAGACGCCATCGAAACGAATTCCATTTCTTGCCTAGACCGATGGTACCCCCCAAAAGTCGGGGGTGTCAAGGCCCCCCTCCGAGGGCGCACCGCCCTCGGGGCCGATGTCGGTCAGCCAGTCAGCAGTCTCTACCACGCCGAGGCCGTGCTCGATCACCAAGACGTTGTTGCCTCCGCAAGCCAGGATGCGTGGGACCGCGAGGAGCCTCAGGGCGTCGTCGAGGTGGGTCGGGCCTCTACCGCTGCGCGAAGTCGAATACAGGCTATCCGTCCGAAGCCCGGGACGAGCGGCTTCAGCGTTTGTTCGTGGTTTCCTCGACCAGCTTCTTGAACCGCGGGTCGCTGCGTAGGTCGCGCAACGCCGGGCTCTCCTCGAGCGCGGCCAGGGAATACCCAGCTTTGAGGGCTTTCCCGATCCACTCAATGGCCCTCTCGCGTTCCCCGAGGTCCTCAAAGGAAGCGCCGATTCTCTCCATCGACTCGGCATCGGTGGGCGGTGTCTTGAGCACGAGCTCCAGCACCGCGAGCCCCTTTGCGCGCTCGCCCAGCAGGCCGTAGTACCCGGCGAGGTCGATCAGCAGCGTGGTGTCGCGAGGGTTGACCGTGCGCTGCTGCTCCCCCACCTTGACGGCCTGCGCGAAGGCCTCCTTCGCCTTGGCCTTCTGGTCCGAGAGGTGGTACGCCTCGCCCAGGTTCCCCCAGACCCGGGAGTTGGTGCCCCGGATCACGAGCGCCTTCTCGTACATCGTGGCCGCCTCGCGGAACTTCCCCTCGTTGAAGTACAGGGTTCCCAGGTTGGAGAGGGCACCGTAGACGGGTTTAGTGGCGACCGAGCGCTCGAACATCTCGCGCGCCTGGGCAACCCGCCCGCGGGCCAGGTACACGGCGCCGAGGTTGTTGTATGCCCAGGCGTTCTCGGGCGTCAGAGCGACCACTTTCTGGAACTGCCTCTCGGCGTCCTCGTACCGACCCCGCCGGAAGTAGAACTCACCCAGATCGACGTAGCCCAGCCAGTACTCGGGCCTGATATCGATCGAGCGCTTGTAGGTCGCCTCGGCCTCGGTGGCCTTGTCCAGAGCGTTGTAGGCCTGAGCCAGGCCAGAGAAGGCACTAGCGTTCCTGGGCTCGAGCTCGAGCGCCCGCTGATTCTCCCGCACCGAATCCTCGTACTTCCCGGTCGCCGCGTAGAGGCTGCCTAGCGTGGCGTGCACCTCGCCGAGGCGGTCGTCCAGCTCGACGGCGCGCCTCGCGCTCGTCACCGCCTCGTCCACCTGGCGTACGTCCTTCTTCTTCCTGTAGGACTCCAGATCCGCCTGGGCGAGGCCTGCGTAGGCAAGAGCGAACCCGGGGTCCAGCGCAATCGCCTGCTTGAACAGCTCCGTGGCCCTCTCGGGGTCGCTCTCGCCCTGGTAGTTCTCGAGCGTGCCGCGCGCCTGGACGTAGAAGTCGTAGGCTCTCGGCACGCTGGTGCCTCCGGTGGTGATCTGCTTCCTCTGGGTCGGATCGAGCTTCAGCTTCACCATCTCCAGCGTGACCGACGCGACCCGGTCCTGCAGCTCGGGCAGATCCGCCTCGGGCGCCTCGATGAGCTCGGAGCTGATCTGCCGAAGGCTCTCGGCGTCCACCAGATTCACCGTGAGGTGGACCCTGTCACCGGCGCGGCGAACGCTGCCGGTGACCGCGAGGTTGACGCCGAACACACCCCGCGCCTCGCCGGCGCTCTTGACCCCTCTGGCGCGCACCTCACTCGCCGGCACCACCCACAGCCTTTCACGGAAGCTCTCGAGCTTGGTGAACGTGCTGGAGAGGATCTCGGTGACCCCATCGCAGAACGCCCGGTTAACGGGGTCCCCGCCGACGTTCGTGAACCCCAGCACCGCGATGTGAAGCTGATCGGGGACCATCGGGATGTGCAGCACGTCCCTTGCCACCTTATGCCCCAGGGGC